>Ga0126378_10003654_pt1 | contig 11648 bp, 11 predicted proteins | sample PanSoiMetPlot_23_FD_92587 | JGI IMG/M metagenome (GOLD analysis project Ga0126378, IMG submission 92587) | Tropical forest soil microbial communities from Panama - MetaG Plot_23 | ecosystem: Environmental > Terrestrial > Soil > Tropical forest > Bulk soil | place: Panama | collected 2016-02-17
CGAGGAATCTGCTCTTTTCTGATAACTGACAACCGGCGACAGGCAAACTTCCTCTAAAGTAGAAGACTGGACGCAAACTGCGATGGTTGATATTCACTGCCACATACTTCCGGGAATTGATGACGGCTCCGCGACATGGGAGACCACAGCGCAGATGTGCCGCATGGCGGCACGCGATGGCATCACTCACATCGTGGCAACGCCGCACTGCAACGGAACGTATGAGTACGACCGCCGACACTTCACCGACATGCTGGCTACGCTCAGCGAGGTTGCCGGCGAGAGGCTGACCTTCACGATTGGCTGCGACTTTCATTTGTCGCCGCGCAACCTTGAGGCCGCAATAAACGATCCAAGGCAATTCGCCGTGGGAGATACACAATACCTGATGGTGGAGTTTGACCACAACAGCATTCCGGCGAATGCCGAGGAGATGCTGATGGTTCTGCTTGCGCGGGGGATAGTGCCGATCATTACTCACCCGGAGCGCAATGCGTATCTCATGAAGAACCTCGAAGTCGTGCAGAAGTTGGTGCAAATGGGATGTCTGTCGCAGGTGACAGCCAATGCGTTTACAGGATTCTGGGGAGCGAAGTCGCAAAAGGCAGCGGAGAGGCTCCTGCGAAAAGATTGCATTCACATTGTGGCCACCGATGCGCATGATCTGAATCTGCGGCCGCCGATTCTTTCGGAAGCTCGTAGACGTATTGCCGCATTGTCAGATGACCGCACCGCCCATGCACTGGTACACCATAACCCCGCGGCAGTCGTGGTGGGACAAAGTATCGTGTAGTACAAACGAAAAGACCCACGGCAAGTCGGCCATGGATGCGCACAATTAGCAAGATCGCTTCGCTTCGCGACACCGATTTGATTATTGGCGGATACGCGGGTTCAATGCAGAGTAGGTGAGGTCGGTTAGGAAGTTCACCAGCACATAGGTCAGGCCGATCACCAGGATGCAGCCTTGTACCAGGTAGTAATCGCGGTTAGAGATCGCCTGAACGGTCAGCCTGCCGATGCCGGGCCAGGAGAATATGGTTTCCGTCACGATGGCTCCGGCAAGCATAGCGCCAAACTGCAAACCCACCACAGTTAGCACAGGAATCATGGCGTTGCGCAGAGCGTGTCGATAGACAACGATGTGCTCCGACAGCCCCTTGGCGCGAGCAGTACGGATGTAATCTTGGTTGAGTTCTTCGAGCATCGAGGTCCGAACCATGCGAGTGAGAATAGCAGCAAGCGCTCCCCCCATGGTTATGGCGGGAAGTACGAGATTCTGCCACGAGCCCGAACCCGAGACCGGCAGCCACCCGAGTTCAATTGCGAAGAACAAAATAAGGATGGGCCCGAGGGCGAAGTTCGGGAACGACAGGCCAAGCAGCGAGACGAAGCTCAGCGTGCGGTCGTCCCAGCGATTGCGATGCAGAGCGGAGCGCACCCCTGCCGGAATGGCGAGAATGAGTGCCACGCTGAGAGCCGCAACCGTGAGTTGCAGGGTCCACGGATAAGCATCGGCAATGATCTGACCTACGTTTTTGTTGTAGCGCAGCGATTTTCCCATGTCGCCATGGAACAGGCCGCGCCAGTAATTCAGGTACTGCGTGCCCAGCGGGACGTCCAGGCGGTAAGCGTGGCGAGCAGCGGCAATATCGGCGGCGGGCGCGCCCTCCCCGAGCATTTGTTGAATCGGATCGCCTGGAACGAGATGAATGAGGAAAAATACGACCGAAACCACCAGCCAGATAACCGGAAGCGTGTAAGCCAGTCGCGTGAAAAGATACCGGAGCACAAAAGGAGAGTATCAGAGGCATTTCGAAGCAGAAGTCTCAACATCCGGAAGGCCAGGAGAAGCCCATAATTTTACGAAGCTGGCTGTGCTGGGGCTGTCGTTTGTGGCTGGAGGGTTTCGATCTTCACTGCCCCAACGCGGAGATTGTCACGGCTCACTACCGTATAGCGATGCCCTTCGAACTCAAAATTGTCGCCGAGCTCGGGGATACGTTGGAGATGGGTTAATACAAAACCCGCGAGGGTTTCAAATCCCTCGTCGCGCGGAAGGTGAATGTGGTAATCCGACTCGAGGTCGCGGAGCGCCGTAACCCCGTCCAGCACAATGGTGTTGCCCTGACCGAATACCGGTTCACGAATGTCGTATTCGTCCTCAATCTCGCCGACGAGTTGCTGCAGGATGTCTTCGACCGTAACCACTCCCGCAGTGGAGCCGAATTCGTCGACAACGACGGCCAGGTGGCGCTTGCGCTGCTTGAATTCGGCAAGCAGGTCTGTCAGCGTCTTAGTCTCCGGAACCACAAGGACTTCGCGCATCAGGTGGCGCACTTTGAGATCCGTCGACCATCCATGCCCATGCGCCGGCTGCGTCCCTCGGTAGCGAAGCCAGCGCAACAGGTCGCGAGCATACAGCACGCCAATGATATGCTCCGGGCCTCGCTGGGGATCGTACACAGGAACGCGTGAGTGCTGCTCGTCGGCGATGCGCTGAAAAGCTTCGTCGAGTGGCATGTCGCCAGGCAAAGAGAAGATGTCGGGGCGCGGTACCATGATCTCGCGGACAAACATGTTCTCGAGATCGAGGGCGCGCTGGATCATCTGTTCCTGCGGCGCTTCGAGCACGCCCGTACGATGACTAGCCGAGACGATGAGCTTGAGCTCTTCGGAGGAATGCACCCGACCTTCTCGGATCTGCTGCGCGCCAAAAGCTTTCAGCACCAGGCGGGATGAAGCCGACATGACCGCCAATAATGGGGCGGCCAACGTAATGAAAAAGTCCATAGGCTCGGCGACCGCCAGAGCTACGGCTTCCGTGCGTTGCAGGGCGAGAGATTTGGGGACCAGCTCTCCCAGGATTACGTGCATGTAGGTGATCAGCAGAAAGGCGACAGTTATGGCCACCGCATGTGCGTAAAACTGCGAGTGCGGCAAGCGATGAAAGAACGGCTCCAGAACATGTGCCATGGCCGCTTCGCCAATCCAGCCGAGCGCAAGGCTGGCCATGGTGACTCCTAACTGAACAGCCGCAATGAATTCGTCGAGCTTCTGATGAAGCCTTTGGACGGTGCGCGCGCCCATGCGGCGCGCAGCAATCAACTGTTGCAGGCGGGTTTCGCGGATACTGACCATGGCGAATTCCGCTGCCACAAAGAACGCGTTCGCTGCGACCAGCAAAACTACTGCCGCCAGTCGCAGCACAACGAAGGTAACCATTAAACCGAAATCTTATCATTGCCAGGAGACATCTAGCCCTGCAGTGCGCAAATAAGCCTATTTGTATTCAGCACTTTACGTGTCTCGGACGGGGTTGCTACCATTTGTCGTCCGGAAACGGTCTAACTGGCGGAAAAAGCGCGTCGGATCGGGTCTTTTTTCACCCAGCAAAACGGAACTTCTCCTCATACTGGAACGTACAAGCCAACAAGAGCGAAAGCGAACTGCGTCGGGAGGCAGGTTGTGGCCAACGGAAACGGCAATGGCAAAAGGAAGAAGAAGCGCCTGATCATCATCACGGTGGTCGCAGTGGCGGTGGTGGCGCTCGTGGTGGTAGCCGTAGCGGCCACCCGCGGTGGCACGAAGATTGATCCCACCAAGCTGGCTAAAGTGGAGAAGGGCGATCTGGCCAAGAGCGTGGTGGCGACTGGCAAGGTCACGCCTATCACAAAGGTGGAGATCAAGTCGAAGGCCAGCGGCATCGTGAAAAAGCTGTACGTCGATGCCGGAGACAACGTGAAGCAGGGGCAGGTGCTCGCCGAGTTGGATCGCGTGGAGATTGAGGCGGCGGTGAATTCTGCCAAGGCGCAACTGTTGTCATCCGAAGCAAACCTGAAGGCAGCCGAAGCCGACATGAAGAAGGCAGAGGTCGATGCCCAGGGTGTCGATATTCCCACGCTGCAACGCGCCTACGAGCGCGCGCAGGAGATGGCCAAGAGCGGCGTGGTTTCAACCTCCGCCCTCGATGACGCCCAGCGGGCCTACATCCTGGCGGTAAATAAGCGTGACGTAGCCAAAGCCCAGTTGGTGGTCAATCGTGCGAAAGTGGCGCAAGCTCAGGCCGAAGTCCAGAAAAACTCCGCATCGCTGAAGCAGTTGGAAGAGCAATTGAGCTATACCACGATCATGGCGCCTATCGATGGCGTGGTTCTGTCGCGTAACGTGGAGATGGGCGATGCGGTGAGCTCCATTCTGGTGATGGGCTCGGCGGCAACGCTCGTAATGACGATCGGTGATACCAGCGAAGTTTACGTGAAGGGCAAAGTCGACGAGAGCGACATCGGCAAGGTATATCTCGGCCAGCCGGCGCGCATCCGCGTAGAGACGTTTAAGGACAAGACCTTCACTGGCAAAGTGACCAAGATTTCGCCCATGGGCACGGAAAAAGACAACGTCACGACGTTTGAGGTTCGCGTGTCGATCAACAACCCGGGCGGCGAGCTCAAAGCGGAAATGACGGCCAATGCCGAAATCATTCTTGATGAGCACAAAAATGTGCTGATGATTCCGGAAGGTGCGATTCTGTATGACAAGGATAAGAAGGCTTCGACCGAAGTGCCCGATCCCAAGGGTAAAGATGGCAAGCGCAAGGTGGCGCTGAACATTGGCATCTCGAATGGCGCGAAAACAGAAGTCCTCTCAGGTCTTAAAGAAGGCGACCAGGTAGTCTTGCAGCAGTAGCATAGAACTTTGAGGGCTGCCGCGAAGGGCAGTCCTCGTTGTTGGACTACATACTCTCTCAATTCTCGGGGCGAAGTCATGAAACAGCGAATCTCAATCCTTGCAGGCGTTCTTGTACTGCTGCCAGTCATGGCGGTGGCGCGGGCGGAGCAGTCATTCGATAAAACGCTTAATGTTGCGGGAACTGTGAATCTGGACCTCACGACCGGCTCGGGCAGTGTCAGTATCAGGACGGGCGGAGCCAATCAGGTAACGGTGCACGGCACGGTTCGCAGCAGCAATGACTGGTGGGGCGGCGACGCCGAGAACATCGTTAAGAGTGTTGCGTCGAATCCTCCCATTCAGCAGAACGGCAACTCGATTCGCATCGGATACAACCTGCCGGAGGAAGCGAGGCGTCATGTTTCAATCTCCTATGAAGTGACCGTGCCGGCGGATACGACGCTGGCGGTCAATACCGGATCGGGAGAGATTTCCGTCGAAGGCGTGCGCGCCTCAAGCAAGTTGCACACCGGATCAGGAAGTATTCGCGTCAATGATCTCGGTCGCGAGTCGCGGTTGGAGACCGGCAGTGGCAGTATCCACGCCAGCTCAATCGCAGCACCGATGTTTGCCAGCACAGGCAGCGGCTCGATTCAGGTTGACCTTACCGGAACCGGAGATGTCGAAGTGCATACTGGGTCAGGTGGAATCGATCTACGTGGCGTGAACGGCGGCCTGAGGGGCCGCACCGGTAGTGGCCACATCAGCGCAGATGGAAGCGTGAAGGGGCCCTGGCAGCTGCACACCGGCTCAGGTGGAGTGCGTCTGGCGTTGGGACCCAACGGAGGATTCGAGTTGAACGTACATACTGGTTCAGGCTCGATTCACTCTGACTTGCCAATCACCGTACAAGGAACATTTAACCGCAGAGAGTTGAAGGGCACGGTACGCGGCGGTGGACCTGAAGTGGAGATCTCAACGGGTTCGGGTGATGTCGAGATAAGGTGAAGCCACCTGATCTGAACTCGGCCGCCTTGCGGTGCGGTCTTCCTATTGCGATTCAAGGAAAGTAGAAGATTTCAAGGCACACGACCGGACGTGAGAGGAAGTAAGAAGAGGAAGTAGGCGCATATTGGCCGACCAGCATTAGCGGCGTGCCGTGAAAATATTCGCATATGTGGAAATTGCACTCAGTTCCAAAACTAGTGATCACCACTGAAGATGACAGCATTAAAGGCGTGTGTTCTGAATGCGGCCTTGTTTTTCAGCCTGACCTGGACCTCGGTACTGGGATCGTGCAAGACGGCTATCTGAAAGAGCAATTCGAAGAGCACGCGGCGAAAGTGCACGGCTCAAAATGAAGTAGCTGCCACCTCAATCCATTACCGTCACCTCATCTCCCACTCGCACGATCCCAGGTTTGACTGCTGGGCATCGAGCGCCATCGTTCCGTCGAATTGCGAAACAATGCGAAACATAACCGAGCGGTCTCCAAGACCATCTTTTCGCCTTGTTGTTAAATACGCTCGCAAGGTTTATACCGCATGCCAAGGGCTACGGCGTCAGGACGCACGGCAAGTCTGATCCAGTGGATGCCGAAACCATCTTCGACATCGCTTCCCTGACAAAGTCGTTTACCGCTGCCGCGATCGCCTCGATGGTGGATGAGAAGGTTCTCGATTGGGACAAGCCCGTTCACTTCTATATGCCGCGTCTTCAGTTTTCCGATCCTTATCTGACCGCGATCGTAACAATGAGAGACTTGCTTTCGCATCGCACGGGACTCCGCAACAATGCCGCGCCCTTTCGCGGCCACCTGAGTCGGACCCAAATCGTCGATTTATTCAGGAGCCTCGAGCCTGTGCCGCCGTTTCGAGCACGCTGGGAATACTCGAATATTGGTTATGCCTTGGCTGGCGAGATCGCAGCTTCGGTCGCCAATACGAGCTGGGAAGAACTTGTCACCCATCGACTCATTGAACCCTTGGGGATGCGTCGAATAACCGCCTACTTCGATTCAGTGCCGGCAATGGGGAATTATGCTTCCGGTCACGTCATGATTGATGGTATCCAGAGACCTGTCGCGCGTGGCCGTGAACGGCACACCACGGCAGCGGCAGGAGCAGTCCAATCAAGTGCCAACGACCTTGCAACCTGGCTCCTGTTCCAGCTGGGGGACGGTACATTCAAAGGCAAGCGTGTTCTCAGCAGTTCATCCATGGGCTGAAATGCAGAGCCCCCAGGTCTACGTCCCGACCACTCCTGAATTCAAAAAGTCTCGACAGCTGGAACACTTCGCAGCATACGGATTCGGTTGGCAGGTCTGGGATTATCGAGGCCACTTCATTTTGTGGCATAGCGGAAACGGAGATGGCCAGCTTGCATATATGGTGTTACTGCCCGACGATAAGCTGGGCATCCGATCTTGACGAATTCATGGCGCACCAGTGTGTTTTTGAACTTGGCATTGGCTGAGCGTATCTCGGACTACTATCTGTATCTTTCCACCCGTGAGTATGCCGCCGAATACCGGGAGTCCTGGGAAAAAAGCGAAGAGCAAGATGTGGTTCAGGAGCGTGCGCTCGAATCAGCGCGACTCAAGAACACCACTCCAACCCTGCCTCTCTCGGCTTACGCAGGAGAGTACAGAGACAACTCGAGCTCCCGATTCAAGTCACAGTGGAAGACGACAAGCTGGTCCTGCGATACAGTGGAGGAGAGCCGGCGAATTTGAGACATTGGCATCGGGACACCTTCCGCGTGACTTGGGCGAATCCCCTGTACGAGCGTCGACCGGTACTCGTTTCGTTTGATCTCGATGAAACGGGAAAAATAACCGGACTTCGAATGGAACTGATGCGCGATCGTATTGATGCGATGCGGAAGTGACACGAGGTCAGTCAGGGCTGGGTTCTCCATCGCCGCGACATCTCTCGGATCCTCCACGTTTGCCTCATTCAATTATTGTTACTTTATCTCCCACTCGCATGATTCCTGATTTTGCCACTGAGCAATCGAGCGCCATGGTCCCATCAAACTCCGAGACAATGCGAAACAGAACCGAGCGGTCTTGCTCGAGCGTATCGGGATCATAAGTCGTCATAACGCATCGCGAACGCAGCTGCGCGGCGTGAATCTCGACTTCACCGATGAGAAGGTTCTTGCTTTCCCACTGACGTTCAGCAAGTCCGGGAACCCCGCCAATGAGAATATTAGGGCGGAATCGCCGCCGGTCCAGGCCAATCGTTTGGATCGCACCGTCGGTCGCGACGAGCAGCGGCAGAACATCAAAGCGTTCAGTTCCTGCGTAGTGAACCAACAGGACGGGTTCGCCGGCGGCTTCCGAGACCATGTCGCGAGCCATCGGGTGGTCCCATGGAATATCGTTGATCATTGCCTGTCCAGTTTGCGGCGAAATTCCACCTTGCAACCCGAGCAGGTGATAACGGGTCCGCGATGTGATTACCTTGCGCCGCGCGGCAGAGACTACGACCACTTCGCGGTCACCGCGAATTCCCGATTCCAGCACTTCAGCGGTGGAAATCATCTCGCCCCGCAAGCTCTTCACCGGGTATCGCCAAAGCTCGGCTACATGCACTGCCCAGATTCCTTTCGACGACGTGGTGATCTGATGCGCCGTGGCGGCATTGGATTCTGACGCTTGACTGGCGTGAGCCGTACGAATAGTTTGCAGGAGAATGCCTGAATCGCGCCTAGTCACCTTCACAACCGACTTCGGACTCCAGGACGCCTTCGTCGGGATCATGCATGGAGTCGTGCTGAATATCAATCCCGAGGCACGGATCGTGGACATCTGCCACGCCATTTCTTCCTACGACATTATTGAAGGTGCGTGGACCATAGCCCAGGCTTATCGGTTTTTTCCGCCGCGCACCGTGCATGTCGTCATCGTCGATCCGGGTGTGGGTAGCATGCGCCGGCCGATCCTTGCAGAAACAGACGAATATCTCTTCGTGGCTCCAGACAATGGCGTTCTGTCGTGGGTGGAAGCGCGCGAGCCGCGTTTCACTGTGCGCCACATCACGGCAGAGCGGCTCTTTCTTCAGCCAATAAGCCAGACATTTCATGGCCGCGACATTTTTGCGCCCGCAGCTGCATGGCTGACGAAGGGCGTTGCACCTGCCGACCTCGGGCCGGAGATCTGCGATTACACCCGCCTGCACCTGGCGGCCGTCGAACGTGCGCAGAACACATTGCAAGGTGCCGTGTTGAAGGTCGATAAGTTCGGCAATCTTATTACAAACCTCAGTGAGACCGACGTGCAGGCTTTATCTTCGGCAAGTATTCGAGTAACGATCGCGGGGCTCGATATCACCCGCGTCTGCAGCTCCTACGCCGAAGGACAGCCAGGCGAGTTATTCGGCATTATCGGAAGCTCGGGCTACTTGGAGATTGCAATGAAACAAGACTCGGCGGCAAAGATGTTGGGGGTAACGGTAGGGGAGCCGGTTAAGGTTGCTGTGGATCTTTGACAAATAATGCAAGAATGCTACAAGATTCGGCTCAATAACTAAGACTTATCTGGCTCTGTTGACATCCTGCAGCGCTCAGAAGCGTGCTAGAGGCGATAAAGATTGTAAGTCAAGCCCTACAGCAAGGCTTGGCGGCGCTGCGTAAGCAGGCAACAGCCAGGAGCGCGAGAAGAGAGTTTGCGTTTGGCAACGGAAAAGACAGTTTCAATTAGCGCACGGCGACAGTATTGCTTACGGGGAAAGCGGCCGCGCATGGGAGCACGTACGCCGTGAATGGCCCAGGTCTTCTTTCCACGTTTGGCGGGGATGATACTGACAGCACGAAGCGGTTGGCGGATGAAGGTGGGATGGCGCTCGGAGTCGAATTCGGCGTCGGCCCATACACAGCCGATGGGAGTTTGGGCATGGGCTTGCGCTACCCATCCAGGAAGATTGGCACAATCGTTCCAGGGAGCTTGGCGAGCCGACTGCGCCAAGATGAGCTGCCGCTGCAGATCGACCACCGTCAGCCACTTCAACCCCATGCCGCCACGGCAGCGGTTTTTGGGTGTGGGGGTGCAGGCGGCGCACAAAAAACGTGCTCCGCGCAGCTTGGGCAAGTCCTGTTGCATCCACTGCCACTTGGACGCGGCGGCGTGGACTGGGGAGGACCATGCGACGTACCACTTCGTTCAACGCCTGTGCGATAGCGGCTTCGTCCAGCCGTCGCAGGAAACGGTACAGAGTCGTATAGTCGGGAACCGAGCGCAGCCGCAAGGCGCGGCGCAGTTCCGAGTGCTCGGCCAGACGTACTGCGGCTTCTCGATAGGTCCAGTCCTCGTAGCGCATGAGGCACAAGATGGCCAACAACTGCGGCTGCGTGAACTGGTGTTTGCTAAAGACTGTGCGATAGCGCCGGACCGTGGCCTGAGCCACGTCCAGAGCAACTTGCCGAATCGCACCAACCCCACTTCGGCATAGCCAGCAGCGAGTTTCGCCGGAGCTGAGTGCAGCATAACCCGGTTTCGCTGCTGTCCCTGCGAAGTGAAACTTAGGATGTCAACAGAGCCGACTTATCTCATAAATCGGCTTCGAAAGTGCATGACTTCACGAGCAGCGGAAAACTCGTTTTGACGACTGCTTTGTATCAGGGCACGACTTTTCAGTCGTGCTGCAGACGGCTCCCCTTTTGTTGTTTGTCATCTCGAGGCGTTTTAGTCGCCGAGGGATCTGCTTTTGCGACTCTTCCGCAGTCTGTTCCTGTGTCGGTATTGCGGTGGTGTATTGTTAGGGGTTCTTCGGTTTGACCCTTGCATACCGTTCCATCTCGCCGGTCCAGGTCAGAAACCGTAGGAGCTCCTTGCGCTCCTTCCAGCAGAATCCCAGGAACTCCAGAAATCCAATGCTATGCATCTTGATGCCAGTGTAGGTTTCGATGCGCCAGCGCAGGTAGGGACTCCTCCACGGGGTGAAGTGGTGGCCACGGGTTGCATTCCAAAGAAAGCGCAGGATGTATCCGATGTGCTTCAAGGGCTGTGCGAAAAAGTCAGTATAGCGGCTGCTGATATCTTCAGCGGATGTGCTCCCTCCGGGCGTCAATGAAAATCATGCGACCGCACTTGGGCATCGGTAATGTCCACTCGAGCCGTCTCATAGACATTCCGCAACGGCTTTACCTTCTCTACCCGTACCGAGATCACACCGTCTTGATTCTGCAGCACTCCCTCTAACAACAGGAACTTCTCCGATGTGATCACAACCCGGTGCTGGTCCATCAAATCCGGAGTGATGATTGCGTTGCTGATGCCCGTCTCGTCCTCCAGGCTGAGAAAGACGAAGCCCTTCGCGGTGCCCGGACGCTGCCGTGCAATCACGCAACCCGCAGTCTGAACCCGAGTACCGTTGCGCGCTCGTGTGAGGTCATGTGCTGAGAGCACGCGTGCCCGTTTGAGATCGGCGCGCCGGTACGCCATCGGGTGCGGCCCCACCGTCAATCCCGTGCCGTGAAAATCCGCCACCAGCCGCTCCTCCGGTGTCATGCCTGACAACGGCGAAGCTGTATCTATTTCGGGAATTCCGTCGAGCAGCGGCCCGGCAAAACGTGCGGCTCGTTCCACCTGCCATAGGGCATCTCGGCGGTGAAAATACTTAAGTGGCTGTTTAAGTTTTAACGGCTGATACTTTAGTATTGATTTAAGTTTTTCGGGATCTTCTCTCATTTTGGCACCACCGATCGAGTTCAGCGCCCCAATGGAGGCGAGCAGCACCAAGTGATCCCGCCGCAACTCTGCCACTCGGTGAGCCAAATCGGCTATAGATTCGAAAGGGTGCTGCCTCCGTGCACGCACAATCGCTTGGCCCGCCTCTTCGCTCAACCCCTTGACATAACGAAAACCCAGTCGCAGCGCAAAAATGGAAGGCAGTTCGCAATGATTGGTGGTCGAATTTCGGGTAGAGCTGGCCTTCAGGCCAGCGTCTAAGTCGTTTATTTTTAATTCTTCCGAGCCG
>Ga0126378_10003656_pt1 | contig 11644 bp, 11 predicted proteins | sample PanSoiMetPlot_23_FD_92587 | JGI IMG/M metagenome (GOLD analysis project Ga0126378, IMG submission 92587) | Tropical forest soil microbial communities from Panama - MetaG Plot_23 | ecosystem: Environmental > Terrestrial > Soil > Tropical forest > Bulk soil | place: Panama | collected 2016-02-17
CCTGTTCAGGCGGGGGATCTGTAACGTCACGTTCGGTCGGCCAGCGGTCCGCGCGAGCTGCTGAGGCTGCTTATACATCATGCGCTCATCGCCAACCTGACGTATCGGATCTTGACCAGCGCTTCGATCATGCCTGTGTGACCCGGCTCGATCTGGCTGGGGTTCAATTATATGCCGAAGATGGGGCGGCTGTCTGGAAGGACCCGGTAAACCGTGAGCGGGAGCCCGGGCGCGGTCTCGCTCGGGCGGGCGTCAAGGTTCTTGTCGGCCGCCCGACCAGTGCGACTCGGCGGTCTTGAGGATAAGTTCTTTAGACCGGTCCGGGTCAAGTGACGCCCTGGCGAGCATTTGGAACGCGATCCAATGCAGGTAGGTTTCCTTCTCGCCTTCCAGCGAGAAGTTATTGCGCAAGTGCTCGGTGCTGACCACGTCCTGGAGCGCCGCTTCACTGTCCGGCTCGAAGCGGAATATGACGAACGACTCAACGAAGACCGTGTGCGGTCCATCGAGGGGGAGAATCTGCAACGTCACGTTGGGCCGGTCAGCTTCCCGCTTGAGCCGGCGAAGCTGCTCGTACATCACGCGCTCATCGCCAACCCGGCGCTGCAGGACAGACTCATCGATAAGTACTGAAAGATCCAGTCCCGGTTCGCGATCCACAACTTGCTGACGCCGCATCCGGACTTTGACCAGCCGGTCGATCATGCCCGGTGTAACCGGCTCGATCTGGCTGTAAGTACCGATTATGTGCCGGGCATAGGCTTCCGTCTGGAAAAGCCCTGGCAGAACGTCAATATGCCACACGGCAATTGCACTGGCCTCATCCTCGAGGCCGATGAACTGCTGATAGTCGGGGGACAGGCTGTCGCCGTAGTCCTCCCACCAACCCTTTTGGGTGGCGTCCGCAGCGAGCGCGAGCAGGAGATCGCGGCGGGGCCCGGTGATCTCGTAGTAGTCGAGCAGCCGCGCCACTTCGCGTGGCTGGAGCCCGGTCTTGGCCCGCTCATATCTGCTGATCTTGGACGGCGACCATTTCAAGGCCGCGGCGACGGCATCTCCGCTCTTGCCCTTGCTCTCCCTGATCTCACGCAGCTCGGCAGCGAGCCGACGGCGCCGAACCGTGGGACTACCTGGCATGGTCATGCCGCGTCCCTCCTTCGTGCGCGAACGGGACCGCTGCGACAGTCAGGTCAAGGGCGTGAAACTTTCGCTGCAATCCGCTAAGACCTAGCGTAACCAAAGCTCGGTACGCGGCAAACGTGTGACTTTCAGAGGTTTATGCCGTCCGATCTTGGACGCCACGCGGCGTCTATAGGCGCCGGTGACGAGCGACTCTCGCCCGGCGATCAGCGGTACCCGCCGTCTGCCCGGCGGCTGGCGGACGCGGTCAGCTCGCGGCTCATCCAGACCGAGTCCTCGGTTGCGAACCCGAGGCGGGTGTAGCAGCCCCGGGGCCAGGGCGCGGCCGACCCGGTCGGGAGCGAACTCATGCCGGCCGGCCTGGTAGAACTCGCGGATGAGCGGCACGAGCGCGTGGGTGTCTGCGGGGCCTGCGCGCCGGACTTTAGCATCGCCGGTGACAGGCCGCCCAGCGGTGCTTCAGCCGCGCTCCGCCTCGGCCGTACTGGTAGCAGTGCCGCGGCCTGAATGGATCCGCGGCACCGTTAATCATACGTCGGAGAGTTCAACCGTGATGGTACATGGCGATGTGAACGGTGTGGCCCGTCGTATGCACGTGGAAAACGGGCACGTTCACGGCCACCGTAGGCATCGCGGAGCCAACCAGGGGCGATACGGCCACGCCGAGCGCTACGATAGCAGGAATGATAAGGGCTCGCCGGATACGCATGACTCCTCCACGCAAGTTTCCCCAGGCCAGCGGCCGGGCAGCACGACTACACGGCGCATAGCGCCTCGAGCTGGTTATCTCCCCGAATTGGTGATCTATGCCATTAATTTAAAAGAGAAATTTTATGACGATATTGCCGCGCTACCTGCGAGTACCATCTCACCAGATGTGTCAAGAATTTGTGTGATGAAAGGTCAACCGGCTCTTGCGGTGCAACCTCTCAGGCAACTTGCATGGTGGCCCGTTGAAAACGCCAACACGATCTGTATTATCAGATAATTGCCAAGGCCGGTAAATGTACCTTCGAAAGACACCGCTTGTTACCAAAATGTTCTCATAGTAAAATTCGCTCCGTGCTCCCCGTCCCCCGGGCCAGTGCGCTGATCGGCCGCGACGCCGAGATCGCGGCGCTGGTTAGGCTCGTGACGGAAGTGGCTGCCGGGCGAGGCGGGGCGGTTTTGATCGAGGGCGAGCCCGGCATTGGGAAGTCGACGCTGGTTCGCGCCGCCCTGACCGAGGCCGGGTCCGGCTGTCAGGTGTTCTGGGGCGCGGGAGACGAACTGGGGCAGGCCCTGCCGCTGCTGCCGCTGCTCGAAGGACTGCGGGTCCGCGAGCCCTCGGCGAACCCCAGGCGGAACACGATCGTCGGGCTCCTGCGCGGTGAGATGGCCGCCGACCGTGGCACGGACGTCACGGCCGCGTTGGTGGAGCAGTTGCTGGCGCTGGTCGCCGAGGAGTGCGCAGCACAGCCCGCGGTCCTGGTCGTCGACGACCTCCAGTGGGCCGATCAGGCCAGCGTCACGCTGTGGGGCCGGCTGGCAAAGACGGTGCGCCAGGCGCCGCTGCTGCTGGTCGGGATGATGCGCCCGGTGCCGCAGCGGGATGACCTGGTGGCGCTGCGGCGAGCGGCGGCCGACACGCTACGGCTGCGGCTCGCCGGGCTCAACGAGGCGGCGGTGGCCGAATTGGTGACCTCGCTCGTTGGCGGCAGGCCAGATGACAGGCTGCTCCGCCTCGCCGAGGGCGCAGCAGGTAACCCGCTCTACGTCATCGAACTGGTCGATGCGCTGGCCCGCAGTTCCAGCGTGACCGTGACGAGCGCGGGCGCCGCCGTGCTGACCAACAGTTCCGCGCCCAGCTCGCTGTCGGCGGCCATCGCGGACCGCCTCGGCTTCGTTTCCGGTTCGGTGCGCGAGGTGCTGCGCGCGGCGGCCCTGCTTGGCTTGGACTTCGCGGTCCCGGACCTGGCGGTCGTGCTGGGCCGTGGCGTGGCGGACCTGGTCCCGGCCATCGATGAAGCACGCGCGGCCGGGGTGCTGGCCGAGTCGGGCAACGAACTGGGGTTCCGGCATCCGCTGATCCGTACCGCGCTGTATGAGGAGATACCGGTACCGGTACGTGCCGCCTGGCACCGCGATGCGGGGCGTGCCCTGGCCGAGGCCGGTGCCCCGGCGGACCGCGTTGCCCGGCAGTTGCTGCAGGCGCTGGGCGGCCCCGGCGGCACGGCCGGGCCGATGGACGAATGGATGCTGACCTGGCTGGCTGGCACCGCTGATCTGCTGGTCAGCCAGGCGCCGCCGGTGGCAGCGGAACTGCTCCGCCATGCGGTCGCGAGTTCCCCGGCTGGCACGGCCCAGCATGTCTTCCTCGTCGGCCGGCTCGCCGACGCCCTGTACCGCGTGGGTGACGCGGCCGAGGCCGAGCAGGTTGCCCACCGGTCGCTGGCGCACGCCACCGACCCCGACCTTCTTGTCGATCTGCACTGGACGCTGGCGCAGTGCCGGATGCGGGTCGGCCGGTTCGCCGAATCCCTGGCCACCCTGGAGCACGCCCTGGCCTCCCCGGGAATTTCGGCCCGGCACCGCGCGCGGCTGCTGGTGCTCGCCGCGCGCACGCACAGCAACCGGGGCGACATCGAGAAGGCCGGCCAGGTCGCCGCGACCGCGCTGGACGTGGCGACGGAGGCGGACGACAACTGGGCGATGGGCTGGGCCCTGCACGTGCTGACGCTCGTCACCGGGATGCAAGGGCAGATGACCGATGCGCTGCCGTTGTTCGAACGGGCGCTGACCGTGACCGAGGCCGACCCGGCACTGACCGACCTGCGGGTGCTGCTGCAGATCAATATGGCCGTCACCCTGGGCAACCTCGACCGGTATGAGGAGGCGATCGGCGCGGCACGGGAGGCGCTGTACCTCGCCGACCAGGCCGGCACGGTGATCCGGCGGGTGCAGGCGCATACCGCGCTGGCCGAGTTGCTGTTCGACACCGGGCGCTGGGCCGAGGCGATGGCCGAGGTGGAGGTGCTCCACGAAGACGTGAAGGAACCCATGGCGGCCTGCTGCGATCATGGCATCGCCGCCGTGATCCGCTTCCATCGCGGCGAGATGGACGCGGCCCGCCGCAACCTTGAGGCCGCTGCCCCGCACGCCGAGAAGATCGGAAACCAGGTGATCGGCTCCCTGGCGCTCGCCCGCAGCCTGGACCGCGAGCACGCGGGCGCACCTGCCGAGGCGCTTGCCGTGCTGACCGCCGGGTTCGCCGAGAACGCCGAAGAGCTGGACGAGATCGAGGATCTGCTCCCGGATGCGGTCCGCCTCGCCGCCGAAACCGGTGACCTGGACACCGCGCAGGCCTTCGCGGGCCACGCCGCGGGGCTCGCCGCCGGGGAGGAGATTCCGCACCGGCAGGCGAACGCACTGTATTGCCGCGCCGTGCTGGAGCATGACGCCGCAGGGCTGCTGACGGCCGCGGAGCGCTACGGCGACGCCGGCCGGCCGCTGCCGTCGGCAAAGGCGCTGGAAGCGGCCGCGGGAGAGTTCCTCCGGGCCGACGATCGCGACCGGGGCCGGGCCGCCTTCATCCGGGCCATGGAGATCTACACTCTGCTGGGCGCGGCCACCGATGTCGCGCGGCTGCAAGCGGCGTTCCGTGCCCACGGCATCCGCCGAGGCCCGCAGTCGAAACACCGGCAAGCCCGCAGCGGCTGGGATAGCCTCACGCCGACCGAGGTCAAGGTCGCCGCGCTGGTGGAGGAGGGCCTGTCCAACCCGGAGATCGCCGCCAAGCTGCTGTTGTCCCGGCGGACCGTCGCCACCCACGTCTCCCACATCCTGCGGAAACTTGGCGTCAACTCGCGGATAGACATCGCCCGCGAGGCGGCCTTGCGGGCCGCCGCGTCGAGGTGACTAGGGCCGCGGCGGCCCGCAAGGCGGTTTGCGCCCGCCATCTCGGCCCAGGGGCGGGCGCCGGCCCGGTGGATCGCTGGGGGATCACGACGCACCGGACCCGCATCTGGTGCTTACTCTTCTCGCGTATCGTCCTCGCCACCGTCGCCGGTGAAGGCGAGGGTGAAGTACACGGCCTTGCCCGCGGGGGTGCGGTAATAACCCCAGCTGCTGGACAGGCTGGCGACTAGCACCAGGCCACGGCCGGTCTCCGCGTCCGGTGGCCCGTCCACCGGTACCGGCAGCTCGCACGAGGTGTCGTGCACGTCGACGCCTAGCTGGCCGTAGCCGCAGGTGATCACGAGCGTGATGGTCTCGCCCGCCTCGTGCATGACGGCGTTGGTCACCAGTTCGCTGGTGAGCAGGATCGCGATGGAGGTGTCGACCGGGACATCCCAGGCCTCGATCGTCGCCCGGACCTGGCTGCGGGCCGCGCCGGGGGCCGTCGCTGCCGCGACGAGCGAGACGCGGCGCTTCTGCAGAACGGTCGGGCGGATCGGCTTCTGCAGATCCACCGGGCAGACCGGCTGTTGCCGGTTCGCCGGGCTGGTCGGCTCTTGCAGGTCGGCCGGGCTGGTCGGTTCTTGCAGTTCGGTCGGGCGTGTCGGCGCCATCGTCTTCATCTGCTTCCTTACCAGGCTGGTGTGAGCCGGTCCGGGGTGGCCGCCCAGTGCCGTGCGCGGCCAGCCCGGGAGATCCGTGTCAACCTGCTGACACTTGACCTTGCTGTTGCAACACAAATACTGATGCAACTTGCAGTGAGAGACATCGGTCAGGTGACGGATATTCAAGGCCTCGCCGCCGGCGAACCGGCGGACACCGATTGCGCACGCGGGTCCGGCAAGCCGAACACGCGCATGTCACCCACCTGAGATACGCAGGCCGCTCCGTCACCACGACCGGCCGGCCGCCGGTTGCGCACAGGCGTAGTGCAATACGCCAGGGCCCGGTGACCTGGTCCCGCACGCGGGACGGGTTACTGGGTGGTGGTGTGCCTCGGCCGGACCGCCACGGCGATGCGGTACGCCGCGTCGGGGGGCGGTCCCTGGGGCTCGCCGTAGCGCTCGGCCAGGCGGACGAACTCCGCTCCCTCGGGATCTGGGATGATCCGCTCGACCACGCCGCGGACCTCCAGGTAGCGGGACGGATCGTCCGGATCGGCGATCGACAGCGCCGTCGCGGGCTGATGATGCCAGTTGCGGTATTTCTGACGGTATGTGGTGGCGGTCAGCCACACGTACTCACCGTCGAACCGGTACCAGGTCGGGTTGACCTGTGGCGTGCCGTCCGGCCGTACCGTGGCCAGGTGCGCGTGCAGTGGCCGCTCCAGCAGGTCGGCCAGCGACTCCGGGATGACCTGCGCTGGGTCTTCTGCCTCGCCCGGTGCCATCTCCCATGACCTCCATCCGCTCGCTGAGCCGGTGACCGGCTGCACGGGCCCGTCCCGTGGTCATACAGTTCTACCGGAAACCAGGCGGGCCGCACCCGGCGGGAGCGTCACCACCAAGGCCCACCGGCGGGGGCGTCACCACCAAGTCCCACCGGCGGGGGCGTCACCACCAAGTCCCACCGGCGGAGGCGTCACCACCAAGGCCCACCGGCGGGGGCGTCACCATGAGGCCCACCCGGCGGGGGCGTCACCACCGGCTCTCCCCGGGCCGGCCGCTGCGCAGGTGCGAGGTGATGTCGGTGGCTGGGACAAGAATGACACCGAGAAACGATCCCGGCCGAAGGAGCGGACATGGATAACGGGGAAGCCGCCGAGCGCGCGCGGCAACCGGAGGACCTGGACCGGCTCTTCCTGGAGCGGGCCAACGCCGGAGACGTCGAGGGCGTCGTGGACCTGTACGAGCCGGACGCGGTACTCGCCTTTCCGCCCGGCCGGCTGGCCGCCGGCCGGCGGGCGATCCGGGAGGTGTACGCGGACCTGCTGGCCGGCCGGCCGCGGTTGACCGGCGCGATCCGCCCGGCGATCCGCAACGGCGACATCGCCATCACCTCCACCGCCCGCGCGGGCAACGCCACGGTGGAAGTCGCCCGCCGCCAGCCCGACGGCACCTGGCTGTGGCTGATCGACCAGCCGAGCGTCCTGGAGTAACCGCCCGCGAGCCGGGTGCCGGTTCCGGCGATGGCAGGATTGCCGCATGGACGGCGGGGTGGGGCGGGATCCCCAGTACGACGTGTTCGCCGATGAGTTCGCCGAGCACGCCGAACACGGCTTCTACAACGCCTACTACGACCGCCCGGCGTGCCTGGCCCTGCTCGGCGACGTGGCCGGCAAGCGGGTCCTCGACGCGGCGTGCGGCCCCGGCCTGTACGCCGCCGAACTCGTCCGCTGTGGTGCCCGGGTGACCGGGTTCGACCAGAGCCCGCGCATGGTGGAGATCTGCAAGGCCCGCGTCGGGCAGGGCGACTTCCGGGTGCACGACCTGGGCGACCGGATCGGCTGGCTGGCCGATGCCAGCGTCGATCTGGCCTTGTGCGCGCTGGCGATCGAATACGTCGATGACCGGGTCGGCGCGCTGCGGGAACTGCGGCGGGTGCTGCGCCCCGACGGCGCCCTGGTGCTGTCGCGGCAGCATCCCACCGGCGACTGGCTGCGCCACGGCGGCAGCTATTTCGAGGTCCGGACCGTTCAGGAGAGCTGGAGCAGGGGCTGGCAGGTGCGGTACTGGCTGGCACCGCTGGAAACCACCTGCGAGGAGATCTTCGCGGCCGGGTTCTTCATCGAGCGCCTGCTGGAACCGCGGCCGGTCCCCGAAGCCGTCGGCGTCGATCCGGGCGAATATGAGCTCCTCAGCAGGGAGCCCAGGGGATTCATGGCGTTCCGGCTGCGGCCACGGCCGTGACGTCCCGGTAGTTCCCCGGCCCGCGACGGCTTTCCCGCGCGGCCCCGGCCACCGGCGATAGTTTCTGAGTGCTGCCGAGGGAGGTGGGCATGTGGCCGCGGTATTCGAGCAGACGGTCAAGGTGAGGTGGCGTGACGTCGACGCCTTGGGTCACGTCAATCACGCGGTGTTCCTGACCTACCTCGAGGAGGGCCGGGATGCCTTCTACATCCAGACCCTGGGCGACGACCCCGGCTACGTGGTCGTCCGGCTGGAAGTCGACCTGCGCGCCGAGGTGCGCTATCAGGACCAGCGGGTGACGGTGCGGATCGCGGCGGAGCGCCTCGGGACCACGAGCCTGACCACCCGGGAGACGATCGTGACCCCGGCCGGCGAAACGGCGGCCGAGGCGCGGGTCGTCACGGTCCGCTGGGACGCCGAGAACCGGAAACCGGTCCCGTTCACCGAAACCGAACGGGCCCGGCTGTCAGCGGCCATGACCGGCTGACCCGCCTGAGGGGAGTGGGTGCGGGGAGTGGGTCCGGGGAGTGGGTCCGGGGAGTGGTGCCAGGGAGTGGCGCCGGAGGAGTGGCGCCGGGCGCGTGGCGCCGGGGGAGCGGCCGGTCGCGTCCCCGCTGGCGGCCGTTACGCCCAGATCGCGCAGGGCCAGCCGTCAGAGAAGGTTTCCGGCGGGTCCGGGATAGGACGGGCGTGGCCGAGGAGGACCCGTCGTGCCGCCCACGCCGCGGCACCCGCATCGAGGACATCGTCCACCCCGGCGGACGCGCCGGCCGGCCCGAGGTCGCCGGCGAGCCTGATCCCCGCATCGGCCAGCAGGGCGCGCCGCCGCCCGGCGCCGGCCCAGGACGACTTGCGCACGGTCAGCGGGGTTCCCGCGAGGCGGGCGAAGCAGACCTCCGGGTGGATCTCGACGACCCGCGACGCGGCTGTCCGTGCCCACCGTTCCACCTCGAGCAGCTTGGGTTTGAGCCCGAACGCCTGAATAGAGACGCCGTGGCCGGTGAGCCGCCGGTTGATGGCCGAGGCCGTCTCGTGATCGGCGGCCAGCAGCGCCTCCCGGACCGGCGTCATGAAGACCGAGGCCCACAGCGGGCCGATCTCCGCCCGGGCCAGCACGTCGGCCTGACGGAACCCGCGGTCCGGCAGGCCGATCGGCATGTCCACCGCGACGACGGCGAGCGGGCCGTCGGCCTGTGCCTGCTCCATCAGCGCCCGGATCCCTTCCGCGAAGTAGGCGCCGGCTACCGCGCCCGCAACGGCCACCGCGATCCAGCCGCGCCGGCACGCATCGACGCCAAGCACCCGCCCGCCGCCGGCCGCGTCCCCGGTGTCCACAGGCTCAGCATCGTGCACCCGGCCGCCACCCGCTGTCCACACGGCAACGGCGACCGCGACGTGGACGCCGTGCTGGACGGCCTGCGCGGCATGCCCGTGCCCGGCTGGCTGGTGGGTGAGCAGGGCATCCTGCCGCGCAGCGCGGAACGGTTCGCGCGGGCCGCGGAGGACCAGCGCCTCAATGGGCCTTTCTCGCGGCGCGAGGACCGTGACCTGCGGCGGTACGTTGCCGGAGTTCCGGGTCAGCCGGGCTGGGTTTCCCGCGGCGGGCGGCCGGGCCTGCGCATCTTCCCGGCCTGGCTGGGCATCCGCCCCGCGTCGCGGAGCGCGCGGCGCAGCAGGAACTCGATCTGGGCGTTGGTGCTGCGCAATTCGTCCGCGGCCCACCTGGCCAGAGCGTCATGAACGGCCGGATCGAGCCGCAGCAGCACGCCCTTGCGCTCACTCACCGCGTTACCGTGCCCGCCGTCACTGGTAGAGGGAGCCGGTGTTGACGACCTGCTGGGTGGCCTGCTCGCTGCACAGGACCACGAGCAGGTTGGACACCATCGCCGCCTTGCGCTCCTCGTCCAGTTCCACGACGCCCTCCTCCTCGAGCCGCTGCAGCGCGAGCCGGACCATGCCGACCGCCCCCTCGACGATCCGCTGCCGCGCCCCGACCACGGCGCTGGCCTGCTGCTGGCGCAGCATCGCCTGGGCGATCTCCGCCGCATAGGACAGCCGGGTCAGCCGCGACTCGACGATGTGCACGCCGGCCGGCCGGACCCGCTCGGCGATCTCCGTGGACAGGCGCTGCGTGATCTCTTCGGCGTTGTCGCGCAGCGAGAGCGCGCTGCCGTCGTGGCTGGTGTACGGGTAGCTGGAAGCGGTGTGCCGGACCGCGGCCTCGGTCTGGATCGCGATGAACTGCGGGTAGTCGTCGACCGCGTAGATCGCCTTGGCCGTGTCCCGGACCTGCCAGACGACCACCGCGGCGATCTCGACCGGGTTGCCGTCGGCGTCGTTGACCTTGGCCACCGCGGTCTCATGGTTGCGGATCCTGGTGGACACCCGCAGCCTGCGGGCGAACGGGTTCACCCAGTGCAGCCCGGGGTCCCGGATGGTGCCCCGGTACCTGCCGAACAGCTGGACCACGCGGGCCTCCTGGACGACGACCGGGGTCAGGCCCTGGAACTGCAGCGCGGCCAGGATCAGGACGAGGATCCCCGCCACGATCAGGATCCAGTCCCCGCTGACGGCCGAGTGCAGTATCAGCAGCGCGATCCCGGCGAGCGTCGTCACCACACCGCTCACCAGGACGCGGACCCCAGGTGCCGACCACGCCACCGACTCGCTTACCGGCCGTGCGGCCGGCCCCTGACCCGAGCTAACCGGATCCTCCGCTGTCATCCGAACCACCTCCGCTTGACGTGGCTGATACCACATATCTAGCATACTGATATCAATTTAATGCGGCAAGGGAATCGGGCGGCGCGTCGCGGGAGGTCGCGATGATCGAGATTGAGGGCCTGACTCGCAGGTTCGGCGAGGTCACGGCGGTGGACGGGCTGACGCTCACGATCGGCGAGGGAGAGGTCTTCGGGCTGCTGGGGCCGAACGGTGCGGGCAAGACCACCACCGTCCGGATGCTCGCCTGCCTGATCTCCAGGACGGCCGGGCGGGCCCGGATCGGCGGTTACAGCATCGGGGACGCGGCCGCCGCACGGAAGATCAGGAGCCTGATCGGCCTGATGCCCGAGGAGGCGGGCCTGTATCCGGACCTGAGCGCGGCCAGGACCCTGGACTTCTTCGGGCGGCTCTATCGGATGCCCCGCGCAGCGCGGACGGAGCGGACCGAGCGCCTGCTCACGCTGCTGGGCCTGTGGCAGCGCAGGGATGCCCCGGTCAAGACCTACTCCAAGGGGATGCGGCAGCGGCTGGCCCTGGCCCGCGCGCTGATCCACGATCCCCCGGTGCTGTTCCTGGACGAGCCCACGGCCAACCTGGACCCGGAGGGTGCCAAGACGGTCCGGGACTTCCTGCTGGAACTGCGCCGCGACAAGCGGACGATCCTGCTGAACACCCATCACCTGGAGGAGGCGAGCCGGGTCTGTGACCGGGTGGGCGTCCTGGCGAACCGGCTGATCGCGGTGGGGTCACCGGAGGAGCTGCGCAGGTCGCTGTGGGGCAGCGCCACCGTGGTGCGGCTGGCGGAGGTCACCGGGCCGGTCGCGGACGCCGCCCGCAAGGCCGGCTCGGGCGACGTCGCGGTGGCCGGCAACGTCCTCACCGTGCCGGTAGGCGACCCGGAGCGCGACAACCCCGAACTCGTCCGGGCGATCGTCGATGCGGGCGGGCAGGTGCAATTCGTCACCGAGTCCGTCCCGACGCTGGAAGAGGTCTAC
>Ga0126378_10003657_pt1 | contig 11642 bp, 12 predicted proteins | sample PanSoiMetPlot_23_FD_92587 | JGI IMG/M metagenome (GOLD analysis project Ga0126378, IMG submission 92587) | Tropical forest soil microbial communities from Panama - MetaG Plot_23 | ecosystem: Environmental > Terrestrial > Soil > Tropical forest > Bulk soil | place: Panama | collected 2016-02-17
CTCCGGCAACTGGATTGTCAGCCGCGGCAGCAATTCCTCTTTGAGCCGGCGCTGTCCCGGTCGCAACGGCCGTGCCCGCCGCCGGCCATACAGCCTGCCAGGCGGAACCCTCTCGATATTTCTCTCGTCCATTCGGCAATATTTGGTCATTCCGGGCCGCTGCTCAGCGGCAAGCCCAGAACCCATGAACACGGGCCTTGAAATATGGATTCCGGGCCTCGCCTTTACGGGGATCCCGGACTGACGATCCCGCTAGAACGCGCGGCGAAGCTCGGGGACGAGATCCAGCCGCTCCCAGGAGAAGCCGCCATCGGGCTCCGGCGCCCGTCCGAAATGGCCATAGGCGGAGGTGCGCGCGTAGATCGGCTTGTTAAGCCCGAGATGCGTGCGGATGCCGCGCGGCGACAGGTCCATCAGCTCCTGCAGGATGCGCGACAGCTTGGCCTCGTCGACGCGCCCGGTGCCGCCGAGATCGACATAGACCGAGAGCGGCTTTGCAATGCCGATTGCATAGGCGACCTGGATCGTGCAGCGCTCGGCGAGCCCCGCCGCAACGACATTCTTCGCCAAATAGCGTGCCGCGTAGGCCGCCGAGCGGTCGACCTTTGTCGGGTCCTTGCCCGAGAACGCGCCGCCGCCATGCGGCGCCGCGCCGCCATAGGTGTCGACGATGATCTTGCGCCCCGTGAGCCCGCAATCGCCGTCCGGCCCGCCGATGACGAAGCGGCCGGTCGGGTTGATATAGAAATGCGCTTCGTCGCACATCCACCCTTCCGGCAGGACGTTGACGACATGCGGCCGCACAATCTCGCGCACCTCGTCTTGGTCGATGCTCGGATCATGCTGTGTCGAGACGAGCACCGCGGTGGCGCCGACCGGCCTGCCCTTGACGTATTGTAGGGTGACTTGGCTCTTCGCGTCGGGGCCGAGCTTGGGCGCCGCGCCCGAATGCCGCGCCTCCGACAGCGAGCGCAGGATCGCATGCGCATAGAAGATCGGCGCCGGCATGAGCTCCGGCGTCTCGGAGCAGGCATAGCCGAACATCATGCCCTGGTCGCCGGCGCCCTCGTCCTTGTTGCCGGAGGCATCGACGCCTTGCGCGATGTCGCTCGACTGCGGGTGGATGAAGCACTCGATCTGCGCCCGCTGCCAGTGGAACCCCTCCTGCTCGTAGCCGATATCGCGGACCGCATGCCGCGCCACATCGATCAGCATGTCCTTCGTGATCGAGGAGGGGCCGCGCGTCTCGCCAGCCAGAACGACGCGGTTCGTCGTCGCCAGTGTCTCAACGCCGCAGCGCGCCTGCGGCTCGGCCGCCAGATAGGTATCAACGATCGCGTCGGAAATGCGGTCGCACACCTTGTCCGGATGGCCCTCGGAAACCGACTCGCTGGTGAAAACAAAATCGTGCGTCGCCAAGGGCCGTCTCCCTGAAAAACAAGCTCCACCCATCGCCCGGGCCAGCGCGAGCCGCGCCGTTCCGATCGACGCGCGATCGGCCCCCCTGCCCCGGTGCCCCGTTTGTCGAATCCCCCGCCGCAAGCGTCAAGCCCGATCTTCCGGGCTGACCCGCCTCTTCCCTTCAGTGCCTACTAATTCGGCTTCCCGAAGCTCGCCAACGTTCGCGCGACATTCAAGAGCTTGCGGCGGTCCTGGGGTTCGAGAGATCGAAACCAGCCGAGAAGCTCGATGGCTTCGCGCCGCTCCATCGGATCCGAGGCGAACGCCGCAGCCGGCGGCTCGGCAAAGCCGGAGCTCCCGTCATCCCGGTAGCCCTCATAGAAATAGGGGGCATCGACGCCGAGCGTCATCCCCATGCGATAGAGCCGGCTTGCGCTGATGCGGTTGGCAGCGCGCTCGTATTTCTGTACCTGCTGGAATGTCAGCCCGAGCGCCTCGGCCAGCTTTTCCTGACTGATTCCGAGCTCGAGACGCCGCTCTTTGACACGCGCACCGACATGGACATCGACCGGGTGCGGCCCGGCGGATTTGCGGCGGCCCCGATCTGCTTGCCTTCGCGATCTCGGCATGACGGCTCGCGCGCAACCCAAATGGCGCGAGAGTGATATTGCATACTATCGTATGCGGTCAATCGCGGATCACAACCTTAAATGGTAAATTTCGCCGAATGGTTGTGGCGCCCGTACCATCGCTGAGGGCTAGTTTGACGGCCGCCGACGCGCGACGACCGGCGCCAGCCCGGCAATCAGCAGCGCCAGAAACAGCCAATCGCCGATGCGGGAATAGAGGGTCGGGGGTCCGGCCGCCGGCAGCGCGATATCGGCATAGGTGACGGCGTCGAGCCCGGTATGGGCGAGAACGCGCCCGGCCGCATCGACGACCCCGCTGATCCCGTTGTTGGCAACCCGGATCAGCGGCAGCCCTTCCTCGACCGCTCGGGTCCGGGCGATCGCGAAATGCTGGAATGGGCCCGAGCTGCGGCCGTACCAGGCATCGTTCGTCACATTGAGGATCCAGGCCGGGCGCTTGTCCTCATCGACCGCGGCATCAGGGAATATCGCCTCGTAGCAGACCAGCGGCGCAAACCCGGGCAGCCCCGGCAATGTGATCGTCTGCGGCCCCGGGCCGGCGCTCAAATCGATCGCGCCAACGCTGAGCTTGCGGATCGGCAGGAAATCGCCAAACGGGATGTATTCGCCGAACGGCACGAGATGCGCCTTGTCGTAGCGGGCCCGGATCGCGCCGCCGTGGTCGACCGCCGCGATGCTGTTCCACACCTCGGTGACGGGCCCCGGCGGCGGATTGGCGCTCAGCGCACCAGTGATGACGTAGCCGTCTTTGGGCGCGACCGCGGCAATCGCATCACGATGGGCGGTGTCGCGCTCGATCAGAAAAGTCGCCGCAGCCTCCGGCCACAAGATCGCCGCGAGCGGATGGCCGGCCGGGCTGGCGCTCAGCTCGATCAGGCGGTGAAAATTGGCTTCGGCAGCCTCGGGGTCCCATTTCAGGCTCTGCGGGATCGAGGGCTGCACGAGCCGTAGCCAGGTCGCGGTCGAAACGGTCGGCAACAGATTGAGACGCAGGGCGCCGGCGCCAGCCGGTACGAGGATCAGCGCCGCCGCCGCTAGGGCCGGAGCGGCCCGCCGGAGTGGCGATAGCGGCAGCAATGACGGCGTCCCGAACAAGGCCGGCAGGCTTGCGGCCAACACGGTCACGAAACTAAGCCCGTAGATGCCGACCCACGCCGTGCTTTGCAGCACCGCAAGCGAGCCCGGAAAGCCTCCGGACCAGGCATAACCGACGAGGTTCCACGGCAGCCCGGTGAAGGCATGCCCGCGTCCCCACTCGGCGGCGCACCACGCTACGGCAAAGAGGCACAATCGCGCATCGGGCAACAGCCGCAACCGCGAGCCCCCGACGGCGGTGACCAGCAAGGCGGCCGCCGGCCAGAACGCGAGGAACGCCGGCAGGCCAAGCGCCGCGAAGGGCAATGCCCACCAGAAACTGCCGATATCGACAAACAGCGCCGCGGCGACCCAGTACATGCCGGCGAGGAAAAAACCGAGGCCGAACACATATCCGAGGCGGGCGGAGGCCCAGACGCCACGACTACCCTCATCGAGCCACAACAGCCCGGGAAATGCGATGAAGATGACAAGCACCAGGTTCAGAGGCGGCAGCGAGCCTATACCCGGTAGTGGCATTGCCGCGGCGAGCACCACGCCCAGCAGAAATGCCAAGCCGTAACGGCGCCAGCCGGTCAGCGCGGCCACCTCCTGCGCCAGCCGGCACAGCGGCGTCTCCATGCGGGCACCCGGCGGCACGCGCAGCATTGAGGCATCGCTCTCACAGACCGGTGACGCGCTCATGATTAGGGCCGCGACCTCGCTCAGCAGACGAAAAATCCACGTTTCACGCATTGGCGACGCCCTTGTTGCCATTCGCGGTCGGCGGCAACCCGCGCACCCGCAGCCGCTTGACCCGGCGCGGATCAGCGTCAAGCACCTCGAATTCGATGCCGTCGGGATGCGCGATGACCTCGCCGCGTTTAGGCACGCGTCCGGCCAGGGTGAAAACGAGCCCGCCCAGCGTATCGACCGCTTCCTGCTCCCCCTCTGGTCGGAGGCGGGTGCCGTGCTGCTCTTCGAACGCGTCGATCGGGATGCGCGCATCGGCGATGACACTGCCATCGGGCCGTTCGATCAGCACCGGGGACGCGTCGACGTCGTGCTCGTCTTCGATCTCGCCGACAATCTCCTCGATGACGTCCTCGATCGTCACGAGCCCGTCAATGCCGCCGAACTCGTCGACGACCATCGCGATATGCGTCCGCGCCTGACGCATCTGCACCAAGAGATCGAGGATCGGCACCGACGGCGCGACGAACAGAACTTTGCGCAACAGCCGTTCCAGGCGTGCCGGGCGGCGCTCCGCAACCGGACCCAGCACGTCCTTGACATGCACAAACCCGATCACGTCGTCGAGCGTCTCGCGATAGACCGGCACGCGGGAATGGCCGTGCTCGATCATGCATTTGACGACTTCGGTGAAGGGCTGCTCGACATCGAGCGCGACGATATCGACGCGCGGCACCATGACGTCCGCGGCGTTGCGTCCATGGCCCTTCAGCACATTGCCGATCAGCACACGCTCTTGCGGCGTGATCGGCGTGCCGAGCTCGTCGGCCGCCGTCGCGACCAGAGCGTCGATCGTTTCGGTTTGGCCCCGTGGCCGGCGCAACAGGCGGAGCAGGGTGCGCAGCCGCGATAGCGACCCGCGTTGCTCGGGAGGTTTGGGATACTCAGGCTGGCCGTCGCTTGGCGGCGGCTCGGGATCGCTCATCAAAAAGAGGTCCGGGTTTCCTGCCACATAATACCGCGATAGGGGTCTGGCATCCCTAATCCGGCCAATATCTTTATCTCCCGCATCTCCATCTCGGCTGCGTCGCTGGCGTTTTGGTGGTCACAGCCGAGCAGGTGCAGCACGCCGTGCACGACGAGATGCGACAGGTGATTGACGAGGGGCTTCCGTTGCTCGGCCGCCTCGCGGCTCACGGTCTCGAAGGCGAGCACGACATCGCCAAGCAGCACCGGCGCGTCCGGATGCATCGTTTTCGGCTCGCCCTGCGAGAAGGACAGCACGTTTGTCGGCGCGTCCTTGCCGCGATAGCGATGGTTGAGGCGACGCTGTTCGGCATCGTCGGTCAGTCTGACATCGACAATGAAGCATTCAGCGCGGGCCGCATCAGCCAGCGCCGCCTTGGCGGCGCGCCGCGCGATCGCGGCGGCGTCTGGGCAGGCGCCGAGCCAAAGATCGCAGCCGACTGCCACCTCGATTGATGGTGCGTCGGCCAATTCGCTCATGTCGGCACGTCGCCGCGCGCCGCGCGCTCGCGCGCCTCATAGGCCCCTACGATGCGAGCAACGAGCGGGTGCCGCACGACATCCTTTTCGGTGAAATGCACGACCCCGATGTTGTCGAAGCCGCGCAACGCTTCGAGTGCGTCGGCGAGGCCCGAGCGCGCGCCCGGCGGCAGATCGACCTGGCTCGGATCGCCGGTGACGACCATGCGCGAGCCTTCGCCGAGCCGGGTCAAAAACATCTTCATCTGCACCGGTGTCGTGTTTTGCGCCTCATCGAGAATCACGAAGGCGCGCGTCAGCGTGCGGCCGCGCATAAAGGCGATCGGCGCCACCTCGATCTCGCCGGTCCCGAGCCGCTTCGTGATCTGCTCCGCCGGCAGCATATCGTTCAGCGCATCGAAGATCGGCCGCAGATAGGGATCGACTTTGTCGCGCAGATCGCCGGGCAAAAAACCGAGCCGCTCGCCGGCCTCGACGGCCGGGCGCGACAGGATGACCCGCTCGACCTGCCCGCCCATCAATAGATCGATCGCCGCAGCCACCGCGAGATAAGTCTTGCCGGTGCCGGCAGGCCCGAGGCCAAACACCAGCTCGTGCTCCCGCATTGCCTTGACATAAGCGGCCTGCCCGGGCGAGCGCGGCCCGATGCGCCGCTTGCGAGTGCGGAAACCGACGTCTTCGCGCCACAGACTCAGGCTCTTGTCCTCGGCCTCCGCCTGCGCCATGCGCAACGCCGCCTCGACCGCAGCCATATCGATCTCCTGACCGCGTTTCAGCCGCTCATAAAGCCGGGATAGCGCGAGCCGCGCCACCTCGGTCGCCGAAGCCGGTCCCGCGATCGCCAGCCGGTTGCCGCGCGGCACCAGCGACACCCCGAGCTGCCGCTCGATGCGATCGAGATGCTGGTCGCGCTCGCCATAAAGCAGCGGCAGCAACAGATTGTCGTCGAACTCGAGTTGGCTGCGCGCCGCGACGGCTTCACTGAGGGTTTCGCGGGGTGCGCCGTTCATCCCGCGCATTCCGCTGTTTCAGCAGCCGCGGCGACGATCGAACCGGCGAGACTGTTCGGCGCCGCTGCTTCGATCCGGATCGGCACGATCTCGCCGATGCGATCCGGCGACACGTCGGCATGGACAGCCTGCAGATACGGGCTGCGGCCGACGAGCTGCCCCGGATGCCGCCCGGTCTTCTCGAACAGCACCGGCATCACCCGCCGGACGCAGCTCTGGTTGAAGGCGCGCTGTTGTCGTAGCAGCAGTCTCTGCAGTTCCGCGAGCCGCTCTGCCTTGATCGGCTCCGGTACCTGATCGTCCGCTTCGGCCGCCGGGGTGCCGGGACGCTGCGAATATTTGAAGGAGAAAGCCTGCGCGAAGCCGATCTCCTCGACGAGATCGAGCGTCGCCCGAAAATCCTCATCGCTCTCCCCCGGGTACCCGACAATGAAATCCGAAGACAGCGCGAGATCCGGCCGCGCTTCGCGCAGCCGCTCGACAATCCGCTTGTAGTCGTCAGCGCCATGGCGCCGGTTCATCGCCGCCAGGATCCGGTCGGAACCGCTCTGCACCGGCAGGTGCAGAAACGGCATCAGCTGCGGCACGTCGCGGTGGGCCGCGATAAGCGGATCATCCACATCACGGGGATGCGAGGTCGTGTAGCGGATGCGGTCGAGGCCAGGCACCTCGGCGAGGGCGCGGATCAACCTGCCGAGCCCCCATTCACCGGCTCCATTTGCTGGAGCAGCGCCGTGATAGGCATCGACGTTCTGCCCCAAGAGCGTGATCTCGCGCGCGCCGCCAGCGACGAGCCGCCGCGCTTCGGCGATCACATCTGCGGCGGGACGGCAATATTCGGCGCCGCGCGTATAGGGCACGACACAGAAAGTGCAGAACTTGTCGCACCCTTCCTGCACGGTCAGAAACGCGGTGACCCCAGGCGCCGCCGGGCTCTCCGGCAGATAATCGAATTTCGGCTCGGCCGGGAAGCTCGTGTCGAAAACGCACTCACCCGCGTCCGCGAGCGCCCGCGCCACCATGTCGGGCAGCCGGTGATAGGATTGCGGACCGAACACGATATCGACAAACGGCGCGCGCCGCCGGATCTCTTCGCCCTCTGCCTGCGCGACACAGCCCGCCACCGCGACGACCATGCGGCCGCCGTCGCGCTCGCGCGCCCGCTTCAGCCGCCGGATACCGCCAAGTTCGGAATAGATCTTCTCCGCCGCCTTCTCGCGGATATGGCACGTGTTGAGAATGACCAGATCGGCGCCCTCTGCGTGCGCCGCCGCCATATAGCCAAGCGGTGCCATGACGTCGGCCATGCGCGCCGAATCGTAGACGTTCATCTGGCAGCCGTAGGTCTTGATAAACAGACGCTTCTGCATCGCTATTGGTTACGCGAATCCCGTCTGTTCATCCGAGCGCCGGGGCGGTGGCATCGGCCGCCGCGGGCCGGCGCGTCGGGCCGGCCGGCGCTGTGCTGCGCGGCCGGCGGCGGCCGCTCAGCGCCAGCGAGACCCCATTCTTGACCCGGTCCTCGCAATAGCGCGCCAGCAACTTGCGCGAGCCGCACGCGGCCAATGTGGTCGGCGGGTGAAACTCTACGGTGATCTCGATCGTGCCGAGGCCCAACACCCGCCAGAGATGCGGTGCCATCGCCATCGCCCCATACCATGCGAAGAGCGGCCGGAAGCGCCGCCCGATCGGCATGCCGTTGAGCCTTGTATAGGCGATCGACACCGGCTGCACCGTCACCGGTCCCGCCGCGGCCCGCTCGGCGACGCTGAACAGCGCGCTCTTGAACGGGAGAACGCGGTTGCCGTCGCCGCTCGTTCCCTCGGGGAATAGGATCAGCGCCTCTTTGGCGGCGAGCCGCGCGGCGATGCTGTCGCGCTGCTCCGCCGCGCTGCGTACCTGGCGGTCGACAAAGACCGAACGCTGCAGTTTCGCGAGCCAGCCGAACAGCGGCCAGCGCGCGACTTCGTTCTTGGCGATGAACGAGCCGGCGATCAGCGAGCCGAAGATCGTGATGTCGAGATAGGAGACGTGATTGGCGGCGAACAGCGCCGGGCGCGTTGCCGTCGGCCGCCCGATGCGTCGCACGCGCAGCCCGAGAATGTAGCAGCAGCAGCGATGGTAGAAGCGCGGGAACGTAATGACCCAGCGCTGGCCAAGGAGCAGGCCGACGGCCTGCACGGGCATCAGCAACAGCGTGAAGGCGAGATAGACGGCGAGCCGCGACAGGCGCAGCGCCGTCGAGCCCATGCGCTCTACGCTGCCCATGTTTCTTTCGACTGCCGCTCGTAATGGCGGGAATATTTTTCGGTGACAAGATCGGTCTTGACGACGATGCAGACATCGGTCGTGTTGAACTGCTCGTCGATGACCGCGCCGTCGCCGACAAACCCGCCGAGCCGCAGGTAGCCTTTAATCAGCGGCGGTAGGGCCGCGAGCGTGCGCGCGGGATCGATCTCGGAGACGCCGAGCCGGCGCATCTCGACATAGCGCTCCGGCAATGCGCGCGCCCGCAAGGCGGGCGGCGCCAGATGATGGTGGTAGAGGTAGGAAAGCGGTACGGCCAATGCTGCGGGGTCGATGCCGGGCAGGCTCGCGCAGCCGAACATCAGCGCGATATCGAAATGAAAGACATAGGCCGCGATGCCGCTCCACAACAGCTGCATGACCGGTCGCGCGCGATAGCCGGCATCGACGCAGGAGCGTCCCAATTCGAGAATCTCGCCGGGGTAGGCAATGAGCGGCGCAATGTCATATTCGGCAGCCGAATAGAAGGCGCCGAGCCGCGCCGCAGCCTCGCGGCGGATCAGCCGGTAAGTGCCGACGACGGCACTGAGCCCGGCGCCGCGGCTATGGTCGAGCACCAGCAAATGGTCGCAGATCGCGTCGAACTGGTCGCGGTCGCGCCGGTCTTGTTCCATGCCGGGCAGCGGCCGCGCCCCCATTTTTTCGTAGAAGATCCGGTAGCGCAGCGCCTGCGCTGCATCGATATCGGCGGTGCTGTCGGCGAGCCGCACCTGCAAAGGCCCCGAGCTGATGTCGACAATGCGGCCGGCCGGCGCGGAAACTGGCGGACGCAACGCCGTCGCCGCCGGTTCTACCGGCGCCGAGGCCGGCTCGGCGGCGGTACTGGTGATCATGTAGGGGGGATCCGGTGGCAGGACGCGGCGATCGCGGGCGGCACGGCGCACTGCTGCCTCCGGCAAAGGTTCGGCATCATTCCTCGCGGGTCTTGTCTGTGCGGCGCCGCGGCACGGCGTAGAGTTCGAGGCGATGGCCGACCAGCTCGTAGCCGAGCTCGTCGGCAATGAATTCCTGCAATTTCTCGATCTGCTCGTTGCGGAACTCGATCACCCTGCCGCTCTGCAAATCGATCAGGTGATCGTGGTGGGCGCTCGGCATCTCCTCGTAGCGCGAGCGGCCATCGCCGAAATCGTGCCGCGCCAGGATATTCGCCTCCTCGAACAGGCGGACCGTGCGGTAGACCGTGGCGATGCTGATGCGCGGATCGATCTCGGTGGCGCGCCGATAGACCTGCTCGACATCGGGGTGATCGGCCGAATCCGACAGCACGCGCGCGATAACGCGGCGTTGTTCGGTCATTTTCAAGCCTTTGTCGAGACAGAGCTGCTCCAGGCGAGAGATCATCGCGTCGCGATCCGAGCGCGGCTTATCCGGCGTTACTATAGCCGAAAGCGGCGATCCGTCCTATCGCGGCGACGTTCCGCGCGCTGGCAAGGTGGCCATGTCTAGCCGCGGCTGCGCCTCGCCCGCGTGCCGAGCCCGATCTCCTTGGCTAGCCGGCTGCGCTGACGCGCGTAATTGGGCGCCACCATCGGGTAGTCGGACGGCAGCCCCCAGCGTTCGCGATAGGCTTCCGGGCTCATGTTGTAGGCGGTCTTCAGATGCCGCTTCAGCATCTTCAGCTTTTTGCCGTCCTCGAGACAGACAATGTAGTCGGGTTGGACCGACTTCTTGATCGTGACGGCTGGCTGCGGCCGGGCGGCGGCAGCCGTCGGAGCTGTGCCGATATTGGCTAGGGAATTATAGATCTGGTTAATCAGCGTCGGCAGGTCGTTAACAGCCACCGTGTTATTGGAGACGTGCGCCGCCACGATTTCAGTTGTTAGTGCGAGCAAATCGTGTGGCTGCTCTGTGCTTTCCATCACTTTGTTCCCGAATGCGCGTGACTGTCAAATTTAATTAATCGCCCCTGCCGGCGCAATAGCTTGTCTTGTTAATCTTTTACGACAGCCGGCCAGTTCCTTATTTGCCAATAACGCGAGGAGCAAGCGGCAGTAAAGCCGCCGCCAGGATCAGATTAGCCGGATCGCATTAGATTGCCGCAGGGCCGCTGAGAACGGCACACCGCAGGATCAGGGCATCGATGATCTCGTTTTCCCGCCGATAGTAGCGCGGCCGATGGCCGACAGCGACAAAGCCGGCTCCGGCATAAAGGGCGCGCGCCGCGCCGTTATCCGCTGCCACTTCGAGGACGACCGAAGGCCGCCCGAGCCGCGCCGCCTCTTCCATGACCGCATTCAGCAAGGCCTGCCCGGCCCCCTGACGGCGATGCTCCGGCACGATCCCGAGCGACAGGATCTCGCATTCATTCCCGAGATCGCGCGCCAGGACAAAACCGATCGGCGTGTCCGGCTGCCAGGCAAGCCGCCCGAACCCGCCGCTGAGCGCCAGGATGCGGCGTAGCGCCTCGGCATCCCATGGCTCTTCGGGGAAGCAGCGCGCATGCAACACCACGAGCGCTTCTGCAGCGCTCGCCGGCAAGGGCGTGACCGCCCAGCTCATCGCCCGCCCGTGCGTGGCGCCGACGGGTTCTTCGGGAATGTCACGTCGGGCGGGCGCAGATAAAGGGGCCGCACCCGCCCTTCGTCCGGTTCAGCTGCGATCTGGCGCAACGCCGCGGCCAGGACGCCGCGCGCGTCCGGGGCCGAGTTTTCGGCAATCTCGATAACGAAGCGGCCGCCGAGCGCGGCCGCCGCGCTGTCGACCGCGTCGCCGGCAATCAAGAGCGGCCCCCCGTCGACTATCGCAGCAGCGTGCTCCGCAAGGTCTTCCGGCATCACCGCCTCCGGTTCGGCGAGCGGCAAGCCGGAGCCGCGATCGAACCGCTGCACGTAAAGATCTTCGCGCCGGCTGTCGAGCACGACCAATAGACTTCCCGCGCCGGCCGGCACAGCGGCGGCGACCGCCGCAAAGCTCGTCACGCCGATCAGCCGCGCCTTCAGCGCCAGTGCGATGCCGTGCGCCGCGCCGAGCCCGACCCGGATGCCGGTGAAGCCGCCGGGCC
>Ga0126378_10003658_pt1 | contig 11641 bp, 12 predicted proteins | sample PanSoiMetPlot_23_FD_92587 | JGI IMG/M metagenome (GOLD analysis project Ga0126378, IMG submission 92587) | Tropical forest soil microbial communities from Panama - MetaG Plot_23 | ecosystem: Environmental > Terrestrial > Soil > Tropical forest > Bulk soil | place: Panama | collected 2016-02-17
ATTCCGAGGTATTCACGCGTTTAATTGTGATGTCGCCGTCGATTTGGTGGGACGATTACGCGATCTTCCGGCTGGTGGGCATTCTCGGCGAAAAGCCGCCGCTGAAAATCTGGCTCGACACGGGCACGGACGAGCCCGGTTGGGAACTGACCCATTACTTACGCGATTATTTAATCGACAAAGGCTGGCAGGCCGAGGTCGATCTTAGTTACCTCGAAGTGAAAGGCGCCAATCATAGCGAAGCTGCGTGGGCAGCGCGCGTCGAACCAGCACTACGATTTCTGTTTCCGCTTGCAAAATAAGCTGTCACCTCCCAACCGCCGGAACCGGCGGAGGGTTAGGCGGCAACGGTTCAGGAGGTGGCACAGGTGTCGGCGGAGCTGGTTTGGGCGGGGAGGGTTGATTTGGCATGGAATGCTTCCCTTAAGAGAATCGTTCTCACTGCAGCCATTTGCCGTAAACCTGATAAACGCGGACGTAGCCGCCGACGAAATCCCAATCCTTTTGATAGGCGAAACTGCGGGTGTGCGGAGACCAGATAAGCTCACGCGGGGACTCTGGATGATTAGGATCGTAAACAGAATATGTTTCAATTCCAGGGTTTGGCGAAAACGACTTCCGCTTATAAACCAAGATGGAGTGATTGATGGTGAAACGGGGGAAAGTAGTAAGAAAGGCAGCAAACAACTCTCCGCGCGCCAAAGCCGCGTTCAAATGAGCATGAGTCTCCTCCTGATACCCGGCGCTCTGGAGGAAAATCATACGCACATTGCTGATTCGGAAATAGCTGGGCCAGCCATGGCCGATATTTAACTGCACAAGTTCGCGACGCGCCTTGCTCATTTCCTGCAGATCTTTGTATCCCGGAAAAACAATCCGTTGATCTCTCGGCAGCGGCGCTGTCCACGGCTGTCGGTGTGTCACAGCGTGAATGCGGGCAGCCAATGAGGCGTCATCCAGGGGGGCGCCGCGCGAATCGAAGCGTGCGAACTTCTTAAATTGCATGGCAGTACGGCAAATTACGAAACAGTGGCGCTTATACATGTCTCGTCTTACAGACGGCCCTCTCCGTAAAGAAGGATGTCCTTCGTGATATTCAAACACGGTTTGATTAGCGAATGCGAGCGTGTCGCGATCGAAACGAAAGTTCGACGCAATAACATTCGTGCCCGTTAGCGTGACGGCAGCGGCTACCCTTAACCACACACCAACTGATCTTCCCCAAGTCCCAAACATCACATCAAGCACGAGCCGACGCGGCGACGCTTTTTCCTCCTGCGAACACACCGAGTCGGCGAAATTTTTGATATCGCTTTTGCAGCAGATCAGCAACTGGAACCTGCGAAATCTGCTCCAGAGCGTGGCGCAGCGCTTTGCCAAGATTCGCGGTAACGGAATCATAGTCCCGATGCGCTCCGCCCTCCGGTTCCGGGATAATTTCGTCCACCACTTCGAGTTTCAATAAATCCTGCGCAGTCAGCTTGAGTGCCTCGGCGGCCTCGGCTGCATGCCGCCGGTCTCTCCATAAAATCGCGGAACATGCTTCCGGACTGATCACCGAGTAGTAAGCGTTCTCGAGAATCAACACGTGATCTGCGACGCCAATGCCCAGCGCTCCGCCGGATCCGCCTTCGCCAATCACGGCAGCGATGATTGGGACGCGCAGGCACATCATCTCACGAAGATTGACAGCTATTGCTTCTGAAATATGGCGTTCCTCCGATCCGATACCAGGAAAAGCCCCGGGCGTGTCGATCAATGAGATTACAGGCATGCCAAATTTTTCGCCCAGCCGCATCAATCGCAGCGCTTTTCGGTAGCCCTCAGGATGCGCGCAACCAAAATTGCGCAGCACGTTCTCTTTGGTGTTGCGCCCTTTTTGATGAGTAATGACGACGCACCGCTGGCTGCCAAGCGTGGCCAGGCCACACGGCATCGCTCGATCATCCGCAAAGCGGCGATCGCCATGCAGCTCGACCCAATTTGTAAAACACCGCTCAATGTAATCCAAAGCGAACGGTCGCCGCACATGTCGCGCGATTTGGACACGCTGCCAGGCCGTCAGGTGGCCATAAATTTGGCGGCGCGTTTCCCGAAGCTTTGTCTCCAGTTCTTTGATGGCTGAATCGAGATCGACATCGTGCTGGTCGGAGTGATTTTTTAAATCCTGCAATCGCCGCTCCAGTTCAAAGATCGGTTTCTCAAAGTCGAGGGGTTGCCAGTCCATGGTAGAATTTTTACCTCAGTCGATAATGGTGACAGCCGTCTTGTTGTTTACAAGGCTGCTTAGCTCTTCAACATCGGACGCCGCCAGGCCCATGCCCGCCGGCGGAGGCGGTTGCTCGAGATTGGGATGCGTCGCATCCGGCACCGAATACACAGTGTAACTCGGAGCGCCCGCGAGCCGGATCCACCGGGTACTGCTAAGATACTCTTTGCTACCGATGCCGACGCGTTTTCCACCCTTCCAAGCCATCGTTTCGGCAACTTTTGCCGTGATTTTACCTGATTGCTTGCCCGGTAGTTTTGCTTCACGCACGTGATACTGCTTGAAGAAGGCACCGTGGTTGAGGAGCACGACCAGGTTTGCTTTTCGTTGAATAACCATCGAGAAATCGGGGTGCGAAATGAGCAGATGTTCGCCAATGTGTAGCATCGTGCCGCTCATATTGTTCATGCGCATGATCAGTTCGGGCGTCGTTTTTAGTTTCCGTGCAATCTTCGCCAGCACGTCTCCAGATTTCACAACGTATTCGGTCTTTTCCGGAGAAGGATAACGCGACAGCAAAATGTCAATGTTCACTTCCCCGAGCAAATCTCGCGCTTCGTCCAAATGCTTTCCGGAGGGATATTTTTGGATGAGGGCAATCAGCGCATCGCGAGCTTCTGTTAGTTTTCCATCCTGTCGGAGTTGGGCCGCGGTTTGAAACTCTGGAAGACTGATGTCCGGCGCCGGTGGCGGAGTAACTTCGCCGCGCTGCTCCTTTTTGACTGCAATTTCTTCTTTGACAAAGGTGTTGTAACCAAACCAGGCAGCGCCGCCGAAGATCACCAGTGCGAGCAGTAATACGAACAACCATTTCATGGGTGAGATCAAAAACGTCGAATGCCCAATGCCGAACGTCCAACGGTCAATTCAGAATCAACCGTTTTAGCGTTGAGCGTTGGACGCTTTCTTCATCCGAGTTTGCTGCGCCGCGGTCGCCCTCGGATTCTTTGCCGGCACATTAGCTCGTTTCGCCGCCGGGGAAAAACCGGTGCCAAAGCCGTCCGATGGTAGGCTCTTCCTGGTTGCTCCAAGTGAAATGGCAATCCTGACAATAAAACTCCTTCGGAATAATTTTCAGGGCACAAAGCACAATGACGAGTGCTGGCGTCAGAAATTTTCGGGTCATCTGCGGATACTCGATATTTGAAGAGCCGCACTGCGGACAGCGAATGAGAGCGGCGGAGATGTCCGGATCGGTTGCCTCCCATTCCTTCATAAGCTCCTGAGCCCTTTCGAAAACGGTGTCTTCCACCATCACTTTCGCATTCGCTTGCGGACGCGACATGAAACCGACCTGTTGTAGCGGCGCTTCATTGTGAACGTCGGCCTGGAGCCCCACATCGTGGAAACGTCGTTTCAGTTCCCGCGCTTTCGCTGGCTCATTGAACGTCGCAATAGTCACCATAGCTTTCTCAGGGTCGCGCCGCCGCGCATCGTGTGATCAAACATCAAATCGCGGTGAAGCGCAAGACTTGGCGTGACACAGACAATTCGGCGGGGGTTTGGAGTTCCGTGTTTACGGGGCACGGGAAACGTACGCCACTGTTGCCGCCTAAAAGGCAGAACTCCGAGCTTGAGGCAAGGTTGCCCGCATCACGTCCCCGGTGGAAACCACTTGTAGAGCATTAAATAAACAAGGACACCTGTGACCGAGACGTAGAGCCAGATCGGGATCGTCCAGCGTGCGATCCGCCTGTGCCTGTTCCATCGGCCGCGAAAAACCTCGATAAGGGTCAAAATCACCAGAGGCAACGTCACAAAAGCAAGCAGAACGTGCGAAGCCAGTATCGGGAAGTAAATAGCGGCGATCCAACCTGTGTATCCCGAAGATTTCTCGCCGACTCGTGCGTGATAGATAATGTAGCCGACCAAAAAACAGACCGACGAGATCACGGCTGTGATCATGCATGCCATGTGAGGACGCCAAGCCCCACGCCGGATGAAGTACCAGCCCATTGAAATAAAGATGGTGCTGACCAAATTAAACGACGCGTTAAGAGCTGGCAGGTCGGAGGTTGAAATCACGTTGAGGCGTTGAACCGTTAAAGCGTTAAGTTGGTCTATCGCTTCGACGCTGCAACGCTTTAACGCTTCAAACGAAAACTCATGCCTGCCGTTCTTGAGCCACCCCGGCAAGATTTCAGGACTTCCGCACGCCGTCGAAAACGGACATGGGGACGCCGAATCGTTGTGGGTGTCGTGCGCCTGTTGGTTCTCGCGGCAATTTTTGCAGTTATCGGCGGCGGTTATTATCTAGCCAAGCGGGGATTTGGCCGGGAATGGCGTACCAGGGTCGTGGAGGAATTACACAAACGCGGAGTAGAAGCTTACATCGGACGCCTCACGCTGGATCCTTTCCGTGGTTTGATCGCAAAAAATGTAAGAATCTTCGACTACAAGAATCGCGAAAACACGCTCGCCCTGATTAGCGAAGTCTCGCTCGATATCAATTACGCTGCGCTCATCCATCATCAGCCGTTTCTCAACGCGCTTGATGTGCGCGACGCGCAAATCACCTTCCCACTCAAGACGGCGGCTGGGAAAGCCGATAAAGCGCAACTCACAGACTTCCGCGCCCACGTTTATTTTCCGCCGGAACAAATTTATGTCAGTCAGGCTGAGGGAATCTTGTGCGGCGTTCGGATTTCTGCGACTGGACAACTAATCAAGCGCGAGAATAATCAACCGTCGCGTCCGATTTCCCCCGAGGAATGGCAAAGGCATTTGTTGATTGTGCAGCGCGTATTGAATGAATTGCAAAAGTTCAGGTTCCCCGGCGCGGTCCCATCGTTGCAGTTAAAATTCAGCGGAGACATCGCCGAAATCGAAAAGGCGCGAGTAGAGGCGACGCTGAACGGGGACCGATTGCGACGTGGAAGCTACGAGATGAGAGATCTGTCTGCTGCTGCGGAATGGAATAATCGGCACTTGAACATCGCACACTGCGAATGGAACGACCGCAAGGGCAGTTTTGCCGGACGCGCTGATTGGAATTGGGGAACCAACACTGCAAATTTCGAAGCGCGCAGCAGCCTGGATTTGAAGGCGTTCCTTGATGCTTTCGGCTTGGGCGCACCTCTGGCCGGCACGGAATTTCACTCTGCGCCCGAAGTCGAGATCTCCGGCTCGCTTAATTTCGGACCGGATCGATTTCGTCCAAAAATCATCGGGCACGCCGCTTTTGGGCAGTTCGCGTACAAAAGGGCGCAGTTCTCCGATCTCAACGCCGATTTTTCCTGGGACGGCGAGCGCACATTGGTTCGGGATCTGCGCGTGCGCCATCAGACAGGTCAACTCCGGGCGGATCTCTTCGATGCGCCGTCCGACTTTCGATTAAACATTGAGAGCACAATATCTCCGGATGTAGTTCGCCTGCTTGTTCCTGCGGAGCTGAACGAATTTCTGCGAGAATGGCAGTGGCAACGTTCGCCTGCGATCCGGTTCGAAATTCGTGGCACTGATCGCAAGCCGGAGAGTTGGCAAGGCGAGGGAACCGTTGCTTTGGGGCGCAGCCGGTTCCATGGGGCATGGATGAACAGCGCCAACGCCAGAGTTCATTTCGCCGATGGGGCACTCACTTGCGATGACCTTCATGTGACACGTGACGAAGGCACCGGCACGGGCAATTTCACCTACGATTTTAAAAAGCATGAGGTGCGCGTCTCAAATATCAGAAGCTCGTTGAATCCGGCCGACGCAATTTTCTGGATCGACCCAAAACTTTCGAAGACTGTGGCGCCATACAAATTCCGGCATGCGCCCAATGTTACCGCCAATGGCGTTTACCAATTTCGCGGCGGCAAAAACACGCGTCTGGAGATCAAGGTGGATGGCGCCAACGGCATGGATTATGTCTTTCTTGGCAAAACGCTGCCCTTCGATCGCGTTTCAGCGCGACTCCTTCTCACGACCGACCGGCTGCAAATCAATGATGTGCGTGGCGATATTTTTTCCGGCGCGTTGCGCGGAAATGCTGATATCTCACTGGTGAAAAACAACCCGCGGTACCATGCTGCGCTCTCTGTAGCGGACGTCGACTTTCCTCGCCTTACGAGCCTCTATTTCAATTACTACCATTCCCGGACAGTACGTGGTCAGATGAGCGGCACGTACGACTTCACCGGCCTCGGCACCGACGCGCGCAAGATGAATGGCGGTGGAAAAGTCGCCATCACCAATGGAGACATATTCGCCATTCCTGTTTTCGGCCCGATTTCCGAAATCCTAAATCACATCGTGCCGGGCACAGGGTACAGCATTGCCGGTGAGGCGGACGCCAAATTTACGATCGCGAATGGAATCATTCACACCGACGATTTTGATGTGTCGGGACAACTCTTCAGCATCGGGGGGCACGGCGATATCTATTTTCTCGATGACAAACTCGATCTGGACGTGCACATCAGTGCAAAAGGGCCGGGCATTGTGCTCACGCCGGTTTACAAGCTCTTCGAATACAAAGGCGAAGGCAGCTTAAAGAAACCAGACTGGCACCCCAAGGTTTTTTGACCGTTATCATGTCGAGCGAAGTCAAGACATGTCTGGGTTGACGGCTTGGAGTTTTGCCAAACGCATAGGAAGAGAGTTCTCGAGTCCGCTTCGCTCCGGTGAAAATGACAAAGAGACTTCTTTTGGGCGCGCACATGTCCATCCGTGGCGGCGTGAGCATGGCGATTGAGCGCGCGCGTTCAATCCACTGCACCGCGATGCAGATCTTCGTAAAGAATAACATGCAATGGTTTGCACGCCCGCTGAGGCGCGAGGAAATCCGGGCTTTTCTTGATCATGTCCAGCGGGGCGAATTGTCTTCGATCTTCGGGCACGCCAACTACCTCATTAATCTCGCCGCGACGAATCCGCGATTTCACGCCAACTCCATTCGCGCGCTCGCGGAAGAACTGATCCGGGCAGATCAGCTCGAACTGCCGTTTCTGGTGTTGCATCCGGGCGCGCACCTCGGCGCGGGCGAACAAGCCGGGTTGGAGAAGATCGTGGATTCGATCGACGAGGTGTTTCGCAGAATTCCCAAAGTGAAAACGAAAATTGCTCTGGAAATTACAGCTGGCCAGGGTTCGTGCATCGGCTATCGATTTGACCATCTAGCGCACATGATCGAGAACGTGCGCGACGCGGAGCGGCTGCGCGTGTGCCTCGATACCGCGCACCTGTTCGCCGCGGGTTACGACATCAGCACCGAACATTCAATGCGAAAAACCCTGCGGGAGTTCGATCGCGTGATCGGCTTAGATCGCCTCGTTGCTGTTCACCTCAACGATTCCAAAACCGCCCGCGGCTCGCGCGTTGATCGACATGAACACATCGGCAAAGGGAGGATTGGGCTGGATGCTTTCCGTTTCATCATGCGTGACCGCCGTTTTCGTAGAATCCCAAAGGTGCTGGAGACGCCAAAGGGAAAAGACTTGTGCGAAGACGTGGTGAACTTAAAGACGCTGCGCTCGCTCGCGTGAACCGTTGAATCGTTGAACCGGAACTTCCGATGTAACGATGCAACGCAGCGAAGCCGTCACTTGATCAGCCGAATCGTGATCGGGTAACGATAGAACTTTCCCTCGCTCGCTTGAATGGAGGCAACGATGACGAGCACCAGATTTAGAATGTGCAGGATGCCGAGGATCACAAAACCGATCAGGACCAGGCAAAGAACGCCAGCGATTACGTTATAGATCAGCATCGATATCTGGAAATTGAGCGATTCCTTACCGTGCTCGTCGATTTGCGGTGAATCGCTGCGTTTAACGAGCCACACTATTAGCGGACCAAGAATGTGGCCAGCCCATGGCACAAAAAACCCGGCTAATGCGGTGGCGTGGCAAAGCACGTTCCACGTTCGAGCATCGGATGAAGTAGACGGAGGCGGAGGCGGTTGTTGATCCATGTTGTAACCTTTCGTTGCATAAACCACGACTGCCCCGTTGCCGCGAGAAGAGCAAGAAAAAAGATCGTTCTACGCTGCTTTTACACGCTCGATGTGCGCGCCGAGTTCGCTCAATTTTTCATCAAGATGCTCGTACCCGCGGTCGATGTGATACACGCGACTCACCTCGGTAATTCCGTCTGCTTTGAGTCCCGCAAGCACCAGGGCGGCGGAAGCGCGCAAGTCGCTTGCCATTACCGGTGCACCGAAAAGGCAATCGACTCCTTGAATCATGGCAGTGGCACCTTCGAGATTTACCCTTGCCCCCATCCGTTTCAGTTCCGCAACATGCATGTAGCGTTGCGGGAAAATATTTTCCGTAACTGAACTGGTGCCTTTCGTAGTTGAAAGCAACGCGCACATCTGCGCCTGCATGTCGGTGGGAAAACCGGGATATGGTTCCGTCGCCAGGTTCAGAGCTGTGGCGTCACCGTTAGGCAGGATCGAAATGGCGCGGCTTTGGATATCGATGGCGTAGCCGCATCGCGCCAGCGTATCGGTAACAGCGCGGACATGCTCTGGTTCCACTCGCTTGATTGTGACTCCCTTTCCCGCAATTGCTCCTGCCACCAAGAATGTGCCGGCCTCAATCCGATCCGGGATCACCCAGTGTTCCGCGCCGTGCAGCTCGGGTACACCTTCGATGATCATTCGACGCGTTCCCGCGCCTTCAATTTTTGCGCCCATTTTATTGAGGAAATTCGCGAGGTCCACTACTTCGGGTTCCTGCGCCGCCCCTTCAATGACGGTCACGCCATCGGCCAGCACAGAGGCCATCATTACGTTATCAGTGCCGAGGACAGTCGGGCCAAATGTTCCATGCATGTTGATCACGGCCCCCGTCAGTTTCGGCGCGAAGACTTTAATGTCGCCACCCTGCACGCGCACCGCGGCGCCGAGAGCTTCGAAACCTTTCAGATGGAGATCAATTGGCCGATCGCCGATGACGCAACCACCAGGCAAAGCCACGGTGGCTTCTTTGCACCGACCCAGCAATGGGCCGAGAAGACAAACGGAAGCGCGCATTTTGCGAACGACATCATAAGGCGCGACGGATTGGATCTTTTCCGCCGTGACGGTGACGGTGCCGCTGGCGCGCTCCACCTGCGCACCCAAGAATGTTAGAATTTGCAGCATATAGTGCGTGTCGCTCAGATCAGGCACGCCATGAACGACACAAGGCTCTTGTGTGAGCAATGTGGCGGCCAGGACTGGCAGCGAAGAATTTTTCGAGCCGCTGACCTTGATGGAACCAGAAAGCGGATGGCCGCCGTGGATCAGGATTTTATCCATACCTTGCAAACAGGAAACGAGTCACACCTGAATAATCGGTTTTTAAGCAAATGTCGCGGTAATTTTCTTCCGCCAGCGCCGAAAAAAGAGCCTCGCTCTGGCCAATTCCAATCTCCAAAGCCAGCATGCCTCCGGGGCGCAGGCGCGACGGCGCCTGCACAATGAGTTGGCGTATCAATTCATCGCCCCGTGCGCCAGCGAAAACCGCAAGAGGCGGATCGTGTAACACTTCGCGGGAAAGCGTGTCGCGGGTTTGGGTCGAGACGTAAGGAAGATTCGCAACAACGAGATCGAAAGTCCCCTCAACATTTTCAAGGAGGTTGCTTTTCAAAAACCGGACCCGACCGGCCAGACTTAACCTCGCCGCATTTTCTTGCGCGAGTGTGAGGGCATCATCCGAAATATCAACCGCGACAATCTGTGCATCGGGAAACGTCGCAGCCAAACTGAGTGCGATTACCGCGCTACCGGTTCCAACATCCAAAATTTCGGAGTTCGGAGTTCCGAGTTCGGATTTTAAGAACTCAACGAGTTCTTCAGTTTCGGGCCTGGGCACCATGGCGCGCTTGTCGCAAAGAAAAACGTGGTCGCAAAATTCGACCGTGCCGAGCAGATGCTGAAGCGGCTCACCTTCAGCGCGACGCTTCACGAGATCGCGGAGCGGTGGGAGTTCCGATTCCGTCAGCACGCGCTCGAATTCCAGATAAAGCTCGATCCGTTTGCGCTCCAGCACATTCGCCAGCAAGTGTTCCGCATTCAGTCGAGGATTTTCGATGTTGTGCTTCTTGAAATAAGCAGTCGTCGATTGCAGCACTTCAAGGACGGTCATCATTTTTGTTATGTCGAGCGAAGTCGGGACATCCCTAGATGTTTTAGCTTTGAAACGCTGAGAGATTTCTCGACTCCACTCAGAAGGACAAAAAGGGTTACGCGGCTGAGGTTTCTTTTAGCCGCTCGGCCATGTCGGCAGCTTGCAGCGCGCTGATCAATTCTTCGAGATCGCCCTCGATCACACCGTCCAAATTGTAAAGCGTCAAACCAATACGATGATCGGTCACGCGGTTTTGCGGAAAATTGTAGGTGCGAATTTTTTCCTCGCGCCCGCCGGTCCCGATCTGGCCGCGGCGTTGCGCGCTGTATTTCTCCGCTTCGTCGCGCTGCTTTCGCTCCAACAGGCGCGCCCGCAAGATCGACAGTGCTCGCTCCTTGTTCTTGATCTGGCTACGGCCGTCCTGACAGCGCACGATCATGCCGGTGGGAACGTGCATGACCTGCACGGCCGAGTCAGTCGTGTTCACGCCTTGCCCACCCGGTCCGCCCGACCGGGAAACTTCGATTCGCAGATCTTCCGGCTTTAATTCCACATCGATATCTTCCGCCTCCGGCAATACCGCCACTGTGGCTGTCGACGTATGAATGCGACCTTGCGCCTCGGTCGCAGGCACGCGTTGCACACGATGAACACCGCTTTCGTAACGAAGTTTTCGAAAAACAGATTCGCCGGAAACTCGGAAGATTGCTTCCTTGAATCCGCCGAGCTCTGATGAACTCGATTCGAGATCTTCGGCTTTCAAGCCGGCACTTTCCGCATAGCGATGATACATGCGGTAAAGATCGGCGGCGAAGATCGCTGCTTCATTTCCGCCGGTTCCGGCACGGATCTCCACGATGGCATCACGCTCCTCGTTTTCATCCGGTGGGAGCAAGGCGATCTGAACATCGCGCTCGAGATCGGCGACTCGTTTTTCTAATTCCGGGATTTCGTCATCAGCCATCGCAGCAATCTCGACGTCACGCGACATTGCCAGCTCGCGATTATCATCCAATTGCTTGCGCGCAGTTTCGAGTTCGTTCCACTTCGCCAACAGTTGCTTGATGTTCGCGTGCTCGCGCATGATCTCGCTCGCGCGCTGACGATTGGAAAAAAGCGCCGGATCAGCGATCTCGCGCTCGACTTGTTCGAAGCGCTCGCGTTTCAGTTGAATGAGGGAATTAAAGTCCATAATTGTAGCCGTGATCGCTGATCGCGGCTCCGGCCGGGGTCACCGACCCCGGCTACAGAATCCAGCTAACCTTTCTTCTCAGCCCGCGCAGCTTTAGTGCTGCCGTAACGTCGGGCAAATTTTTCCACCCGCCCGGCCGTA
>Ga0126378_10003659_pt1 | contig 11639 bp, 9 predicted proteins | sample PanSoiMetPlot_23_FD_92587 | JGI IMG/M metagenome (GOLD analysis project Ga0126378, IMG submission 92587) | Tropical forest soil microbial communities from Panama - MetaG Plot_23 | ecosystem: Environmental > Terrestrial > Soil > Tropical forest > Bulk soil | place: Panama | collected 2016-02-17
ACGCTCGCTTCGCCGAGCAGCTGAGCGGCGCGGTCCAGCTGACCCTCTACACGCGCCCAGGCACTGGCCGCCTGATCCTCCCCACCGGGCTCGGCTGCCGGACCTGCGATGACGCGCGGCAGCTCGTCGGCGATCTCCAGGAGGCCGCTCCCGACCTCATCAGCCTTGAAGTGATAGACGTCAGCGTGCAGGAGGCGGAGGTCCGCGAGGTGCCGACGCTGACCCTCGCCTCTCCCGGCGAGGCGCCACGCATCCGCTGGCTGGGGTTCCCGGCAGGCTATGAGTCCGCCACCGTGGTGGACGCCGTGGAGAGGGTCTCGAGTGGAGACCATGGCCTTTCAGCGGCCACGCTGGAGGCGCTGGGCGCGCTCACCGAGCCAGTCGGCCTGATGGTCTTCGCCACCCCGACTTGACGCTACTGCCCCCAGGCCGTGAGCCTGGCCAACCGGATGGCGGTCGCGTCGCCCCTGGTCAGCGCGCGGACTGTTGAGGCCAACGAGTTTACTGAGCTCTCGGCACGGTTCGGGGTTCAGGGCGTGCCGCGCACAGTGGTGAACGAGCGGGGAGCGTTCGTCGGGGCGCTGCCCGAGCCGCAGTTCGTTGACGCGGTGCTGCAGCTCGCCGGCGTCAAGTCCGAAGCCTGAACACGAGGCATTAACTTTTTCACGCACGCGTAGGTGCGGCACATGGCCTACCATGCCACCCACAGATCTGGAGAGAGGAGGCGCGGCCGTGAAGCTGTACCCGCTGGACCTTGGCAACATCGAGTACGACGAGGGTTTCCCGCTGGCCGGCGCCGGGGTCAGCACACTGTCGGAGCCGTCTCCGGCATCGCCTCGCCGAAAGGTCGCCATCATCGGTGCCCTGATCGACCATCCCAAGATCGGTCCTGTCCTGTTCGACACAGGGGCTGCACCCAACGCCAAAGAGCTGTGGCCGCCGGTCGTCTTCGAGCTTTTCGCGATCACCCACTATGGAGACGAGAATCGACTCGACACCGTGGTCGGCGCAGCCGGGTACGGCCTCGACGACATCAAGGCGGTCGTGCTCTCGCACCTCCACCTCGACCACGGGGGAGGCCTCGAGTTCTTTCGTGGTAGAGACGTTCCGATCTACGTCCATGCTGAAGAGCTCAGGAACGCCTTTTATGCGGTGGCCACAGGCGAAGACCTTGGGGCTTATCTTCCGCACTATCTCGACTTCTCGTTCAACTGGCAGGCCATCGACGGGGATCACGTCGAGCTGTTCGATGGGTTCAACCTTCACCGGCTTCAGGGGCACACGCCTGGACTGATGGGCCTGCGGCTGGACCTGGAAAACTCGGGCACCTTCTTCCTGACCAGCGATCAGTTCCACCTTCGCGACAACTACGAGCAGGGCCGGCCGTTGGGATGGCTGCTCCGCGATCATGCCGCCTGGTGGCGGAGCTACCGGTTCACGAGGAACCTGGTGGACCGAACGGGCGCCCGGCTGCTCTTTGGTCACGATGCAGACGTCCTGGCGGAGCTGAAGAAGGAGCCGTTCTACGACTGAGGCCATCGCCCCGGCTCGAGCCAGGCAGCGCTGGAGCAACTGGGGCTCGACCTGCTCTTGCAGCCCCAAAGGCATCGAGTATCCCGCCGGCGAAGTAGAGATCGCCGAAATCGTGCGGGCCGCCGCGACAGCAGGAGAGAGCGTCAAAGTGGCCGGCACCGGTCACTCGTTCACCGACATCGCCTGCACGGATGGGCGCCTGATCAAACTCGATCGCTACGCCGGCGTCCTCGAAGTCGACCGGCAACGAGCAACGGCTACCGCCCAGGCTGGAATCACTATCGCGCGCCTGAGCAATGAGCTCGCCCGCCACGGCCTGGCGATGGAGAACATGGGCGACGTCGCCTACCAGACCATCAGCGGCGCCATCTCGACGGCCACTCACGGCACGGGCGAGCGCCTGCGGAACATCTCGAGTCAGGTCTGCGCCCTCTCGCTCGTGCTGGCCGACGGCGAGCTGCTGCACTGCTCCCCGACCGTGGAGAGGGAGATCTTCACAGCCGCCCGGGTCGGGATGGGAGCGCTCGGCGTCATCTCGACGGTGACGCTGCAGTGCGTGCCCGCGTTCAACCTGCAATCCGTCGAGGAACCGCGCCGTCTGGACGACGTGCTCGAGACCTTCGACGAGCTGTCGGCAGCCAACGACCACTTCGAGTTCTTCTGGTTCCCCCACACAGACTGGGTGCAGGCGATCGTCAACAACCGCACTGATGAACCGGCACGGCCGAAGAGCCGCATGCGCGCCTACATCGACGATATCGTGCTCGAGAACCACGTCTTTGGCGTCATGCAGCGCGCCGGGCGAATGCGGAGCAGCTGGATACCTGCGCTGGCGCGGATGACTGCTCGGACCATGTCGAGGAGCGAGGTCATCGACCGCAGCGACCGCGTCTTCGCAAACGAGCGGCTGGTCAGGTTCGCCGAAATGGAGTACGCCATCCCGCGCCCCGGTCTGCTCGCGGCGGTACGGGAGGTGCGCGCGATGATCGAGAGGAGAGCGCTGCGCGTCAGCTTTCCAGTCGAGGTGCGGACCGTGGCCGCGGACGACATCCCGCTCAGCCCGGCGTCGGGGCGCGACACCGGCTACATCGCCGTTCACGTGTACTGGCGGGCCGAGTACGAAACCTTCTTCAGAGAGGTCGAGGCGATCATGAACGCCTTCGACGGGCGCCCGCACTGGGGCAAGCTGCACCACCAGACGGCGGAGACGTTGCGGCCGCGCTATCCGCTCTGGGACAGCTTCATTGCCGTCCGTGATCGGCTAGACCCTGAGCGCCGCTTCGGCAACGCGTACCTGGACCGGGTGCTGGGGGCCTAAAAAAAAGAAGGGAGAGGGGACGTGCCAGAGCAGGCTCCACTGACGGACGAGCAGGTGCTGCAGTCCTTCGGATACCGGCAGGAGCTGCGGCGGGCCCTGCGGCTCTTCTCGCTCTATGCGGTGGCGTTCTCGATCATCTCGATCACCACCGGAATCTTCACCAACTTCGGATTTGGACTGGTCCACCTCGGCCCGGCGTCGATCTGGCCGTGGATCCTGGCCGGCGTCGGGCAGCTGCTGGTCGCGCTCGTGATCTCCGAGCTGGGCACGCGGATGCCTCTGGCCGGCTATTCGTACCAGTGGGGCTCCCGCCTGGTGAACTCCGTCTACGGCTGGTTCGTCGGATTTACCGCGCTGTGCTATCTCTCGGTCGGTGGTGCCGGCATCACGTTCGTGGTGGTAGCTCCCCTGTGGGCCACGATCCTGGGGCTGGACCCGACCAACCAGACCTCCAACCTGATCATCACGCTGGTGCTCTTCGCGCTCCCGCTGAGCATCAACATCATCTCGGTTGCGCTGGCGGCCAGGATCAACAACGTCGCGGTGTTCACGGAGATCGTGGGCACGGTGGTGGTGGCGCTGATCCTGATCGTCCTGTTCGCCACCAGGCCGACCCATCCGGTCAGTTTCTTGTTCGACACGGGCGGCGTGACTGGAAGCGACATCCTTGCGCAGCTACCGTACGCCGCCCTGATGGGGATATTCACCATAGTCGGCTTCGAGCTGGCGGCGGACCTCTCCGAGGAGGCTGTCAACGCGCGGGTCACGGTGCCGAAGGCCGTCATCTGGTCGGTGGTGAGCTCGGCGGCGCTCGGTATGGTCGCGCTGATCGGGTTTGCGCTGGCCATTCCCGACCTGAAGAAGATCGCCGCCTCACCCGTGCCGGTGGCGGACATCTTCAGCTACTGGCTGGGCTCAGGTCTGACCAAGGTCTTCTTGCTGTTCGTGGTCTTTTCGATCTTCTCTCTCAGCGTCGTGGGCACGGCGGCAACCGGGCGCCTCATCTTCTCGCTGGCTCGCGACAACATGCTTCCGATGTCGTCGCTGCTGCGGCGCGTCGACCCCCGTACGCGGACCCCGATCCCGGCTCTGCTTGCGGCGACAACGCTGTCGCTCATATTCGCCGTCTACGGCTATCTGAACGACGTCTACTTCGGCGGCAATGCTTTCACGGTCCTTATCACGGCTACCGCGACACTGCCGTTTCTCGTCTACCTGGGGACGGTGCTGGCCTACGTATGGAAGCGGAACCAGTTGATGAGCCTGCCGGGCGCGTTCAGCCTCGGCGGGTGGGCAAAGCCGGTCATGATCGCGGCGCTGGCGTGGGTCCTCGTGGTGCTGGCTCTGCTGACGATCCCGAAGGACTACTGGGGAGCTGACGTCGTGTGCGTCATCTTGGAGCTCGTGGCCCTGGCCTGGTGGCTGCTTGTGCTTCGGGGCCGTCTGCAGCGAGGGGAGGCGGGAGTGAGCCAGGTCGCGGCGCCCGCCATGGGAACCACGCCGGCGACGGCCGGTGAGTAGGACGGAGGCGCGGATGTTTCTGAAAGGAGTAAATCGGTGACAGCAGCAGCGGAACCCCTGACTGGGTCCGAGCTCACTTCCGAGCGTGTGGCCGGAGGCGTGCTTCCAAAGGTGCTGAACTCGTTCGACATGGTGGCGATCTTCGTCGCCATCGTCCTGTTCATCAGCAACGTGCCGGGCTTCTTCGGCAACGGGCCGGTGTCGATCACGTGGCTGCTCGTGGGCTTTCTCACCTTCCTTATCCCCGGAGCCATCGTCACCGGCCAGCTTGGCTTCCTTTTCCCGGGGGAGGGCTCTATCTACCTCTGGACGCACAAGGCGTTTGGGCCCTTCGCCAGCTTCTTTGCGGGGTTCGCGGCCTGGTGGCCGGGTGTGCTCGTCATGCTGTCGACGGGCACCGTGGTCAGCCAGCTGCTCCAGTACCTGGCCGGCTGGACCTTCGCTCCCTGGCTCCAGGGAATCGTCATCCTGGCCGTGATCGGCCTTGCAGCCTCGGTGTCAGCGCTGCGATTCCGGCTGACCCAGAACGCGGTCAATCTGGTCTTCGTGCTCTACGGCCTTGGAATTCTATTGGTGGGCCTTGCTGGTGTGCTGTGGCTCGCGACCGGCCACAAGTCCTTTACCGACTTCTCACACTTCGACGCAAACCCAGGTGGCTGGTTCCAGGGCATGAACGCCAACCCGCTCGACTTCACGAGCTCGACCTCGACGTGGAGCCTCTACGGCTTCGTGATCCTGGCGCTGCTGGGGATCGAGGTCCCGCTCAACATGGGCGTCGAGATCGTCCACATGAAGGCCATAACCCGCTATCTGATCTGGGGCAGCGTTGTCGTGATGGCCGCCTACCTGATCGACAACTGGGCGCTGCTGGTGTCGGCCGACCCGAAACAGGGCGGCAACCTCGCAGCACTCCTGATCCCCGTGGCGGCGACCATGGGAGGCTTCATGAAGTGGCTGGTGGGGCTGATATTCATCGGTTTCTTCGTCTTCATCACGGTGGTCTACAGCTTCTCGTTCGCCCGTCTGCTCTTCGTCTCGGGCCTCGACCGGCGCCTCCCGCCGGGGGTGAGCCGGGTGAACCGTTACCGGGTTCCCCACGTCGCGATCATCGTCCAGGCGATCCTGGGCGGCGTCATCACCCTCGCCACGTTCATGATCTTTCCCGCCATCGTGCAGGGCAGCGCGGCTGATCTGAGCAGCCGCGTCTACCTGGTCTTCCAGGCGGCGATCACGGTCATCTGGTGCGTCTCGATGGTCTTTCTCTTCGTCGACATCCTGTACATCATTCGCAAGTTCTCAGGGGTGTTCTCCCAAAGAAAGATCGCTCATCCGGCGGTGTTCTGGGTCTGTTCGATCATCGGTGCCATCTCGAGCTTCTTCGGGATCTGGACCGTCTTCACGAATCCGTTCTCGACCCAGCTCTTCGGCAAGGCCGACTGGTGGCACGCAGTGCTGGCTGTGGCTGCGGTATCGCTGGCGATCGTTCCCATCCTGTACGTGATCGGCGCCCGCACGGCCAGGGACGTGCCCCTGCCACCGGAAGCGCAGGCGGTCGCCGGCGCCACGTCGTAGGGCGCCGTGGACATCCCCGACGCGCTGACATTCATCGCCAGCGAGGAGATCGAATACATACGCTTCGAGCAGGCCGACCTTCATGGGCTCAGCCGCGGCAAGACGGTGCCCAGCCGCCACTTCGAACGCTTCGCGACCGAAGGGCTCAACTTCCTGGGCGGCTTGCTGGGACTCGACTTGCAGGGAGGCGTGGCCTCGGGAACGGGCTACCTCGAGGAGCGAAACTTCGCCGACTCATTGATCTTTCCCGACCTTGCCACGCTTCGGTCAGTGCCGTGGGCGGACAGAACCGCGCGCGTCATCGCCGACCCCCGCTGGTACGACGGTCAGGCGCTCGAAGCAGCACCTCGACATCTGGCTCGGGAGATGCTCTCACGGCTCAACGAGCTCGGGTGCACGCTTCGCAGCGGGTTCGAGTACGAGGTCTACTTCGCCGACGCCGAGACCCGCAAGCCCGCCTTCGACGGAATCCAGATCTTCTGGACGGTGCGAAACAACTTCGACCAGGACTTCGTGACCTGGCTGCTGGACTCGCTCCATGGCACTGGCGTCGACATCATCACGTCGAATGCCGAATATGGCCCAGGACAGATGGAGATCAACTTCGCGCCTGCTTCGGGCGTCGCGGCGGCCGACCAGGCATTCGTGTTCAAGAACGCAGTCAAAGAGCTGGCCCAGCAGGCCGGCTACATGGCGAGCTTCATGACCAAGCCATACGCGGACCAGAGCGCGAGCGGCTGCCACTACCATCACAGCCTGCTGCGCGCAGACGACGGGTCGAACGCGTTCTATGACCCTGGGGCCGTCGATGGCCTGTCGGAGACCGCTCGTCACTGGATCGGCGGACAGCTGGCACACGCCCCGGCGCTGACGGCGATCGCCGCGCCCACGATCAACTGCGCCAAGCGGTACAAGCTGTTCAGCTTCGCGCCGATGAACGCTACCTGGGGCCACGAGGATCGCACAGTGGCAGTGCGGGTGAAGGGCGCTCGCGGCGTAGAGATGCACCTCGAGAACCGCCTGCCGTGCGCGGGGAGCAATCCGTACCTGGTCATGGCGGCGGTTCTGGCGGCCGGCATCGACGGCATGCAGCGCCGGCTCGTGCCGCCGCCTCCCGCCGCTCAGATCGCCTACCTTGACGAGGAGGCGCCGAGGCTCCCGGTCTCGCTCGATGAGTCGCTGGCCGCATTCGAGCAGGACAGGCGTCTCCGTGACTGCTTGGGCGACGAGTTCGTCCAGTTGTTCATGGCGGTCAAACGCCACGAGATCGCCAAGGCGAGAGATGCGATCGGCGCCTATGGCACGGCGGAGTGGCCCGACATCGTGACAGAGTGGGAGCGCGAGAACCTGTTCGAGTTCTTATGAGGTTGTCACGTCCTCTCGACGATGTTCTCGAACGAAAGGCGGTTGGATTCGAGGACATCAGTCAGTGAGAGCGCCTTTTCGCCCGTCAACGTCTCGAACATGCCGGTCGCAGGGGGATGCCCATGCCTGTAGGCTGCACCGAGGGCCGCGATGTGGGCGGCCATGGTCGCGTTCAGACGATTGTCCGAGGCACTGAGCGCGATTATCCGCTCCTCCCAGGCTTCTTTTGTGATGGTCTCGTGGCGCAGTGCCCGGCCAAGATGTCGGCCCACGATTCGAGCGATCTCAGCATGACTGTATCGGCAGCGTCCACTCGGAGAAATCACCGCCTGGTGGCCGAAGCAGTCCGGCTGCAGGAGCGCCGCCACTGCAAGCCTTCCGGCGTCCTCGCCGGCGATCCAGAGAAGGGGCACGTCGGCGAACGAGTTCTTGATGACCCCGTCCCCCAGGATGTCGGCGCGATGAAGGAGCTCGAGATTCTCGAAGAAGAACCCCAGAACACGTATGTGGAGAGTCGAAAATCCCGCCCAGTCGAGCAGCTCCTCCGCGAGCCAGTATTCGCGGCCGAAAGGGCTCGGCGTGTCCGGCTGAGAGGCGCCCATAGACATGACGACGAGGCGCTTGAGGCCCGCGGCTCGCGCCGCGGAGGCAAAATTGGCGGCGGCTTCGACGACTCCTGGCGCAGCTGGATACGTGAAGTAGGCGACCTCCACGTCCTCCAGCGCCGCCATGAGCGACTGTCGGTTATGGAGGTCACCGGTGGCGATCTCGATCCCGCGAGCTTTGAGTGCGGCGACACGGTGGTCAGTGGTTCGCGTAAACGCGCGGACGGTCAAGCCGCGGTCACGGAGTAGGCGGGCCACTGTCGCTCCCGTGCCGCCGTGACGACCTGTTGCGCCGGTGACTAGAATCGGTCTGGCTCTCGAACGTCGCATATGCTCCTCGGAAGATCCTTCAGCCTTGCGGCTCCGACATCGAAGATGCTTGCGTGACAAAAGTCATGCTACCAGGTGACCTTGCATGATGCAAGTGAACCTGCACAAGGCCGACACCAACTTCATCCACTTGGCGACGAACGACCGGCACCGTCACGTGCTGGAGCGATAGCTCTCGCACTGACCCGCTGGTGCCAGATCTGGTGTCAATTGCAGCCAGACCGTAAGGTTGGCTGGGAATCTCGCCAGTTCCAGGTAGCCCCTCTGGTGCTCATCGATCGTGAAGTAGCAGGCGAGGTCTGGCGTCCGCTCCAGCCTCTGGCATGCGCGGGAGCCGGGCTATGTTCCCTGCAAGATGCGGTTGTGGCCTCCGCCCGAGACCCTCGGCAGGTGGAGGAAGCACTGCAGGGGCTCGGAAACAGACTGCTGGCCCCCGCGCCCAAAGTGACTATCGACGTGATCAGTGAACTGGGCAAGTGACGGGAGCATGCGCATTCGACGTCATACGATCACGCGGCCCTGGCGTAGACAGGTTCGTGCAACCGGCTGGCAAAGGGTGATGTGTCCGAGGTCATGGACATGACTGATCTTCCACAGCAGGCCGACGTTGTCTGCGTGGGCGCCGGCCACAACGCTCTTGTCGCGGCGGCGTACCTGCTCGATGCCGGGCGCAGCGTGTGTCTACTCGAGCAGATGGCACAGCCGGGCGGCTGGGTGCAGACAGCCGAGCTGGGCGCCCCCGGCTTCCATCACGATCGCTGGTCGGCGCTGCATCCCTTCTTCGTAGGCGGTCCGGCCTGGGCCGAGCTGAGACCGGACCTGAGTCGTCACGGCCTGAAGTACGTCACCGCGCCGCTGGCAATGGCGTCCTCTCTGCCCGACGGCCGCTCGGCCGTCGCTTCCGTGGATCCGGAGGCGTTCGCGGAGGAGCGCGAGCGGCTCGGCGAGACCGCCGGGTGGAACGCTCTCTTCGCGGCGGCAGGCCCCTATGTTCAGACACTTCTGGGCCTCCTCGGCGACGGCCTCGACAGCCCCAGCGCAGAAGCGACGCTCGCAGGTCTGCTCCGCGACAGCCGCGACAGCGCCCTGCCGTTCAGCCAGCTACTCGGCGGCACTGCGGTCGATCTGGTGTACAGGTACTTCAACAGCGAGGAGCTCCGATCGCTCGCGGCACCGTGGCCGCTCCACATCGGCGCCGGCCCCGAGGCTCCCGGCAGCGCCCTGTGGGCAGTCCTCGCTCTGGCTGCGCTGGCCGCCGGCGTTCCGACCCCGGTGGGAGGCAGCGGCCGCCTCACCGATGCACTCGTTGGCCTTGTCACCGAGCGCGGTGGCGATTTGCTCTGCGGTGTGGACGTCGATGAGATCCTCGTGCGGGACGGACGCGCCACCGGGGTTCGCACCACCGCCGGGCTCACTGTTGACGCTCGCGAGGCGGTGATCGTCTCCTCCACCCCCGACCGGCTGTACCGGCGGCTGCTGCGCAACATGGCCGGTGTCCCCTCCGGCGTGCGGGCACAGGCGGCCACCTACCGCTACCGGCGTGGCTGCTTCCAGATGAACCTGGCTCTGTCGGCACGGCCGCGCTTCCGGGACTCGCGGCTCGACGCCGGCGGCGCCCTCAACCTCGGCCGTGGCGTCGATGCTCTGGTGACGTCGGTCCGCCAGGCGGAGGCGGGATTGCTGCCCGAGCACCCGTCGATCTCGTGGCACGAACCGACCGCCGTCGATCCCACACGGGCACCTGAGGGGCGTGCCATCGCGCGCTTGCAGGTGCTGGACGTCCCGCACACGCCAAGCGGGGACGCAGCCGGGACACGGTACGGCACGGATGGGTGGGATCCCGCAACCACAGAGGCCTTCGCGGATCGCATCCTCGCCGAAGCGGAACTGCACATCCCTGGCCTCATCGGGCTCTTGCTGGAGCGCCACCTGACCACACCAGCCGACCTCGCCAACTCAAACCCAAACGCCGGTCCCGGCGATCACGCGGCGGGCGACAATTCGCTCGTCCAGGCTTTCACCCAGCGGCCGATCCCGGCCCACTCGGGCGGTCACAGGACCGTCGTGGCCCGTCTTTGGCTCATCGGCGCCGCAACGTGGCCCGGCGCCGCTGTCAGCGGTGCCTCTGGTCGCGCAGTCGCGCGCGCACTGATCGGCGCGACTACCCCCGCGAAGCTACGAGGTTGAGCTGGGAGCCCCGTTCTCTGGGGGCACTGGCTGATTTGTATTGAGGAAGCTGGCTGGGGCGGAAGGATTCGAACCTTCGGTCACGGATCCAAGAAGCGCCGCGCCGGCCAGAGCGGTCAGCCGCCCGTTGCCGACCACCCCGGGAGCGGCCTGCTCACCATCAGGCATGGGCGCGCTGGGCCTCCTGTCCGGAGGGTACCGGGCGAGACAGCGGGGCCGGCCACCAGTTCCAGCGGCCGAGCAGCATCGCGATCGAGGGGACTAAGAGGGTGCGCACGAAGAATGTGTCCAGGAGGACGCTGAAGGCGATGCTGAAGCCGAGCTCCTCGGTCTGGCTGCTCCCGCCGGCGAAGCCCAGCACCACGAACGCGCCGGCCAGGATGACACCAGCCGCGGTGACGGTCGTGCCGGTGATACCGATCGCCCGGGTCAGCGCCACAGACAGCGTGGGCGCGTGGTGGGCCTCCTCCTGGATCCGGCTCATGACCAGGACGTTGTAGTCCTCGCCCAGCGCCATCGAGAACACGAACATGAGCAGCGGCAGGATGAACACCACCCCATCGGCGCCACCCAGGTGGACGAACACGATCGTCGCGAAGCCTAGCGCGGACAGGTATGACAGCCCCACGGTCAGCGCCAGGTACCAGGGCGCGACGAGGCTGCGCAGCATCAGGCCGAGCAGGACGAGGATCAGCACCAGGATCGCCGGCACCACCAGCGCCAGTGAGGCGTTCGAGGACGCGAGGATGTCGTTCAGCGAAGCGTCCGGGCCAGCCACGCCGGAGGCCCGGGCTCCCGTCGCGCGCGCCACCGCCGCCAGTGCCGCCGTGGCCTGCGGCACGGCGTTGGCGGCCGGCGTGCTCCCGACCGGACCGGCGCGCAGAACGGCGTGGTACAGGACGGTCCTGCCGTCGGGGCTGACGACCGGGCCGCTGACCGTGCTGAACACCGGGTCGCTCGCGAGCTGCGCCTGCGCCGCGTCGAGCTGTGCGCGGTTCGTCACAGGGGCGCCGTACTGGACCAGCAGCTGATCGGTCGGCGTGGCCGGCGGGAAGTGGGCGGCCAGCACGGCCGCGCCGGCGGCAGAGTCGGTGCCGTCGGGCGGCGGGCTGCTGAGCTCGCTGGTCGTGCGGAAACCGATCAGGCCCGCGGCGAGGGCGCCGAACAGCACGACGCCGACGGCCAGCATCACGACGGGCCGGCGCACC
>Ga0126378_10003660_pt1 | contig 11639 bp, 6 predicted proteins | sample PanSoiMetPlot_23_FD_92587 | JGI IMG/M metagenome (GOLD analysis project Ga0126378, IMG submission 92587) | Tropical forest soil microbial communities from Panama - MetaG Plot_23 | ecosystem: Environmental > Terrestrial > Soil > Tropical forest > Bulk soil | place: Panama | collected 2016-02-17
AGAGGAGCTGGAAGCGCTCAAGATTGGCTTGGGCATCCTTGCGCTGCGCCTGATCCTTGGCGAGCTGACCCTGGGCCTGCTCGAGTTGGACTTGATAGGGTCGCGGGTCAATCTGGACGAGAAGATACCCCTCGTGAACGTACTGACCTTCCTTGAACGCCACTTTGTCGATTTGACCGTCCACGCGGCTGCGAACAGTTACGGTGTTATATGCGGTGACGTTTCCGAGTCCGTTGAAGTAAACGGGAAGGTCGCCACGACGCGCCGTGGCAACGACGACGGGAACGACAAAATTGCCTCCTCCGGCGCCACCGCGGCCCCTGGCTGACCTTGCGGGCGCGGAAGGGTCGGCTGCCTGGCTAGGGTTTCGCGATCCTCGGAAATACCAAATGGCTACGACAATGCTGGCAGTGACTAACAACCAGAGCCACCAGCGGCTCTTCGACGGCTTGGCCGCCGACTCATCGGTGGTCGCGTGGCTACCTCGTTCAGGTAGTTCCATCGACTTGAGCTGCCCCATTCATTCGCTCCTAACCGCTTTTCGAAATGCCTACATCGCGCGAGCCAGCCGCCAAGTAGCGCGGCATTTTAGGCGACGCCCAGGGGTGCTCTAACGAAGGGACATCGGCTACCCGAAGCTTAGTCTACGCCTATATAGGACGGCGCTGGGAGAGCAAAGGTTACGTGAGGAGAAAGCCGGGAACAAACCAAACAGACTTCCCCAGAGCCGCTCGTCGCCTCGCGCGACAGCAGACTCAAAGTTCAGAAATTTGCCGCGTGCAGATTGGCCGCGAAAACCGTAGACTGGGACAGAACCAAGACCCCGCCGAAACATTTTTTTCAATTCCGATCGGGACTAGGAGAAACACCATGAAGGGATTCATTCTCGGGATCGTGGTTGCCGCTCTGTTAGTTGCCGGGAGCCTGTACGTGTATTTTTCGTGGGGCTTCGCTCCGGTCGCGACTGCTGCATCTCCGATGCCACTTGAAAGAAGACTGGCGAAAAAGGCGCTCCGTGCCTACCTAATCAAGTTGCCGCACCCGCAACCGATGGTGCCCGCCGATGAAGCGAATCTGATCGCCGGCTCGAAGGTGTACAAAGAGCAGTGCGCCACATGCCACGGGCTGCCGGGCGAGCCCAAATCGGCCGCTTCGCAGGGGATGTTTCCCGCGCCGCCGCAGCTATTTCATGAGGTCGGAGTGACAGATGATGAGCCGTGGGAGACCTACTGGAAAGTCGAAAACGGGATTCGCATGACAGGAATGCCGGCCTTCAAGGGCCAGGTCCCGGAAAAGGAAATCTGGCAAGTGACCATGCTGGTAAAGAACGCAGACAAGATTACCGAGCCCGTCAAGAAAGAGCTGCTGGCCGGAACTACAACGCCCATGGCTATGGCCATGCCCGGTATGGAAGAAAAGCCGGCCAAAGAAACCAAGCCCGCGAAAGATACCAAGGCAAAGAAGAAGTAAATTCAAGCGGCGCGCTCAGTCCGCGAATTGCCCAGCCTCCTGCGCCTTTCGTAATTCGGGAAACCACCAGGCCCACAGACCTGTGACCAGAATTGCGCCCGCACCCCCTAGAACCACCGCCGGCACAGTGCCAAACCAGTGAGCGGTGAGACCGGATTCGAACTGGCCGAGCTCGTTCGAAGCGCCAACGAAAACGGAGTCCACGGCGTTGACGCGGCCGCGCATTTCATCCGGCGTGCCCAACTGGATGAACAATTGGCGAACCATGACGCTGACCATGTCGCTGGCGCCCACGAGAAAAAGCGCCACGAGGGAGACCAAGAGGTTTCGCGAAATTCCGAAAAAGATGGTGGCTAAGCCGAATCCGGCGACGCACCACAACATTCGTGAACCCGCATGGGGACCCAGGGGCTTGTGCGCGAGCAACATGGCCATAAACCCCGCACCCACCGCGGGGGCGCTACGCAAGAGCCCGAGGCCCCAAGGGCCGGTAGAGAGAATTTCCTTGGCAAAGACAGGAAGCAGGGCGACCGCGCCTCCCAGAAGAACAGCGAATAAATCCAAAGAGATGGAGGCGAAAATCATCCTCTCGCGCCAAATGTAATGGAGGCCGGCCAGGGTGGTTTGCCAACCGAAGGGCTCCGGCGCGCGCTCGGAGGATTGCACTCTTATCTTTGCCGCGCACACCGCCCCCACGATCGCCGCGAAAAGAGACAACGCGTAAACGGCTGCCGGGCCGCGAGTGACCGCGTAGATAATGCCACCGAGTGAAGGGCTCAGAATTACGGTGCCCTGGAAGAAAACCGAAGCCCAGGCGACGGCGTTCTGGAAGTCTTTGGCCGCAACCAATTGGGGAAGGAGCGAGCGGGTGGCCGGTCCGCTGAAGGCGCGCGCGACGCCCACGAAGAAAAGGACCGCATAGATAGGATAGGCGGAACGGTACCCGCTGAGCGTGAGGAACAGCAGGGCGGCCGAAAAAACAGCGGAGCCGCAATAGCACAAAACAATCAGCTTACGCCGGTCGTAACGATCCGCCGCGTGGCCGGCCACAAGAAACAGCAGAATGCCAGGCAGGAATTGCGCCAGGCCAACAAAACCAAGCGCGAGGGGCCGCCGCGTGATTTCATAGATTTCCCATCCCACCGCGACGGATTGCATTTCGCCGGAGAGAACGATAAAGACGCGCGCCAATTGATAGAAAACGAAACTCGGGTAGGTGAAAGCGATTCGCCCGGCGGCGCTGGAGTTCTCGGAAGCTGCCATCCACAATACTGTGCCACAAAAAGGCGCAGCGCGACGAGAAGGACGAGAAGCTCCGGCTTGCGTTGCAAGAGAACTGGTCTTGTAGAACTAAGCAAGGTAACGACAGCTCTGGGGATGAGAACAGCCGCGCCTTCGAAGAACTTCCGTCTACGCAATCTCATGAGCGAGCAAATTGGACGCTGATTCGAGGTTAGTGGCAAGCGCCGCTGCCCGAATCGGTGAAGGTCTTCCCTTCCTCGGGAATAAATTGCCAGTCGTAGCTCTTGGACTGCAACCTGAGTTCGAGGACTCCGAAGGCCGTGGCGTCGCGAACCTCGCTGTTTGTCTTTGGTTCGCTGAACGGGCGTGACTCTTCCCGCCGGTGCCGACGACGAATTCGCGAATACCGCGGCCAGGATCTGGGGCGCCGTCAGGAGTTTGAGGAGCAAAGCGCTCGTAGTCGTGATCGTGACCGTTGACGACGACGTCGGCATTGGCTTCGTAGAGCGCGTCCCAGAGCGGTTTCATGGCCAAGTCGTTGCCGTGCGCGCTTCCGGAACTAAACAGCGGCTTGTGCCAATAAGCGAGCGTGCAAGCCACCGGATGCGAGGCGAGATCGGCCCGAAGCCACTTTTCCTCGGGCGAGCCAGCTTCGCAGCCGCCGACGTCCCTGCATTCGCTGTTCAACACAATGATGTGCCACGAGCCGAGTTCGTAGCTGTAATAGCCGGTTTTGGGATCGCCAGCAAGCACGCCAAAATAATCAAAATAAGGCGCGGCGCCGGAGGAATGAAACTCGTGATTGCCAGGCGCAGGCCGGGTGCGGGATCTTGCCACACCCCAGGTCTTGTCGTAGCAAACGAAATTCTCCTTGCTGCCGTCGGGATAAGCGAGGTCACCGACAGCCATGACGGTTCCCGGGATCTGATCCAATAATTTGGCCGTGGCTTCCGCGCCAGAGAGGCTTTTGCAGTCGGCGATGTCACCGGCGCCAACGAGAATGGCTATCTGGGGGTCAGCTTTCGCCTTTGGCCAGGAACGACGTGACTTCGCGCTTCCTTGAAAAGGCTTCGGGAGAAGCAGGAACACACAAAGAACGGCGCAATGCCAAGCTTGCGTCATAAGTTTGGCGAGCTTTCCTATTTTCCTACTTCTCGTGCGTCGGTGACCAGCGAAAGCCCGCGGCTATTGTGGGCTCGTAATACTCGCGCTGATGGAAGTACTGCGGGCTGCCAAAGTAAAAACCGAAGACTTCGTTGGTTACGTTGAGGCCGTACATGACGAAGGACAAGCCGTGCGTCATGCGGATGCTGCCCTGAGCATCGAACTGAAGGTGCGCGAAGAAGTAGTCATCGCTCAGCGGCCCGTTTATTCCGCCCTGCGTACCGTCTTGAAATACGTATTGATTGATGTTTGCGGCGTTGTATGAAAGACCGACGCGAACCGAGACGCGACCGCGGTCGTAGGTGGGGCTGACATTCCAGGAGTGCGGGGCATTACGCACCAGCCTGGGATGATCGGAGCGCCCCGGCAATCCACTTGCACGGGACGCCGTATAGCCATAGTTTGCGGAAATGCCCAACCCCTGAAGGGCGCCCGGCAGAAAGGTGAGGTGCTGGAGGTAGGCGGCTTCAAACCCGTTTAACCAAGCGCTCCCCGCATTGATTGGCTGTGTAACTGCGCATGGAACTTGCACTGTGCAAGTCGCTCCTCCAATGTTGCCAGAGGTGACAGTTCTTAGCTGCGAAACGATAGGCTGGGTCAAATTCTTATAAAAGTAGCCGGCAGTAATCATGCCAAAGGGATTCAAATAATGCTCGACTAGGACGTCGGCATTGTCCGCGGTTTCCGCCTTGAGATTCGGGTTGCCAAGAGTAACAGGGATGGGGCTGGTGCCCGGAGTAAAGGTCCCATTCTGGGCGATATCCTGGGGATTGGGCCGCGAGAGCCCCCTGCTATAGACGAGGCGGAGATTCGTGTTGCCTGTCAGCGCGTAGCGAATCGAGGCGCTTGGCAAAATCTTTACGTAAGAGCCGTTGGCCGGCACAAAGCTGAATTGGCCGGTCGCTTGGTTTTGCTGAAACGTGAGAGTATCCAGCTTGGTGCCCTCAAACCGCACGCCGGCCACTAAACGGAACTTGTTGAAGTCAAGCGTGTCCATGACATAGCCGGCAGAAACTTTTTCTATCAAATCGAAGTTAGCGCGATTCCCGCCGGCCGTGCTTGTAAGAGTGAATTGGCTCGGATTGGCTTGAACAAAAGCAAAAATGTCCGGAAAGAGGGGATTAGGGCCCAATTTGTAATTCCCAGTGTAATAGTCGCTATTCGAGAATTTGCTCGGAAAATTCGTCATTGGGACCGAGCCGTTCGCGGTCCAGTCGAGGGTGTACTCGTTATCGAACTTGTGAGCGTTACGGAATTTGCCGCCGATTTCGATCGTGGATGAATGCGAACCGAGATGATAACGCTTGGCCATGGCGCCGGTGGCTTGAAGATTGAGTTGCGCGCTAAGCCCCTTACGAACGCTGACGTCACCCAAGGTGTAATTCGATTCGTTGTAGGCTTCCGTGAAGCAAACCGGCGTCCATTGAGGTATGTAGAGGTGAGTGGTGTTTGCGGGGTCATACTGGCAAGCGCTGGACGCAAGATTGGTTGCGCCGAAATTGGCGTTGTTGTTCCCCACTTGCCCCACCTGCCTGGAGCGGGAAACGGAAAGATCCCAGGAGTACCAGGTTGTGGAGAGGACGTGCTTTCCGCCTAGAAGCACACTTCCAATGGCATAGTCCGGCCGCCGTTGCTGCGCATTGAATTGCGGCGTGCCGGGTGTGGGAGCGAACACATTGGCTCCTGGATTGTCGAAGATGGTGTAAACCCAGCGGTCTCCGTAGTTATGGAAATCGGAGTAGAGGGCGCGCATGTAGATGTTTGACCCGTCGGCGATCTTGTAGTCCGCGCTTCCGGCAAGCCCCCAACGGCTGCGATAATAGCGATACTCGCGAATATCCGTCTGAGTAAACCACCCCTGCTGGGTTGGTGTGCCAAAGTTGGCGATGTCCGGAACCGGCTCGATGTCGTCAATACCTCGGCCGCTCCAGTCATAGGATCCCCCAATGAGCAGGCCGAAGCGCTTGCTGGCGCCAAAGCGCTGGCCCATGGTACCTGTAGTCTCGATATTGCCGCGGCCCCCCAAAATCGGGGTGTATCCACCCATGCCGCTAAAATTCATTGTGGGGCGTTCGCCGGCGGTCTTGGTGACCAGATTCACAGAGCCGCCGATACCGTCGCCATCCATGTTGGCTTGCAAGGTCTTGTTGATTTCCACCGACTCGACGATGTCGGCGGGAATGGCGTCGAATTTGATCTGGCGAACGCCCGACTCCGGTGAAGGAACGTTAATGCCGTCAATGGTGGTGTTGGTGAGGCGCGGCTCGGTTCCTCGAACCTGGACGTATTTGCCTTCGCCTTCGTCGCGCTCAATGGTGACACTCGGCAAGCGGCCAAGAGCGTCGGCCATGTTGGCGTTAGGAAGGCTGCGGATGACATCGGCGGTGAGCACCTGCACGACGTTGTCCGCGTTACGCTCACGGTTGACTTCTTCTGCCTCCGCAGATGGGCGTTCCGCGGTAACCAGAACCTCCAGGTTTTGCGACGCGGGCGTCAGCTTGGCGTTCGCAGCCGCAACCTGGGCGCCCGAGACAGTGACGCTCGAGGTGAGCGCATTGAACCCAACATAGGTGACGGTCACCGTGTAAGTCCCAGGAGCCAAACCAGTTACGAGAAATTGCCCCTGCGCGTCCGTTACCGCTTCAATCCCTCCCGGATCTACTGTGACTTTAGCGGCTTGCAGTATGCCGCCCCCCGTATCGGTGACCTTACCAGTGATTCCTCCGGGCCGTTCCTGAGCCGCAGGACGTTCTGTCTGCGCGTGGGCAGGCGGGTAAAGCAAGAACAAACCAACGAGAGCGAGCAGGCAACCCGCAAAAGTTCGCATGGTAACTCCTTTTAATCTTCAACCGGATTCGCGATGAGTCTCTGAGGCCGCCACGTATGGAAATTCAGAGACCACTAAAAATATCCACACCCGCGCGTTCTGAGCACACACCGTGTGCTCGGTGGTGGGGAGTAAACGTCAGATTTGTGACGGCTAGATGAAAAAGGGATTAGAAAGGTGTTAAAGGCGAGCTCGAAACATTAACATGTCATAAATATCCACAGGGAGTTTTTGACTTCCGGAATTATGCTTCTGCGGCTTTCCGTGGGCGCAGGTAGTAATGGATCGCCGGAGTGAAGACCAGTGAGAGGACCATTGAGCTCAACAGGCCTCCGATCACGACAATCGCCAGCGGCTTCAGCATCTCAGAACCTGCGCCTAGCCCGAACGCCAATGGCAACATGCCGGCAACGGTTGCCAGCGCGGTCATAGCAATGGGACGCAGTCGTCGACGGCCCGCTTGAATCATGGCTTCTTTCGCAGAAAATCCGAGGTCGCGGAAACGGTGTTCGGCGTCGAGCAGTAGAATGCCGTTCTTGGCGACGATGCCGATGACCATGATCATGCCCATGCGTGAGGCGACGTTAAAAGTCGTATTCGTAACCAGCAACGCCAGGAAACCGCCAAATGTGGAGAGCAAGGCCGAAGTCAGGATTGCCGTCGGGGCGGAAAAGGTCCGGAACTCAAACAACAGCACGGCAAACAGGAGTAGCAGCGCCAATAGCAGAACCAGCATCAAGTCGTGGGAAGATTTCCGGTCCTCTTCATACAGCCCGCCATACTCGACGCGGATGGAGGAAGGAAGATGCATGTCGCGGACGGCCTTCTGTACGGCAGCAACCCCGGTGCCCATGTCCACGCCTTCCAACCGCGCCGTGATTTGGACCAGGCGCTGCAAATTCTCCCGGCGAATTTCCGTTTCGCCGGGGTCGGTGGTGACGGTCGCGAGCGAACCGAGCGTGGCCGTATGGCCACTCGCACTGGTCAGTAAGGTGTTGGTCATACGATCGAGGGAAGACCGGTTCTCATCAGGAAAGCGCACACGAATGGTGTAGGCCCGGTCATTCAGAACCACCGGTGTCGCCGCGGGCTCACCTTCGAGCACGGCGGAGGCGTCCAATGCGACTTCCTCCGGGGTGAAACCGGCGCGGGCGGCGACGGTGGGATTCACCTGGAAGGTCACGGCCGGACCGCTGATGGCATTCTCCACACCGTCGAGAACATCCACAACCGGATGCGATTTTCCAATTTGAATCTTTCCAATCGCATCGGCAACACGCGGGGCGGTGTCGTTCAGAAGTTTGCCGTCCTGAGAGAAGAGCTTGATGACCACCGGCTCCGGCTGGCTCGTCAAGTCTCCAATCATGTCCTGCAGCAATTGGACAAATTCGATATTCGCGGCCGGCTCGGTCTGCTTGATTTCGGACCTGACATCCTCGATGACATCGTCAATGCCGCGCTTGCGGTGCTTCTTCAGCTTCACCGTGAAATCGCCGTTGTTCGCTTCGGTGACGGCCGCGGGACCTAGTTGCAGACCGGTGCGGCGTGAGGTGTTTTCGACCTCCGGAGTGGAGTGGAGAATATCCTCGATACGCAGGAGGATGCGGTTCGATTCGGCGAGGGAGCTTCCCGGCGGGGTGTAGTAATCGAGGATGAATCCCCCTTCATCCATTTCCGGGAGAAAATCGGTGCCAACGGCGCTGTAACAAACGTAGGACAGAATGATGATCACCACGGAACTCCCGGCGAGCGTCCAGGGGCGCTTGACAATGGCTTGCATGGCGCGGGTATAGAAACCCACGATGCGTCCGAAGAAGCCGGAGAGGTGGGCCTCTTCCGCAGCCAGGAGCGCGGCCATGTTGGGGCCTTCGGCGGACGCCGGGGCAGCAACGGTGTCCTTATCCTTCCGGCGAACCAGATACTGACTGAGCGTGGGAGTCCAAGACAAGGCCAGAAGCAAAGAGGTGAGGAGCGATACGGTCATGGTGACGGCCAACGCCCGGAAGAACGTGCCGGTCACACCGGTAGTGGAAATCAGGGGAAGAAAGACGACGATGGGCGTAATCGTCGAGCCGATCAGAGGTACGGTCAATTCCTTCAACGCGCTCTGAATGGCTTGGAACCGGGTTTGCCCGGCGTCGCGGTGCAAAACAATATTTTCGAGCACCACAATGGCGTCGTCGATGACCAAACCCACTGCGGCGGCGAGGCCACCCAGGGTCATCAGGTTGAAGCTTTGATTCGTTGCTTTCAGAACAATGAAAGTAATGAGCAGCGTCACGGGAATAACCAGGCCGGCCACGAGCGAAGTTCCCCAATCACGCAAGAACAGCACCAGAATAATCGAAGAAAGCACGATTCCCAGGAGCACGGCGTCGCGAACGCTCGAGATGGAATCGTGGACAATGGTCGACTGGTCGTAGAAGGGTTCAAGACGGACGCCCGAAGGAAGAGTCGGAGCAAGCTCCTGGATGAGCGCGTGCACTTCGTTGGCGACCGCCAGAGTATTGCTTTCGGGCTGGCGGTTGACATTGAGCAATACCGCAGGTTTTCCGTCAGCGGTGACAATCGTGTAAGTGGGCGCCACGGACGGAGCGATCGAAGAAATGTCGCCCAGCCGAATCGGCACGCCCGCCGGCGAGTTCTTGACGACAATCTGGGCGATCTGCTCCGGCGTTCGCACTTGTCCACTGACGAGCCCAAGCACGAGTTGGTGGTCGTGCTCGATTAAACCTGGCGAGTCCACCAGATTCGTGCGGCGAATCGCGTCGAGGATATCGGGGACGGTGATACCCGTGGTGAGAAGCCGGGCGGGATCGGGAGTCACCTGAAACTCAGGTACGCGCCCGCCCTGGACGATGACTGTGGCGACACCGTCGACCCGGTTGATGCGCGGCTTCAGGTCGTACGTCGCTATTTCCCACAACTTGTTCGGGGCCACGGTATCTGATGTCAGGCTGTAACCGATGATGGGAAAACCGGCGAACGTCATACGGTGTGTTTCTACCTTGGCCGTCGGAGGAAGTTCCGCCTGCAGACGAGCGACGACGGCGTCGACGCGCTGCAACGTCAGGATCATGTCGCTGTTCCAGTCAAAAAACAGGTCGACTTCGGCGGAGCCGCGGCTGGTGATCGATGTGACTTTTTGAAGACCGGGAACGCTGTTGACCGCCTCCTCCACGGGCCGCGTGATGGTCACGAGCATCTGGTCGATCGGCATTACGCCGTTATCCACGCCGACGACGATACGAGGAAAATCGGTGCTGGGAAAAACGGAAACGGGAATCGTGAAGGCCAAATAGCCGCCAACCAGCGCCAGGCTGATGATTAAAAACAGAATGGGATTGGAAAGGCGGTGAAACCAGGGCAAGCCCGCCTTGGCAGTCGCAGAGATAGCATTGGGGAATTTGGACCGGGTTTCCATGTGGTTCTAGTCCTTGTCGTCTTTCTCTTTGGCGCCAGATTTTGAGGAATCGCCTGCTTTGTCTGCCTTCTCGTCCCCTTTGGCTTGCTCTTGGGGTGCTTGGATTTTGATTTTGGTGTTGTCCGGCAGGGCGTATCCGCCCGAATTGATAACCGGAGCCCCGGCATCTAAGCCTTTGACGACTTGCACATTGTCCGCATTTCGCACACCGAGCTCGACCGCTTGCCAATGCGCCTTCTGGTCCGCGCCGGCGAGCACCACGTAGTCGGTCTGGCCTTCTGGATTCTTGAAAACGGCGTTTGCCGGCACGACGATGGCGTCTTTAACCGTCTTCGAAGTCATTGCGAGCTGGATGGTCATGCCAGGTTTCAACGCAGGATTCGGCTTCGCAGCCTCGACCCAGACTTCAATCGTGGTGCTTCCGGGATCCAGCGCAGGACTCACCAGGGTCACTTTGCCGCCGACAGGGTCATCGCGCCCGGGCACCTTTAATTGCGCGGCGTCCCCCACTTTGAGTGTTGCGGCCTGGTTTTGCGGGATGTGCGATTTGGCGATCAACCGGCTCAGATTCATCACCGTAAGAATGGGCTGATTTGCAGTTGCGAGATCGCCCGCGAAAAGCGGCCGATCGGTAACGACCCCGTCGATGGGGCTTTTAATCACGGAGTAGCTGAGCTGCGCTTCGGCACTACGCATGGTGCCTTCGGCTGTCAACCGCGAGCCGCGGGCCGACTTTATGGCTTGTTCCTTCCCCAGCCGCTGCAAGTCCGCCAGCTGCTTTTGTGCCACTTCATTTGCGCCGCGCGCCTGAGCTAGGGCGACTGCGGCGGAATCCAGGTCGCGTTGGGGAAGGGCGCCCTGATCGAACAGTTCCTTACGGCTGTTGTATACCCTGAGCTGGGCCTCATACGCTGCTTTTGCGGCGTCGGCATCGAGCTGCGCCTTTTGCACCTGTTGGGGAATGGTCGCACCCACCGACGTTTCGTAGGTGGCGTCAGCTTGTTCGAAGCTGCCTTTGCTCGCTTCCGCCTGGCCCGCGAGGTCCTTGTTTTCTAGGACGGCTAACACTTGGCCTTTTCTCACGCGGCTCCCGCGCTGCACTTTGAATTCGGTAATTGGCGCTGTAATTTTTGGCGAAATGGTGGCTTGCTCGAGCGGGTACACCACGGCTTCGGTGGAAATGGTTTGCGAAATCGTAGCGCGCTGCGCCGGAGTGGTCTCGACCGTTACCACCGGCGCTTTTTCCGCTTCCTGTTTGCCACAACCGACCGAGACAAGCAGCGGAGCAATGGTTAGGGGAAGCCAGGCCCGTCGCCTGGGCCGCAAGGCCTCAGGATGTGTGATCGGTTTCATGGAGTTGTCAGCACTCCCGTTAGAGTCTGCAAATTCGCCAAAGCCACGCGGTAGCGCACCGCGCCATCCTGATAGGCGGCGTTCGCCTGCGCATAGGTTGTCTGCGCATCCACGACTTCGAGCACCGTGGCTTCCCCGCCCTTGTAGCGCAGGGTGGTC
>Ga0126378_10003661_pt1 | contig 11638 bp, 9 predicted proteins | sample PanSoiMetPlot_23_FD_92587 | JGI IMG/M metagenome (GOLD analysis project Ga0126378, IMG submission 92587) | Tropical forest soil microbial communities from Panama - MetaG Plot_23 | ecosystem: Environmental > Terrestrial > Soil > Tropical forest > Bulk soil | place: Panama | collected 2016-02-17
TCACCGGTCTTCATCTCAGCGATGTTGCCGAGGTGCAGCGCCCCGCCGCCCATGAGCTGGACGTCGAAATGCCGCTGGCCGAGCACCCGGCTCGCTGCCTCGCGCACAGTCGCGAACGCCTCCGGAAGCAGGTCGTCGAGGGACTGACCATCGGCGTGCCGCTGCTTGAGCTCATCGGTCATCGCCCGCAGCTCCGCGTCGGTCATCGCGTGGAAGTCGTCCTCGATCGAGTTGATCTGGTTGACGATGGCCCTGAGCTGGCGCAGCGTCTTACCCTCGCCAGCGCGAAGGATGTTGTCGATGATGGCTGGCACTTTTCTTCGCGCTCCCTGCGGATCTTCTGGCTGGGTATCTGGCTTGCCAATCCCGGTTAGCCGTCGGCGGGCAGCCTAGCTGCGGCTGAGCAGCTAGCAGCGGCGGCGGGGCCGTGGGGCCACTCCCGTAGCAGTTCAACGCCATGGCGCTAACCGGCGTTCCTGCCTCACCGTCATCGTAGGCGAGATAACCGGCGAAGCCGAGTCTGCCTGCGGGGCAGACTAGTCCGGGACGCTCAGATATGGGGCCGAGCGGCGCTATTGGCCGGGGTCGCCGGTGGTTTTGCCACAGACTGCGGGTGTTTCTGCGGGGTCGTCATGGGCTTGCCGTAGACTGCGGGTTTTCCGGGGGCCGTCGGGGGTCTTGCCGTAGACTGCGGGTTTTTCTGGGGGGTCGTCGGAGCGCTTCCACCCGACTGAAATGATGGGTACAACGACAGGCGGTAGGAGAGGAGCAGCGCGCATGACGAACCAGGTCGGACCGGCCGCTGGCGGTGGGTCCATGACGGCTCCTGGGTCAGGCGCGGCCGGCGCGACGGGAGTCAGCGGAGCCAGCGCGGTGGCTGGAGTCGGTCCAGGCCAGGATGTTGCTCCCTTCATCTCGCAGGTACCGGGGACGCCGGTCTCGTTCCCCTCTTTCCATGGTCGTGCCGTGTCCTGGACCGCCGTGAGCATCATCATGGCCGCGTTCCTGGCCGGCGGCGCCGCGCTGGTGTGGGGGCCAACATGGTGGCTGTTCTGGGTCTCCGTCGCGGTCGCGGTGCTCGGTGGTCTGATGGGGTTGGCCACCGGTGTCTTTGACGATTGGTATTAAGCCGACGTCACTTCGCAAAGCGTCTGGGCGAAAGCGACATATCGTCTGACTGTCCGAGGTCGCCGGTAATCTGCGCATTGTGGCCGGTCCCTTGTTGCCAGCGCCTGAGCTGACGCTGACGCGCGACGAAGCGCGCATCATCACCCTCAGTGCTCAGGGCTTCATCGGGGCTGAGGCACGCAAGGGCGGCGTTCAGGCCATGCTTAGGCGCCTTGGCGCCGTCCAGCTCGACACCATCAGCGTCCTGGCGCGTTCACACGAATTGGTGGCGTACGCACGCCTCGGGCCCGTTCGTCGAGCGCAGATAGAGCGGGCGTACTGGCATCCGCGCCAACCAGCCACGTTCGAGTACTGGTCCCATGCGGCCTGCGTCCTGCCGCTCGAGGAGTGGCCGTTTTACGCCTTCCGCCGGCGTGCGTTCGCGCGGCGTGGCATGCGCTGGCACCAGAGCCACCCGGATGTCTGCGCCCGGGTACTGGCCAGGATCAAGGCTGAGGGCCCACTTACCGCTACCGAGCTAGGGGGCGCGAAGAACGGGGGCGCGTGGTGGGACTGGTCCGATACCAAGATCGCAGTCGAGTGGCTGCTCGACACCGGCGAGGTGATCTGCGCGCGGCGGACAGGCTGGCGTCGTGTCTACGATCTGCCCGAGCGGGTGCTGCCCGCCGAGCTAATGGCGATGGATCTGGCCGACGCCGAGTGCGTCACCCGGCTGGCTGGCGTGGCGGCCAGGGCTCTTGGTGTCGTCACTGCCGCTGATCTCGCCGATTACCAGCGCATTAAGCACAACGGCGACGAGTTGCGCGGGAATGGTTCCGACGGCCCAGTTCTAACCGCGGCGGCCGCGGCCGAGGCGGCCGGCCTGGTGCCGGTCCAGATCGCGGCTGACCGCTACGGCGCGGCACAGCGAGCGTGGGCCGACCCCGTCGCACTCCAGCAGGACACCGTGTCTGGCGGTCGTGCGGTCCCTGGGGATGGCGCGATGCCTGGCGGCAGTGCTATGCGGCGTGGCCGGCATCGGACTACGCTGCTCTCTCCGTTCGACTCGCTGGTCTGGGATCGGAAGCGCACCCTGCGCGTGTTCGGGTTCGAACACAGCCTCGAGGCATACGTCCCCCAGGCCAAGCGCGTTCACGGGTACTTCACCATGCCGCTGTTGGCCGGCGGCCGTCTTGTGGGACGCGTGGACCCGGCTCGCAGCGGCACGACGCTCATCGCCCGCAAGCTGTCGATGGACAAGCCAGCCGCCGCTGAGTCGATGGCACAGGCTCTTGTTGAAGCGGCCGCCTGGGTTGGATGTGACAGCGTCAAGCTGCAGCAGGTCGAGCCGCCGCACCTAGAGCCGCGGCTGAGGTCGGCACTCAGCGAGCGCGGCGCCTGACACCGTGACGGCCTGACATCGCGGCGGCCTGACACCGCGGCGGCCTGACATCGCGGCGGCCTGACATCGCGGCAGGCTCACGCTAGTCCTCGCCGGAGAACCGCTCCCAGGCCGACTGGCGGGTCATCCCGAGTGCCTCGCCGATCCGCGTCCAGGTGATGCCGCGCTCGCGAGCCATCCGCACCCAGGCTGTCAGGTGCCGATCGGCCTGCCTGACAGCCCCTGCGACCTTGGGCAGGTGGCTGAGCAGGTCCTCGTCAGACAACTTCTGCTCCCAGCTACCAACCGAATCACTGGACGGCTGCTTGAAGGTCATCCCGGAGCTGGCAGGCTCTTCGAGCGCGAGTATGTCGTTGCAGAGACCCACGCACTCGTTGCAGATGAAGACGCCCGGGCCGCCGATCATCTTTGCGACCGAGTCCGGCGACTTGAGGCAGAACGAGCAGGCCATGCTGGCCCGCAGCTCCGTTGCGGTCACGGTCGCCCCCGAGGCGCATCGCTTGTCAGGTTCAGCCTGACTTGTCAGGCATCACCTTACAGCGTCAGCCGCGACCTGACAAGCATCGCAACAAGGGCACCGTCGAAGTAAGAGCGAAGCCCAAGGTTCTCGGCCCGGTCCGCTCACGCCGCCCGAGCGCGGGTTGGGAGAGCACGCTCTGCCAGTTCGTAGGTCGAATGAGCGCTGACGCACGGCTATTGCGTCCGACGAGGGCCGCGTGCCGTTCATGGGTGCGGGATCACGGGGTCATGGCTCAGCCAGGTCACACCGACACTAGGTCGTCGCGCTCTAGCCGGCCCGGATCATACCATTTGCGAGCTTTGCGCGATCCTTGGCGCCTCGGCGGACCGCCGCGTCCTTGATCAATGGCGAATTACTGTCGCAATAGCGACAGTCGTGCGCCATTGACGGATGATCTTGAAACCACGCGCGGGGTTGCTGCCTGTTTTATGAGTTTCACACCGTTGGCCAGGGCACCGAGCCGACGGCCGCGCCAATGACCCGCTCGGCCCTGGGGTCGATCGTACCGTCAGCCGAACTCGATCAGCTTCTCTCGGACGGCCACCATGACAGCCTCCATCCGGGAGTGAATCTGGAGCTTCTCCAGGATGTTGCGGACGTGGTTCTTGACGGTGTTCTCCGAGATGAACAGCTCTTTGGCGATATCGCGGTTGTTCATTCCCCTGGCGACGAGCCGGAGGACCTGGATCTCACGGTCCGTCAGCCGCGGCGCCGGAAGCTCTTGTGGTTGCTCCTCCTCTTCCCGGCGAGCCAGCGCCGCGAACTCGGTCAGCAGCTTGCCAGCCATCGACGGGTTGATCAGGGACTGGCCACCATGGACTGCTCGGACGGTGTCGGCGACCTCATCGAGCGGGATGTCCTTCAACAGGTATCCGCTGGCCCCGGCCCTGATCGCCTCGAACAGGTCCTCTTCCTCGTCGCTGATCGTCAGTATCACGATCTTCGTGCTCGGCGCGACGGCTTTCACCGCGCGGCACGCCTCGATGCCGCTGCTGCGCGGCATGCGGATATCCATCAGCACCACGTCAGGCAGTGACTCGCTGGCCTTGCTGACGGCCTCCGCGCCGTCACTGGCCTGCCCGACTAGCTCGATGTCATCCTCGGGCTCCAGGACCATCTCAAGGCCGCGCCTGAACAGAGCGTGATCGTCCACGATGAGCGTTCGGATGGGCTCGAGCACAACTCGACCGTCGGGCTCGTCGCTGACCCCGGCACTGCGGCCCATGTCCGTCCTCTCCAGGCGAGCGTTCCGGTTGATTCCCGACCGGCTCGACCAGACCGTGACCCGACAGTCCGGGAACGCGCCTGCCCGGCGCTTAGCTTAATGATGGCGCGATATCAGTCCCCGGCCGGACCTGGCGACGCGAGGCAGCCTGTCTCGCGCGGCCGCCGAACATGACCTGGCCGTTGGCCGACGGATCACTGCCGGCCGGATGCGGCCGCGGCGCGTGCTCCTCAACGAGCCTGATCACGCCGTACTGGTAGCCGCGCCGGCGGTACACCACGCTCGGCATCCCGACCGCGGCGTCGGTGAAGAGGAAGAAGTCGTGGCCGACCATCTCCATCTCGAACAGCGCCTGGTCAAGGCTCATGGGCGCGGCCGAGTGGAATTTCTCGCGCACTATGAGCGGGAAACCAACTTCGTCGGCCTCCACAACGTCCTCAGGCTCGGCCGTCGGAGCCGACGCCTCAGCGCGGTCGGCAGCACCTGCCATCGCCGTTATTGCTTCGGCGGCACCGTGGCCCGCCAGGAGTCCACCGCCAGCCCCGAGCCTGATCGCAGGCAGTTCTGCGGCGGACGCCAGGTCGGCCTCGGGCAGATCGCCGAGCCGGACTGCGCCGTGCGCACCGTGCCGGTCTTTGCGCCGGTCGCATGCCCGGCGCAAGCGGGATTCCAGCTTTGTGAATGCCATGTCCAGGGCGGCGAACCTGTCCTCGGCGGCCGCCTCGGCCCGGATCTTGGGGCCACGCGAGGTGAGGGTCAGCTCGACGCGCTCCTTCTGATCTGTCAGCCGTGGGTTGTGCTCTTCCAGGACCTCAACGTCGACCCTGATGGCCTTGCCGTCGAGCTTCTCGATTCTCGCGAGCTTGGCAATCGCGTGTGTCCGGAACCTTTCCAGCACCTCGGTGTGCCGGGCCTTGAAGATGATGTCCACGTAGGAACTCCCTTCGTGTCCGGTCTCGAGCGGCACCCGTCCGGCCGACCTGGTCTTCTACCCCACATTCGCCTGCTGAGGGGCTCGCGGCTACTTGTGCCACTACTGCCCTTCTCCCTACCCAGAGGACATCGGATCCCCCGGTGGGGCAGGACTTACTTCTAAGCCGCACCGTGATCGGTCGACGACAAGTCGCCTTACGTGGGCCGCTTTGCCTGCGGCTGGCATCGGCTAGCGAGGCCGTCAGCCCTGCGAACAGGGCCGCCGGCCTAGCGCAACCACGGACCCGGACGGGTGCCATGACTCGACGTTAGCCGCACCTCGCGCGAATGCAAGGAGCGGATAGCACCCATGACGAGGCCGAACGGCCCTAGCCCGGATAAACGGGGTCCGAGCCAGTCGTGACGCGGGCCCAAGGAGGCGATGCCGGCGACGAGGCAAAGATTCGGTGAATGTTCCCGTCGAATGTCCCGACCACCAGCTCAGATCCATCGGTGGTCAGCGTCTGTGCGTTCGGCGGCGGGGCGCCGAGCTGCTTTGGGACGCCACCGGGCTGCAGGCCAGCCCCGCCGGCGAGCGGCACGGCGAAGATGAGATCGCCCGCCTGTCCGGACTGGCCCAGAACCGCCAAGTGATACGGGTCCGACCAGCTGATCGCGATCGGTTGGGCACCGCCTGCGCCGATGCTGACGGGCATGCCGAACATAACGCCGGTGCGCTCGAAACGCACCGCCGTGAGCAGGAGCTTGTTCCCGGACCGGGTATGCACAAGCAGGGCGACGCGTACGTTGTCCGGTGCCATCTGTAGCGCAAGGATCGAGCTGCCAGGCTGGCTGACTGCGGTCAGCCGCCCTAGATCTGCCAGGACCGGATGCCGGTTTTGTGGCGGCAGTACCCAGACGGACTGGCCAGCCGCAGCCCACAAGTTTCCGTTGCTGTCCCAGCTAAGGGACGTGCACACCCCGCCCGACGTGCTGAGGACATGAGAGTGGTACGTCGCGCCGCCCGCCGGCAAGAAGACAGCGCACCCCGCCCGGTATGCAACGGCGACAGCAATCTGGGGCTTAGGACTCTGCGTCGGTTCCGCGGCGACCGCCGTGACAGTCGCGCCGCCGATCTGCCCAGGGGTGACTCGCGGGTCCACCCTGGCGTTAGCGCCCGGATGGTCTGGGAGCTGGCCGACGCTGCTTGGGCCGGTGATCGCCAGGACCGGCCCGGTGGGCACCTGCGTAACCAGGCTGTTGATGCTCGCCGTGGGCTCGACGTACTGGAGCGTGTTGTTGATATACAGCTGCACCTGGCTGGCCAGCGGCTCAGCATAGCTATGGTCGCCGAGCGTCGCCGTCAGCTGCGCTTCCATCAGCTGCTTCTGGTGCCAACTCGCGTGCATGGCGGCCCCGCCGAGATCGACTTGGGCCACCCGGCCGGTTATGGTGACCTGCTTGATCAGCTTGCTGCCGGCCGGGAATGCCGACCAGGTGGCCCCAGCCAGCCAGTCGCCCGGGCCGTTGAGCAACCCGTTGACTAGGCCGGTCGCCAGATTTGTGTTGAGGGCGCTGTTCGAGCTCTGCAACGGCGCATACACGGGGTCAGGCACAAGGACACCGAAAGACTGCGTCGGTTCGTTCGGCGCATAGAAGAACAGGTTTCGCGGCTGATACACAGATTCGAAATCGGACTGGGTTAGCATCAGGCCGGGCTGGTTTCCCGGCAGCTGATCGATCAGCCAGACGCCGTTCTCCTTCGCGAGGATGAACTGAGCGTCGATCTGGCCTGGCGTGTACTGATACTGGCCCGTCTGGGTGAGTGTCGCCAGCCGCTGACCTGTGAATTTCACGATCTCGCGCTGACTACCGGAGTCAGGTGCGCCCTGGAAGGCGTGGGCGTACCGCTCCTCACTAAGACCTGTGGGTCCACCGACGACCGCGACCGGGCCGTTCGCCGGACGCCAGCTCTTCCGCAGTGACGGAACGAGGTAACGCTCGGGCGCGGCCGGGTCGAAGGCGTAGCTCGCGCTCGCGTGCAGAAAGCCAAGCACTACCTCGGTCGGCCCCCAGCTGTTCGCGGCCGTTGGCGGCGGCGGCGGTAGTGGCTGTACGTACGCCTGCACTTGGCTGCCAGTGCCGGTGGCGCGGCCCGGCGGACCACCGGACGGCGCGCTGGCGCACGAGGAGATGGCCAGAGCAAATGCCGTTGCCGTCAGCGTGACCGGAAACCGGAACTGCCGCGCCGACCGGGGCAGCCGGGCCTGCCGAGGCAGCCGAGGCGGCCGGGCCTGCCGAGGCAGCCGAGGCGGCCGGGGCAGCCGGTAAAGGGGCGCGCTAGCCACGGGCCGCCACCTCATTGGCAGTGGGCGGCAGGCTCGTGTTGGCGGCGGATTCGCGCTCCGGCGCGTGGACTGGCTCGGCAGCGACGCTTGGCAGGACAGCGGCACCAATGTCCGCCGGGTACGGGCTGAGCGGAAGCGGCGACCCATGGAGCTCGCGGCCGACGGTACGCGGGAGTGTCAGGCGGAATACCGAGCCCTTTCCTGGCTCGCCCCATGCCTCGAGCCAGCCGCCATGCAGCCGGGCATCTTCCAGCGCGATGGCGAGCCCCAGTCCCGTTCCGCCTGAGGTGCGCGCCCTGGCCGGGTCGGCGCGCCAGAACCGGTCAAAGGCCAGTTGGTCCTCGCCCGGCGCGAGGCCGACGCCGAAGTCGCGGACCGACACGGCCACGGCGGCCGAGTCGATCGCGGCGGTCACGACCGTGTCCTTGTTCTCCCCGTGCTCGACGGCGTTCAGGAGCAGGTTTCGCAGGATGCGCTCCACCCGGCGCCGGTCAACCTCGGCAATGCACGGCTCGGCAGGGAGGCGGAACTCGATCTTGGTTCCGCGGCGCTCGGCGAGTTGCTGCGCCACATCCGCCGACTGCAGGATGATCGTGCACACGTCGACCGGCTCGGCGTCCAGCGTGGCCGCGTTGGCGTCATACCTGCTGATCTCCAGCAGGTCGGCGAGCAGAGACTCGAAGCGCTCGAGCTGGCTCTGGAGCAGTTCAGCTGACCGCCCGGCTGCCGGGTCCATCTCGTCTCGGGCTGCATACAGCACGTCCGAGGCGATCCTGATCGTGGTCAACGGCGTCCGCAGCTCGTGTGAGACGTCAGAGACGAACTGCCGCTGGACCTGCGACAGCTCCTCAAGCTCCTTCATCTTGTCCTGGAGGCTGGCGGCCATGTCGTTGAACGCGGTGGCCAGAGCGGCTAGCTCGTCAGTACCACGCACCTCCATCCGCTCGGTCAGCTTGCCGGTCGACAGCCGCCGAGCGCCTTGCGCTGCCAGCCGAACCGGGATCACCACCCACCTGGTGACGAGCCATGCGATGGCCGCTAGCAGGAACACGACGGCGATGCCAACGGCCAGCAGCGTTCGCTGCATGCTGGCAATGCTGTGCTGCTCGGCCGCCAGCGGGAAGAAGTAGTACAGCTGATAGGCGTAGCCAAAGGGGGCGCCGACCAGCAGGCCCGACACAGGCTTGCTGCTAGCCGCGACCGCCATGCTGGTCCACACCTTCAGCGGGCCGCGATTGGCCTTCTCCGATCGGACCTCCTTCACCAGCGTCTGCGGCAATTGCGGCGGCGATGCATAGAACCCGTCAGCCGCCCCGGCGCTGTAGACAGGCGGGCCCTGATAGGCAGGTGAGAGCGTCACCTCGAGCGCGTATGGCGTTTCCCCGGTGGAGGCGAGTTTTTGCGCCAGCTCGTTCATGTGGATGCGAGACTGCGGGTTCGGCTTGCCCGAGAACTGATCTGAGCCGGCCACGCTCGCAAGGCCAGCCTCGACGATGTTGACAGACGACTGAACCTTGTCGTTGTAAAGCTCAGTGACCAGGTGCTGCATGAGGATGTAGCCGAGGACGCCCACCACGGTCACGGACAGCACCAGGGTCGCTGTGATGACCCGCAGCTGCAGGGAACGCCGCCACCGATCGCTCAGCCGACGCAGGCCAATACCCCAGCTGCGCGGTATCGTCAGCCGGGGTCGCACCAGCCAGCTCCGATAGCGAGCGCCGACCCCGGCTGCTCCGCTCATAGCCCGTCCCCGCGAGATGATCCACCCGGCGACGTGGTCCGCCTATGCCGGGCCGGTGGGCGCGAGGTCGTGATCAGCCTGGGCCCGCCTTATATCCAACGCCCCTGACTGTCACGACGATTTCCGGTCGCTCAGGATCCTTCTCGATCTTGGCGCGGAGCCGCTGCACATGCACGTTGACCAGCCTGGTGTCCGCCGCATGCCGGTAGCCCCAGACCTGTTCGAGCAGAACCTCTCTGGTGAACACCTGCCGAGGCTTGCGAGCCAGCGCGACGAGCAGATCAAATTCAAGCGGCGTTAGGTTCAGCGGCTCGCCGGCCCGCTGCACCGAGTGGCCCGCCACGTCGATCGTGACGTCCCCGATGGTCAGCGTCTCGGGAGCTGGGTCATCGGTCCGGCGCAGCCGCGCCCGCACCCTTGCGATGAGCACCTTCGACTGGAACGGCTTGACGATGTAGTCGTCAGCGCCCGACTCGAGGCCGAGAACGACGTCCACGGTGTCAGTCTTCGCGGTGAGCATCACGATCGGCACGCCAGATTCGGCCCGGATCTGACGGCAGACGTCGATGCCGTCCATGCCCGGCAGCATCAGGTCTAGCAGGACCAGATCGGGCTTGGTGTCACGGAATGCGTCCAGCGCGCGATCTCCGTCGGCCACGAACGTGGGCTCGAAGCCCTCGCCACGCAATACGATCCCGAGCATCTCGGCCAGAGCGGCGTCGTCATCAACGACCAGCACGCGACCCTTCATAGTCTCCATCGTTCCACGTAGAAAGTGGCTTGGGGAGCGCCTACTGCGCCGCTAGCCACGCCCAGGTCTCGCAGATTACCTGCAGTGACGGGCTGAATCACCCCTTGTTCGGTGACGATGGCCGATACGAGGTCTGGTGGGGTGACGTCGAAGGCAGGGTTATAGGCCTGCGTACCGGGCGGCGCGACCGGCTGCCCGGCCATGCTGGCGACCTCCTCGGCAGGCCGGTGCTCGACCGTAATGGCCGCTCCGTCAGGCGTTTCCAAGTCCACTGTGGACACCGGTGCCACCACGACGAACGGCACATTGTGGTGCCTCGCCAGCACTGCGAGGCCGTAGGTTCCGACTTTGTTTGCCACGCTGCCGTCGGCAGCGATCCGGTCGGCCCCGGTCAGCACCAGGTCCACCTCGCCCGCAGCCATGAGCGAGGCGGCGGCGCCGTCAGGAAGCAGCGCGTGCGCGATCCCGGCCCGATGTGCCTCCCATGCTGTCAGCCGGGCGCCCTGCAGCAGGGGCCTCGTCTCGTCGACCCAGAGTCGAGCGAGCCGCCCGGCTCGGTGAGCGGCCAAGATCACCGCGAACGCCGTTCCTTCCCCCGCGGAGACCAATTGGCCGGTGTTGCAGTGCGTCAGAACCCGCGCAGCCGCGGGCACCAGGCTGAGCCCATGGCGCGCCATGGCAGCGCTCGCCGCGGCGTCGTCGGCGGCGATCACGCGCGCGACGTGCAGCGCCGCGCCGGCTCCAGCATTTTTTCTGGGAACGGGGCCGATTCGGTACGCCGCCTCTCGATAGGCCGCCAGCGCTTGCCCAACGCCCCAGCTGAGGTTGACAGCTGTCGGCCGCGCTCCAGCGATGGCGGTTGCTGCGGCCTCGACATCCTCGGCCCGCATCGCGGCGAGAGCGACACCGAACGCACCGGCCACGCCCAGCAACGGCGCGCCGCGCACCACGAGCCGGCTGATGGCGTCAACGAGCTGTTCGGCGCTCGTGCACCTCACGACGGCCTCGGTGGCGGGCAGCCTGGTCTGATCGAGCAGCTCTATGGCTGGCCCGGCCGGCGGGTCGACCCATCGCAGCGCCTTCATGTCCGGTGCCCTTGGGTCCGAGGTGGCCACACCCTGAGTCTGCCGACTGGGGAGCCTGACCGCCAACACAGTCGCGGCACGCGAAATTCATGGGGATAAGGCCCGGTTGCCCGAAGAAAGCTGGCAGCTTCCTGGCCCGCGTGCAACTATTGGCCGGGTCCCCGGACGGGTGCCACCGCAGCACCTCGTCATTAGGAGCGCACGTGACCGACCAGATGCCGCCTGGCTGGGAGAATCAGTCACCTCCCGGTCAGCCTGGCTATCCGCCCTATGGCCAGCCCCCTCCGCCGGGCGGTTACCCGCCCTATGGCCAGCCGCCTCCGCCAGGCGGTTACCCGCCCTATGGCCAGCCGCCTCCGCCAGGCGGTTACCCGCCCTATGGCCAGCCGCCTCCGCCAGGCGGTTACCCGCCTCCCTACGGCCAGGCCGGCCAACCGCCGTACGGATACGGGCCGGGTTACGGCCGGCCCGGGCCAGGCGGGTGGAACGCCGCGCCGGCACCGGGCGGCGTCCCGCTGCGGCCCTTGGCCCTCGGCGACATCCTGAA
>Ga0126378_10003662_pt1 | contig 11638 bp, 8 predicted proteins | sample PanSoiMetPlot_23_FD_92587 | JGI IMG/M metagenome (GOLD analysis project Ga0126378, IMG submission 92587) | Tropical forest soil microbial communities from Panama - MetaG Plot_23 | ecosystem: Environmental > Terrestrial > Soil > Tropical forest > Bulk soil | place: Panama | collected 2016-02-17
AAGAACGAACATTGCTCTCCGGAAAACATCGAGAGCAGCCAGGCGATTCGGCGAGAGGGGATGATGGGCGCGTTTGAGAGCTGCGCGAAATAGCCGACGTCAGAACCGGTTGCATCTACAAACTTTTCAAGCTACTCCCTGCATTTGTATCTGCACACACGAGCCGGTCGTCTGCGACGTGCGCTCGCACTCCAACCAGCTTTGGGAGTAACATTTACCGGCAGTTGTGGCCTTTTCGGCGTTGCATTCCGCCGCTGCTTAGAAATGTCTTATTGCTGCGGGCCGGATCAATCGCAGCAGGAAGGAGCACCGCGTGGACGACAAGGTAGAAGTCCCCGTCGACCAGCTGATGAAGGGCGTTTCACGCCGTAACTTCATCAAAGGAGTCATCGTCGGAGGCCTGGCAGCTTCGTCGGCGACATACTTATTTCGAGCTTCTTCGCTTTTAGGGCAATATCCGCCCGGCCTCGATGAGCGCCTCATTACTCTCAATGTCAATGGACAGCAGCGTCGCGTTGACGTCCCAAAGCAGGAAACGCTTGCCTGGACCCTGCGCTACAAACTCGGACTCACGGGCACCAAGCTCGGCTGTGATCGCGCCGAGTGCGGCGCATGCACAGTATTGCTCGACGAAGTGCCCTATTATGCCTGCTCCGTCCTGACGCACACCGTACGCGACAAAAAGATCGTGACCATCGAAGGGTTGGCCAAGCCGGATGGCACGCTGCACCCGGTGCAACAGGGTGTGATCGATGAACAGGGCTTCCAATGCGCATTTTGCATGTCCGGGTTCATCATGTCTGCAGTTGGATTTCTGAAAAAGAATCCTAACCCCTCCCGATCAGAAATGGCGCATGGGCTGTCGGGAAATCTCTGTCGCTGCCAGGATTACGACAAAATCCTTACCGCAATGATGCGCGGCGCAGAGAACATGAGGAAGGCGCAGCATGTCTAGCTCAGAGTGGAAACCCAATCAGCAGAAATTCGGAGCGCAATACAAACTCATCGGCAAGGACTACCCCACGCCCGATTTGTACGCGAAGGTGACGGGAAAGGCGAAGTACGCTGAAGATTTCCGCATTGACGGGATGTTGTTTTGCAAGTTGCTGCTGAGTCCGGTACCCCACGGACGCGTGAAGCATTTGGATGTCCGGAGAGCGATGGCCATGCCAGGCGTGAAAGCGATCCTCACGCAGGACGATCTGCCCGCGCCGGCCGACAGTGTGACCGATCTTGGTGTGGTCATCAAGGCCAACCCTCTCGGTGAAAAAGCGCTCACGATGGAACCGCTGTACCACGGCGAGCCGGTGCTGGCGGTCGCGGCCGTCGATGAAACTACGGCAGCTGAGGCGATCGAAGCGATCGATATCGAATTCGAACCCCTTGCCTTCGCAATCGATCCGCTGGATAGCCTGCGTCCTGGCGGGCCCGACCCTCGGCTCCAGGGCAATGTGTGGGTCAGACCGCCAATGCCGGAAGTGAAACCAGGCGAGAAACCACCTAGTCCACCTCTGCCCCACGTCGGAGAGCTGAAGTGGACCGAAGCCGATTTTGCCGAAGCGAAACATGGCCGCCTGCCGATGGGAAAGGCACAGGACGAGTGGGTCGTCGGCGACTTGGAGGCAGGTTTCAAGAACGCCGCATTGATTCTCGACGAGACCTTCGTCACGCCGGACACCAGCCATGAGACTCTCGAGCCCCGCACGACTCTGGCTTATTGGCAGAACGGAAAAGTATTCGTACACATGGGGACCCAGAGCACCGTACAGACGCTTGCCAGTCTCGGTCGCTGGCTGAATATGGACCCAAATCAAGTTGTGCTGATCAGCGAATACACCGGCGGAGGCTTCGGCAGCAAAGCGACCGGCTACATTTTCGCAATCATCCCGGCGTTGCTGGCAAAGAAGGCCAATGCGCCAGTGATGATGCGCGTCAGCCGCGAGGAGGAGCATTTCATTGGGCGGGCGCGGCCCGGCTTTCAGGGACGGATGAAAGTTGGTTTCGCCAAGGATGGACGGATTTTAGCGCTGGACATGTTCGTCATCTGTAACAACGGACCCTATGATGCCGTCGGCGATGCGAACACTTCGGGAACAATGGTTTCGTTGTTGTATCAACCTCTTGCCATGCGCTGGCGGGGTACGACCGTTCTCACGAACACGCCTCCACGTGGAGCGCAGAGTTCACCCGGCGGCATGCAGGGAATCGTGATCATGGAGACCATCGTTTCCAAGGCCGCACGCAGACTCGGGTTGGACCAGGTCGAGATTAGAAAACTCAATTGCCCGGAAGGGAAATCGCCGGTGGGACCAGCGCGAAACGGAACGCGGGCGCATTCGACAAGTGCGTTTCTCAAACAAGCATTTGACCGTGGCGCCGAACAGTTTCAGTGGAAGGAGCGCATCGCGCAGCCGAAGCGCAGTGGCACCCGGGTGCGAGGTGTGGGCGTCGCTTCCAGTTGCTTCGTCGGAGGATCGATCGGCTACGACGGTCTGTTTGTGATCAGGCCTGATGGCCGCATCGCAGTTCAATCCGGAATCGGGAACCTTGGAACGGAATCGCTTCTTGACGTCCACCGCGTCGTGGCCGAGGTTCTGGGCGTGCCATGGGAAAAGTGCGATGTGACCTGGGGCAACACGTCGAAGAACCTGCCATGGACGTGCGTCTCGGGAGGAAGCCAGACCACGCACGCGATGACGCGGGCGGCGCACGCGGCGGCCATGGATGGCAGGCAGAAGCTGCAGGAGATTGCAGCCAAGACTTTTGGCGGCCAACCGGAGCAGTATGAAGTTGCCAATGAGCGGGTGTTTCGCAAGGGCGGCGGCAAAAGCATGACGCTTGCGCAGGCTGCACAACACGCCATTCAACTCGGCGGTAAATACGATGGCCACGAACCACCCGACGATGTTAATAAGTTCACCAAAGCCTCAATCGCGGCCCTGGCCGGGCAAGGTCTGGTGGCAGCGGCTAAGGACAAATATCCCCGTGACGGGCAGACATTCTCCTACGTAGCGACTTTCGCGGAGGTTGAAGTTGACGTTGAAACGGGAAAATACGAGATCAGCGACTTTCTCGCCGTCGCCGATGTCGGCACTGTCCTGCATCCGAAATCGCTCTCGGGGCAGATCCTCGGCCGAGCAACACTCGGCATCGGTCATGCGATCGGCCAGAAATGGGTCTTCGATCCTCAGTATGGGCACACCATCTCGCTGCGTTTTTATCACACCAAACCCCCGACCATCCTCGATGTGCCGGTCAACATGCAGTGGGCTGCGCTGGATATTCCCGATCCGGAAACACCTGTGGGAGCGCGCGGGATCGGAGAACCACCCGTGGGCGGCGGATGCGCAGCGATCTTAAACGCGCTATCGGATGCTCTAGGCGATGAGATTTTCCGCCGTGCACCCGTTAACCTGGACACAATTCTTACGTCGCTCGAGGCGGGTCGACCGATGCAGGACCCGCTCACTGCGCACATTTAGCAGATAGAAAACGGAGAGCATTATGGCAGTAATCCGAGACGTAATGCCGAGCTTCCAGCTTTACCAACCGACCTCAATTGCGGCCGCTCAAAAGCTTCTCCAACAGAATGGCGACGATGCCTTAGTCCTGGCTGGCGGACTCGATAGCATGGACTGGCTTAAGGACCGCATCAGAAAACCCAAGGTGGTCGTCGACCTAAGCGGCATCGACGAACTTAAGGGAATTCGGGAGATCACAGGTGGCGTGGAAATCGGAGCGATGACAAGCCTTACCGATGTCGCGCAGAATTCTCTCATACGGCAGAACTATGGTTTGTTAGCGCAGGCAGCCGAACTGGTCGCTTCCCCACAAATCCGAAACCAGGGTACGATCGGCGGAAATGTCTCCCAGGATACGAGGTGCTGGTACTACCGCGCGGGCTGGCCCTGCTATCGCGCGGGAGGAAACGTCTGCTACGCCGACACCCCCGTCGGCAGAAATCGCGAACATGCAATCCTCGGCGCGGAACGATGTGTCGCCGTAAATCCCTCCGATACGGCGCCGGCATGCATCGCGTTAGATGCCAAATTCGTAGTCATGACTGCGAAGGGCGGGCAGGCGATCGACGCCGAGAATTACTTTATTGGTCCCGACCTCGATATCACGCGCATGAATATTCTGCAGCCCGGACATCTGCTGACTGCGATTCGCATCCCCTCAACTTGGGAGAAGGCAGAGTTCTATTTCGAGAAAGTTCGGGATCGCAACGTCTGGGATTTCCCGTTAATGAATGTCGCATCGGCCATGAGGTCATCCGGAGATACGATTCAAAACATCCGCATTGCCGTCAATGCGGTCGCCGCGCGGCCACTGCGGTTGAAAGCGGTGGAGGATTCGGTGCGTGGCAAGCCGCGGAATGCAACGACGGGTGAAGCGGCAGGAAACCTGGCAGTTCGCGGAGCGGTTCCATTGCAGTTCAACGCCTACAAAATCCCACTGATGCGAAATCTTGTAAAGCGCGCTATCGCCGGAGTGCAGGAGGCAGCATGGGCATCCTAGAGTGGGCCACAAGTCCTCTGGGACAGAGGGTCCCGATCCACATCGCCTGGTTCCTGATCTGGGTAGCGCTCATTGCCGGCTTGGTGTTTCTGGTGGTTCATGCGATCTACATTCGTTATTTCGCGCGGGAGCAGGAATTCGCCTCAGAAACATCCGCAGCAACGATCGAGCTGCCTGCGCGCATCCCCCGGCATTCATTGGCCGCGAGACTATTTCATTGGATTATGGCGGCAGCCATCTTCGCGTTGCTATTCACGGCCTTTCTACCCAAAATAGGAATTCAGTTTAACTGGGTCACTTATCATTGGATTGCCGGGACGGTACTCACCGCCTCGATTCTTTTTCATGTCATTCATGCAACTTTTTATCTTGACTTCTGGTCGATTTGGCCGGACCGATCCGATCTGGAAGACGCACGGAGACGCCTCCAACGTTTCCTTGGAAAATCGGCCGCTCTGCCGCGAAAGTTCGGCAAGTATCCCCTGGAGAACAAGCTCTATCATGGAGTGATCACGTTGACCGGCCTGGCGGTCATCATTACGGGCGTGTGCATGATGTTCCGCGTACGCACGATCTTCTTCCCGCGCAACCCATATCTGTTCAGCGACATGACCTGGGGCTTGATGTATGTGCTGCATGGACTGGCCGGTGTGGGTCTTATCACCTTGGTGATCGTTCACGTGTATTTCGCAATCCGGCCGGAGAAACTGCCCATAACAGCATCGATGATTGTTGGCTCGATGAGCCGGGAATTTTATTTGAAAGAACACGATCCGACGCGATGGGTGGTTCATGGCTTGTCTCGTCGAGGGGACAGCGCGAATGGCGATTGATTTTCTCGAATGCTGTGATCTGCTCGAGAGATGCTATGAGTTTCTGCTTGGCTATGCGGCGCTGGGAGTGCCGGGCGATGAGGCCAGTTCAGCGGGCGCTCAAGTTCGAACTCAACTTCAGCAAGCTTGGGAAGCGCTCAACGGATTGGCAGAGAGCTGTAGACAAGCCATAACCGACCAGCAGCTGGAACCAGCCACGAAGTACCACGGCTTTTGTTCCATTTTGGAACGTGATGCGCGGGACTCTGCTGCGGTGATTGAGTTGGTGCTCGCACAGCCTTCAATTAGTTCCCAGTTGGTTGACAATCTCAATGCGTCCAGCCATCTACGGGCGCTGTTAACGGACCTGTTTGTTTTTGGCGAGATATTACGAACGCGTCCAAAGCTCGGGGTTGTGGCCGAGGCAAGGTAGGTCTCGTCGTAAATTCCCTGTCCGGAATGAAGGTCGAACCCAATCACTGATCGACGCAGACATGGGCGCGTACTATAACTGGCTCAATCAGCAGCGACTCCCTGGAACAGACCAACCTTCTTTCCTTATTTGGTTCGAAGGGCACAACCAAGCTGTGGCAATCGGTCCTTCGATGCCGCGAGGAACGGAACCGAACAATGCAACCGAGTTGAAAGACCTGCTTTCCTGGATTGTCTGGCTCCATTAGACGAAATCAACCTTTCCTGATTTTCATGACCTACATAATTCTGGCCTGTGTGGAGGGGCGATGAGAAAGTTTTCACGACGAGAGATCTTGAAGACTAGTGTGCTCGCTTCGGCAGCAGCTACGGTGCAAGAGTTAGCACCGCTCGCCGCCGCAATGGAGATTGCTCCCGACGCTGCCGAGCCATTGTTTGCACCTCCGTTGCGCGATTCGAATGATGAAGCAATGAAGCGCGCCGGGAGGGAGCGGCTGCTTCTAGATTTTGGCTGGCGTTTCCATTTTGGACACGCCGACGATCCTGCGAAGGATTTCGGATTCACCGGCAACTTTCAAAAGACGGGCAATTTCGTACCTGCCGGCACACTGGCTTTTGACGACAGCCAATGGCGCGCGCTCAATCTGCCGCATGACTGGGCAATCGAGCTGCCGTTCCACAACGATCCCGCATTGAGATCCAAAGGTTTCTATCCACTGGGAAAGAAGTATCCGGCCACCAGTGTCGGTTGGTATCGCCGCGTATTCGAGCTGCCTGCTCAAGACAAAGACAAGCGCCTCACGGTGGAGTTCGACGGCGCGTATCGCGAAACCATGGTGGTGTTCAACAACTTCTACGTCGGTCGCCATAGTGGAGGATACGATCCATTCAGTTTTGATCTCACAGATTTCGCGAACCCAGGCGGCCGCAACGTGTTGCTGGTCCGCGTCGATGCCACCTCGAGCGATGGATGGTTCTACGAGGGAGCGGGAATCTACCGCCATGTGTGGCTGGTAAAGACAAATCCGGTGCATGTGCCGCAATGGGGCACCTTCGTGAAAGCCGATGTGAAGCCCGACGCAGCGAATCTGTCCGTACTCACAGAGGTAACCAACGACAGCAACGCCGCGGTGACCGTGCGCGTGATCTCGACGATCCTAAGCCCGTCGGGAGAAACAGTTGGACGCGCGAGCAGTTCCCCCCAAACGATTCCTACTCGGGAGAAGCAAGCATACGAGCAGAAGATCAATGTAGCTAAGCCGCTCCTCTGGTCACTCGAGACGCGGAATCTGTACAAGCTGGTGACGGAAGTGCAGACCGAGACCGGCGTCATCGATCGCTACGATACCCGTTTCGGCATTCGTACCGTGGCTTTCGATGCCGACAGGGGATTTCTTCTCAACGGCAAGGTCGTGAAGCTGAAGGGAACATGCAATCACCAGGACCATGGCGGCGTGGGCGCTGCGGTGCCCGACGCACTGCAGTACTACCGTGTGCGCAAGCTGCAGGAAATGGGCTGCAACTCGCTGCGCACCTCGCACAATCCTCCCACTGCTGAACTGCTCGATGCCTGCGATGATCTCGGCATGCTTGTCTTCGACGAGACCCGCATGATGTCGTCAAACCCCGAAGGCATGAGTCAATTCGCCAATCTCGTTCGGCGCGATCGCAATCGCCCGAGTGTCTTCATGTGGTCCATGGGCAATGAGGAAGGGACGGCGAATACAGACAAAGGATTGTTGATTCTGACTGCGATGAAGGCAATGGCCAACCAGCTCGACGGCTCGCGACCAGTGTCGATCGCTCCCATACGCGCGATTGGTGCCGGCGGGCTGGCCGTGTGCGACGTGATCGGCTACAACTACCAGGATCCGCAGGCGGAGAAGTTCCACAACGAGAATCCAAAGAAGCCGGTGATGGGCACCGAGACAGTCAGCGCCGTCGGCACCCGCGGAATCTACGTCACCGATTATTCCAAGGGATACGTAGCATCCTACGATCCATACACGACCACTGGACGCGCTTCCGCGGAAGGCTGGTGGCGCTTCTGCAATGCTCGGCCGTGGCTCTCCGGCGGATTCGTGTGGACTGGATTCGACTATCGCGGCGAACCCTCCCCGAACGGGTGGCCGAACATCAGCTCGCAGTACGGGATCATCGACATCTGCGGCTTCCCCAAGGACTCGTTTTACTACTACCAGGCGTGGTGGACCAGCGAGCCCGTTCTTCATATCTTCCCACATTGGAACTGGGCAGGCATGGAGGAGAGGAGGATCGCAGTGTGGGTGTATTCGAACCTGGACAAAGTGGAATTGCTGCACAACGGACAGAGCTTGGGCACAAAAGGGATGCAGAAAGATTCGCACGTCGCCTGGGTGGTGAAGTACGCGCCCGGGACAATCGAAGCCCGGGCTTACAAAGGCGAGAAGGTCGTGATGACAACCAAGCGCGAGACCACAGGTCCCGCCGTCAGACTCGCGATGTCCGCTGACCGGCAGCAGCTCGCAGGAGACGGCGAGGATGTAGTGATCTTCGCCGTGGAGGTGCGCGACGCGCAAGACCGCGTTGTGCCGATCACGGACAACGAGGTTACATTCAAGCTGTCGGGCGAAGGAAAGCTGATCGGCGTCGGCAACGGTGACCCAACTGATCAAGCTTCAGACAAAGGAACATCGCGAAAGGCTTTCTGCGGATATTGCATGGCGGTGGTGCAATCAACGAAGCAGGGCGGCAACATTACGGTAGAAGCCACTTCCCCCGGACTCGTACCCGCGACGGTTACTCTTCCAGTGAAAGCTGTAACGCTGCGGCCGCAAGTGCCCTTGTGGGAGCGCGAGATCCCGAAAGGGGAAGGCGTTACAGGCTTGTGGAGACCAATACCTCCGGAAGCAGGTTCGGAGTCATCTGCGCTCCCGCCGGTCGGAGATGCTATTTACTCGTTTAAGCAGGAAGGCAGCAGCTTGACCGGGACAGTGGAAGGCACAGGAGCAACTTTTTTCGGTGGCGGCGACGTGCCCGCTCCGATCGCGAATGGGAACATCAACGGAAGCATCATCAGCTTCAAAGCGGGAACCAGCAGTTTCACCGGCAACATCAAAGGAGACCGCATCGAGCTGCAGCGTTCTGCCGGTCCTGGTGGCGCAGCAAATCCTCCGGAAAAAGCACCCGATGCCCCGGATATCGGACCTGCGCCGGACGGCTCGGATCCTTCGAGAGGACCTTCCCGCCCTTCTTCGAGTGTTCCGGTGCTGCTGAGAAAAGTGGAGCGCTAGGTCATTTGAGAACCATGTTCCGTTCTTGTTTGCTGTTGCCTTGGCAGGTTGCCGATTGCGCTTTTTGGGAACCGCACGACGATATGCCCCGATCCTTTCCGAGCAACTTCGAAGTCTGTGCCGTACGAGGCCATCTGATTTGAAAAACCCTGCTGCCCACTGTTTGTTGTCTGCCGAGAAGATATTGGCAATCGGTGGATGTGGGTTCGAGTATCGCAGACTGGTTTTCCGACGAAAATTCCTCCTATACTCGTGCAGTGATTAGCGGCGTTGCTGGCCGCCACGACAATGGCTCCTACTAATTTTGGTTCCCTGTTGCGCCGCTGGCGAGCTATTCGGCACCTCACGCAACTGGACCTCGCACTCGATGCGGATGTGTCAACGCGTCATCTCAGTTGCATCGAGACGGGCCGCGCCGAGCCCAGCCGGGAGATGGTCCTGCGTCTTGCCGAGACCTTGCAGGTTCCTCTGCGAGAGCGCAATGCTCTGCTACTCGCCGCCGGCTACGCACCGCTCTATCCGCACACAGGTATCGACGCACAAGAGGCAAACGCCGCAAGTCATGTTGTGGAGCTTCTCATGGCGCAACTTGAGCCATATCCAGTCCTCGTCGTGGACCGGTGTTGGAATACGCTGAAAATGAATTCCGGTGAGAAGCGCTTCCTTGCTCTCTTTCCCGGCTGCGATTGTGTAACTCCTCACAATGGCGTCCGCCTGGTATTCCACCCGAACGGGCTCCGACCGTTCATCGAAAACTGGGAGAGCGTCGCAGCACGAATAATTCGGCGAGTACATCGGGAAGTAATCGCCAACCCGTCGGACGACACGATGAAGTCGTTCCTGGAGGAGTTGCTCAGCTATCCGGACGTGCCAAGCCGCTGGCTGGATTTGGATGGCGCTTCAGCACCGTTCTTGACCATCAATTACAAATGGAAGGACTCCACGCTCCGCTTGTTTTCTGCGCTTACTACTTTCGGCACGGCGCAAGACGTTGCGCTGCAGGAATTGCGTATTGAAAGCTTTTTCCCCGCGGACGAAACGACACGTGCGGTGCTGACCTCGTCACTCTTGACGGACTGAGTGGTAGGAATTTAACGGTTGTCTCATGACCTCGGAGGTCATGGACGGAATTTTTCCTGCATTAGATATTGATCGTTACGGGCCTCAATGCCGAAGGCGTCGTTATCAGTTCAAGTCACGCGTCGCACGCGGATTCAGTTTGCATGTTGCCACTCGAAGGAAAAGTTGCAGTTATAACCGGCGGGACAAGCGGCATCGGCGCTCGCACCGCTCAGGTTTTCGTTGCAAATGGGGCGAAGGTCGTAATTGCCGGTCGGCGCCAAGAACGAGGAGAGAAGCTTGCGCAGAAGCTCGGCGACGCCGCGAGCTTCAAACGCACGGATGTCTCCATTGAGGCCGATGTCAAAACGATGATTGACCACGCCGTGGACCGCTTTGGCCGCCTCGATTGCCTCGTGAACAATGCCGGGAGAGGCTCGCAATTCGCCACCATCGCCGAAGTTGACCTGGAGCAATTCGATGCAGTACTAGCTGTGCATCTGCGCGCCGTCCTTGCGGGTATGAAATATGCAACGAGGGTCATGGCCGTACAGGGAACAGGAAGCATCATCAACGTCACCAGCATAAACGGAATCCGGGCCGGTCTGGGAGGACACTACTATTCAGCTGCGAAGGCAGCCTCGATTCACCTAACGCGTTGCGCAGCAATGGAGCTGGGTGAAAAAGGAATTCGCGTGAATAGCATCTCGCCCGGAATGATCGCCACCGGAGCTTTCGGCAAGAACTCGGGGATGCAATCCGAAGAGGCTGACGACAACCCAGAATATGCCGAGGCTGCCATTCGCTCCGTCGCGGACCGATGGCAACCACTGCAATGTGTCGGGCACGTCAATGATATTGCAGAGGCCGCATTGTTCCTGGCCAGCGATGTGTCCCGTTTCGTGACGGGACACAACCTAGTGGTCGACGGTGGTATCAGCGCCGGCTGGCCTATATCCGCTGTCCGCGCGGACCGCGAATTGTTCTTCCGCACATTGCGGGTAAGCCGCTCTGCCCATACCGCCTCACTTTATCTCAAGCCTTAGTCTCAGAGGCCACGGCAGACACCCGTCCAACGATGAATCGCATCTGAAGGCAGGACTAAGAGCAATGACACACAAAAAGTCGGGACACGAAGAGTGACTGGGCCCGCTTGCACGAGCATCTGCGGCTGTCGCAGAAGCGTCGCGTCCTCACATGATGCACGGGTGGGTGGTTAGAAGTTCCGAGGAGATACATATGTGCCCAGCATGCATCGCAAGCACAGGCGGTCATAGTCGCCGAAATCGGATCCACGGGAGAAAATTCTGGCCGTGTGCATCGGCAAGTTCAGAAAACTTTTCAGAGCGAGCGGTCTCGGTCTGTTTCAGAAAACAAAGGAGAAACGATATGGCAACCAGCAAGGAGAGAGAAAAGGAGCACCTGAAAGGGCAGCTCGCGATGAAGACACCCTCAATTGTGTCGGAGCAGGAGTGGGAGGCTGCGCGGCAGCAGCTCCTGGTGAAGGAGAAGGCCTTGACCCACTCCCGTGATGCGCTGGCC
>Ga0126378_10003663_pt1 | contig 11636 bp, 9 predicted proteins | sample PanSoiMetPlot_23_FD_92587 | JGI IMG/M metagenome (GOLD analysis project Ga0126378, IMG submission 92587) | Tropical forest soil microbial communities from Panama - MetaG Plot_23 | ecosystem: Environmental > Terrestrial > Soil > Tropical forest > Bulk soil | place: Panama | collected 2016-02-17
GCCGGATGCGGCTGCCAGGAGCACAAGGAGCACGCCAGCGGCGCGGGCACGGCGGCAGGGCTCGCGGTCCACCGCTTCCTGGAGGGCGCCGCGATCGCGCTGGCCGGGTCGGCGGCGGTCGCGCTCGCGCTGGCCGCGCACGCGTTCGGGGAAGGTCTGGCCACGGGAGCGCTGCTCGGCGGCCAGCCTCGCCGCCGGGTGGCAGGCTGGCTGGCCCTGATGTGCTGCAGCCCGGTGATCGGCGCCGCCGTCGCCGCCGCCGTCTCCCTCCCTGCGGCCGCCGAGCCGGTCCTGCTCGCTCTGGCGGCCGGAATCCTCGCCCAGGCCGCCCTGGTGAGCGCGCGCGCCGCCCTCCGCGGCCCGCGGCACACCCGGCTGCTGCTCTACCGTCCCGCCGCCACCGCCACGATGGCCGCCCTCGTCACCGCGCTAGCCGCGCATGGCGTCAGCTGAAGCTCATGAATAGGGCGAACCGCGCACCGCCTTACGTCCACCGGACTTGCATACCGTCCCGCCACAGCAGCAGCACGTCGGCGTCGCCCGAGACGGTCGCGCCCGCGGCCTCGATGTCCTGCCGGTTCCAGAGCAGGAGGTAGAGCCCTTGCGCGGGACCCGACACGATGGCGTCAGCCTCATGGTGGCCGCGGCGTGCCCCCACGCTGCCCGGGCCGATGACCAGGTGCCAGTCGTCGCCGGTGTCGGCGGCGTGCAGCTGCAGCGTGCGAGTCGCCCGGGGCCGGGCGGCGGGACTTTCCCGTGGCGCGAACCCGGTGACCAGCTCGTCGACGCCGTCAGCGGCGAACTCGGGGTCAAACGGGGTCACGGCGCCCGAGGCCAGTTCGGTGTCGGCGCGGTGGATGGCGGTTTCGTGCGCCTGGCGGCGCGCCCAGAACGCCAGCGGTGATGGCGCCGGCAGGAACGTGGCGCAGCTGATCGCGGGATCGGCGTCACGCAGGGTTTCGACCAGCGCGCGGTGACCGGCGCGGTAGGCGTCGAGCAGCTCGGCATCGGGTGGTCCGCCGCTGAGCAGCTCAGCCTCTGACGGCCCGGTCATCACCTGGCTGCTGGCCTGACGCACGTGGGTGCCCGCCCACCAGTGGACGTAACGGATGTGCCGCAGCAGGTCCCCGATCCGCCATGGCTGACATGACGGGACCGGGGCGCCGAGCCCGCCGCGCTCGGCCGCATCGCCAAGCAGGCGGCCATCACGGTCCAGGGCCGCGATGTGCTGATCCAGTTCCATGACCCGATCGTGGCGTGCGGGAGCCCGCCCCGCTTGAAGATTCTTGCGCGGTCCGGCTGGGCGGTCGGCCACGACGCGTAGCGTTGGAGTCAGCACGTGCAGCCGATCGGAGGCGCGGATGACCCAGCCACAGGCTGGCTCATCGCCCGCCGCTCTGCCCGCGCTCAGGCGTCCCGGCTCACAGACGGGACGTGAGCTCGGCGACGATGCCGGCGGCCGGCTGGGTTTGCTTCGCGAGCGCGACGCTCTGCCCGGCCCACAGCGACAGCGCCTCGATGTCCCCCGTGGTTCCCTCGACCGGCAGCGCCGACGAGTAGCGAACGATCGGCTCACCCGAGGACCGCCGCGCGATCGCCTCGCCCTCGCCAGGCCGCCCGCCGGGCTCGGGGCGGCCCGCGGCCTCCCAGATCGCGGCCGTTGAGTTGCGGATCACGCGGTGCGGGGCATCGGGCCAGCCGACGTCGTACAGGTCGGCGTACCACTGGGCCTCGGTCTCCGTCGCGGCGATGAGCCGGCGCCGGTAGTCCTGGTGCACTGGTGCCTCCTCGGCGAGCAGGAACCGCGTGCCCAGCCAGGCCGCCTGCGCGCCCAGGGCGAGCACGGCCGCGACCCCCCGCCCGTCACCGATGCCGCCCGCCGCGATCACCGGGACCGGCGCCACGGCATCGACGACCGCCGGGACCAGCGGCAGCGTGGCGATGCCGCCCCACACGTGCCCGCCGGCCTCCCACCCCTGCGCCACGATCACGTCGACCCCGGCGGCGACCGCCCGCCGCGCCTCGTCGGCGCTGCCGACCGTGTGCAGGACCAGCCCGCCGGCATCGTGCACCGGGCCGACGTAGGGCGCGGGATCTCCCCAGGTGAGCGACACGATCCGGAGGCCCGCCCCGAGCGCCTGGCCCAGGCGGTGGTGCTGATCCCAGGCGAGCACCAGGTTGCCGCCGAACGGCCGGCTGGTCAGCGCCGCCGTCTCAGCGATCACGCTGGCCACGTCGGCGGCCCAGCTCAGCGACACCGTCCCGAGCGCCCCCGCGTTCGACACCGCGGCCGCCAGCCGCGGCACGGCCGCCGGCCCGACCGGGGCCTGGACGATGGGCTGCTCAATCCCCAGCAGTTCACACACCGGCGTGCGCACCAAGGCAGCGTAACCCCGCCGCGGAAGCTGGTCAGCCGATGGTTGGGGAGAACCGCCCGTCGGCGGCCTCAGTCGATGACTTCAGCGAATTCGACGGTGAGCCCCTTCGCGAGCGAGAACGCGGCCCCGGCCTGCGGGATGGATGGCGCCTCAGCGATGGCCGCTTTGGCGCTGGCGAGTGAATCCCAGCGCCACACGGTCAGCCACGAATCGTCGTCAACTTTCGCGAGCTGCGTTTCGATCAGCCCGGGGAAGGCATCCTTGGCCACGGCCACCAGGGCCGCGTGCCTCGCCACCAATTCCCCGGCGTCGGCGGGGTCGATCGTGAACCGGTCGAGCCTGAGAACAGCCATCACTGAACCTCCGGTTGGGCGACTAACGCTACGCGGGCCAGCGTGCCGCAGAATGCGCCCGCGCGAATAGGCCTGCACGCGTCAGGACGCGGCCCGATCCCGCCAACCTCGCAGGCCGGAGGCATCGAGCAGCTCATGGAGAGCCTGCGCCGTGTCCGGGTAGCGCTGCACCAGCGGCGTGGGGCCGGCTCCGGGTGCCACCGGGCTGGGGGCCGGCCGGGCCGGGCTGGCCCGCCACGGCGGGACCCACTCGTCGAGGGCGGCGAGCCGGCCGGGGAAGATCCGGCCTGCCTCGCGGATCAGCGGCGCCAGCTCGGTGCCGCTGGCGCGCAGCGTGCTGATCAGGGTCGGCAGCCAGGGCAGCAGCACCGGGTCCGGCAGGCGGCCGAACGCGTTCGAGATGGCCTCCGCGACGACGTCGGTCAGGCCCGGCACGGGGTCGAGCGCGTGAATGAGGCCGCTCAGGTAGCGCGGGTAGGCGGGCAGGACCAGCGGGCTGGCCAGCAGCTCGTCGCAGCGGGCCCGCAGATCGGCCTGGGACAGGCGGCCGAGCTGGAGCTGGGCCGCCCACAGCAGCGCGACCTTGGCCGGCTCCTCCGGGTGCGACTGGGCGACCGCGAGCTCCAGCTGGGCGCGGTCGCGGCCCAGCGACAGGGCGAGGCTTTCCATGCTGAACAGGAAGCCCAGCATCGCGGCGACCTGCCGCACCCCGGCCTGGTCGTCGGCGAACGCGGCCGGCAGCAGTGTGCAGTAGTGCGCGTAGCCGGCCTCGACGAAGGACTCGATCCACCCCGGGAGCACCGGCTCTGTGGTCCGGTAGTGGGCGAGCAGCCGCCGAATCCGGCGCAGCACGTCGGGCGCGTCGTCGGCCGAGCGTTCGGCGGACAGGATCTCCAGGGCGCGCGTGCCGAGCTCGCCGGCGATCCGGTCGCTGCGCAGGTAGAGGATCGCGTCCTGCACGGCTTCCAGCGCGGTGGCGGCGGTCGCGTTCACCCCGCGGGCCTTGCGGCGCAGGCGCTGCTCGAGGACCTGCTCGATGCTGACGCCCTCGTAGCCGAGCTCGATCAGGGCGCGCTGGTGGGTGCCGATCGCCAGGTCCCACGACTCCTGGATGGGGCGCTCCCCGAGGCGGCGCTCGCCCATGATCGGGCGGGCCGCGGCCGGCGGGAGCAGGTAGCGCAGCATCCACAGCACGTCGGAGCACTGCTCCAGCCGCGGGTCGGCGGCCATGTCGAGCAGCGCCCGCCGCACCCCGCGCTGCTGCAGGCGCAGGTTCAGCGGCGCGAGGCGGTTCTGGACGTCGCGGGCCAGCGGGGGCAGCGCGTCGTAGCCGACCAGGCCGATCCGGTCCCCGCCCAGCATGATCTCGACCATGCGGCGCACGTCGCGGCGGCCCGGGACCGCGTCCTTCTCGATGCACGTGATCGCCGCGTCCTGGAAGTCGTAGGGGGTGGGCCGGGCCCGGTTCCGCATCCCGGCCAGCAGGATCGACGTCTCGAACACCGCGATCGCGTCGGCGGTGGAGGCGAGGTAGCCGTTGCGGCGGGCGGCCCGCACGATGTCGACCGACCAGCCGAGCAGCTCGGCCTCGTCGAGCGCGTCGAGCACGGGCGGGCAGGCCAGGAACCCGCTCAGCTGGTCGGCCGGCCCAGCCTCGGCGGCCGGGGTGACCGGCTTCCTGGTGCGCGTGGCCTTCTTCGGGCCCTGCTGCCCCGCCAGGCGGAACGGCGCGATGCCGCTCCGGGCAACGTTCGTGGCCCAGGTGGTGGCGGCGATCGTCACCGAGCCCGCGGCGAGGCCGAACTGGGCCTCGATCGCCGAGTGGCTCGACGGGATCAGGCCGTGCCGCCACTTGCTCGCCGTGCGCGGGGTGATCTCGAACGTGCCGGTTCCGGACAGACCGAACTCGGCCACGTGGCTCGCCGCGTGGAACGCGCCGCAGACGTAGAGGCAGTCGGCGGGATCGGTGCCGGTCGCGGCGAGGTGCTCGCGGATCCGGGTCCACATGTGGCGCTCGCGGTCGCTGTCGACGCGCACCTGCCGCTCGTCGCCCGGCGCGAGCCGCCGGAACAGGCTCCCGATCAGCACCATGACCTGGCGGTAGGTGTCGTAGCCCGCGTCGCCGAGCGGCCGCTCGACGTACTGATGCCACCATTCCGACCAGTGCCGCACCCTGCCGTGGTGCAGAAGGTGCTCCTCCAGCTCGGCGAAGCGGGGCCGGAGGTCGCCGATCTCCACCCCGACGCAGTCGCCGTGCAGCGCGGTCTCCTCCTCGTCCTCTTTTTCCGCCGTCGGGGGCGGCGGGCCGGCGCCGGCCCGGGGCGGCGGCCAGTCCGGGCCCTCCCGCCCGGGCCCGCCCGGCGACCACTGGAAGACGTGGTCGGACGACCGGTCGACGAGCACGACCTCGGCGCCCGGGGTGTCCAGGCCGTAGGCGATGGCCTGGTACTCCGCCGAGGCCTCGGTGATCGGGGCGACGACCGACAGCGGCGCCCACTCGGCGGGGAAGCCGTCCACCTCGCTCGCGAACGCCTGCACCGCCACCGGCAGCCGGCAGTTGCGCAGCTCGGGTAGCAGCGGCGTCATGTCCTCGCACAGCTCCAGGTACACGACCTTCGGCTGCTTGGCCCGCAGCCGGCGCACCATCGCCGCCGCGGACGCGGGCGAGTGATGACAGACCGGGAAGACCTCCAGCGGCTCGCGCAGCGCCCGGTCAACATCGTCGACGATGCCGCGCAAGATCTCCGGCAGCGCGTCCGGGCCGTCGGCGAAGGCGGCCGCCGCGTCGTGCAGCTGCGCGCGCAGCGCGTCGAAGGTCCCCGGCGTCACCGGTGGAGCGGTCATGACAGGGTCGCCATCGCGTCGCGGCCGCCTTCCAGGAACTCCGGCCACCGGCCGCTCTTGCCCCTGGTGCGCGGCTCGACCACGCCATGCCAGTACTTGTTGAAGATGGACAGGTCCTCCGGCACGCGCCGGACGAGCGAGCCGACCAGCGACGAGCCGAGCGCGTGCGCGGTCAGCCGCCGCTCGCCGAAGAAGTTGCCGTGCAGGATCGCGTCCTCCAGCACGCCGATCTGCTCGGCGGTCGACAGCGCCGACTCCAGCTTCTCGTCCTCGCTTCCGGCCGCCGCGGCGGCGGCGCGCAGGTCGGCGAAGCTCTGCAGCAGGATGTCGAGCAGAGTGGGCGGCACGTCGAGCTCGATCTGGTGGCGGCGCAGCAGCTCCTCGGTGCGGAAGCGGACGATCTCCGCCTCGCTGCGCTTGTTCGTCACCACCGGGATCCGCACGAAGTTGAAGCGCCGCTTCAGCGCGGCGGACAGGTCGTTGACGCCCCGGTCGCGGCTGTTCGCGGTCGCGATGATCGAGAAGCCGGGCCTGGCGAACACGATGTTGTCCTCGTCGAGCTCGGGGACCGAGATGTACTTCTCGGACAGGATCGAGATCAGCGCGTCCTGGACGTCGCTGGTGGAGCGGGTCATCTCCTCGAACCGCCCGATCGCGCCCTGCTCCATCGCGGTCATGATCGGCGAGGGGATCATCGACTCCCGGGACTGACCCCTGGCGATCACCATGGACACGTTCCACGAGTACTTGATGTGGTCCTCGGTGGTTCCGGCCGTGCCCTGCACGACCAGCGTGGAGTTGCGGCTGATGGCGGCGGCCAGGAGCTCGGCCAGCCAGCTCTTGCCGGTGCCCGGGTCGCCGATGAGCAGCAGGCCCCGGTCCGAGGCGAGGGTGACGATCGAGCGCTCGACGAAGCTCCGGTCGCCGAACCACTTCGGGGCCACCTCGCGGTCCAGGCCGTCGGAGCGCTCGGAACCCAGGATGAACAGGCGCACCATTGTCGGGGACAGCCGCCAGGAGAACGGCCTGGGGCCGTCGTCGATCGACTCGAGCCAGTCCAGCTCCTCGGCGTACTTGACTTCGGCCGGCGCGCGCAGCAGGTCGGACATATCAGGGGACTCCTAACGGGCGAGGAACGTCTTGAGTTCGGAAATGAGCTTGCGGATGTGCCCGGAGATCACCGGCGTGCCGAGGTCCTTGAATCGCTCCCGGAACCACGGCTTGACGCTGGCCTGGCCGGAGCTGGACACCGACCCGACCGGGATGAACCTCACCCCGGAGCGGTGGACGGCGACCATGCTCTCGAACAGCCGCTCCGGCTGCGCGTCGAAGAAGTCTGATATCCACACCATGACGGTGCGGCGAGGCTCGGCGATCTTCGGCTGGGCCAGGCGCATCGCGACGCTGCCGTCCGTGCCGCCGCCGAGCTGGGTCCGCAGGAGAGTCTCGAACGGGTCGTGCACCCAGGGGGTGAGATCCACCGCCCGCGTGTCATAGGCCACCAGATGCACGTCGACGTGCGGCAGCCCGGCGAAGATGGACGCGAGGATCGTGCAGTTGACCATCGCGTCGACCATGGAGCCCGACTGGTCCACCACGACGATCAGCCGCGACGGGGTCGTCTTGCGCGCGGTGCGCCGGTAGAACAGCCGGTCGACGTAGAGGCGTTCCTCGTCCGGGCTCCAGTTGGTCAGGTTCTTCCAGATCGTGCGGTCCAGGTCGAGGTTGCGGAACACCCGCTTGGGCGGCACGGAACGGTCCAGCGCTCCGGCCGAGGCCTTCTCCACCTGGGTGCGGAGCACCTGGGCGACCTCGTCGACAAAGCGGCGGATCAGCGCCTTCGCGTTGGCCAGGGCCGTGCCGGACAGGTTGCTCTTGTCCCGCAGCAGCTGCTCGATCAGCGACATGCTGGGGGTCAGCTGCGCGGCGAGCTTCGAGTTGCCGAGGACCTCGCGCAGGTGCATGCGCTTGACCAGGCCGGCCTCGATCTCAGCGAGCACCGGGCCGAGCGCGGGGCCGTTCGCGCGGCCGGTCGCGGGACCGGTCGCGCGGCCGGTCGCGGGGCGGGTCGCGGGGCCGGTGCCGGCGGGGCGGGCGCCCGGTCCGCCGCGGAGCTCGCCCGGCCGGCAGCCGAGCGCGCACTCCAGCCAGCCGGCGTCGGACTGCCAGCGCGCCAGCTGGCCTGCGGTCACCGGGCCGCAGCCGGCCGCGAAGACGTTGAGCAGCACCTTCGAGGCCAGCGCCGCCCGCCGCACCTCGGCGGCGCGGTCACGGGGGACGCCGTCCGGCTCCGGCTCCGGCGTCATCAGCCCGCCGAGCTCGGCGGCGAGCCCGGGATGGCGCTGCACGATCGTGTCGACCGACACCTGCGGGTCGAGCAGCGCCGCCGGCAGGCCGATGTCCTCGACGACCGCCAGGCTCGCCGCTTCCAGCGCGGGCTGCTCCTCGCGGTCGAACAGCCGGGCCATCAGCCGCCAGTAGAGCACCTGGCGGCGGTTCTCCTGGAAGTCCACGTCGGTCATCGGCGGAGCAGCCGTCCCGCTCGTTCCCGCAAGACGGTCACTGCCTCGGCGGCGGCCCGCTCGGCCCTGACGCCTGCGGTCTGTGTCGTGCCGCCGGCCCACGCTCCGGCGTGGACCGCCGCGGTCTGCTGCCGGACCGTGGTCTCGACCGCCAGCGGCTGCACCGTGAAGGCCCCGGCGTCCCAGCGCAGCAGCGCGATGCAGCTCGTCGACGCGGCGACCAGCGCGTGGGTGAGCGGGCCCGCAGACGGCAGCCGGCCGACGTCGACGGCGAGTCGCTGGCCCGCGACCGTGAACGTGACCGCGCCGTCGTCCGTCCCGGCGGTGTATCCGTCGAGGAACACGGGCTCGCAGATCCGCACCGGGTGCCGGTCCAGCGGGGCGACCGCGGGAGTGACCGCCCCGGCCAGGGCCGCCCGTGCGGTGGCGAACGCGTCGGCCGGCGCGCCGGGGCGGGCGTGCTCGTCGTCCCACAGCAGGTCGCCCTCGCCGGTGACCGGCATGCCGGCGAGGTCCATCGAGCGGCCGTCGCCGCAGGCGGCGAGCAGCGACAGGTGCGGGCGGAGCAGCTGCCAGACCCCCATGCCGACCACGGTGTCCGGCTTCGGCGCCGAAACGCTGGCCCGCACCAGGCGCGCCGGGCCGCCGTCGGCGGGTTCGAGCACGGCGTGCACCTGGGCCTGCACGGCGGTCGCGTGCTCGTGCAGGTCGATGCCGAGCGGCAGCAGCCGCCCGGTCGTGGTGCAGCTCGCCAGCCCATCCCGGGCGCCTGGGTGGGCCAGCAGCATTGCGCGGGACCACAGGTCAGCCCAGCGGCGCTCCGGGACCCGCTCGAGCGCGGCACCGGGACACGACGCGGCGAGCTCGGCGGCGAAGCCGTCCAGAAGCGCCGCGAGCCGCCGCAGCCGCAGGTCGGCGAGCATCGCGCTGATCACCTGCGCCGACCCCGCGACCAGGTCGTGGTCGATGCCCTGCCATCCCGCCCGGGCCAGGTCACACAGCCAGGAGCGGGCGGCGGCCCGCAGGTGCGGCGCGCAGGCCTCCTCCGCCGGCGGCGCGGTCCAGTCGGCGCGGGCGCGGCCGGTGGCCTCGTCGACCCGGCCGAGCAGCCCGTCGTGAACCGCGCCGAGCAGCGCCATGCGGGCCGCGGCGATCGCGGTCAGGTGATCCTCGCCGCACGCGCCGGCCGCCACGTTCTCGGCCGCCTCCGCCACCCGGGAGGCCAGCGGCGTCCCGGAGACTGACTCGGCGAGCGAGACCAGCGCGGCCGCCTGGGCCGGCGCCGGCCGCAGCAGCCCCGCCACCAGCGACCGGTCGAGGCCGGTGACCACGTCGAGCGCCTCGCCGAGTCCGGGGACCGGCGCCCCGAGCACGTCCGCGCGGGTCACCGCGCGGCCCACCGCGGCGGGAACCAGTGCATCTCGGGCAGCGGTGCGGTCGTCGGCGGGAGCTCCAGATAGGCCAGATGACGCAGGAACCGGCTGAACACGGGCGCGGCGGCCGCGGTGCCCGCCGTGGACGCCGGACCGTGCAGCGCCCTGATGGCCTCGGGCCCCCCGCCTGGCGCGGCACCGAGATCGACCCGCAGGTAGCGAGCGACGCGGTCCAGGCCGAACTGCAGGATCGCCTCATCGATCAGGGCCTCGAGGTGCTTGCACATCCGGCCGCGGGCGCCGCCGCACGGCCGGTTGTTGTTGGTGCTGCACGAGTACGCGTGGTCGCCCGCGCCGATCGACGACACGTAGACCCGCTCGATGTCCGAGCCGCTGGACACCACGCCCTGCAGCCGCCCGTCGGCCAGTTCCACGAACGGAACCTTGGCGAGCTTGCGCGGGCGCGCGGGCGCCACCACGCGCGCCCCGCTCTGCCGCTCCCACATTGGTCAGGCCTCGCTCTCCATTGACTGGGCTGGGTCTGCCCCGCCGAAGCGGAGCGCATCGAACATACTGCCGGCTGCAGACAGAAAAAGGCCGCGGAAGCCGCGGCGCGGTGGGAGACGGAAAGGTGGCTGATCGGCCATGGGAATGCCGGAAGGAAGGTAGCCCTGATCGCCGGCGGCGCGCGCGGGGCGGTGCCGCCCGTCACCGAGCCGACGGCCGCCCGCTGACCGGGACGATCACCCGCGTCGGGTGCCTGGCCATAGGGGACCGGTGCTCTTCGGCGAGGACAAGGCGCACGGCACCTCGATGATGACGATGGTGGGACCGCCGATGGGGCTGCTGACCGCGAGGATGCCATCGAAGGTGGCCAGGCGGCGCTCCATCCCGGCCAGGCCGGTGCAGCGGGGAGCGGCGACGCCGGGCGGTGTATCCGTGTCGGGGGAGCCGGCGGCCGGGTCCGCGCCGCCGATGCCGTCGTCCTGGATCTCGGCGCGGAGCATGCCGCGAGCGTGGCTCAGGCGGACGAGGAGCGTAGTGGCATGCGCGTGCTTGACCGCGTTGTTGAGCGCCTCGGCGACCGCGAAGTACACGGCCGATTCGACCGGTGCCGGGGGCCTGCCAGGCAGCTGGACATCCGCCAGGGTGAGCACCGGGCAGTCGAGCGCGAGTGCCCTGATCGCGTCCCCTAGCCCGCGGTCGGCGAGCACCGGGGGATAGACGCCGCGGACCAGGTCCCGGAGCTCCGCCAGGGCCCTGGCCGAACTCTCGCGGCATTCCGCTACGAGCATGCGGGCATCGTCAGGGCTGGAATCAATCAGCCTCTCGGCCGTCCGCAGGTTGATGCCGAGCGCCACGAGCCTGGCCTGCGCGCCGTCGTGCAGGTCGCGTTCCAGGCGGCGCAGCTCGGCGGCTGCGGCGTCGACAGCGTCGGCGCGGGTTCGCGTGAGACGTTCCACCTGGGCGGTCAGCCCGTTCCTGCGGGCCCGCGTGTCGGGGACGATGGTGCGCCCGGTCAGCACGAGCCCGCCGGCCACGCAGGCCAGCCCGAGCAGGGCCAGCTCCTGAATATAGAGCTGGTCCCGGAGCCAGCCGTACCACTCGTAGTCATAGACGTAATGCGGGAACGCGGCACCCTCGAAGAGCACCCAGCAGCCAGCGCCGGTAAGGCCGACGGCCGCCAGGTACCCAGCCCGCCGGGGCCGCGCCAGTGTATAGCCGGTGACGGCCATGAGTGTGAGCAGGCTGAAGAACAGCGATCCAGCCAGCGTGGTCGCACTGAACAGGTTCGCGCGGCCCGCCTGGTCGGTGAGCGTGAACGCTCCGAAGATCGCTAGGTACAGGGCGGTCACCGGGATCAGCGCCGCGCCCCAGCCAACGTCGGCCAGCCGCGGCCACCTGATGGCCAGGGCGTCCGTGCCGTGCTCACGTGCCTCGCGCCAGAGCCTGATCGCCGCGCGCCTGACGAACAGGACGAAGATCGTGTAGCCGATGAGCAGTCCAGTGACGACCATGCCAGCAATCGTGGCGCCGTGCGGGTGCTCGCGGCTATGGAACAGGACCCACTTTCGCGGTAGGGGTTTGCCTACCCGATGACCGGTGTGGGTGATTCCACCCTCACGCCGTCCGCTTCAGCAAAGGGGTGGGCCGACCCCTGCCGCC
>Ga0126378_10003664_pt1 | contig 11635 bp, 4 predicted proteins | sample PanSoiMetPlot_23_FD_92587 | JGI IMG/M metagenome (GOLD analysis project Ga0126378, IMG submission 92587) | Tropical forest soil microbial communities from Panama - MetaG Plot_23 | ecosystem: Environmental > Terrestrial > Soil > Tropical forest > Bulk soil | place: Panama | collected 2016-02-17
AAACAATGCCGCGTTGTCCCAATTCAAAAACACATACTTGCCCCGCACTTGCAAAATGACGCCGCTAGCATGCTACCGGCTTTGTAATGCTTTGATTACATCAGCATGAATTAATCGTTGTGGCTCGCTTCCGCGCGGTGTGTTGTTTGGTGCCAGCAGTTCCTTCGCCACCTGGCCAGAAGACTAGACTCAACCGAAGGGTGCACGCACCTCAGTTTCAAGCATGGATACGGATCCCTCCTTTTTGTGGAGCTCTCTGCAATCTAGAAAAAGAATTTCACGCCCACCTGCATCGTTCTCGGACGGTGTGCATCGACGGGACGAAGGAAAGAGTTTCCAGACAGGCAGGATGAATCGCCGGCCAAATTGTTTGCTCCCGCATAACAGGTAATAACATTATTTCCTGTGTTTCCCGGGTTGGAGGGATCATAGATTCGGAATTGCGTATGATTGAATGTGTTAAACGTTTCGAGCCGGAACTGGAGGGACCGGTTCTCCTTGCCCAACCTAACACTCTTCGTCAGGGACATGTCGAAATTAAGCCGCCTCGGATTGCGGAAGAAATTCCGTCCTGCATTGCCATAGGTCAGTCCGGTCGGGGCTGCAAAGAGATTTAGATTGCCCAGCAGCGGACCGAATACCGCGCCTCCAAACTGTCCTCCCAGGAACTTTTGCGGGTCCCCGACGATGTCGGGATACGAATCCGGAGCCGTACCACTAGCGACGCCGGCATTGTCGATCCCTGAAATGCCGCTGGTGCTTCCGCCATTCACGACACTCAAGGGTGTTCCCGATGAAAATAAGGTGATTCCGGAAATTTCCCACCCTGAAAGGAAGCTCTTCTGAGTGTCCGTAAGTCCGTTACCGCCCACTTGGTTCGTTGACTCACTGTCAGCCCAGCAGCAGAACTTGCTCATCCAGTTTTGCAGGGGAAGTTCATAGATGTAGTTAACGTTTAACAGATGCCTTTGGTCAAAGTCAGAATTTGCACGGTTCTGGGCCAGGTTGTAGGCATTTGGAAGAATCGCTTCCGAACGGTCCGAAGAATCGTCGACCGAGTGACTGTATGTGTACGAAACACCAAGCGTAAGAGGGCCCTTCGTTCGGCGGAAGGTAACTTGGGCAGCGTGATAGCTGGAATTAGCAATATTCTGGAGGGAAAAGATCTGGCCAAGGCTAGGGGCGACCACACCACTCATCTGACGCAGGGAATCTGGTACGGGAATACCTGCGTAAAGCCCAGTGCACGCGGCGGAAAGGCTATTAAACACCGCCGTTCCCGGACCAAAGTTCTGGCCATTGACGGTGAAGGATCCCGCCCCGAATTCGCTGCAAAGACCTGCGGTTATGGGTTGGCCCGGTGCAAAAGGATTCTGCGATGCATTCAGCGGCACAAGCTGATTTACCTGAAGTTCCGCCGTCAAATGTGTTCCCTTGCTGCCCACGTACGCTACGGATGCCAACATATTCCAGGGTAATTCGCGTTGCACGCTGAAGCTCCACTGCTGTGCGTACGGCCAGACCGCTTTTGTTGGGATAGCTGTCACATTCAGCGGAAAGGCCCGCCCTCCGGAGTTGCAGGCAAACTGCTGAAACTGCGCCGTCGCGTTGCCAAGGCATCCCCAATCAGGCGAAGCATTAGACAAATATTGAGTCATATCCAGAACGCCACCCGCACCGACATTGGCGGCACTGCCTTCCAAAGAACCTACATTGGCTTCGTTCCCAGTGCCGTGCTCAAAGAAGATGCCATAGCCTGCGCGGATCGAAGTCTTGCCGTCTCCGAACGGATCGAATGCAAAACCGATGCGGGGCGCCGGATTAAATACATGTCCTGTCATGCAAGCAGCAGGGATGACTCTTCCATCCGCGTATCTGTCGACACCGCATCGCAGCAGTCCGTTAAGCAAATGCGGGTCCAGATTATTCACATCCAGAGGAATGCTATTTGTGAACTTATTTGTGCCCCTATAGAGGTAGCCGGTGGTCGGTTCAACAGTTACTTCAGCAGCGAGCCCGGAACTAAACTGCGATGGAACCCAGTTGTAGGACGTCAGATTCTTTTCACGGTACAGGCCGAATAGGCTGAAACGCATGCCAAGATTTAATGTGAATCGGCGCGTAACCTTCCAATCATCCTGCAGATAAGGTTCCGCAATCTTGTAGGAATTGTGATAGACCTGCTGCGTGCTGTCCTGCTGAAAACTGGAGATGCGCGGCAACAAAAAGTCCGCAAACGCGTTTCCAGAAGTCTGTCCGTTGTTGACGTTTGTGAACGAAACCAGCCCCTGCAGGTCACCTATGTTCGCCCCCACCGGGGGGTTCGTCTCGTTTCGTTGGGCGATGATAAATAGAGCTCCAAACTGCAGCGTGTGTTTTCCTAAAGCCAGCGTCGCGTCATCTCTTGGACTATAGGTTGGATTCGAGTGATGCCATGGCATGTAGCCCGGGTCCACTGCAAATCCTTTTCCTCCATAAGCCAGGTTTGCCCCGCCGATTATGATTCCCGGAATTTTTCCACCGCCGCCATTGTTAAATATGTAGCCTATTCCGCAGTTTACGGGCAGGCCGTTTTGATAGTTCAAAGTATCGGAGCACGGCTGATTGTCCAATAAGGCTGGGCGCTGCAAGCCACTCGACGTTAACCCTGGGCCAGGTATGTCAGTCATTGTGATATGGTCCGTCGTATAACTCATGGCGGCATCATTCACCAGGCGCGTCCCAATCGTGCTGCTCCAGTGTGCGATCACGCTCGTGCCCGGACCCACGAAATCATTTTCCACGGTTGGAAAACTATTGTGGACAAACGCCCACTGTGGGGTCGTTGTTACCGTGTTCCAGTGATCGTGAATGTATCGGAAATAAAACTTCTGCTTAATGGTGAAATTGTGGTCTATGCGAAAAAGTTCTTCTCGCCAGGTCGTGAGCGGCGACACAGAGGCGTTGTAACACGAATTGATCGAAGAATTGCAACCTTTCCCGGAGTTTGGCGCCGGTATCAATCCAGTATTGAGAATGGCGGCTGAACGCGGGTCGACGGGAACCAGATTGCCTGGAAACGCTTGCCATTCAAATGTACCATCGGTGGCTACTGCGGTTGTCTTGAACCCAGGGCAATCCGGAAAGAATTTTGCTCCGAATTGTTTCGCAGCGGCCCGCGTGCGCGCAAAACTCACCGGCGCGGGGCTCCCCGCCGGACACACATCGCTAAAGTCGGCGAATATTGTGTCCGGACCGAAAGGAAAAGTAGTGGGTAGCCCATACACAAGCGTTGGATCGTTGCAGAAGTCACTCGGGGTTTCGGCCAACATGCAGTTGCGTTCCGCGAGGGTGGGGACAGCCTGGTTGTACGTGACTGGCTCTTTGTCGTGCCGGTATTCCTCTGAAAAAAAGAAAAATGTTTTGTCTTTCTTGACGTTGTATTGACCGGGAATGTAGAGCGGACCGCCGATCGTTCCCCCTGGCTCATATTTCTCATACAGCGGCGCCCGGCGTGTCTGATCAAAGAAGTTGCGCGCATTGAAATGATTGTTCCTCGCGAAGAAATACCCATCACCATGAAAATCGGTTCCGCCGCTCTTGGTGGTTGCCAGAATTGTCCCTGAAGCGCTTCGTCCATACATCGCGCCGTAGTTTGAAGTAAGGACCTGCAGTTCATTGATTGCGTCTACGCTGGGAAAAACGATCAAGGTGTCGTGGCTGCCGTTAAGACTCGCATTTAGAATGTCTCCGCCATCCACGTCGTACGTGTTGTACTCCACTCGTCCACCATTGACGCTGTACTTTACGCTCCCTTTAGCGCCAACCAGCGCCTCATCCTGCCCGGTTTGATTGCTCACGCCGGGAGCCAAAGCGATCAACTGCGTGAAATTTCGCCCATTCAGGCCAAGCGCGACGATCTCTTTACTCGTAATCGTGCCTGCAATCTGCGCAGATTCCGTCTCGATCTTGCTTACGGTCTGGCCTTCCACGCTTACTTTCTCGGAGACCGAAGCCGGTTCCAGAGTTATGTTTGAGCGAGCACCTTGCTCTGCCGTAAGGGTTATGGGCGACTTGACGTCCTTAAATCCTTGTAGCACGAGGTTGATTGTGTAGGCTCCTGGTGGAAGCCCTGTAAACCTGTATTCTCCCTTCTCATCCGTGGTTGCCGATCGCTCGTCCCCCTTGGCGTCCGTCAATGTAACGGTCACACCGGGAACCACAGCGCCCGTGTTATCTTGCACGATTCCCACAATCGAACCGGGAGGAAGTACCTGGGCCTCACTAGAGGCGGGGTCTTGCGCTCGGGCAGGAAAAGGAACGGCCAATACGAACAACAATATGCCGGATAACGCGATGCACACCGATTTCACACGATTTCTCCGAAGGAGCACGCTGGTAAGCACAGTATCGTGTCCCCGGATGTGTTACGTGAGCATGAGGACTGAGTTGCAACCACGTCAAAATGTTCGAGAGAAGGTCCGATGAGCCAACCAGCCGAGCTTGCGCGATGTATACGAGCTTCCTTGCGCCTGTCACGAATGTACTGCGCGCGGGGAGGTGCTGCCCGTTCCTCTGTCCCTTAATCAATCCGATTTTAATCAGAGTTTCACGCCTACTTCCTATCTGCTTCATTCTTCCTTAATACAAGCTCTCGATACTCACGCACGTATCGCTAGGTCAGCGAAGGGTTCCGAAGTGGAGCAGTTGCAAGATCCTTGGCAGTTCTCGCATGGCGTTTGTGACCTGGCACGAGTCGGTCGAACTTGATGCCCAGCTCCAAGATCGAGTTGGGGCCAGGTTAGTTCCCTGTTTACCCGTATCTACAGGCTGTGTTTGAGCCTGTGTTGTCTCATCGTTTACGAGACCAGCCTCAGCCTCAGCCTCGCGGCGCTGGCTTATGGCTCCATGCTTACGTCCCATCCTCCAATAGCAAGTGTTCGTGTAATAGCTGTCATTCAAAAAACTGAGGAGAATAGAGATGACGAAATGTAGGTTTTCGGTAGTTGTTTTACTCCTGGCCTTTGCTTTACTTACCGCCTCCGCAGGCCAGGCACAAACGACGTTGATCGCCGAAGGCTCGTCGGCAGTCTTTCCGACCACGGGCTTAGCGGCCATAACGACGGACCCGGTTACAGGAGCGGCCGCCCTTTGCGGAACCAACTTTTGGTCAGGGGGTAGCGGCGCACCAAGCAGTCTTGCCTTTGCCATTGACAGCCGCAACGCCGGCATCCCCCATGAGCCCGGAACGATTTGGGTAGCCTGGGACAACGACACCGCGCCGACCAAGGTTTGTTCCTATCTCTCAGTCGACTCCGTAGTAGGCCAGCGCTTGTTCCTCGCCCAGACTGGGGCGGGCAACGCCACACTCAACCTGAATACAACTGCCCAATTCACGCTCGGTGCGAACAAGGTGTCCTTTGCGCAAGACAACACGTCGTGCGCAGCCAGCGGGGGCAACGGCCCCTTTAGCGTAGACATTACGGAACCATCGGGAACCACTGCGACAGTCACGGTGCACGGCGGCGGCAATTTCGGAAATGGTTTCGCCAATGGCGCCCTCGTCACAATCACCGGCTCCACCATTTCCGGCTTTAACGTTACCGGCGTTGCCATTGGAGGTGTTGGTCAGCTGGGTCCAACCTCATTTACCTTTAGTACTTCCCCTAGTAGTGGACTTGGCACAGATAACACGGGCGGAGCGTCCGCAACTGTTGCCGCAAACTGCCCCGGGTTGCCTGTTGCAGTCTTCAACGCGATCAACGGTAAGCACTTCACCATGGCGTTCACTGACATCCGTCCGGAAGACGCTCATTTCACCTTTGTGCGCGCGACCTGTGCGCTTAATGCAAGCGACCCCACGACTCCCTGCATGGGATATAGCGCAAACCCGTCTGCGCCTCAGGGAATCAAGAGTTCCTATTCCCAAGACGTCGCCTTTGGGCTTGACTTCGCTCTCTTCGGCGGCACAGATCCCATCACCAGCGTGCCAGTTCAGGCAGGCACAATCGTAGATGTCGGGGCTGTTCCAGTCATGTACATCGCCAGCAACCGTGACTCTTCAGCCTGCGGCTTGGGCAATGCTGTCTTCACCAATGTTAACGTACAAGATGTTCAGTCCGCTTTCCGTGGCATCACCGGCGCCACGCAGGATATTAGCTCGGCTCTTGCCTCCACTTCCGGTGGTTGCCCAGCTCCCCTCAACGTTGTAGTGCGCGAGCCCTATTCGGGAACCTACAACACGCAGGAATGGCAGATAACCCGTTCACAGCGCGGCGGCCAGGGCAAATGGTCTCAGGAAAATGCCAACGTTGGCTACCCGCAATCCAACAACAACCTTGGGACCTCGTGCCCAGCTTGGGCGAGCTCACTTCCGACTTCGACTCCGGCCAATCCTAGCTTCCCCCCGGCCTTTGGTGGCAGCCTGACCAATGGGTGCGGTAACCCTTTGAACATCCAAAGTGCCAACTACCCCGCGGGCACTCCTGCCCTCGGCCCCTATGGCGGGTTCGGCGGCGCGCGTACGCGCGTCATCGGAACCGGCCAAATGGTCAGCGTCATTAACTCCACAAACGTCACCAACGCCTTTGGATATGCCTTCTACAGCTTGGGAACGTTTGGCGGCAAAGCCAACGTGAAGTACGTAACGCTCGATGGGTCGGATCCTCTCTGGCCTGCGTACCACAGTGGCGCTGGGGGCAATCCTTACGGCGCAGGCGTTTTTCCAACCTGCACGGGGAAGGTAAACACGGGCACATTTAGCTGCCCCAGTGGACAACCTACGTATGACGGCGTCAGGAACGGCAGCTACTCCAATTGGAATATTATCCGCGCCGACTACTACGGCTCGCTGGGCACGTGTGTTGCTCCCTTCACAGCGGTCAGTGCTGCTTGCTTGATCCAAGCGGCCCAGGACCAAGCCAATCCCGTTAACGGCAACGTCCGCGACTACGTTCCGGTTGTTTACTGCAATAATGCAAGCTGCAGCGCGCCGGTTCAAGGTATGAACTATTTCCGCTCTCACTACTCCGTCAGTGGCGTTGCTGGCCACAGCGGTCACGTTGGGCCTCCATTCACGCCAAGCTGCTCGCCCGTCCCAGAGTCTGGCGGCGATGCAGCGGGCGCCATTTTCTCGGTCCCCCTTGAAATAGCCCAACTTAACTCGATCGGCTGCACGGCGGAGCTGACGGGCTTCTACCAGTAGCCCATATCGGATGACAAGCAATTCGGAGAAGGCAAGCGGTTCGTAAGGGCCGCCTGCCTTCTTCTTTGCCAATTCGGGAGAAAATCATGACCAATCGTGTTTGCGCAAAAGCTTTCGGGCTGCTTTCCATCACTCTTCAGGCGTGCATGTCTTTGATTGTGCCGGACGCTCTTCCACAACAGCCTGCAACGAGTCAGGTCGCGGCGGCAGGAGGCCTCACGACTAAGTCCGCCGTCCCATCCGAGGGTTTCCACGAAGATCTGAAGTCCCTTGCTTTACAGGGAAGCACCTTGCAGCCGCAACCCCCTTTTCTTCTGCAGAGGACGGAAATTCTGAGTGGCAAGTATGTTCGAGAGCGGGTTCAAGTCGGGTGGCGGCCCCATGACACGCTTGATTTGTACGTCGCGCTTCCTAAAGGAGTAAAGAAGCCGCCAGTCATCCTATACCTTTACTCTTTCCCAGAAAACTCTAGGCGGTTTCAAGGCGAGCAGTGGTACGAGGGTGTGGCGAAGGAAGGCTATGCCGCTGTTGGATTTGTCTCTGCCCTTACCGCCGAACGCGCGGAGCATCGTCCCCCCGATGAGTGGTTTGTCAGTCTACTTCAGGAGTCCTTAGCGGCTTCTGTGCACGATGTTCAGATGATTCTCAATTACTTGAGTTCTCGCGGGGACTTGGATATGGACCGCGTGGGCATGTTCGGTACAGGTTCCGGGGCCACCATCGCCATTCTTGCTTCTGCTGCGGACCCTCGCATCAAAGCCATCGACGTTTTCAACCCTTGGGGCGACTGGCCTGTCTGGGCAGCCAAATCCTGGGTCATTCCGGAAGAAGAGCGCGGTGATCTTACTACAAACAAGTATATCGACCCAAAATTCCTTGAAGTTGTCGCGCCTCTCGATCCGATTCGCTGGCTTTCCGCTGTGAAGGCACGAAGTCTGCGCGTTCAGTCCGTGCAATCAGAGGCCACAGTGCCTGCAGAAACGCAAACAAGAATTGCGCAGGCTTCTCCGGACCGGGCGGAAATTAACCAATTCAAGGATTATCGCGTCTGGATGTCGATCGAGCATGGACCAGAAATGTTCGGCTGGCTTCGACAGCAATTGCAACAGGATGCCAAATCCGGAAGCTTGGAGAGCAAGGTAAAACGAATACACTTCTTCCCGGCCGAGGACCCCGGTGCTGAGCCAACCTTGCCTCGTCCCTGACCCTAAATGCGCCGACCTGGGATCAACGAATCATGTGGTGCGGTGACCCATTATGACGTTTTTGCTAGTTTCTGCATCGGATTGGAAACAAGCCATTTGTGAGGATTTCTGCCATAGCTAGGTCACACAAGGCAACTTCTTACCGTCTTTCTTGCCCATGGACCTAAAATATCGGTAGCACACACGCGCCTTAACAAAAGCGTCGCGCAAAATTCGCCGACCTGTATCATCCCTTTAACAAGCGTCCTCTAACTTCCGATGGGTTCAATAGCCTCTGGGAGAGACTTCTTTTGAAAATCCGGTTTGACACTTGGCGCTTCCAACGCCTCCTCTTTCTCACGTTTTTGTGTGGACCAGCTCTACTCGGATTGTGTGGTTGCGCAAAACTTGTAAGCACCCGCGTTCTCGGGATAACTGTAGCCGTTCAGGGTGCATTTACACAGGTCTATGCAAGTAGTGTTCCCATCACTTTGACTGCGACCCTGGATGACGATCCGACCCATGATGGCGTCGTTTGGAAGCTTTCCCAGGCGAACACTTCATGCTCTCCCGACTGCGGGAAGCTCACGAAATCCCCTAACGATCCGAAGTTCAGCGCGATATACACGCCACCCGCCGTTGTCCCTCGCAACGCCACGGCTACCATTACTGCGACGTCCGTTGCGGACAATGGGGCGGACCTCGCTTTTAACTTCACAATCCTTGCGCCTATTAGCGTCAGCATTGTGAACAAATTTACAACCCAAGTGTCCGCGGATCCGCCGGTCGTGCTCAACGCCACAGTATCCGGCGATCTCTCGAATGCTGGCATTACTTGGACGTTAACCGCGGGCGGCCAGCCTTGTTCCGCAGCCTGTGGCACGTTGACGGCTCCTGCTTCGCCGACATTAACCACGACCTACACCCCGCCGTCAACGGCGCCAACCGGTGCGAGCGCCACTCCAACGATTACCGCCACGTCCGTCACTGATCCCACCAAGAACGATAGCTTCACTTTCACCATCGTTCCCGGGATTACCGTAGCCATTCCGGATTCGGATAAGCTGCCGAAGCAATTCATCGGCAATCCGTCCGTCATAATTCACGTCTTAGTTGCCAATGATGCGGCGAATGCCGGGGTCACGTGGACCCTATTGAATGCAAACGGCCTGGCTTGTTCTCCTAACTGCGGCACACTTGTCCCCGACGCCAACCCATCGTTTGCTGCAACGTATACGCCCCCAACGACTCAGCCGATTGGTGCGGATTCGAATCCGTCAATTACTGCCACGTCCGTGACTAACCCGACGAAATTCGACACGTACAACTTTGTCATTTCCATCTCGACCAAACCTTTCGCAGGACAATACGCCTTTCTTCTGAGGGGTTACAGCGACTTGACCAGCGTAGGGACGCCAAGCTTGCCCATGGCTATGGCCGGAAGCATTACGTTTGACGATCAAGGGAACGTCATCGGCGGAGACTTGGACATCAACAATGACACTGGGATTACCCATGCTTCCAGGCTCACCGGCAGCCTTAGCCCGGACAGTTCGTTCAACGGAATCATCAGAGGAACGATCAACATCACCAACGTCGTCTTCGCTGGGAGCACCACTCCCTTTCCGCTCTCTTTCAAATTCGCGCTTTCCCCGGACTACACCCGCGGCAGAATCGAGGAGCTGGACGGAGCCCTTTTCGTCAACGCAGGAACGATCCAGCGGCAAGATCCTGCCGGGTTAGCGGCCGCAAATCCCGCCGGCACGTATGCCTTTGGCGTTGACTCGGACGCTCCTCTAGGAGGGCGCACCGTTGAAGTTGGGCAGCTCGTTCTTACCTCAAACAATGTTAGTGGCGGCATAGTCGACGAAAGCAAGGCTGGCGACCCAGTTCCGAGGTACAGTGCAGCTTCGCTTGCTGCCAGTTCACTCACAGCGCCGGATTCCAGTGGGCGTGGAACCCTTACTCTTAGTGTTGCGGCTAGCGGCAGCGTGCCGGCGTCTTCGGATCAATATGCCTATTACATCGTCAATTCGGGACAAATGAATCTCATCCAGATCGACGCAGCTCCCGCTTTTGGCACGGTGTTCGCCGGTGTTGCGCGTGCACAGAAGGCCCTCACCGCAAGCAGCGTCAATACGACGGCCGTCGTCCAGCTAACGGGAATGGATACTGTTCCTGGCACAACCAACCAAGTTGGTCCTGATGTAATCATAGGCGTCATGACGATTCCTAATCCCTTGGGCGGAACCGCTTCAACCTTTACGCTGACCTTCGATGAAAACGATCTGGGAAATATCATCACTGCTAAGTTAACCGCTGGGGCGATCACCTTCGATCCCGCCACAGGCCGCGGCACAATTTCCGATCCCGGTGGTTTTGGGGTTAGCTTCATGGACTCGGCCGTTTTCTATCTAAACGATGTTGGACAGGGATTTGTGATTGACGCTGATCCCTCGACCTGCGTGCCTGGCGGGATCTGTCCCCCGCCCAACAACTATCCCATCACCAACAACGCCTTCTCCGGCGCCCTTACTCCACAGGCGACCGGCGTCCAGTTCGACAACAATAGTTTGTCAGGAAACGTAGTCTTCTCGTCTGGAGCAACTGCGATTCCCAACATTCCGAGCGTACTGGCTGGAATGACCCTCACGTTCGATCCCACGGCCGCGCCGCCAACCAATTACACAGCCAAAGGCGACCTTAGTTCTCTTGGTTCTCAGGACGGAAATCTGCCAGATGTTTCCTTCAGCGGGACATACTCCGTCTTCGGGGATCCCCTTGGACACGGTTTGATACGGTTGCCCGAACAGATCTTTGCTGTCTTTCCCGGGTCAGGTCAACTCGACAGCGCTTTCTTTTACCTTATCGGCCCGAATCAGGGCGTTGCCATTGGCATTCAGCAGGGCACTTCCTCAGGAGTGATGTTCTTCGATCCACAATAGTGCACGTAGGACACGGACTCTTCATTTGTTCTTGGGAGAAGTCTGCCACCCCGCTATATCAACGTGGTTAGAGTGTCCATCGAGAGTAGGAAGAAATAATGCTCCCAAACTTTCTGGAGTCCGAGGAAGAACTCTCACTAATCCACTGAAAAGATTGGCTGGGAGGCCTGGACTCGAACCAGGATAGCCAGATCCAGAGTCTGGAGTCCTACCAATTGGACGACCTCCCATCCGCAGGGTTGGCCACGAATCATCGGGCAACCGGGAAGGAACAAAAACGAATCGCGGCAGGTTCCCGAGGATCGGGACAGCCACGATTCTAC
>Ga0126378_10003666_pt1 | contig 11632 bp, 9 predicted proteins | sample PanSoiMetPlot_23_FD_92587 | JGI IMG/M metagenome (GOLD analysis project Ga0126378, IMG submission 92587) | Tropical forest soil microbial communities from Panama - MetaG Plot_23 | ecosystem: Environmental > Terrestrial > Soil > Tropical forest > Bulk soil | place: Panama | collected 2016-02-17
ACGGCAATCTGTAGCGCATCGTTTACGTGTCCTACGCCAATCCGGCCATGCAGGCGGTGAACAAGCCCTGCCCCGGCGGCCGCGACGGCCTCGATATCCATCCGGCGTTCGGCGCCGACGCCGAGCGGCTGCGCGCCGCGGCGCAATTCGTCGACCAAAAATTCCTGCCGGCGCTCAAGGCGCTGGCCACCTGCGAAGGCGGCCAGACCTGCCGCGATCCGCTGAAGGACCGCATGACTTTCGTCGATTCGCATCAGGCCGAGTTCGAAAAGCACGGCATGTGCGTGCACGCGCCGGACGATCCGGTGTTCGACCGCGAATGCTTCTCGCCGAACGGCACGAGCTTCGTGCCGAACCTCGTCGCCGCCGCCGAGGAGCCGATGGCCTGCTCGCGCCCGGCCAGCGACTACCGGCCGTATGCGCCGCGCGGCCGCTGGATCAGGACGGCGAACGACAGCTATTTCACCGCAATGACCTACCCGGAAGGCATTCCCTCGACCTTGAAGCCGACCGATATTCACGATGCGCTGTGGGGCGTCGTCAGCGCCGTCTATGGCGGGGCGGTGCATCCGACCGCTGAAGGCTATGCGGCGATGGCCGACGCAGCATTGCCCGCGGTGCGCGGCGTGCTCGGTCTGCCCGAGCCGCCGGCAGTGACCGGGCAGGCGCTGCCGCCGCTCAATCCGGCGCCAGCACCCGGGCCGGCGGTCGCGCCGACCCAGCAGAACGCGCCGGGCCCGATCCCGCGGCTGCCGCGATCGCGGGCGACACCGTAGGGCGCACTCGCGTGCGCGTCCGGGCCGACGATCGGCCCTATTCCAGCTTGATGTGGCCGTCGCGGATCACCCTGCCCCATTTCTCCGTCTGCGCGACGATGAATTTGTCGAACTTCTCGGTCGAGAGCGGGAACGGCTCGGCGCCGAGGTCGGCGAGGTGCGCGACGATATCTGGTTCGCGGAGCGCCGCTTCGATCTCGTGCGCCAGCCGCTCGACGATGGCGGCCGGCGTCTGCCGCGGCGCTGCCAAGCCGACCCACGTGGTCGCCTCGAAGCCCGGCATGGAGTCGGCCAGCGTCGGAACGTCCGGCAGCGCCGGCCAACGTTGGGCGGTGGTTACCCCGAGCGCGCGCAGCTTGCCGTCTTTGATGTGCGGAATGGAGACCGGCAGGTTGTCGAACGCCGCCTGGACCTGACCGCCGATTAGGTCGGTGACCATGGGCGCAGAACCGCGATAGGGCACGTGCACCATCTCGATGCCGGCATTCATCTGAAAGAACGCTCCGGCGATGTGCGACACCGTCCCGGTGCCGAACGAGGCCAGCGTGACCTTGTTCGGGTTGGCCTTGGCGTAGGCGATCAATTCCGGAACGGTTTTGGCCGGCACAGACGCAATGACTTCAAGCACCAGCGGCGAGCGGTAGATGCCGCCGACCATGGCAAAATCGCGAATGAAGTTGAAGCCGAGGTCCGGATACAGCGCTGGATTGATGGTGTTCGATCCGACGGCGGCAAGGAGCGTGTAGCCGTCGGGCGCCGCACGCGCCGCCGCCTCGGTGGCGATGTTGTTGGCGGCGCCTGGCCTGTTCTCGATGACGAACGGCTGGCCGAGCCGCTCGGACAACCATTGCCCGATCAGCCGGGCGCCAATGTCGGTTGGCCCGCCGGGCGGAAAACCGACGACGATGTGCACCGGCCGCGACGGATAATTTTGGGCGCCGGCGATGCGCGACAGCACGGGCAGCGCCGCAGCACCGGCGGCGGCTCGCAGAACGTTTCTCCGAGAAAGTTTCATCGTGCGGCCCTGACAGTTGCGGAGATCATAGCTCCACGACCAGATAATCCTTCTCGACCGCGACCGGAAAACTCTCGGCAATGTACGGACCTTTGACCAGCTCGTCTCCCGCGGCCACTGTGACATTGAACTGCCGCGCGCGCATGGTGTTCGGATCGCAGTAGCTCTGGCCGGTGGCGATCTCGAATTCCCAGCCGTGCCAGGGGCAGCGCAGGAACTCGCCGGCGCGGATCACCCGATAGTCCCCCGGCCCGCTCGACTGGGTGAGCCCGGTGATGCGGCCGTCGCACAGCGGACCGCCCTTGTGCGGGCAGCGATTGGCCAGTGCGAAGAATTTGCCGCCGACGTTGAACAGTCCGATCTCGCGGCCCTTGGCGGTGACGAGCTTGCAGCGCCCTGGCGGCACTTCGGCAACGCCGGCGACGACGTGACGCGACATCAGAGCATGACCCGGAAAAGTGGAAGCCGGTTTTCCGACAAGATCATGCTCCGCTTAAAAATCAGGACAGCCGGTACAACGCGGTGGCATTGTCGCGCATGATGGCCGAGCGTTGCTCCTCGGTCATTTTGAAGTTCAGCGCCACGTCCGGGTCGTCATAGTCCCAGTGCGGATAATCGCTGGAGAACATCAGCCGGTCCCAGCCGATCCAGTCGAGAACGTCATGGATGTCTGCCGGGTTCTCCGGCTCCTCCATGGGCTGCGTGCAGAACCAGAAATGCTCGCGCAAATATTCCGACGGCGGCCGTTTGAGATGCGGCGTCTCCTTGCGCATGCGCTGCCATTGCTTGTCCATGCGCCAGCCGAGCGACGGCGCCCAGGAGAAGCCGGACTCGATCATCGCCACTTTGAGACCCGGGAAGCGTTCGAACACGCCTTCGCTGATCAGACTGACGACGTTGCCGATCATGCTGGTGCCGAAGGTGTAGTGCTCCTGCATGTAATAAGTGCCCCAGCCGGTGCCGCTGGATGGATGGCCGTTGGGATTGCCGGCCGGATGCAGGCCGAGCACCAGATTGTTGCGCGCGGCAGCCTCGTAGATCGGCCAATACTTGCGCCGGCCGAGCGGCTCAATGGAGCGCGGCGAGATGATGACCTGGCGAAACGCCGCGTTCTCGGCGGCGCGGGCGTCGATCTCGCGCGCGGCGAACTCGGGATATTCCTGCGGGACGACGACGCCGGCCTTGAGCCGCCGATCCTTCTCGACCCAGTCGTGGATCTGCCAGTCGTTTACGGCATGCGCCAGCGCCGCGCCGAATTCGAGATTGCGCTCCTCCATGCCGCCGCGCGACAGGCAGATCATCATGCCGGTCGCGCAGCCGTTGAGGTCGAGGTGCTGGCGCTGCATCAGTTCGAGATCGCAGCCCGGCGGGCCGCCGTTCGACGGGTAAGCGTCGGCGCGCATGCCACTCGCCATCATGCGCGGGAACGGCAGCTGGCCGGCCAGGCCCTGACAGAGATGGCCGCCGAAATTCTCGATGTGCTCGCGCCAGCGCTGCTCGAGGTAAGCGTAAAGGTCCTTGGGCGAGCGCTGCACCGGATGGATATCGCAATCGACAAAGCCGAGTTTTTGGGCGGTCTTCACCTGTTGTTCGGTCACCGGCTTGTTCATGGCGGCAACTCCTCGCGCATCGCGGCGCGCGTCCGATCCGCTACGGCCGCCGCGCCGAGGCGCGGATAGGTCGCCAGCGGATTGTCGATCAGAATCTTCCGCAGCATCGCATCGGACAGCCCCTCCGGCAACACGTCATCGCCGTCGAACTGCCAGTGCGGATAGTCGGTCGAGAACAGGATCAGCTCGTCGGAGCGGACGTGATCCATGATGCGATTGAGCACGTCGGCGTCAGGCACGTCGAGCGGCTGCAAGGTGAAGCGGACGTGATCGCGTACGATGTCTGCCGGCGGCCGATCGATCCACGGCACTTCGGTGCGCACGCCGCGCCAACTGCGGTTGGTCCGCCATAACAAGGTCGGCAGCCAGCTGAAGCCGGACTCCATCAGCACCAGTTTGGTACCGGGGAATTTCTGAAACACGCCCTCGGCGAGAAAGCTCACCAGCGTGTCTTCAAAGGCGGTGGCCTGCAGGACGGAGTCTTCAAGGTGATAGGACGGCCAGCCGGAGCCGGTCGGCGCATGGCGGAATGTCGATCCGGCATGGACTCCGATGGTCAGGCCGTGCTTTTCCGCGGCCCGGTAGATCGGCCAATAGGTGCGGTGACCGAGCGGCCGATCGCCCATCACCAGCAGCAAGACCTGCACGAAGCGCCGGTCGGACGCACAGCGCTCGATTTCGGCAACGGCGAGGTCGACGTCCTGCGGCGGCACCAAAATCGAGGCGCGCAGCCGCGGCTCGCGATCGAGCCATTCCCGCGCCAGCCACTTGTTGACTGCCGTGCACAGCGCCGCCGCCATGTCGGCGTTGAACAGCGCCACCGCGCCGTGGAGCACATTGGCGATGGCCAGACGCGTGCCGAAGGCATCGAGCGCGTGGCGGCGCAGCGCATCGAGATCGGCACCTGGCACGCCCTTTTGCGGCCGCCAATCGTGTCGCACCGCGTGCGGCAGCTGCGGCGCATAGCTTGCGAGCGTGAACGGCGACTGGTCGATGTAGCGCTCGGCAAGATGCTCGCGCCAGAACGGATCGAGATACGGCATCAGCGCCGCAACGTCGGGTACGGCGGGGTGAAGATCGCAGTCGATCGCGCCCGCAAACGGTATTTTCATCGCGGTCGTCCCGAAACGGCCTCAATATACGCCCGGGTCCGCACCGGCGCCATTCGTTATCTGTGCCGGCGATCGTTTAGTTCTTTGGATTCAGTCCGCGCCAGGCGCTACACCTTCACCGGCTGCGTCGGCGGCGGTGGCGTCACGCCGAGCTTCTTCTGCAGGCTGGTCGATGACGTGGTGTACTGGAACACCAGCCGCTTGTCCGGATAGACGTAGCGATGCGCTTTCTGCGCCATCAGCGCGACCTCGTGGAAGCCGGACAGGATGAGCTTGAGCTTGCCCGGATACCAGTTGATGTCGCCGACGGCGAAAATGCCCGGCACGCTGGTTTCGAAGCTTTCGGTGCTGACCGGAATGAGCTCGTTGTTCTTCAGCTCAAAGCCCCAATTGGCGACCGGGCCGAGCTTCATGGTCAGGCCGAAGAACGGCAACATCACGTCGCAGGCGATATCGAAGGTCGAGCCGTCGTTGGTCTTGACGATGGCTTCGCTGATCTGACCGTCGCTGCCCTTGAGCGACGTGACCTGGCCGAGCACGAAATCGATTTTGCCTTCGCCGACCAGCGCCATCATCTTGTTGACGCTGTCGGGGGCGGCGCGAAATTCGCTGCGCCGATGCAGCAAGGTCAAATGGCTCGCCAGCGGCGCCAGATTGAGCGTCCAGTCGAGCGCGCTGTCGCCGCCGCCGACGATCAGAATGCGCTTGTCGCGGAACGCATCCATCTTGCGTACCGCATAGAACACCGACTTGCCTTCGTAGGGCTCGATACCCGGGATCGGCGGCCGCTTCGGCTGAAACGAGCCGCCGCCGGCGGCGATGACCACGATCTTGGCCTCGAATTCCTTGCCCTGGTCGGTGCGCACGCGAAACAGCGGATCGCCGATTTTTTCCACGCTCTCGACCATCTCATTGAGATGATATTGGGCGTTGAACGGCTTGATCTGCTCGAGCAGTGAATCGACCAGTCCCTGCGCGCTGGTAAACGGCACGCCGGGAATGTCGTAGATCGGCTTCTCCGGATAAAGCTCGGCGCATTGGCCGCCGATCTTGTCGAGAATGTCGACCAGATGCGTCTTCATGTCGAGCAATCCGAGCTCGAAGACCGCGAACAGGCCGATCGGCCCGGCACCGATAATGAGAACGTCGGTTTTGATAGGTTCACTCATGTCGTGTCGTGCTCGTGTACGTTAACAACAATGGATACGGTCCTGATGAGATGGCGAGTGTCTAGCGTGCGCGCTACCGCAGGGAAAGAGCATTAGCGGCAGCGCCGCGCGCAGAAATGTTCCAGCAGCGCTGGATTTGTTCTGTTCGATCGCGAGGGCCCACTCCAACTTTCAGGCTTGGCGCTCCGGCGTGCGCACTGTGAGGCCGTCGAAGTCCTGGCGCACCTTGATCTGACAGGACAGGCGCGAGTTGGGCTTAACCTCGAAGGCGAAATCGAGCATGTCCTCTTCCATCGGCGACGGCTCGCCGACCTTCTCGCGCCACTCCTCCTCGATATAGACGTGACAGGTCGAGCAGGCGCAGGCGCCGCCGCACTCGGCCTCGATGCCGGGCACGCCGTGCTTGATCGCCGTTTCCATGACGGTTGCGCCGACCTCGCCTTCGGTGGTGCGCGGCGTGCCCTCGTTGTCGATGAAGGTGATTTTGACCATTAGCCGAACGATGAATGTGTTGAGCCGGCCTGGCGCAACGGAGCGAAGCCCGCTGCAGCCGCGGCCGGCGCGGTTTCTTCTATAGGCTTGAGCCGGAGAGCGCCAGTACGGGGGCGCAGAACAGATCAACGCCCGGCGGGCGTTTGATTGGAATAACTTTCCAAGCGCGTGTCGATCGCGGCGCGGGCCTCGAGCGTGGCCGCCTGCAACTCGGCAAGCGACGCGGCGCGGTCCGCTTCGGCGCCGGCGTGCTCGAGCCGCTCCGCTGCCCGCGCCACGCGCCAGGCGCCGATGCCGCGCGCCGAGCCTTTGAGCGTATGGACGGCGGCAGACGCGGCGCCGGACTCCACGCCGCCGATGCGGCTGAGCATGATCGCAGCCTGGCGGCGAAAGATTTCCAACACCTAGCGCTCCAGCCCGCGGTCGCCGACCGTCATCTGGGCCAGATGCTCGGCGTCGATCGGACCGGCGCAATGGACCTCGGCGGCCGCCCGTATGCCGACTGCACTCATGACGCTCTCCGTACCCGGGTATGGGCCCGAGCTCGTTTGCCGCTTGCCGTTAGGTCGCAAGCCTTTGCTTTACGGGCGAGTTTTGGCGCCCTGCCGGTAAGATCGGGTAAAGTTCCGAGCGCCGTGGGCCGCCGCAGCGGCCTTCTTTCATTCGACTGGTGAGCGAATTGCTACGTCGCCGCTCGCGAAGCGCTCCGGCGCCACTTATCCACACGCCTCCAGTCGGAAATCGAACACAATTGAGCCGTTCTGCCGGCCGGGCCGCACGCTGGCCGCATTGTGGGCGTCACTATGGCGCCGGCTTGCCCATCCGGCGGCCATCAAAGTTATGGTAAGCAAACCGTTAACGATGATTGGAAGGATGATTAAGGGAACCTTACCGGCCGGTTTCCTCCAATCTCCCAACCCGATAGGATGGGCTACTGGAGTGTGAGATGAGGGCGGGGGAGCCCTCGGCACGGGAAAATTGAGCACTGCAACGATCACGCGCTCGTGGCGCGGTCCGGCTTGTCCGGGCCGCCCTAGTCCGGCGTAACACGCGAGGCGACGACCGACATGGCGAATAGTCCGAAAAAGACGATCGATCCGACCGAGGCGGCACTGTCGGCGATCCAGGAAGCGCTCAATATTCACGATGACGAGGAGCCGGCACCGCATGCGCCAGAGCCGGCGAGCGATCCGCATCCCGTCGAGCGCAAAGCTCCGGTTGCAGCCGCTCCGCTTTTCCACGAGCACCACGAACACTTCGAATCCGAACCGGTCGCCCCGCGCAATCTCGAAGTCCAGGCGCCCGGCGCCGCCAATGACGACCGCCAGTCGATCGGCCAAATCCTCCAAGCCTTGCAGCGCCGGCCGGCACGGACGTCTTATTTCATCGCCGCGATCTTCTCGGCGGCCTGGGTGGTCGGCTGCCTCGCTCTGTCGTGGGCGTATCTGCCCGACTTTTTGGCCGCGGTCGGCCCCGGCCATTCGACGGCCGGAATAGCGCTCGGTCTCGGCGTCGCGGCGCTGTTGCCGCTCATCTTCTTTTTCGGCGTCGCCCATATGGCGTGGCGCGGCCAGGAATTGCGGCTGATCGCGCAGGCCATGGCCGGCGTCGCCATGCGGCTCGCCGAGCCGGAAAGCGTGGCGCAGGATTCCGTCGTCACCGTCGGTCAGGCGATCCGCCGCGAGGTCGCGGCGATGGGCGATGGCGTCGAGCGCGCGCTCGCGCGCGCCAGCGAACTCGAAACCCTGGTGCAGAACGAAGTCGCGGCGCTGGCGCGCACCTATGGCGACAACGAAGCGCGCATCCGCGGCCTCATTCAGGATCTCGCCAATCAGCGCGACACGCTGGTCAGCCAGGCCGAGCAGGTGCGCTCGGCGATCAACAACGTGCATATCGACCTGACGCAGGATCTCTCGACCATCAGCGATCTGGTCGGCCAGCAGGTCAACGAGGCGGCGCAGCGCATCACGCTTTCGCTTGCCGAAAAGGGCGAGCACATCACGCTGTCGCTCGGCCAGGTCGGCGACAACATGATCCAGCAGCTCTCCGTGCGCGGCGGCGACCTGCTCGATCGGCTCGAAACCACCAGCACCGAAACCTCGCGCGCGATCGCCACGGCGAGCGACCGGCTCACTTCGAGCCTGAGCTTCAAGACCGATCACATCAGCGAAGAGTTCGCCGAGATCGCCCAGGGCCTCGAAGACATGATGACGGCGCGGCTCGACCGCGTCACCGATACGTTCTCCGAAAAGGCGCTGGCCACCGTCGACATGATGGTCGGGCGTTCCCAGGAACTGACCGATCTGGTCAGCGGCCGCTCGCAGGAGCTCGCCGATACCATCGTCGAGAGCTCGAGCCAGCTTGCCGAAAAAATCGCGGCCAGCGCCGAGGAGGTCAACTCGACCTTGCGCACTTCGGGCGAGTCGCTGCTGCTCGACCTCAACCTGCGCGGCGGCGAAGTGGCGAGCAAGCTCGAACAGGCCGGCAGCCGCATCACCGATGCGCTGGTGTCGCACAGCGCCAAGATGACCGACTCGGTGCGCGACACCGCCGAACAGCTCGTCTCCGTCATTACCTCGCGCAGCGACGCCATGAAGGACGTGCTGACGGCGCGGCTCGCCGCCTACGAGGAGATGTTCAACCATTCGGGCGTCGAGCTCGGCGAACGAATCTCGCGCGACTCGGCGACCTTGGGCAATCTGATCACCCGGCACCTCAGCGAATTCGACCGCACCGTGAAGACCTACGGGTCGGAGCTGGTCGAGCGGCTTGGTGCCCGCACCCAGGACGTTTCGGAGTCGATGCGCAGCTACATCGACTCGTTCGACAATCGCGTCACCGCCAAGGCCAACGAGGTCACCACCTCGCTCGACCAGCGGCTGTCGCGTTTCCAGGAGACCCTCGACAGCCGCACCGAGGCGCTGACCGAAGCGCTGTCGACGCGCGTCATGGACATCGCCAAGACCCTGGCGGAGGGCGGCAAGGAAGTCGTCGCCGCCGTCGACAACCGCGTCAGCGACGTCGCCAACGTGATCGACAGCCGCGGCCAGAAGCTGGCCGACATGGTCAGCGAGCGCGTCGCCACGATCGACCAGACACTCGGCGCCAACGCCCAGCAGGTCGCCGGCACGCTGGATAGCCGCATCGCCCACCTCGAGCAGCTTCTGATCGGGCGCGCCGAGAGCGTGACCCGCGAGCTCGACGTGCGCAGCCGCGCCGCGGCCGATCTGCTCAATTCGCGCCTGGTCGCGCTGTCGGACACGGTGAAATCGAGCTCGGCCGAAGCCGAGCGCACGCTGACCCAGCTTCTTGCCACCACCACCGACTCGCTGGGCAAGAGCGTCACCGCAACGGCAGCGGCGACCGAAGCGTTGAACCGCAGCGCCGCGGAAGCGACCGCCGCGCTCGATCGCAGCGCCACGTCGCTCAGCAGCACGATCACCAAGAGCGCGACGGCCGCGAGCGTCGCCATCGACAAGACCACGGCGACGCACAGCGACGCGCTCGGCAAGAGCGCGACGGCTCTGGCCCAGACCATCAGTCAGACGGCGGCCGCGGCAAGCCACATCCTCGACAAGAGCGCGGCAACCGTGACCGACACGATCGGCAAGAGCGCTTCGTCGGCGAGCCAGGTGCTCGAGCGGAGCGCGGCTTCGGCAAGCGACGCGATCGGCAAGAGCGCCGCCTCTGCCAGCCAGAACCTCGGCAGCACGGCGGCGAGCACGACCGAACTCATGCACCAGACCGCGCGCGCCAGCGCCGACGCGATCAACCGCTCCGCCGGCGAGGCCGAGCGCACGCTGGTCAGCATGAGCGCCGAAGTGGTCCGCAACGTCTCGGATCGCGCCGACGAGTTCCACACCGTAGTGACCCAGCGCGTCGGCGAGATGAACCGCCTGTTCGACGAGAGGACCGGCGAGATCGGCCGCGTGCTCGATCAGAAATCGGGCGAGCTGGTGGCGACGCTGGCCGGCAAGGGCGATCAGTTCGCCGCTCAGGTCGGCCGTGTCACCGATCAGGCGGTGCAGGCGATCGAGGCCAAGGGTTTCGTCTTCACCCAGTCGATGATGGACAACAGCGAGGAGATCGCGCGCCTGATCAACGAGGCCGGCGAGAACGCCACCACGTCGGTGACGCGCACGCTCGGCCAGTTCCAGGAAGGCACCCAGGGAGTCGCCGAAGCCGCCAAGAATGCGATCACCCGGACACTGCAGGACCTGCACGACGCCAGCCGAACGGCAATCGAAGAGTCGAAAAAGACCGCCGCGGCGACCGTGTCCGACATGCTGCAGACCCACGGCATGCTGCGAACGGATTCGACGGCGCTGTTCGAACGGCTGCGCGAAGCCAACATCCTGCTGCAGGAAGTGCTCAGCGGCGCCCATGAGAACATGAACGCGATCGAGCACACCATGGTGTCGCGCGTGTCCGAGTTCGTCACCGCCATGAACGACCTCAACACCCGGAGCAGCGCCGCGACCAGCAAGGTCGAAGAGCATCTCGGCTCCTTCAACCGCACCACGGTCAGCGTGCTCAGCGACCTGAGCGCGCTTGCCACCCAGTTCAGCACGCACGGCCGCTCGCTGGCCGAGGCGGTCGAGCTTCTGGAGAAGAGCAACCGGCGCAGCGAGGATTCGATCGCCAGCCGCCACGCCTCGATCAACACGCTGGTCACCACGCTCGACGCCCGCACCGACGACTTCGAGCAGCGGCTGCGCCGTTTCTCCGGCCTGCTCGACGAGTCGCTCGATTCGGCGACGGCGCGCGCGCGCGAAATCGCCAGCATCGTCGCCGAGACCAGCAACGAAAGCGTGCACACGATCGAGCAGCAGTTCGAGATCGTGACCGCCGGTGCCGAGGAGCAGCGCAAGCGCACCAGCGCCACGCTCAACGCGGTCTACGCCGAGGCCTCTGGCGAGGTGAACGCCATGTTCACCCAGGCCGCCGAACGCTTCACCGACATCATGCAGGGCATGAAGCAGATGGCTGCGGAAATGCAGCATGAGCTCGAGACGACGCGCGCCGAGCTGCGCCGCGGCGTGCTCGAACTGCCGCAGGAGACCGCGGAAAGCGCGGCGCAGATGCGGCGCGTCATCGTCGACCAGATCGAGGCGCTGGCCGAGCTCAACCGCATCGTCGCCCGCCATGGCCGCGCGCTCGACGCGGTCGAGCCGGTGCGGCGCGAGGCCGAGCCGGCCTATGCGGCGGGCGGCGGCCGCGCTCAGCCACGGCCGGTCCGCTCGGATATCGGCGGCGCTCCGCCGCCGCGTCCGCCCCGCGACATTACCGGCGCGCCGACGCGGCGCTCGGAAGCGCCCTCGCTCAGCCCGATCCAGGGCGGCAAGGAGGCCGGCAACGGCCGCGGCGGCGGCTGGCTCAGCGATCTGTTGACCCGCGCCTCGCGCGACCGCGACGACGCGCCGCCGGTCTCGCCGTCCGGCGAACGCGGCCGCGACAG
>Ga0126378_10003667_pt1 | contig 11632 bp, 8 predicted proteins | sample PanSoiMetPlot_23_FD_92587 | JGI IMG/M metagenome (GOLD analysis project Ga0126378, IMG submission 92587) | Tropical forest soil microbial communities from Panama - MetaG Plot_23 | ecosystem: Environmental > Terrestrial > Soil > Tropical forest > Bulk soil | place: Panama | collected 2016-02-17
CGCCGGCGTCGGCCGGAACGCGCCGTGCCCCTGCGGGTCCGGCAAGAAGTACAAGATGTGCCACGGCGACCCGCGAAACCGCTAGAAACCAGCTGCACGGGTTCCGAGGTCGCGGCCGGACCCGTCATCGGGAGACCGGGCCGTGGTCGGTTGCCGCGCCTGCCCCCGGGTTCAGGGTCGTCCCTCGGCCAACAACGAGGGGAACGGGGCCGTGATCCTTCGCGGCCCCGAGCGCCCGCGTGGCGCCAACGTCGATCAGGCCGAGTCGATGGCCGTACAGCACCGGCGGCCGCGGCAGCCTTCCTGCGGTAGCGCCAGCGCCCGAGGCTGGTCAGGCCGAGTCGATGGCCGTACAGCATCGGCGGCCGCGGCAGCCGTTCTGCGGTAGCGCCAGCGCCCGAGGCTGGTCAGGCCGAGTCGATGGCCGTACAGCACCGGCGGCCGCGGCAGCCGTTCTGCGGTAGCGCCAGCGCCCGAGGCTGGTCACGCCGAGTCGATGGCCGTACAGCACCAGCGACCGGTGCCGGCGTCGTCTCGTTCCAGTCGTAGCGCCAGCACCCGGACCCGCGGGCCGAAGCCGACGACGGCCGTCAGTTCCAGCACGCCGCTGGCCGGAGCTGACGTCATGACCCGGCGGACCCGAGGCCGCTGGCCGGTCGCGAGCTGCGGCCCGAGCTGGCGGATCTGCCGTCGTGCCTGCTCCGTGGTCCACGGCGTGAGCTGCCGGGCGGGCCGCGATCCAGCGAGCGTTTCCGCCAGGATCTGGGCAAAGTGACTGCCCCAGCCGCGGGGGTCAGGATCGGGCGGCCGGCCTGAGCCTGGGCCGCCCTGAGCAGCCCCGGCGGGCGGGTGGTCGGCGCCCTCGGTGCCGCGCGCCTGGGTCGGTCCGTGGGTGAATGAGCCGTCGTTCCCGTCCGGCTCGTCGTCATACGGCGGCGCGGCCAGCGGTATCGGCACCTGGCGGATCGCGGTATGTTTCGATGCATTCTCCGGCATGCCTTTGAGTTGTACTCCGGACCGGTGACATTCCCGGGGCCGGAATGCGCGGCGTTCCCGGCTGGTTGCACCTTGACAGTCACCAAGCAAGTTCCAGGAGAAGCAGAGTGTCGTCACTGCCACCGCTGGTCGAGCCAGCCGCTGAGCTGACGCTCGACGAGGTGAAGCGCTACTCGCGTCACCTCATCATCCCGGAGATCGGCATGACCGGGCAGAAGCGGCTGAAGAACGCGCGTGTGCTCGTCGTCGGGGCGGGTGGCCTGGGCTCACCGGCGCTGCTCTACCTGGCTGCGGCCGGTGTAGGGACCCTCGGCGTCATCGACTTCGACGTCGTGGACGAGTCCAACTTGCAGCGCCAGATCATCCACGGCCAGTCCGACATCGGCCGGCTGAAGGCCGAGTCCGCGCGCGATGCCGTCGCCGAGATCAACCCGCTCGTTAACGTTCAAGTGCACGCCGAGGCGCTGAGCAACGATAACGTCCTGGAGATTTTCTCCCGATACGACCTCATCGTGGACGGAACGGACAATTTCGCCACGCGGTACATGGTCAACGACGCCTGCGTCCTGCTCGGCAAGCCCTACGTGTGGGGGTCGATCTACCGCTTCGACGGGCAGGCCAGCGTGTTCTGGGCCGAGCACGGCCCCTGCTACCGGTGCCTCTATCCGGACCCGCCGCCACCTGGGATGGTGCCGTCGTGCGCCGAGGGCGGCGTGCTTGGCGTGCTGTGCGCGTCGATCGGGTCGATCCAGGTCACCGAGGCGATCAAGCTGCTGACCGGGACAGGCGACAGCCTGGTCGGCCGGCTGATGATCTACGACGCGCTTGAGATGACCTACCGGACCGTCCGGGTTCGCAAGGACCCCGAGTGCGCCATCTGCGGCAAGAACCCGGCAATCACCAGCCTCATCGACTATGACGCGTTCTGCGGCGTGCTGTCCGACGACGCCGCCGCCGCGGCCTCGGGCTCCACGATCACGGCTACGGAGCTCAAGGACATGCTCGACCGCAAGGACGACATCTTCCTGATCGACGTGCGCGAGCCTAACGAGTACGAGATCGTGTCGATCCCCGGCGCGACGCTGATCCCGAAGGGCGAGTTCCTGACCGGGGCAGCGCTGGAGAAGCTGCCGCAGGACAAGCGGATCGTGCTGCACTGCAAGAGCGGCGCCCGCAGCGCGGAGGCTCTCGCGGTGGTCAAGAACGCCGGGTTCTCCGACGCGGTGCACGTCGGCGGCGGAGTTCTGGCCTGGGTCAGCCAGGTCGACCCGAGCCTCCCCACCTACTAGTCCGGTACCTGGTTGCACCCTTGGGCGGCCGGGCGGCGCCCGGGGCGGCTGACGAGCACGTAAAATCCCGATGTGATGTCGCAGCCAGAGCCGCCGGAGGGCTCGCCGGAAGGGTCTGGCTCTGGCAGCGGGTACAGTCCCGCGGTCTCTGCCGCGATGTATCCAGGGCCGCCGGACCGGCCGGGTGCGGGTGGTCGCGTGGCGCGCCGCCGCCGCCGGTTCGCGCTCTTCGCCATACTCCTCGCCATGGCACTGGCGGGCCTGGCGGTTGCCGCGGTGGGCATTGCGCACGGGCTGCTGCCGCGCCAGTTCACTGCGACTCAGCGGCGCCAGATCAGCGACTGGGAGATGGCACGCCGCTGGCGCGTGCTGTCGGCCGGGAAGATCTTCCCGGCCTCGGTTACCTATACGGTGCCGGCTACGGATCTCAACGCCACCGGCAGCGGCTTGACCCTGCATGCGGAGCGGCTGGCGATCAGCCCGGTGACAGGCTGTGCCGGTGCTCTCGATCCGGCAGCCAGCAGTGTCCTCACCCGCTACGGCTGCTCGACCGTGCTGCGGGCGACCTACCTCGATGCCTCAGGCAGCATGGTGGCCACCATCGCGGTAGCGGTGCTGCCCGCCAGCACCGCGGCTAGCTCTGCCTATACCGTCCTGCCCGGGACGGCCGCTGGCGCGCCCGGCCCTGCTCGCGCGTTGCCGGTGCCGGGCACGCCCGCCGCGGGCTTCGGGGACGCAGAGCGGCAGCTGTCCAGCGGTGTCGCTGCCGGGCCTTACGTGATCCTCTCGACCGCCGGGTTCACCGATGACAGGGGTGAGCGGGTCGCCTCCGACCCATATCTCAGTGAAGAGATGGACAGCCTCGCCAACGGTCTCGTCAGCTCCGTGCAGAACATCCTCGGCCGGCAGCCACCCCGGCCGGTGTGTCCCGGAGCGCCGGGATGCTGAGGCACTGGGCCTTGCGCGGGGCTGTGGTGGCAGCCGCCGGCATCGCGGCGACGTCCTGCGTCCTCCTGTCCCCGGGTACGGCTTCAGCGGACCCGATCGGGGTCCAGGCCTACAACGGCGAGCAGTGGGTGCTCCACGAGCTCGACCTCTCCACGGCCTGGACCAAGACTCGGGGCAGCGGGGTCATAGTCGCCGTCATCGACAGCGGCGTCAACGCGTCTGTGCCCGACCTGGCCGGCAGCGTGATCACGGGGCCGGATTTCAGCGGCGTCACTACTCCGCCATCGAACCCGAACTGGGGGGTGCACGGAACCTGGATGGCGTCGCTGGTCGCAGGCCACGGCCACGGTCCGGGCGACGGGATCCTCGGCAGCGCTCCGGCTGCCAGGGTGCTATCGATCCGGGTGATCACCGACTCGGCCGACCCGAATTATTCGAGGTACCAGGCGGAGTCGGCGGCACTCGGCCAGACGGAACTCGCGAATGCGATCACCTACGCGGTGGCACACGGGGCCGGCGTCATCAGCCTGTCCCTCGGCTACACGCTGCAAAGTTCTCAGGTGCGGGCCGCGCTGCAGGATGCCTATGACCACAACGTTGTCGTGATCGCGTCGGCTGGCAACTCCGGTGACGCGACCGGCGCGACCGGAACTCCCAACTCGCCCTACTCGTTCCCAGCGGACTATCCGGGCGTGCTCTCGGTGGCGGCCGTGACCAGCTCTGGCCAGGTGGCCAGCTTTTCCAGCGAGAATCTGTCGGTTCAGGCGGCGGCGCCAGGCAAGTCGGTACCAGCCGAGGGCCGCGACGGCACGTACTGGTACGTCAGTGGCACCAGCCCGGCCTGCGCGCTGACGGCGGGCGTCGCCGCCTTGATCAAGTCCGCCTATCCGCGGCTGACCGATCCGCAGGTTATCTCCGCGATCACGAGCAGCACGACGCCCAGCACCAGGCCGAGCGGCGGCTGGGACGAGCAGATCGGGTTTGGCGTCGTCAACGCTGCGGCGGCGCTGACTACCGCCGGGAGACTCGCCGCCGTCAGCCCGCCGGCCGCGGGCTTCACCGCTGCCAGCCACTTCGGCGGCGGTGTGGCGGGTGTGCCGCCGGTACCGGTCGCATCGCGCGGCCTGGCGGTCCTGCTCGGCTACGCCCTCCTCGGACTGGCCTGTCTCGCCCTGGTCGCGTTCGCGACGAGCAGGCTCCTGACACCCGCGGCCCCGAGAGGTGCCGGTCGTGGCAGCGGTGGCGGGCCAGCGCCAGGGTCGGTGTTGGCTCCGGCAAACGAAACCGGACACTGGGCCACGCCGACGAGCCTCCGGCCGTCCTGGCTGACCGGGTCACCACCGCCGCAGCCGCGGCACGCCGCGCCGCGCGGCCAGGACGCGAGCAGGTCGGCTGATCGTGACCACCCGCAGCTCTGATATCGCGCGGTCTCGGCGCAGGCGCGACGTAGACGATTACGCGAGCCGGGTGCTCGACGTCGTCGATGCGATCCCGGCGGGCTCCGTCATGTCCTACGGGGACGTGGCCGAACTGCTCGGCGAGGGCGGGCCCCGGCAGGTCGGCCGCGTCATGGCCCTCTGGGGCGGCGGCGTTGCATGGTGGCGTGTCGTGCACGCCGACGGTTCGCTGCTCGCCGGGCACGAGCAAGCGGCGCTGGCCCGGTATGCGGCCGAGAACACGCCGCTGCGCCAGCCCGCAGCCGACGGGCCGCCGCGGATCGACATGCGCCGAGCGCGGCTGCGTCGTTAAATCAGTTAGCCGCCGCGGCGCGTCGCGGCGGCCGGCTGTCGGTGGCGTCTGCTGGAATGCGATCCGAGATGGACACCACGCCGCCTGCCTACCGGCTCATCAGGCTGCCTGCACCAGCCGTGGCACAGCCCGAACTCGACGGCGCCCAGCGCCAGGCAGTGGCGTACTCCGGCGGGCCTCTGCTGGTCCTCGCCGGTCCGGGCACCGGCAAGACGACGACGATAGTGGAGGCCGTCGTAGACCGGGTTGCGCGGCGCGGCACTGACCCCGGCCGCGTCCTCGTGCTGACGTTCAGCCGCAAGGCGGCTGCCGAACTGCGCGAGCGGATCATGCTGCGGCTCGCGACGACGGTGCGCCAGCCACTCGCGATGACATTCCACAGCTACGCCTACGCACTGGTCCGCCGGGAGTTTGCGCTGGCGGGCGACCCGCCGCCGGTTCTGCTGCCGGGCCCCGAGCAGCTCCTTGAGGTGCGCAGACTGCTGCGCGGCGAAGCCGCTGACGGCTCACTCGGCTGGCCCGACCGGCTGCGGCCTGCCATCGGGACCCAGGGCTTCGCCGCCGAGCTGCGGGACTTCCTTTTGCGCGCCGCCGAGCGTGGCCTGGACGGCAAGAGCCTGGCCAGGCTCGGGCGCGCGCACGGCCGGGACGATTGGATCTCGGCCGGGCGGTTCTTCGAGTCATACGCGGCCAGGTTCGACCTGGCGCCGGTGCCTGCCTACGACTACGCGGAGATCGTGCGAATCGCCGGTGCGCTGCTCAGGCGCAGCGCAGTCCGGGCCAGGGAACGAGCTGCCTATGACGCCGTGCTCGTCGATGAGTACCAGGACACCGACCCCGCCCAGGAGGAGCTGCTGGCTCAACTCGCCGGGGATGGCCGTGAGCTCATGGTGGTGGGCGACCCCGATCAGTCGATCTATGCATTCCGTGGCGCCGACGCAGACGCGATTGGCCGGTTCCCTGACCGGTTCCGGCACCCGGATGGCCGGCCCGCGCAGATCGTTGCGCTGCGCACGTCGCGGCGCTGCGGCGCCGGGCTGCTGGCCGCGTCGCGACGGGTGACCGCGCGACTGCCGAGGTCATTCGGGTCTGCGGACCCAGCCGCCAGCCGTGAGCACCGGATGCTGTCCCCGCTCGCTGGCACAGATCCCGGCAGGGTCCGGATCGTCGTCGCCGCCAGCGCCAGTCAGGAGGCCGCGCTGATCGCCGACATGCTCCGCCGGGCTCACCTGCTCGACGGCGTCCCGTGGTCAGCGATGGCCGTACTGGTCAGGTCGGCGGTCAGACAGGTGCCGATGCTCCGGCGCGCGCTGACGGCGGCCGGCGTGCCCGTCGCCGTTCCGGGTGACCAGATGCCGCTCGGGCTCGAGCCGGGGACCCGCCCGCTTCTTCGCCTGATCGCGTGCGCGATTCAGCCGGACACGATGGACGAGCAGATTGCGGCCGAGCTGCTCACCAGCCCGCTCGGGGGCACAGACGCGCTCGGCCTGCGTCGGCTCCGGCGCGGTCTGCTGGCGGCCGCGCGGGCAGCCGGCCAGCCGCCAGCGGAGGAGCCACTGTCTGCCGCATTGCGCGATCCTCGCGAGCTGGTCCAGGCCGGCTGGCCCGATGCAGACGACGCGGAGGGCGCGCCCGAAGCCGCGGCGCGGACCGCTGATCCGGCGGTGGCGGCTGCCCGCCGGATCGCGCGGCTGATGGACGTCGCCCGCCGCGCCGCCCGCGACGGCACGCCGCACGACGTGCTGTGGGCCGTCTGGCAGGCGTCAGGACTTGCCGCGGACTGGCAGGCTGTCTGCGCTACGGGCGGGACCCGCGGCGCCCAGGCGGACGCCGACCTCGACGCCGTCGTCGCGCTCTTCGACGCGGCAGCCCGATTCACTGCCCTGCTGCCACACGGGTCCACGCGGCTGTTCCTCGACAGCGTCTCCGGCCAGGAGATCGCGGGGGACACGCTAGCGGAGCGCGCACCAGCGGACGAGGCCGTCTCAGTGCTGACAGCGCACCGGGCCAAGGGACTGGAGTGGGACGTCGTCATCGTGGCCGGCGTGCAAGAGGGTACCTGGCCCGATCTCCGTCAGCGTGGCTCGCTGCTCGGCATGGACGAGCTGGTCGACGTCACGGCGGGCCGCACTCTGGGCGAGGCCCGGCCGAGCGCCGGGGTCAGGGCCGCGGCCACCACCAGCCGGCTGCTCGCGGAGGAGCGACGGCTGTTCTACGTCGCGGTGACGAGGGCGCGGCGCGAGCTCGTCGTGACCGCTGTCGGCGCCGAGGACGGCGACGACCAGCCGTCCAGGTTCCTCGCCGAGCTCGCCGGGGACGAGATCGTCGTCGAGCATGTCGCGGGTACCGGGCGTCGCTGGCTGTCGCTGCCGGCTCTCACGGCCGAGCTGCGCCGGTCAGCCGCCGATGCTTCCCTGCCAGCGCATGTGCGGACCGCGGCGGCTCGCGACCTCGCGCGGCTCGCCGCGGCCGGGGTACGCGGGGCCAACCCGCGCCACTGGTACGCGCTTACCGAGCCAACCGCCGCCGGCCAGCTGCTGCCCGGCCCCCCGCAGGTGTCGCCGTCCCGGGTAGAGTCCTTCACCCGGTGCGGCCTGCGCTGGCTGCTGGAGGCCGCCGTCGGCGTGCGGTCGCCGGGCACCGCGCAGCACCTCGGCACGCTCATCCATGCGGCCGCGGCGCTCGCTGCCGACGGCGCGGACGACGGCGAGGTAGCCAAGCGGGTCGACGAGTTGTGGCAGCACCTGGACTTCGGCAGCGCGTGGTACAGCGCCAAGCAGCGGGCGACCGCGGAGGCGATGGTGGCCCGGTTCCTGGCCTGGCATAACACCAACCCGCGCGAGCTGGTGACGGTCGAGCAGCAGCTGCGCGTCAGGATGGGTGACATCACCATCACCGGCCAGGTCGACCGGCTGGAGCGCGGCGACGACGGTACCGCGATCGTCGTGGACCTGAAGACCGGAACGAGCAGGCCCGCCGACGCGGAGCTTGACCGGCATCCGCAGCTTGGGGTTTATCAACTGGCCGGGCTGCTGGGCGCTTTCGAGCAGTTCGGCCTGTCCCAGCCGGGCGGGGCCGAGCTCGTCCAGATCGGCAAGGCGGGCCTGGCGGCTCGTGTCCGGGTGCAGTCGCAGCGCGCACTGCGCGACGATCCCGATCCAGGCTGGGCCGCCAGGCTTGTCGAGACCGTCGCGGCCGGAATGGCCGGCCCGGTGTTCACCGCGACGGCCAACCCCGGCTGCCGCGTCTGCCCTGTCGCGTCGAGCTGCCCGGTCGACGAGCGTGGCGGGCAGGTCTAACCGTGACCGGTCGGCCGCCCGCCCGAACGGCTGCGCCTGCACGGAGCGGTGTCGATGTATCGTTCCGGTGAGCCCGCGGCCGCAGGCGGGCTCAGCTACGGTCCGGTCGTCGACGCGGCGTACCAGCCCAGAGGGCTGCGGCCCGTCCTAGCCGAGCCCGGCTGCAGGCATGGCACGGACGAGCGGAACCTCGCGGTAGGAGAGCCCGAATGACAGTGATGTCGCGGATCGCCTGCTGCCAGATCGCGCTGCGTGTCGGCGAGAGCGACGCCAACCGTGGCGCCGCCCTGGCCGCCGCAGCAGCGGCCGCGGCGGACGGTGCGACGATAGTCGTGCTGCCCGAGTTGTCCGCCAGCGGCTACGTGTTCCGTGACAAGGCCGAGGCACGCGCACTGGCTGAGCCCGCAGACGGGCCGACGGCGGCAGGCTGGGCGAGACTCGCCCGCCAGCGTGGCGTGACCATAGTCGGCGGCATCTGCGAGCTCGGCGACGACGGCCTGCTGTACAACAGCGCGCTACTGGTCGATCCTGCCGGGCTTCGCGTGTGCTACCGCAAGGTCCACTTGTGGGATGCGGAGAAGCTTGTCTTCACACCTGGCAGCGGCCCGCCGCCGGTGGTCGAAACTTCCGGGACCCTGCTGGCGCTGCTCATCTGCTATGACCTGGAGTTCCCTGAGTGGGTCCGGCTGCCCGCGCTGGCTGGCGCTCAGCTTCTGTGCGTTCCGGCGAACTGGCCGGCCCAGCCGCATCCGGTCGGCGAGCGGCCGATGGATGTGGTCCGCGCGCAGGCGGCTGCGGCGGTCAACCGGATGTTCATCGCCGTCTGCGACCGGGTCGGCAGCGAGCGAGGCGTGGACTGGGTCGGCGGGTCGGTGATCATAGACCCGGACGGCTGGCCCGTCGCCGGTCCAGAGCCTGGTGACCACGAGCTCACCGTGGCGGCTGGCTGCGACCTCGCCGTCGCGGCGGACAAAATGACTTCGGAGCGAAACGACGTTTTCGCTGACCGCCGCCCAGATCTGTATCGCGCGCTCGCCGGGGAGGGAGACTGACGCGGGCGCGCCGCGGTATCGCGGCCGCGCACGCGACGGGCGAACTGCTCGGCTCGGCGATGGCGGCTCGGGCGGCAGCGCCCATTCTGCGTCGTCGGCGGGCGTCGCGGCGGTCCGCTGTGGCGGTGGCTTCTCGGGCGGTACCGCCCATTCGGCGCAGTCCGCGGGCGTCGCGGCGGTCCGCTGTGGCGGTGGCTTCTCGCGTGGCAGCGCACATTCTGCGTCGTGGACGCGCGTCGCGGCGCTCCGCTGTCGGTGGTGTCTGCTGGAATGCGATGCGAGATTGACACCGCGCCTGGCGCTTGCCAGGTCATCCGGCCGCCTGGTCCGGCCGGCGTTCAGCTGCAACCTGGCGATGCTCGCGTGAGGTGGTGCTGCCGTGACGGCGACCTACAGTCCCGGCCAGCTTGCACACATGCTCGGCGTGCCCGAGCCAACCCGGGAACAGGCGGCCGTGATCGGCGCTCCGCTGGCGCCGATGGCTGTCATCGCGGGGGCGGGCTCGGGAAAGAGCGAGACGATGGCTGCGCGTCTTGTCTGGCTGGTCGCCAACCAGCTTGTGCGGCCCGAGCGGGTGCTGGGCCTGACCTTTACCAGGAAGGCGGCCGCTGAGCTAGCCAGCCGGGTCCGGGCCCGGCTGGCCGGTCTGCGCCGGGTGGGCCTCGAGCTAGCGCCAGGTGAGGACGACGAACTCGCGGGCGAGCCCGTCATCGCTACCTATCACGCTTACGCGGGCCGGCTTATCGCCGACCACGCCCTGCGCGAGGGCCTGGAGCCGACACTGCGGCTCATCACGCCGGCGGTGTCCTGGCAGCTCGCCGCCGGGGTGGTCGCCGCCTACGATGGCCCAGCCGACGCGCTGGACTGGACCCCGGCCACGGTGACCGCCGCAGCGCTGAGCCTTGCCGGGGAAATGGCCGAGCATCTGCGCAGCACCGCAGACGTGACCGGAGTCTCCGCCTGGATCGACAGCTGCCTGGCAGACGTGTCCGGGCGCGTGCCCAAGGCCGTCCTCGACGTGCGCAGTACCCAGCTGACCAGGGAGCAACTGCTGCCCCTCGTCGGTGCCTACGCGGCAGCGAAAGCGGCCAGAGAGGTCGTCGACTATGGCGACCAGATGGCCCTGGCCGCCCGGATCGCAGCCGGGCATCAGGTCGTAGGGGAGTCGGAACGAGCGCGGTATCCGGTCGTGCTGCTCGACGAGTACCAGGACACCTCGCACGCCCAGCTAGTCCTGCTGAGGTCTCTGTTCGGCGACGGGCACCCGGTGACCGCAGTCGGCGACCCGTGCCCGTCGATCTACGGCTGGCGCGGCGCGAGCGCTGGCAACCTGCGCCGGTTCGCCGCGGACTTCCCCGCTGCCGACGGCACGCCAGCCGCGGTGGCGGTGCTCTCGACGAGCTTCCGCAATACCGGGAGCGTGCTGCGGACGGCCGGCGTGCTCCAGGAGGAGCTGCGCGCTGCGGCGCCCGACGTTCCGCTGCTCGTGGCCCCGCCAGGCCGGGCGGAGCGCGGCCTGGTCCGCTGCGCGCTGCTGGAAACAGCCAGTGACGAGGCAGACTGGGTTGCCAGTCAGGTTGCCGAGCTGCTCGAGCTGACGCCGGGGCTCGCGCCCGACGGCAGGCCCTGGCCGGACGGCAGCCCGGCGAGGGTCAGGGCGTCTGACATCGCTATTCTCTGCCGCAAGCGCGCTCAGTTCCCGGCGCTACGCGCCGCGCTCGAGGCGGCCGGAATCCCGGTCGAGGTGGTCGGCCTCGGTGGCCTACTGACCGTGCCGGCCGTCATCGACATCGTGGCGACTCTCCAGGTGCTACACGATCCCTCTGCATCCGGCGCCCTGACCCGGCTGCTGACTTCGTCCCGGTGGCGGATCGGCCCCGCCGACCTGGTCGCCTTGGGCCGCCGGGCCAGGGTGCTGACGGCTGAGGCTGACCCGGCGGCCGGCCCGCGGGCAGACGTCATGACGTCCGCGCTCAGCGATCTGACCAGGGACACCGGCAGCCTGATCGAGGCACTGGACGACCTCGGCAGCCCGGATGCGTACACCCCGGCGGCGTACGCGCGGATGACAACGCTCGCGGCGGAGCTGCGCATGCTTCGCGGCCACGTCGGCAGGCCGCTGGCTGAGCTCGTCACCGAGGTCGAGCGGACGCTGGGGCTCGATATCGAGGTAGCTTCCCGGCCGGGCACCGATCCGGCTGCCGCGAGGGCGGACCTCGATGCGTTCGCCGATGCTGCGGCGGCGTTTGCTGGCGACACCCGCGAGCCGACGCTGGGCGCGTTCCTCGCGTACCTGGCC
>Ga0126378_10003668_pt1 | contig 11628 bp, 10 predicted proteins | sample PanSoiMetPlot_23_FD_92587 | JGI IMG/M metagenome (GOLD analysis project Ga0126378, IMG submission 92587) | Tropical forest soil microbial communities from Panama - MetaG Plot_23 | ecosystem: Environmental > Terrestrial > Soil > Tropical forest > Bulk soil | place: Panama | collected 2016-02-17
CGAATTGTCGAAATTCCAGCATGTTTCTCGCTTTCAGCCCCTCTAAGGGGTGCTGGGAACCAAATATGCACGTCTCAAAAACCCCCGCAAAACGAGGGCTTTTACAGATTCTTGTTCAGAGCCGAAAAACCAGATCATCTGTTGTGGCATGATGAATGTCTCCTTGGCTTGATCATGATCGTTTCCTTCTAAGCCGGACGAGAGTTACTGCAGCGCTGCTGGGTTCAATGCCCTCAGCGGCATCAAGGGTCCGACGGGAATGTACTGATGATCCATCAAGTGTTCTTTCGCAAGCGGCAGCGTTTCCATAATGGCTCGTGCTTCGTCCTCGGTCTTCGCGTCAACCAGGAAGACGACGCCTTTCCCATCGCCGCGCGAATACCACTGGCGGATTTTCCCGTCGAGGTAGAGCTTCACGGTTGCCCGAATCTCTTCTGGTATGAAGGCCATGATTTGTTGAGAAGTTACGCCCTGCTTGGCAGTCTGAATCACCAGCACTTCGATGGTTTTAGGTATAGCCACGCTGGGAACGCCTGAGGCGCCCTCGGACTGTGATTGCGCTACGGAAGCCGCGGGAATCACTGCCATAAGAAGCATTGCCACAAGAAAAGGGGTCATGAAGTTCATCGGGTTATCCTTTCGAGTCAGTCTGGTTCGCTCAATCCTAAAAAAGAGTACAACTGCACTCTTTTTTGTTTTGGTACCACTGGGTACCATACGGTAACTTAGACGCGGCATCTTATCGATGGTTACAAAGAAATTCAGCTGGCCACGCGAGTCCCGACTTGTGGTGCCATCGGGTACCATCGTCGTCAAGGTGATGGCTAGGGCAAAGATGTCAAAACGCCGTCAGGAAAGCGGCGGCGAAACCGCGGTAAGCAGGCGCATCCTTGAGGCGGCCTTTGCTGCGTTCATGAAGAGCGGCTACGCAGCAGCCAGCATGCTTGAGATCGCCACGCGTGCGCGCGTTTCGAAGCGAGAGCTCTACGCTCTAGTTGGCAACAAACAGGAAATCCTGATCGCCTGCTTCAGTGAGCGCGCCAAGAGACTGGACTTGCCTGGTAACCTACCCGTGCCGCGCGATCGCGAAACCCTGGCGAAGGTGTTGGCTTCTTTCGGAACGAAGCTCGTCCGCGAGGTAAGTGATCCCACTGTCGTTGCGGTATTCCGGCTGGCGATCGCAGAGGCAGCTCAGGCCCCCCCAAGTGGCGCGTGCCCTCGATTCTATAGGACGCGAGGCAAGCCGCGCGGCCTTGCGGCAAAATCATGGCCCAGGCTCAGGCGTCCGGGCGCTCACAGGCCATCCTGCCGAACTTGCCGCGCAGTTCGTCAGCCTGCTGCTCGGCGTCGCCGAGCGACCGAACCCCCGCAAATTCGCAAGACGTGCCCACGACGCAGCAGCCGCCTTCCTGCAACTTCATCCGCTACCGAATGGCGCGCCAGCTACCTGACGCCTCAGCACTAGTCCTGGCATCAGTTGGCGAGCGATAGCGGTCCCGACGATCAATAATGGTGCGGTCCGAAATCCTCTGCAACGAGAGCTGTGATTGTCGGGGCCTGAACGAGTTTTGCTAACGCGCCAGCCACAGGGCATAGCGAATCGCCTGGAACATCGTCCACTGATGGTGCGCGCGCAGGATGCGATACCACTTGAGAACGGACAGCCGTTTCACGATTGCACCTCCTCTGGAGAAACTCTTCTTGCGTTTTCAATCTTCTCCACGCCGTTACACTCTCACCTGGCTGCGTCGAAACTTGGCTCGGAATTGGTCCAAATCGATGGAACTATGAATTGCAGCGGCGATGCCTTACGCAATGCAGCTTTCGCGTGAAACACGCGTGCTTTTACCGCTGGGACGGAAGTTCCAAGAACCTCTGCCGTCTCCTCTAAAGAACATCCCTGCAGCATATGAATCTCGATCGCCTTCCGAATCCCTGGCCGGAGGTTGGCGATCGCTCTTCTCAGGATTGCTTCCCGTTCGCCCTTTGCACAACGCTCTTCAGGATTCAGTGAAGATTCTGCAAGTCGATGCTCGGACAGGAGTTCGTTCATTTCTCCGGGCTCGTCCATTGGAATTTCTCGCGAAGCGTGATTCTTGCGCAGTTTCATCAGCGCACCATTTATAGCGATGCGTGTCAACCAAGTCGAAAATCGCGACCTTCCGTCGAAGCTCTTCAGGTGAAGGAAAGCATTAAAGAAGCAGTCCTGAACTGCATCTTCAGCGTCCTCGTGATTTCGTGTGATGCGATGAGCAACGCGGAACATTCTTTCGACATGGCGCTTGTAAAGGTCATCAAAGGCGGCTCTCTGACCCTTCTTGGCGACTGCCACGAGCCTCTCGTCACTCATCAGATGGAAATCGTCAAATGAAGTGTTACCGCTGCCTCGCAATGAAATCGTTCCTGCGGCTGACATCGTATGCTCCTCTGGTGTTTGTTTCCCTCGACCTAGTACAGCAAGCCCAATGCCATCACAAGGGGAGGTTCGCTGACCCGGGAGCTCCTACCTAATCAAGCACTTATGCGGAAGAAGCTTGTATAGATGCCACGGCGCCGAGCGTCAGTGTCGAGCGGTTGACAGGTGTCGGTCGTCGCGTCAGAACGACAGTTGCTCTGAACCACTGAGCTCCGGGAACATTCCGATTAAAACCCAGTTCTGCAAGAGCGTGAATTTAGGCCTCTTGGCAACACCCATACCCGAAAGGTGAATGCACGACTGCTTGGTCGCATGCACGTGAAACTAGATCATTGGGGTCTTCGCGTAGGCAAGCAACGCAACGACATTACATCAGAACTCAACCCCGAAACGTCGGGAGGGAAGACGCCCGCAGGTAGTCGGGTCCCTGTGCCTACCGAAAACTCCGTCTGATTCTTGAACAGTTTCTTCGGGCCGAATGTAACAGTGCCTTACTTGCCGGCCTTCGTGGGCTAGCCGACCACAGAAGATCGCGCGGGATGTTGTTGATTCTGTGGCTGTTCCAACACGATGATATTTTCGGTAGGCACACCCAGAACTAAACTGACGCACGCCGAACCAATTCTGGCCTGAGGTCACAGGTCCTAGGCCTACAATCGCTGGGGCGACTACAGCACTATGAGCGTGGGCCCGTCAACAACTGCACGTTTTGGTACACGAACGAGTATTTAACGTACGACTTAACGTTCAACTGGAGCACACGAATCGCGTGTTTCAGCTTTCCGACTTGCCACTAGGCGTCGAGAAGACGTGGCAAAGCAAGGACACGATAAAGTCGTGCCCTTGCCCCTGCTTTGCCATATTGCACAGACTGGGAGATTTAACGGGCGGCGATTCCTGCTGCCGTGTCTGGAAGTCCGCTGGCTTGCGTGATCGGCGTCAACATACCACTCGACTGAATCACGAAACCATAGACGGTGCCATTTGCACCGTTGCGAACGTAAAGGAATTGGCCGCTGGTGCTCAAGGCCATGCCAGCCGGGAAGAGGCTGCTACCGTCTTGAGCAGTTAAGGAGGCGGCCACGGGTTGGGTCAGGGTGAGGCTGCCGCTCTTCGGTTCAACAGCGTAGCTGGAGATGGTCCCGCTCATGGTATTGGTCGTAAGAGCTATCGCTCCCTTTTCCGCCCCTTTTTCCACCACGATCGCCCAAGTGGATGCGGTTTGGTTGTCTGGCACTGCCGATGAAGATGGTGCGAGCCCCCCGCTTGGCGACACTACATACGAACTCATGCTGCCGCCTTGGGGAGTCCCGTTGTCGGTGTTGGCAGTGATTGCGATGCTCCTGCTGAACGCCAAGCCAAAAGGCCCGGTGCCGGAAATGCCAGTGGCGCTAGCGCTTGGCGTCGGAGAGAGGGTGCTGCCAACGGCAGCCTTTCCTTCCTTACCGAGAGGAAAGGAAACAATTTGGTTAGCGCCAGGCACGGTCACCAACAAGGCGCTGCCGTCCGGGGTGAACGCTATCTCAGCTGGAGCAGCCACGCTGCCCGTAGGCAGGAGTTGCGTCGAGCCGGCGATAGGCTCCAGGATCTTTCCCTCATGGGCTTCCGGCACGATCCGGAAACCGGAAATGTTGGGCGACGTGCCGGCATTCAGCACGTAGACCAAGTCGTGGTAGTGGGTCAGGCTGACGGGCTGCGTCCCTGCTGAGTCGATGGTTTGCACAAGCGTGAGAGTGTCTCCTGCCACCGCGAAAGTGCTGATGGAATTGCTTCCCGCATTGACCGCAAACAGCAGGCGGTTATCCCCGCTCAGAATCAGCGAGCCTTGCGAACTCAAGGGATTGGGCCCGCTGCCAAAGCCGGAGCCGCCGGTGGGGAAGCTGGCGCCAGCCACCAGCGACCCATCGGCATTCCGGTGGAACACCATCACGGCGTTTTGAGAGGGCTGGTTCGTCAACACATAAACGGCGCCGTGAGACTGGGGAGCAGAATGAGCTGTGGGGATGAACCCGAGCAGGGCAAAAGCGGCCGCTGCCGAGAACATGCAGATCAACTTTACGACTGACTTTCCACCTAGCATGATGTTCAGTACCTCCATGTTTGTTTAAAACCCTTCGGGGGCCTGACACTCCCTTTTTGCGACAGCTGCTGTCGTACTCTTGTTAAGTCGCGCGAGGAAAATAAATCCCCCGCAGAAATTTTTCGTGAGAAGGATTTCTCTAGGAAATTTTTGCGTTTTTGCGAAATTTTTTCGCTTTAGCAAATTTGGAATCGAAAACGCCAGCTTCCATTCAACTTGCCAGCGCGGAATGGCGCAAAATCTCCAAAAACAAAAGGATTGTTGCTTCTCCAATGTGGTGAGGCCGAAATGTTGTTATTGCTGATCCCAGGCCAGCCGGAACTCATCGCGGGCGCGAGAGAGGAGCCGTTCCGTTGCTTTTTCGCTCTTGCCGATTCGTTCAGCCATGTTTTTGACGGAACAGCCGCCCCAATAACGCCAAATCAGGACGCCGCGGTATTTTTCCGGCAATTTGTTGAGCACTTGCCAGATTTTTTTTCGTGCTCGTTCCTTGTCTAAATGATCGTCGATCTGCGGAGAAGCGATTTCCGCCTTGGAATTGTGTATTGCTGCATCGAGCGGCTGTGGTTCACGCAAACACCCTCGATAGTAGTCTCTGACCTTATTGCGAGCGATGCCCATCAGCCAGGATAGCAGCGAGGAACTTCCGCGATAGGCGCCTAGATTCTCCCAAGCGGCAAGAAATACGTCCTGGACAAGGTCGTCGGCGACGTCGGTGCGCGGCGCCAAGCGAGAATGGACGTACCTTTTGACGGTACGAGCGTGAGCAGAAAGAATCGTCACAATTCGCTCCCAATTGGTGGCTGCATGGAAAGGGCGTCGTGCAGCGAAATTTACAAGCTATGCTTCATGCGACATGCGTTTCACGGCGTGCGCATTCGACGTGCCTCTCTTTTCGATGGAGGGACACGCCCCTGACCGCGAGGAACCACGCGATGAGCTAGGCGATCAGGCTGGGCAAGTAGGCAGGAGCCCTGGGGTTCGAACAGGAAGAAGTCGGATGTGTGACACCATAGGCTCTGACATTTTGAATGCGGGGGCGGGCCTTAAGAACAGAAAGCCTTTCTGAAAACCTTTCCCTTGTAGTTGCCGGGAGCGGCGCTGTCAAGTCAGGTGGACACCTTAAGACCCTGGTACAAATCGGTCCTGTACTTGATTAGACCACTGTGAACAATTGTCTAAGTGGCTGACGAAAACGTATCCCCCGAACGGGAAGGCCCCGGAAGGACATGTCAAACCACGTTGCGCTTAAAACGGAAAGCGCAGAGTGAGTACACCACCAAGCGCAAAGCCGACGCGCGTCTCCAGAGCTTGAATTTTCCGAGCATCAATCCGGGCGATAGGAAAACCTGCTGATGGTCGGAGGCCGCTCCGTTGGGGACTTCGGTTGGCTTCGCGTTCGGATCTAGCTCGCGGCTAGTGCAGTCTGAGCCCCTTCCATGGCGGCCAAATCGCAATAGACCTTGATCGCGCCCCTGGTTTCCGTGAGCAGCCGAATCATCTCGGCGTAGCTCTCCAGACCTTTCACCGGATGCGTGAGGAGTTTTTTCAGCCAACCGGGATATTGCATTTCGGCGGTCGAAAGGTCTTTCACTCCTGATTCAAAATATTCGCGGTTCGCATTCACGCTGCCGAAGGCAACTTTGTTCCCAAGGACGAAGCCGAGGTTGATCTTGTCTGCCGGGATTTCGATTTGACGTGAGCCGCCAGTGACGCTGACCATGGCGAGGACGCCGTTCTTTGCAAGAACATTCATCGATTCGAAAACAAGTGGCGAATAGCCCGTGCCTTCAAGAATCAAATCGAACGGGCCGTATTTTGCAGAGGCGTCGGTCAAGGACATTTCCTTGGTGCTGAGGTAGCGGGCGCCTAATCCTTCGAGAAGCTGCGAATTCAGGAATGGTGGCATAGTGTTGCCAAACGTCGTGACGTCGAGGCCGCGAAGACGCAAGACAAGCGTTGTGAGGAGTCCGAGCGTGCTTGCGCCCAGCACTGCGGCGCGCTTTGGCTTCCACACGCGAAGCCGCTGCTGAATCCGGTAGGCCTGTTCGATGGCCTTTTGGGCGACGCTCATCGGCTCCATGAGAACGCCGACTTCTTTCAGATTTTCTGGCACCCGGATGATGTAGTCGGGGTCATCCACGACATACTCCGTTAAAAAACCGTGCCGGAGATTAATTCCCCGTTCAAAATATGTGTCATCGGTGGTCATGTCATAGGTTCCGATTTCGTCGTAGAGGCTCGATCCAGGACGACGCACGGTCAAGGCGACATAATCTCCCACTTTGCACTCAGTGACATTCGGTCCTACAGCCTCGACACGCCCAAAACTCTCGTGGCCGATGATCAGATAGTCGTAGCCAGCGGGGGCCGCGCCATATTCGGCGGCGTTAATCTCCCTGTCTGTGCCATCTACGCCGACGCGTAGTATCTTGATCAAAACGCCTCGGCCACCTGGCACATCTTGCACTTTCGGCTTGGGAACTTCGCGTAGATGGATGGTGTTTGGTTTGCCAGGAATCACGGCGATGGCTTTGACCAGTTCGCGGTCGGCGGCGGTCGCACTCTTTTTTGTTTCTGTCATGGATTGCATTGCTTTCTCCTTAGGTACTCTAATGGAAAATTGATGTCGTTAGATCACATCCCCTCGGCGCTCTGTTCAATGAGCTTGGCAACCAACCCAGTCCAACCCGTTTGGTGACTGGCGCCGATACCGGCGCCGTTGTCTCCATGAAAGTACTCGTGGAAGTAGATGAGGTCACGCCAATTCGGGTCATTTTGGAATTTTTCGAGCCCACCATAAACGGGCCGTCGGCCCTCGGCTGATCGCATGAAGATGCGCGTCAACCTGCGGGAAATCTCTCCGGCCGCCTGCCACAGAGACGTCTCTTGCCCGGAGCCAGTCGGCAGCTCGACCGTGAGGTCGTCGCCGTAAAAGTGATGAAATTTTTGCAGCGCTTCGATCAAAAGAAAATTGATCGGGAGCCATACAGGCCCGCGCCAGTTGGAGTTTCCCCCGAAGAGGCCTGTAGAAGACTCGGCAGGTTCGTAGTCGACGCGGTGCTCAATTCCATTCACGCGCATAACATAGGGATTTTCCTTATGAAATCTCGAGATTGCGCGAATGCCAAAAGGCGAGAAAAACTCGGACTCATCCAACATGTACCGGAGCACGCTCTCCAATTGGGCGCGGTTCACCAAGGAGAGCAATCGGCGTGTTCCCCGCGACGAAGACTGCGAGGTTTCAATGTGCTGAGGCACATCCGGATGATTGTCGATGAACCACTGCATGCGGCGTTTGAAGCCGGGCAGATGGTCGACGATGTCCTGTTCCAGAGTTTCGACCGCGAGCAGCGGGATGAGCCCCACGAGGGAGCGAACTTTGAGATAGTGGAGCTGTCCACTCGGACAATGAAGCACGTCGTAGTAGAACCCGTCCTGCTTATCCCAGAGCTCAATGCCTTCGCCACCGCGATCGCTCATGGCGTGAGCGATGTGCACAAAGTGCTCAAAGAATTTGCTGGCGACGCTCTCATAGGCTGGATTCTCCCGAGCGAGTTCGAGAGCGATGGCCAGCATATTGAGGCAATACATGCCCATCCAACTGGTTCCGTCAGATTGTTCAAGATGCCCGCCGGTCGGCAGGGGAGCGGAGCGGTCAAAGACGCCGATGTTGTCGAGCCCGAGGAAGCCGCCCTGGAATATGTTCATGCCCTCGGCGTCTTTTCGATTCACCCACCAGGTGAAATTCAAAAGAAGTTTGTGAAACGCGCTTTCCAGGAAATCGCGGTCGGCAACACCTCGAACGCGCTTTTCGATTTTGTATACACGCCACACCGCCCATGCATGAACGGGTGGATTCACGTCGCCGAAGGCCCATTCGTAGGCGGGTAGTTGCCCGTTCGGGTGCATGTACCATTCGCGAAGAAGCAGCGTGAGTTGTTCTTTGGCGAAGTCGGGATCAACTTGTGCAAGCGGAATGCAATGGAAGGCCAAGTCCCACGCGGCGTACCAGGGATATTCCCATTTGTCCGGCATGGACACCACGTCTTCATTGTAGAGATTTGCCCACTCCTGGTTGCGGCCCTTCCTGCGGCTTTCCGGAGGCGGCGGACCTGCAGGATCGCCTTCGAGCCAAGCGCGCACGTCGAAGTGGTAGAACTGCTTGGACCAAAGCAAGCCGGCGAATGCCTGGCGCTGGATGTTGCGGGCATCTGCCGACAACCCCTTGGGCGCTCGCTTGGCATAAAATTCGTCGGCTTCGCTGCGCCGAGCGGAGAAAATACTTTGAAAACTTTGGCCGAGTAGCTCGGTCTTCGGCGCGTCCGCGATGACCAGACGTGGCGCGGACATGCGAGCGACTTTGGGCTCCTCGGCGGTCAGGCGCAAACGAAGAGTTTGTGTTTCTCCGGGAGAAAATCGCAGTTGGTAGAGCGCGCTAGCTTTCGTGCCGGTCTTCTCCGGGTTGACAGTCCTGCGGTCTCCGCGTACGACGTGGTCGTTGATTCCATCCTTGACGTACGGTGTACGGTTTTCACTGCCGAACAATTTCCCAGTATTTGTTTCGTTTTCCGTGAAGAGGAGTTCGGGTTCGCCCTCACAGAGAAGCCAACGCTTTCCGTATTGCCGATGGTCCACTTCGATGACCACTGAACCGGGAATGCCAAACTCTTTCGGGATCGAGAGTTTCTGCTCTGCCCGTAAAGAGGGGCGATAGTCGTCGTGACCCCACGACCAGGTGTTGCGGAACCAAATGGTGGGGAGGAGCGACAGATCGGCTTCCGCCGGGCCGCGGTTGATCGCCGTGATTTTGATCAAGATATCTTCAGCGCTGGCCTTGGCGTATTCCGTGAATATGTCGAAGTATCTGTTTTCGTTGAAGACCCCCGTGTCTAGAAGTTCGAATTCGAAATCGTTCCTGCTGCGGCGGCGATTTTCTGACACAAGGCGGCCATACGGGAATTCCTGTTGCGGGTACTTGTAGAGCCCCTTCATGTAGGAGTGGGTAGGCGTTGAGTCGAGATAAAAGTAGTACTCTTTGACATCTTCGCCGTGATTTCCTTCGCTGCCCGTCAAGCCAAACAGACGTTCCTTGAGTATCGGATCGCGCCCGTTCCACATCGCCAATGCAAAACAAATCAACTGATGGCGGTCGGAAATTCCCATGATTCCGTCTTCGCCCCATCGATAGGTGCGGGAGCGTGCGTGATCGTGGGGGAAAAAATCCCAGGCGGTACCGTGCGGGCTGTAGTCTTCACGCACCGTGCCCCACTGACGCTCGGACAGATAGGGTCCCCAACGCTTCCAGTGCACTTTGCGCTGGCGCGACTCTTCGAGGCGTCTTTCTTCAGCATTCATCATTTGTTGCCCTACTTGCTCCCTTACTCAAAACGGTCAGCTCTCGAACCAAAGTCGCAAGCTGCGCTGTGTGACCCTTGATTTTTTCCAACTACTCCCGGGGCTGGATGTGAACGCTCGATTTCGGGAAGAGTCAGCTCGCTGTACCTGATTACCGCGGTAACGGCATCGGTGAACTCATGAATCGGCTCGCTGAAACACTGTTCGCGCCTTTGCTGTCGTTCTCGATTCACGTTGTTGTGAAGTGGCCCTTTATCGGCATCACTCTGATTCGTCAAAAAGCTCCTAGTTCCGGTTTGCGTCACCGCCCCGCAATTTCGATCGCGTGCCCATCAGGGTCGCGTATGAGAAATGCCCTGGATACTTCAGGTCCTTGCGTGTGATTCGCAACAACTCCGGAAGATACAAACTTCGCGTGGGCAGCATTTATTCCCATTGCGGCTGCTTCTACATCCTGTGTAAGTAGAACCGTCTCGCGATTGACGAGATCGTTTGCATGTTCATCGAGGGGGAACGGCCGCCCATTGCGGGGGCTCAAATACTCCAGTAGTTCAATTCCGGGGCCGGCGGGCGCTCGCAAGGCGGTGATGCGAAGGTGTGCACCGAGCACGTTGTTCAGATGTTCCTGCTCCGCGCCGTAATTCTCGCTTTCTCCGGCAACTCGCAGGCCGAGAAGATCGCGATAGAACTTGAGGCTCACGTCTGTGTCGGAAACCGTGATTGCGGTGTGATCAATTCCAAGAAAGAGGCGGCCACTAGGACGATGCCACTTGGGATCGCCCTTCCCCTCGGGAAACCAAAGGATTTCGACGGGGTGCTCGTCAGGGTCCTTGAAGTAGAAAGCCCTGATACCGCCCGCTTTTTTGTTCCAATCAGGTAGGCGTTGGGGCGCAGTAGAGGCGTATTCGACCTTGTTTTGACGGAGGATTGCATAGGCGCGGTCCATGTCGCTGACGATGATGGCGACGTGTTGGAACCAAATGTCATTGCTCTTTGAGTCCACGGGGATGGGCCGTCCGCGGGGAGCGAGGAACTGAGCGAACTCGATCGATTCATCACCAAGCTTCATATTCACTAAGCGCACGCGCGCTCCAAAAACACCAAAAAGATGCTCCACCTCCTCGCCGTCTACCTCGCGGTCCGAAATCTTCTCGAATGTCAGAACCTTGGAGTAGAAATCGATGGAGCTATCCATGTTGCTGACAGTCGTGAGAATGGGGCCGATCGACGCAATTTGTGATCCAGAGTTGGGCGATGAGGCAGGCGTTGCCTGGAGAACACCAGGTTGGAGCGTGACGGTTAGAAAGCCCGCCGTAAACAGGAGTCTCTGAATAGTCTTAGATGACATTCTGAGCTCCCGCAAGCGCGACCGGCTGGTGACCCGCTTCGGAACCGACGGTAACGCCAAGGCGCTGTTTCAGGTGATCCGCAACCCGCAGGGCATTTGCCATGATGGTTAGGGCAGGATTGACCGCCGCGCTCGATGGGAAGAAACTCCCGTCCACAACATAGAGGTTGTCGAGATCATAGGCTCTGCAATTGACATCGAGTGCTGACGTCTTGGGGTCTTTTCCGAAACGGATTGTGCCGTTCTGGTGCGCCACTCCGGCCAGCGGGATTCGATCACCGATAAACAGATTCCTTGCGAACAGACCTTCGTGGCACTCATGGCCATGCACACCGCATTTGGTTTGTTGTTTCATCAGCTCCTTCAACTTGGCGATGAGCCGCTTATGAGGCTCTTCGTTGTTGCGCGTATACTGAAGAACAATTC
>Ga0126378_10003669_pt1 | contig 11628 bp, 13 predicted proteins | sample PanSoiMetPlot_23_FD_92587 | JGI IMG/M metagenome (GOLD analysis project Ga0126378, IMG submission 92587) | Tropical forest soil microbial communities from Panama - MetaG Plot_23 | ecosystem: Environmental > Terrestrial > Soil > Tropical forest > Bulk soil | place: Panama | collected 2016-02-17
GCAGATTCCGTTGCGTGAGGCGAGCACAGACAGCATTGCCACCGGCCTGGTCGGGCGTGCTCAGATCGGCCTGCCGCTCGACGAGCCGGAGCGCGCGGCGAAAGTATATTTCGGTATGACAGCAGATCAGGTGCGGACGGCGTTCGCAAAGTGGATTCGCCCGGATGGGTTTGTGCAGATTGTCCGCGGACCGGCATCTGAATAAGAGCTAGCATCGGCAGCGGCTCGGAGCGGCCAGATCGACGTAAACGCTACCCAGATTTGTGATTTCTAATTGCGGATTGTTTTCTTTACCTCAGCTCTAGCGGCGTCAGCACTCCTACTTTCTTCATCCCCATGCGAATCGGCCGTGGCGGTCCTTTTTTCGGAATCGTTACCTCCACCCACATCTCCTCGCCGAGTTTGAGTTCCGGCACCACCGCCTTCTCCGGGACGAACACCAGCACCGGTTCTTCGCTGAACCCCACCACACTCCCATCTGGATTGCGGTGCAAATACACCCATCCTCCCGGACCCTTGCCCCGTGCCTTCCCAATCAGTCGGCCATCGCGCACCTCCAGGTACGCCCACTTACGGTTTGCGAACCAATCGCTTATGTTCCGGTCCTGCGGCGCCTCGTACGTGAATCCTTCCACAGGGAGTTGCAGCCGCTCGCTTAAGTACCGCCCGCGGATCGGCAGTTCCGGATCGTATGTTGCTGTCAGCACCCACGCCCTCGGCCGCGTCATGCGGTCATACAGCAACTTGCCGCTTAGGCTCAGCACAATCAGCAACTGCACCAAACCCAGCAGCAGCCCCTTTTTTGTTGCGCTCATGCCCGTAACTCCATACGCGCCATCAATTTCCGTCGCGTCATCTCCAGAGCGTAACCACCTGCAAGGCACAGCACTCCCAAGATCAACAAACTCAACGATCGCCCCAGCTTCGCCATGAAGCTGTCGAAATAGAAAAACAGCACCGAGATCGCGAATCCCGCCACGCCTAAGTTCACGCGCTCTTTCCTCTTCTCATACACTCCCCAAGCCACCAGTCCCACCGCTCCCAATGCGCACAAGAAATACAAAATCAGCGTCGCCTGCAGCTCGCGCCCGTATATGTTTCGCCGGATCGTCAGCATCCAACTCGCCGAGATCACCATTCCGTACGCCCACGCTGCCCAAATCAAATTCATCCATGCCGCGCGACCTCGCAGAAGCCACGCCAACAATAACGGTCCGCCCACAGCTACGCACCAGCCCAGCGCCTGCATTCCCTTCGACACGGGTGCGCCGTAGTTGTGGTAATCGGCTACCATCACGATGGCCGTACCCACGCACGGCAATAGCGCTAATCCTCCCACCCACACGAGCGTGCGCCTGGCATAGTTCCGTTGATCGTCAATCCGCGCCGAAAGATAGGTCAGCGCGGTCAACACCAGACCGACTGCAACCGGTTTCCGGCTGCCCCATTGCCAGTTCGTGCTGATGTTCCATTGGCTGATCAGCCAACTCGGCACCAGCATCGCCACGAATGCGGCATGTACCCAATCGCGCAGCAGCAGCCATCCCGCAGTTGCACCGACGCCCCACAACAGAATTCCTGTCGCCCAATTCTCGTGAAGGTTGAAAATCTGTGCGGTCAGGAAAACCGCCGCGCCCAACGACGCCGTTCCCAATCCGTGCAATGTCGTCGAAAACGCTGGAAAACGTTCCGCCAGCGCCGCCCCTCCCCCGTGCAGAACTGCCACCATCAGCAGCACTATTGAAAACCGCCATGCCGGCGACATTTGTCCCCAGTGCGCTGCCACAAACAACGTAATTCCCGCGGCGAACAGAATTCCGCCAAACGCCATCGCCAGCAGCGATGGCCAGCGCAGCCGCGCTGTGCGTTCCTCGCCCGCCTCAAACGCGAGTATGCGATCTCCCGCCTGCCGGTCGATCAGCCCCGCATTCACCCAACGCTGCATTCTTGCTTCGAGTTCCGTCCGCTCTTTTGCACTAGCCATGGAGTAGTGGACCTGTGTGGATTTAAGTCTATGATCAATTACGAATTGCGTATCACTTCGTTGTCCCTACCTTACGCCTGTTTCTAGCCGGGTACTCCTACGATCGCTGCTTATCTTTTCTTCTTCCCGAAAAGCTTGGCGCGTTCACCTTGGTATTTGATTGTTCCCTCGGAATACACCATGTAGGTGCACTCCCAAGTGATGATCAGCTCTGGAATGGACGGCTTTCTTGTCATCGCAAAGAAGACGTTCGTGTCCTCGGGGACATCATCCAAAATATGGTTGTGCACACCCATTGTAGCTTCGTAGCTGTCCTCGCCCTCCTTCGTCTTGGCGGGGTCCTTGTAATCAAGAATGGCATTGTGGAGTTGGCGCTTCTCCTGACTGCTCAAGCCGTCGGCAGAGCCCGCAAGAAAGAAGAATCGTTTGGGTTTCATCGCCCGTGCTCGAAAGATGTCGCAAGCTGCGGTTGCCTATGTCAATGCTTCTCATAGGATCAGTCAGCGGCATTAAGTGCGAGGACCGACGCTTGGCCGTCTGAGGCGGAATCCGTTCGAAGTCTTCCTTGTATGAGAAAACTCTGGGATCTGTTGCGAAACGCGTTGCAAATTCCTTCAATTCTTTGCTGGGCGCAGTCAGTAGGTAATAGCCTTCGTCATCCTGAGAGCATGTCAGGCGAAGACGTCCCGACTTCAATTCATCTTGTAACCAGCTATCGTCAAGCAGCAAAAAGTCGAGCCTGTCGTCTTTCACTTCGAGCCTGCCGAACACATGCAAAGGGATCCAAAAGTCCTGGTCTTCATTAAATACGCCCGTGTCGCCATCGCGTCGCACTTTCTGGGCGGTCGCGTCGAAGAACAGGTAACCGCCCAGGTGCGCGACACAGATATCAAAGGCTCCCTTATCAGAGTTGCCCGGTTCGCCACTCTTTTCAATCAGGCGGTATTTTCGGTCTCCGAGCTTTTGCATTGTCCAAGTGCCACTGAGGCCACCGCGCGCCTCCCAATCTCCCAGCAGATCAGGCACGGTTTCGCAATCCTTATCTGCGAGCAGATGCTGCACGGACACAGCCGGGAAGGAGTACGCCGCCGCGGGCCAGGCCGCAGGTGAAATCAAGAGTACTCCAAGAACAAAGAATCGCGCGAATCTCATTTGTACCTCCCTCGTTTTTACCGGCCTAACCACCGCGGAAGAGCAGTTGTGATTGCAGGGATGTAGGTAATCAGCAAGACCCCGATGGAAAGCACCACAATCACAGGCAAAACTGCGCGGAGCACCTCGGGCACCGGCTTGCGGAAGCGACACGAAGACATGAGCAGGTTCAACCCCACCGGTGGCGTGAGGTAGCCCAACTCCATATTCGCCAGGAAGATGATTCCTAGCCGCACCGGATCGATTCCATAGGCCGCACCGAGAGGCACCAGCAAAGGAACCTCGACTACGATGGCAGGATAGATCTCCATCAGGCAGCCAACTACAAGCAGAAAAAGGTTCAGAAGGAGCAGGAAAAGGAATGGCGAGTGGATCGTTCTGGTGGTCCATTCGACCGCGCGTGCGGGTATTTCGACATCGACGAGATAGTTCGTGAATCCTAAAGAGACTCCCAGAATGAGCAGAACGCCTCCGATGAGCAGGCCGCATTCGGCCATCACACGCGGGATATCCCTAAAGAATCTCATCTCACGATGAAACACAGTCACGACCAAGAATGCATAAAGGGCGGTCACAGCGGCTGCTTCCACCGGCGTTGCCAGACCGCTGAACAGAGCGACAGAAGCCACCACGGGCATCAGAAGTTCCCACTTCGCTTCCCATAACGCTTGGCGAGTCTCTTTTGCGTCAAACGCTTTGCTAGTATTTTCATTTCGTAGACCTCGACGCATCCCCCAAAGCGCTGTCGCCGTCATCATCACCAGGGCCGGAATGATTCCGCCGAGAAACATTTTCTCGATGGGCACTTTAGCAACGATGGCGTAAACAATCAGGGGAAGACAAGGCGGCAGCAACAATCCGAGTGAACCAGCGCCGGTGAGCAAGCCGAGCGCATCCTTATCCGAGAAGCGCGCGTCGAAAAGAACCGGCATCAACAACCCACCTAACGCGAGAATGGTTACACCGGATGCTCCGGTGAAAGAGGTAAAGAAGGCGCAGACCAGAACGGTGATAATGGCCGGGTCGCCACGGAATTGGCCAAACAGGGTGTAAAAGACGCGAACAAGCCTTTTGGGCGAGCCCCCTTCGGCTAGGAAGTACCCGGCTAGAGTAAAAAGCGGGAGAGTGGGCAGACTTGGGTTCGTAACCAGCGCGTAGTGAGCGACGGGAATCGAAGCAATGGGTTGACCGACACCCCAGAAAAGAATCGCGGCAACACCGCCAAGAGTCACAAAGGCAGGAACCCCAAGAATGGAAGCAACAAACATCAGGGTGAGGGCTACAAAAACAAAGTGATGCCCGGTGAAAGGCCAAAACAAGACAAGGGCTGCCAATGCTAACGCCACCGCGGCTGTTCCTACGCGGGGCCCCCATTTTTCGGATGCGTGCCACAAGATGCGCAGGGTAATCGCGGCAAAACCCAGCGGAAGCACAAACTCAACGACCCAGATGGGTATTCCAAATGCCAGAATTCTTTCCGATTCACGTTCGCTTAGGACGAATTGGACGGCGGCGACGCAAAGGAAAGTGCAAACCACGACAGCAATTCCACTGGTGAAGATTTTCGCGGCAGCCCTTGGATGACCACGCAACTTCGTTTCCGCAATGTTGGCCAGCGAAAGAAGACGCCGCTCGCGGGCGGCGATCGCTCCACCGAGCATTCCCACAACCAGCACCATGTGCTGAACGATGGCAATGGATGCGGGAATGGAAACGTGCAGAGTGCGGCGCAGCAACGCCTCCGCTAGCGGCAAAATAACCATCGCGGCGAGCGCCAAGGAAATGAGCGCGTTTTCGCCAAGCGCCAACCACCCAGCCCACTTCTTACGCTGCTGGGCAAACGCTGCCTGGAAGGTAGCTATCGATACGACCTCGCTGCTCATGGCTGACCTGTCTTGTGAGAGGCGCGATAATCCGCGACGAGGCTCAAGGCTTTGTCGAAAACGTCCGCGGGAATCATCTTGCCGCGCATTTTGGGGTAGACGCTTTCCGCAAAGTGCCTCCAATCGTCTTCCAGCTCCTGCGGGACTGGGTGGACTTGAAGTCCGCGCTTTTTCATTGCCTCAATGGCTTCCTGATTTTCCGCACGGCTCTGGGCCCGAATTTTGCTCGCGGCTTCGGCAGCGGCCTTCAGCACTTTTTCCTGTTGGTCTGAAGTGAGTCCGTCCCACGCCCGCTTGGTCATGACCGTCGCGCCAACAAGGGGGACATAGTTCACTTCCAGCAGATTCTTGGCCGCCAGGTCAAACTGGCTGGCCAGGGCATAGAAGGGCGTCACCGGGACCGTGTCGACAAGACCGGTTTGCAGGCTGATAAGCACATCGGACCATTCAAGCGGTACGGCCTGGAACCCCAAACTATTGATGACCGCGGCTTCATCAATGTCGCTCGAAGTGACAAAAATTTTGCTCTTCTTCGACTTGAACTCCTCCGGCCTGATGTAAGGCTGGCGGGAAATAATGTGAATCCAGCCTGCATCGGTCCAGGAGAGCGCGACAAAACCCTTTTGCTCGAGGCGCTTCTCCAAGTCTGGCCGCATTTTGGAACAAACGTATTCCATCTCGTCGAGCGAGTGATAGAGCATTGGTATTTTTTCGATAGCGCCCACGGCTGGATCAATGCTGGAAAGGCCGGCGGCAGAGAGCGTGGCGGCCTGAAGTTGGCCCAGGCGAAGGCGCCGAATGGTTTCTTCTTCACCGCCCATAGTTCCGCCGGGGTAGATTGTGAGAATCAGGGCGCCGCCTGTGCTTGTTTTCCATTGTTGCCCCATTTGTTCAAGCACGTGAAATTGAGAAGAACCTTGCGGGAGCAAAGTAGCTAGACGAATACGGACTTGCGCCAGAGCACCGACCGGGCAATACAGCTGAAGGAAAATCGCCGCCAGGGCTATAGCCTTCTCTTGTTTCTTAACGTGTTTCATTTCGATGCCCCCGCGCTGACAGCATCCACGAACAATTCGTCTTCGCGTGACAGCAGCCAGCGAGCGCGACGTTGCATGACCAGATTGCTCAAGCGCCACTCTGCCCGGCTGTCGGGATCAACGGCTAGCGCTTGCTTCAGCAACCCTTCGAATTCGCGGCGATTCTGTTTCTGCAGCGAGACGGTTTCCGCATAAGCGACATAGGGTGAAGCAAGCTGTCCGTTGGATAAGTAAACCGCGCGGTCGAAATGCGCTTTGCATCTGGCTGCGAAGTCGCCTTTTGCTCCCTGCCTGGCGGACTCGTAGCTGATCAGAAACTGGTCGATAGCCCCGTGTTCGTAATCCGGGTTGAGTTCGTATGCGCGGTCGATAATGGCTTCGACTTGCGGCTGTGCGGCTACCAACTCCGGACGATCTTTGGAAAGCGAAATGGCTGCCCCCCACGCGACCGCTGTCCAATACAAAAGCGGCACATCTCCTGGCTTGGCCACCCGCACTGCCGCTCTGGGATTCTCACGCAGCGAACTGGTGAACCCGCGATGCTTGATTTCCAGGCCGCGTAGACCGTAATCGCGCGCACGAAGATAAAGATTTCGCGCGCGCTCCGCCAAAGCTGTGGATTTGGTTACGTCCTCGATCTCAACCTGCTCAGAGCTTTGCTGAACGTACGCATAGGAGTACTGCGTGAACCCACTCGCAGCTGCAAAGAGCAACCCCCGATGCTTGGGACTCTCCGCAAGCAGGCCTTCAATGAGTTTTAGGCTGAAGGGAATGGCTTGGCCCACAAACTCAGGGTCATTATCAGAGGAGAAGGTGGTTCCGCTATTGGCCAGTGAGTCTCCTAGCTTGTTGATCGCGAATTTCCGCACAGAGCATCCCGTCATCACCATCGCGGTGGCCAGCAGCAACATCGCGGAGGAAATCTCATATAGGCGGCAGTCAGCATACAGCCGCGGCACGTGCCGGAGCGTTTTGCGGAGTTGAAAGTACCGCCGAAGGCAAAAGAGCGTGGCTTGAAGCAACGTGTAGCGCAGCCCCGTGGCCAAGAGCTCGACCTCTGCGGGGAAGAGGAACCGCAGGCTTACCTCGACACAACTGAGGCACCGTGTGGCAGTTCCCGAAAGCGTCCCCCACTCTTTGTCGTCCGGCAAGGCAATTGTATTCATTGGGTTCATTCCTTAAATCGGCACAGTAGAGCGGCCACTAAGAAGCAGCAAGCGACAAGGAACGACACGACTCTTTGGCGTCTCTTGTCGTGCTCCCTGCTTGCAATCTCAAGGAGATATCCTGGAACACGAATTCGTACTAGTAATGCAGAGGGAGAACATGCTGCTCCTACCAAAAAACTGCATCCGGTTTCTGGATGTCGCATAGAGAAAGCACGCGGAGCATGGGACGTCGTCAGAAGTCGCGGTACTCCCGGGACGTCGAAGAACGCCACGGCCTGCGAGAGTCTGCGGGCCGGCCTCCGCGGCAATGAGATCGGGATCACGAAACCCGATCGTAGCGATGTGCAACCGTTTCAGATGGCGTTCATTGAGTAGCTGTCCATATTCTTGTATTTCGTCAGCAATAAGATAGAGTCTTGGTCCCAGACCTTGTGGCCCAGAGTCAAATTCAAGAGGGTGTTTGCAGAGCGCAGCATTTGGGCGGCGTTGCTGCTGTGGATTGCATGCGTTGCAGCGATCATTCCACTGAGCCACGGCGCGTTGCCGTTTCATCGGCCGATTTTGGAAGGGATGTCTGTGCGAGCACAGGCGTTGCTGCAATTCCTGTCGCCTGTGCCTCCGCTGTTGCTGATGGGCGTGACGTACCTGCTTACTAGGAAGCGGATTGCGCCGGACATGGCGACCCGCGCCCCGGAGGCACGTGTAGCGGCGCGTGAGATAGTGGCTTTGTGGGGCTATGGCGCCGGCGTGCTCGTGATAGGACAGATTTTGGGGCGATGGCTCTTTGGAGAAGGAATTGGGCTGCACTTGAACGGGTCGCTATTCGGTGCTACGCGGACCCAGACGCCGCAAGAGGTGTGGTCGTGGGCCGTCTATAATTTCGTTTTGTATGCAGCTGTGCCCTACCTGTTTTTTAGTCGGCGAGGATACTCACACGAACGCCTGAATTTGAAATCATCCAACGTCAAAAACGACGCGCTTGTGATTTTTGTCGTCTTGGCGCTGGAATCGATGCTGGAATTGGCAGGGAAAGGCGGTCTAGGTATCACTCGCCACCAGTTTGTGATCGGCGGGATGATTTCGTTTGTCGTGCATCTCCTCGGTACCGGGCTGCCGGTGATGGTATTCATCTACAGCATCTTGTTGCCGCGCTACTTGAGGCTGACCGGCTCGAGGTCGACGACAGTCCTGCTCGGAGCGCTGAGTTACTCGGTATTGCACGTTTTCGAGTATTGGACAGTGTACGATTCACTGCCGCATGCCGCACTTTCTGTGATTTTTGTGGTCACCACGTTTTTCGGTCCAGGACTGATCAAATCGTATCTCACGCTACGGACGGGCAACGCCTGGGTCCACCTGTGGGCTTACCACGCGATTGCGCCACACGTGATTTCGGACACGCCAGTTGTCGTTAGGATTTTTGGCATCCATTAATCGGACAAGTAGCTCCATGTACCTACATGGACGAAATAGTGGCCGGACTTTGGCGGAGCAGTCTGGGGCTCAGGTCTTGGGTTTTTTCGCAGCGGTCTGTTTCGCGAGTTCTGCGCGGAAGGCCTGCTCTTTTTCGGCTACGAAACTCTTGTACCCCTCGGGATCGACGAACGAATTTGCGCCGCCGTTCTTGAGCTGACCGAACTTCGCTTCCATGTTGTAGAAGCTGCCGTGAGCGCCGAGGAAAACGTCGCACGGCAATTGCTTGAGCACGCGAAACATCTTCTCGTAGTCCGAGGCAATCTCCGGGTACCGAGTGTTGTTCACCAGCTTGTATCCGGGATTCACGTTGGGACTCCCGACGATCACCACGTTGTAGCTCTTGCCTGCCTCATTTGCCGTGAGCGTCCAAGTTGTACACCCCTTCGTATGCCCCGGCGTCAAATGGGCCGTCAGAACAACGCCACCAAGCTTAACGTCGTCGCCGTCGTGAAGGACGCGATCGACTTTTGCCGCGGGATAGAGAACGTCGGAATATTGGAAGTCCTTACCTCCTGACTCGACTACGGGCACGTCTCCCTCCATCACCATGTATCGCGCACCGGTAAGCTTCTTTATCTGGGCGCTGCCGGCGTCATGATCCCAATGCGCGTGGCTGATGAGCAGGATTTTCACGTCGGAAAAGTGGAAACCGAGCTTTTCGACGCTGTCCCGAATCTGCGGCACGGAACTCTCGAGATTGCTGTTGATGAGGATGTGGCCCTTCGGCGTGGTAATCAGATACGAGGCCAGCACGCGGCTTCCGACGTAGTGCACGTTGCCGACGATCTTGAAGGCGGGAAAAGCTTCAATCCAATCCGGGGGCACGTTGCTCTGGCCGGTCGCCTCGGGCGACTTGCCGTTGGCGTTTCGTAGAGTCGGCGGCACTAGGGGCAACACGGCTAAGACTGATATTGCTGCTATGGATGTTAGGAGCGCGCTTTTCATCTCCGTGCCTCCTTGAAAGATACATGTTCCCGCCTGCCGCATTTCTCGGGGCGTGCTTTTGGGCAGAAAGGTACCAAGTTTACTTCTTTTGGCTTTAGTTTCTTGCATCTCGCGGCTTGGGAAGCACGGGGCGGAGCTTGCCGGCGGTGAGGTCCTTTAGGCATGGAGTTGCTTGTTGAGCTCGAACCAAGTATCTGAGATTGGTATAGTCCTTCTGGACCTAGCTGCCATTCCTGGGCGCCCCGGCGCCATGCCTCGAGCGCCTCCTGGAGCATCGAGAATTCTTCGGTGTCGGCGATTCGGTATGAATTGCCGTACACCCCCTGGCGCTCGGCTCGAATCAGGCCGAACCCAACAAGCTTCTTGCTGTACTCTCTGAGGCATTTTTTGCCGATGTGGCCAAACGATCTATCGTCCGCCCATCCGGCGGCCAGTAGTAGTCACTTGGGTCGCCGCCCAGAGTTCCAAGAGATCCTCGTTCGGATTGCACTTGTCGATGACCTTGGAGCAGAAATGCCCTGGCGTGGGCAACTCGTCTTTGTACAGAATCGGGCTCCTCGAGGTCGTAGTTGAGGATTTTGAATAGGAAAGTTCATGCTGGTTGGTGGCCCGGACAACCATGATGTATGGTTTTGCCTCGAGTTCTCTGACAGTCCTCTGCGTTGTGCTGAAGGACCATCTGAGGGACAAAGCAATGTCCGCGAAGCTTTTTCCCACCGTGCGAGATCTCGAGGAACAATGGGTTAAGAGGAGTGGCCAGGAGGAAGGCTAAAAAAGGAGGCTCGAATCATGACCGCCTTTCGCAGACAGGAACTAAAAAGACTGTTGATCTGGCGGAATAATCAATGGCAGGCCGCTGGAGATTTCAAGACGTGGGATGAACTACACGGATTTCGCGAGGCACACCACGATAACAAAAAATGGAAAGCCGAGAAGGTTAAAAGCGAGAGACTGCTAGAAGTCGACCTTCACGGCTACCACCCAAGAACCGTGGACGAGTCTGGACTGCTTGCCAAGATCATCAAACAGGCCTGGGAAATGGGCGCCAAGGAACTCGTCATCATCCACGGTCACGGCATGTCGAGGGCAACGCGTAGACCATTTGCCAATACAAACACTGGTGTCCTCGGTTTGTCGGTACGCAGCTATTTGAGGAACACGAAGAAGCCTCGTCGTTGGATGTTCGCCAAAATTGATACGCACCACGATGGCAGTACCACCATAAAAATCAGATCAAACCCCAATCCCACAAGAACCGAGACGGATCGGTCGATCTTTCCTGAGTTGGATTTCCGAAGGTAGTCACCCGATAGTGGGGATCAAGCGGAATGGTGGATAGCGATGGGGAGGAGACTGGGCAATGCCTGACGAAGGATTGGAAGGTTTGGTGCAACAATTTGGCGCGATGATCGAGCATGCATTGGGAAATGGGCTCACGCTTCGGCTCTACGTAGTTTGTTAGTGCGCATGGGCAAGTGATCGCCATGAAATATGACCTAGCAGCGGCGAGGAGGGACTCGGTTGCACTCCGCTCTGCCAGCACGTACCCCGAGAAGCTTTCATTCTTCCGATCAATGTCTGCTTCTCCGACTCAGCCGGCCGAGGGATAACGGGGCTACCCCGGAGAGCAAAAGCAGAGTCCCCGGTGGCTCGGTGACAAGGTTTCGGTTGTGCAGTCTTGATCGTCCTAAGAGTAGGTGGTGCGGGTGTTACCAAAGACCTCTACAGATAGCGGTCCTTTCGAGTCGTAAGTCCTCCGCCATCGCCTTGAAAACTTCGGCCACGTGAAGGTAGGGGAAGCCCCACAGCTTAAGAGAAAGTAGGAACGATAAACTCACATCGGCTCATCTTCGTCTTTGTCTTTCGTCGAGCCTTGGCGCTGAGATTCGGCCAACCGGAATCGAATTGTGACGTTGCCTTCGGTTTCCACAGGCTCTCCGTCAAAAAGAGTTGGCGAATATCGCCATTGGCGAACGGCATCC
>Ga0126378_10003670_pt1 | contig 11623 bp, 8 predicted proteins | sample PanSoiMetPlot_23_FD_92587 | JGI IMG/M metagenome (GOLD analysis project Ga0126378, IMG submission 92587) | Tropical forest soil microbial communities from Panama - MetaG Plot_23 | ecosystem: Environmental > Terrestrial > Soil > Tropical forest > Bulk soil | place: Panama | collected 2016-02-17
AAGGCCCTGCGCCGTAAGCACATGGGTGGACGTCAGCATTACTTGCGCTGGAAGCCGGACACCTGGCGTCACTGGGAAGACTGTCAACTGTCCTATGACAGTACGGTTGGATTTGCCGACTGTTTGGGATTCCGGGCTGGAACTTGTATCCCCTACCGTCCGTGGCTTTTCTCACAGGACCGTGAAGCCAATCTGCTCGAGATTCCGCTTATTGCGATGGATTGCACGCCGGTCGCGTACATGGGACTTTCTGTAGAGGAGAGTTTCCACAAGATTTCAGAATGTGTTGAGCGCTGTCGTCTCGTTGGCGGCGTGTTTACATTGCTATGGCACAACACGACGTTACTGGATCCGATGTACGGGAATCTCTACCACCATTTATTAGCGCTTTTGTCGGGCGCGAAGCGATTCGACTGGTCGCTTCCATCCGAGTGGTATGCCGGCCGATAATTCGCCAGAATGTCATGTGCCGCTCACAGAAGATTCGTTCTTCACCACGACGAAGAAGAAAAACTGAGCGAACCATTTGAACGGCCACCTGCGCGATAGCCAGAAGTTTAATCTGTTTAAATGAGCAGACAAAGGGGTGTCATGGAGCAGCAGGAGCAAAGGCCCGTTGAATAAGCAGTTTACTCCTGAGGAGCAGACGATCCGCGCACCTTTCGCCCGGAAAAGTGACGGACCTTTGTAAAACGGGTATCGGAGATGGTCGCGGAGGCCCTCGGTGATTTCGCGTCTTCGTAGCACGCTCGAGAGGTAAGAAGTCAGGTAGCCAAGGGAAAGACAGTTCGGAAGACTAACGATCGCCGCTCCGCCGGGCGCAAGCAAAGCCAAAATACTCTGAATCACCGCGTCAGGGTCGTCAGTGTGCTCGATGACCTCGGTGCACAATATGAAGTTGTAACGTGTCGTCTCGGCGCGAATGAGGTCTGTGGCATCCATGACCCGAAAGGAAATTCGTTTTTTGGGGAGCTCTGAACCGAATTCGCGACGCGCTCGCTCTATGTACTTGGCGCTGATGTCGACTCCCAACACTTCCTTAAAGCCAATGTCGGAGATAATCTTGGAGTAGAACCCCGCATTGCACCCAATGTCCAACGCGCAGTCAAATTCACAGATCACGCCATTGGCGATCAATCTCTGCATAACCCTCTGGAAGAGTGCTATTCGCGAGCGGTGGTAAACCTTCGTCAAAATGTCGTTCTTGTACTCGTAGAGATCGTTCAGCTGCTGCTGGAGTTCGGTGGCATCGTCGCAAACGATGCTCAGCAGTTGGGTTGGCGTGGACATAGTTTTCCGTGAAGAGGGCTTCTCTTTGTGTACAAGCTACTATCACCGCGGATGTCCAACATTAATGTCGCTTCCTCAACTACCATTCCGAGTACTTCCTCCCATCCAGCGCTGTCCCCTGGGATTTCGAGTGTACGTCGTACACATTGCCCCCGCCCCAGGAAGTGGAGTCCGGATCATCCTGGATGGACTGCAGATTCCATTCGGCGCGGCCGGTCATCGGGTCAACCGGGATCCGGCGCAAGAAGCGCATCACCCTGTTACCCCCGGCGTAATCCACGCCCTTCACCAGTGTCTCCAGATCCGGCGGATAGCCTTCGCTTCCATAGGCGGACCGAATCAGATTTCGGTCAGCGTAATCTTTGTAGCGGTCAATGGCATCACGCATTTCCCGCAGCTCCCGGCGAAGCCGCGCCTCCTTAGGGCGGACGATGGTGAAACGAACGACAGGCAAGGCGGCGCTGGCAAGGATGATGAGAACCGACGAAGCAATGATGAGCTCGAGAAGGCTCATGCCTTTCCAGGAAGATTTAGGCCGGTTGCCCTTGGCAGTCATCCGAGGCACTCCATTTTGGGAGAAAAGGGATACCGGAAAGAAGCCTCGCGAATGGATTGCGCAGCGCCCGCGGCGAGCCCTATCCATAAGAAAAAAAAGCCCTGGAGAATCGCATTGTAAAACGTGCCCATGCCAATGTTCATAATCAAGGCGGTGACCATCATGACAAAGCCAAGTCGCAGAACAAGAAACGTCGCGGGGATGCGCTCTTCCAATTCAGGACTGGCTCGCCGAGCGGTGCGCATTCCCCGCCAAATCAGGAACAGCGGAAAGAGGAAGTACGCCAGATAGGCCACAAAGCCAAGGAGGCCGAATTTCTTTAGCACGTCCAAATACTCAGAATCCGTGACGATACCTTCAAAGACGGTTTTCGCCGGACCACGGCCCAGAATGGGTGATTGCGAGAACGAATCAAGAGCGTCAAGCCAAAGTCGATCAACCCGGCCACGGAACGAGTCAGTTTCCGTCGGCGCCTGAAGAGTTTGCAAGCGCTCAAGGGTTCGCTGGTTGGCGCTCGACACGAGGAAAATGGCCGAAGCAAAGAGCGTCAAAAGTGCGAGCGGCACCACGAGCCGTGACCACCGCGGACGGCCCGAGGCAAAGGAGCTGGCAGCAACCAACAGAATCGCAAAAGCGGCAGTGAGCAGACCGTAGCGAGAGCCAGTCATCACTAGCGTGACGACACAAGCCAGGAACATACCAATGTTCCTGGCTTGGCGGTCCACTCGGAGCATAGCGGCAAGCAAAAAGGCTGCAGCGGACCACGTCATGAGCATGCCGAGAAGATTGGGATTGCCCAACGTGGAGTAAACGCGCCGGGCATAAAGCAAGCCGCGTTGTGAGTGTTCCGGAGCAACATAGATGTTGTCCAACCAGTTGGCATATCCCAGCCCAGCCCATTGCCCCCAGGCGTAGAGACACATAAGGAGGAGCGTTGCAGCGAAGAAACTAAGGAGCCGTCGCAGACCAGCCTCTGACAACTGTGCTTCGTAGGCGAGAGTAAAAAAAGCTACAGGAAGCCATAATTTCGGAAATTCATAAAAGTCGCGGAGAACCATGGCTTGGCCAAGCATGGCGGAGCCGTACCAAATCGAGAGCGCAACTGCAACCGTATAAACAGCGCCAACAACGAACATGCCATTGAATTGAATCTTCCGGACGATGCCCGCGAGCAAGAGCCATCCGTACGTCACGAAAATAAGGGGGAGCAGAGCCACTTCCCACTTGAGATAAAAGCTGTTGGGATCCCACATGAGCGCAGGAGGAGAAAAGATAGACAGAACAACCAACGAAATGACCGCCAGCTGGGCGAGCGATTCACGGAAATGAGCTCGTGAAGCGCTCGGTTCGCGCCCGAAAAGCGGAACTGTGATTGCGCCAGAAGCCTGAGACAGTGGCATTATTCTTTCCAAGATCAAGCCAACTACCCGAGTGCTCGACGGCGTTCGGGAGTGGTGTTGCGCAGGAGCCGCGCTTTGAAGCGCGCCCATGCAATTTGATAAGCCTCGAGTTCACCCAACGACGGAACCAGAAAACTCTGCCAGGAAACCTTAAGCTGCCGCTTCAGGAAGAAGGCTAGTAAAGCGGTCTGCACGGAATAAGCGACGGTCGAGGCCAGGGCCGCGCCGTTAATTCCCATGCGGGGAATCAAAAGCAGATCCAAGCTCACCGTCACGACAAGAGAAAGGAAGGCGCAAATGGAGCTAAACTCCGGCCTGGCTCTTCCTGCTAGGTCGGCGCAGATGACTTTCGAGACTGAGAGAGCAATGGTGCCAGGCAGGATCCACCAAATTACGGGGACGCTCGGAGCGAAGCGCGCTCCGAAAACCAGGGGGATCGCCCAAGGAGTTAGTAAGGCCATCAAGACCCCCGACACACAAGCGACGAGAATGACATGGCGAATAACGAGGCATGTAAACTCCGTGGCGCCTTGATTCAGGGTGCGTGCCGTGCGCGGAATGAGAGCCAAAGCAGCCGCATGGGGGATCTGCCACAGCCCCTCCGCGACGAGAACGCCAACGGCATAGAGCCCCACTTGAGTGGTATCAAAGAAATAGTTAACGACAAAAACGTCGAGACGGTAATTGAAGAACGTGGCGAGGTTTCCCAGCTGGCCTCGCAAGCCTAGATTAAGGACGGAATAAAGCTTGCGAAGTGCCGTCTTTGGGTTCCAAGCATCGCGCAGGAAGCTTCTTAGGAACGCGGCGGTCACCAGGGCGCAGATAAGAGTTCCTATTTGATTGCCAAGAAAGGCGGTCTCCGGTTTGGCTCCGAAAAGGAAAACCGATAGAGCGATGCCCGCAAGTCCCAAGATCTGATTTGATAGAGCCAACCCGGAGCGCAAGCGGAAGCGCTCCAAGCCTGTAAGGATGGCCATCAGATAAGTAAGGAAAATGCTTAGAGGTATTCCGGTAAAGGCGAGGACGGCCATGGAAGAGGTCATGCCTTTGAGAAACGCAGGAGACCATTTCCAGTAAACAAAGACCCAAAGACAACTGGAAAAGAAACTACCGATGATCGCAGTCGAGACAATTGGTGGGAGCCATTCTGAGCGTTTCTCACCAGATTCCGCGGTCCAAATCGTCAAGGCATAGTCGCCACCGAGTCCCCCTGCTAGGACACCAAATGCGGTTGCCATAAGGCACAAACTGATTTGTCCACGGCCGGCTGGTCCCAGTAAGCGTGCGTAGCAGGCCTGGACTAGTAGGGCAGCGACGGCGCAGGACAGTTGCCCCCCGAGGACGGCCATCAAGTTGAAAAGGAACCCTGCCTGCGGAGTTCGCGTGTCCGGCGAACATTTCCTCGTGATTATTGATCTTGAACCGGCAATCGCAGTTCCCATGAAAGTCAGATTCCGACGACTTGGATGCCTCCAAAGCACCCCATGAACGTGCTTGATGTTCCAGATTGCGAGGAGACCTGAATACGCGCTGAATGTTAGGGCTGCGTGACATGTAAGTGAAAGTTGGATACAGACCGAGTGGCTGTTTGCTTTCTAGTTTTCATGGTTCGTTTATCCGCCGATAACAACGCGCGGATAACTATGACGGCGCTTTATTACAGCCCTCTTTTGAACCAGCCTATTGGCGGAGAGGTCTCGTCGCGGGACAAGCCGCGTCGTATGGTGAATTTAAAGGATGTAAGTCACAGGGCGGAGCTATATGCACAGGATCGTGCAGGTGAACGGAGGCGAGGAGAATGTTCTGGAGCCGCCGTGGCACGCAGTCTACACGAAGCATCAACATGAGAAGAAGGCAAGCGCGCAGCTCGCTGGAAAGGGATTCGAGGTGTTTCTTCCTTTGTACAGTGCAGAGCACCGCTGGAAGGACCGGAAGAAAGTCGTCTCCTTGCCATTGTTCTCCTGTTACTTATTCGTCCGCACGAATTTGGATCGCAAATTGGAGATTTTACAGACGCCCGGCGTCTTTTGGTTGGTGGAAAGTGGGGGATATCCTTGCGCGGTCCCGGACTCGGAGATCGAGGCCATTCGAAAGATCACCCAAAGTCCGGTGAAGTTTGAACCGCACTCTTATCTGCGACGCGGTGATTACGTGCGGATTCGAGAGGGCTCGCTTGCAGGCATTGAAGGAGTCTTGAAGCAGGTGAGGAACCGCTATCGCGTGGTCCTATCGGTGGACTTACTGCAAAAAGCACTTGCGGTGGAAGTGGATTATTCTGCCATCGAGCGCATAAACCGGCCGGCGGACCAGCCTAGCTTTGCCCCCCAGCAATACGATGCAATGCATACAGCTTGCAATTAGCTTTCTGGGATCACTGGAGAGGCGCACGCATTGGTGGTAATCGAATCATGAGACCGGAGCAATTCAACAGGGAACTGCAAGAAGCTGGAAAGGAGCATTTGGCTGAGCGACGGCTCGACGAAGTTTTGTTTCTCCGAGCGGATCATGATTTTACCTGGGAACAAGCGGTTCGGATCTTGCGCAAGAACGCTCGTTTTACTCTCCTCATTGCTGGAGTGCTGACTTCAGGCGTCGTCCTCGGCGCGCTGTGGATGAAGGATACTTACCAGCCGATGGCCCGGCTGGAGATTGTTCCGCCGAGCAATGGATTCAGGACTCTTCAGGAAACCGAGGAGAGCCAGGCCACGGACCAAGACTACTTGGAAACCCAGTCTCAGATTTTACGAAGCGATGCGTTGGCAATGAACGTGATTCGACAGTTGCATCTGGACAAGAATCCCGAATTCGCCAGCAACGAGAGCCAAGCTCAGCCCAAACAATCGCAGGAACCTACCGAGGCAACTGGACCCGGCGAACCCAAAGCCGGTTCCTTTCTACAGGAGCAGTTCGAGCTTGTGAACCGTACTGCCGCGGAATCGGCGGCGCTGGACGCTTTCCGCAAGCGTCTCGCCGTGAATCGTGTTCGGAACAGTCGGCTGGTGGAAGTTAGTTTTCAGAGCCATGATCCGCGGTTGGCACAGCATGTCACAAACACGTTGATCACCCAATTCATGGATCAGAACTACCGGCATCGGTACGCGTCTACAATGCGCGCCTCGGAGTGGCTGTCGTCGCAGCTCAGCGATTTACGGCAAAAGGTAGAGGAAGCAAACCAGGCAGTGTCGGACTATCAGAGGCGCTATGGCCTTATCGAAGCCGATGAACGGGACGTGCCGCTGGCGCAATTGATGAACGAGGTAAATCACCAGCTTAGCGATGCGCAAGCGAATCGCATTGAGGCGGAGGCTTACGTCAGGATGATTGACCTGGGCCAGTCAGAGGACATTCCCGCCGTGCGCGATGACCAGGTATATCAAAACCTCATTACGCGTTATGCGGAAGTGCGGGCCCAACTGGCGCAAGCCCGCACGATTTATGGCGACGAAAACGCGAATGTGAAAAAACTGGAAAACGAATCGAGCGAGCTGGGGGCGCAGGTAGAAGCGGAGCGGACGCGGATGGTGAGCCAGGTGCGGACTTCCTTTGCGGCGGCGCGAGACCGAGAGAACATGATGCTCGACGCAAGAGAAAAGCTGAAGGCTCAGATGGGAGACGCAAGTTCGCACATGGTAGCGTATCGCGTGCTGCGGAACGAGGCCATGGCCAAGGCGGAGCTGTACAACACACTGCAGGCACGGTTAAAAGAGGCAGGCATCTTCGCGGGCTTGAGGTCCAGCAACATCAACGTTGTGGACCTGGCAGCGCAGCTTCCCAGGCCAACGGGACCGCCTAGGAAGACAATTATCGCCGCCGGAGGCATGCTAAGTGTCCTGTTGGGTGTTGTGCTCGCTTTCGTGCGGGAAAGCTTCAACAACACGGTCAGAACTCCAGATGATTTAAGGCAATGGACTGGCCTGCCGTCGCTGGGCATGCTTCCGACGATCAACGAGGCCAACCGCTCCAGAAACGGAAACCTATTAACCGGCGGGCTAGGTGTTTCGGCCAATGGTGAGAAGAGGCTTCCGAGGATACAGACAAGCCGGTCTGGTACGGCCGAAGCAGAAGCAATGAGATATCTTCGGGCAGGACTGCTGTTTTGTAAACCCAGCGCGCCACCGAGACTCATCCTGGTTTCGTCATCCTCTGCAAGCGAAGGAAAGACAACTATAGCAATCAATCTGGCGGTCGCTATGGCGCAGCGCGGCAAAACCTGTCTAGTAGAAAGTGATTTGCGCAGGCCCATGATCTCCGAAGCTCTTGGCATGGGATCAAAAACAGGCTTGAGCCAAGTGCTCACAGGCGCTGCGCCGCTGGACAGCGCGCTGGCCAGTGTGCAAGGAGAACCCAACCTTATGGTGCTTCCCTGCGGTCCAGCCATTGCGAATCCAGAGGACCTGATTGAATCGGGGGAGATGAAAGCGGTGTTAATTGCCCTGCGGGATGAATTCGACTACGTGGTCGTCGATTCGCCGCCGGTAATCCCGTACTCGGACGCACGGGTTTTGTCAACCTTCTCGGACGCGGTGGTTCTGGTAGGGCGGTACGGCTATACGACGCGGCGGGCGATTACGCGATGCACAGAGATTCTGGAGGAAGTCGAGGCTCCGGTGCTGGGCGTGGTTTTGAACGATATCAACTTGGAATCGCCGGACTACCACTATTACAACTACGGCTACAGCCGCCGCATGAAAAAGATGCGGCCATACGCGGCGAAGGAATACGAGCCTACGTCACCGACTCAGGAGCCCGAGGGGCCAGTAAAGAAAAAAAGCGCGCACGCTTGAGATCGCGCGAGGCGCGGAAGCGAGCGGTTATGACCATCCAAAAGTATTGCAGAGGGGCTGTGTACCAAGAAAAACTGCGGTCAGTTGTCCTAGCGCTGACACTTGGCTTTTGTCCGACCGCCAGCGGACAAGCAGGCGGCGTGGCCAACGAGAGCCAAAAATCCGCGAAGGCCAGCGTCGAGGAATACAAGATCGGGCCGGATGACGTGCTGCGGGTCACGGTCGCTGATGCTCCAGAATTCGGTGGGAAATTGCGGGTAAGCGACACGGGGCTCATTGAAATTGCCGGGGTTTCGACCCCCATACACGCCGAAGGGCAAACAGCGTTGGAGCTATCCCATGCGATTCGAACGGCACTAATTGATGCGAAACAACTGCGTGATCCGCAGGTGGGCGTGTTTGTCGAGGAATACCACGGGAGCACCATTAGCGTTCTTGGAGCCGTGAACAAGCCAGCCGTTTATGCGATACAAAGAAAAACCACGGTTGTCGATGCGATATCGATGGCCAGCGGGACGCTGCCAAACGCCGGAAGCACCGTCACCATCATGAGGGGCCGAGCAAGCGCAGAAGCGACAGGAACAACGGTGGGCTCCGTACAGATCATTGACATGAGCCGGCTGGTGAAGGGCGAGGATTCATCGGCAAATGTCGAGGTGAGAAACGAAGACGTCATCAGCGTTTCGGCGGCGCAGGTTGTGTATGTAGTTGGCGCGGTTACCAAGCCGGGAGGCTTTACGATGAGCAATCCGAGCGAAGGGATCTCGGTAGTGCAGGCGATTGCTTTGGCGGAAGGTCTGCGGTCCGTCGCCGCGCCGCATCGCGGAGTGATCGTGCGGCAGTCTACGAATGACCAAGCACGGCGAGAGATTCCCGTGGACATCGCTCAGATGATGTCCGGGAAAGGAACCGATCTATTGTTGGCGCCAAACGACATCCTTTATGTTCCCGAGAGTGGCGGGAAGAAAACACTAAAGGTCATGGGCGACGTAGCCATGGCGGCTGTAAACGGTCTGGCGGTTTATGGGCTGGGATACAGAGTTGGAACGCGCTGATAATGTGGCTAGAAATCCAATAAGCAAGGTTATCCAGAGAGGGTCTCAATGCTTACTTCTATGGGCTCGAACGAAGGTGCAGGAACAGCAGTCGCAAAGGTCACTGCAGTGAGCCAAACAACTGTGTCTCAAGCTGGTGGCTTTGACTTTCTGGACTTAAAGGCCCAGTTTGCAACGATTCGCGAAGAAGTTATGGAGGCCGTCACTCGAGTCATGGACAGCCAGCATTTCATCCTCGGTAGCGAAGTGAAGCTGCTCGAGGAAGAAATCGCGGCGATGTTGAGCGCGAAGCATGCAGTTGCTTGCGCGTCAGGCTCCGATGCCCTTGTGCTGGCGATGCTCGCTTGTGAAATCGGAGCGGATGATGAGGTGATAACGACTCCGTTTACCTTTGTTGCGACAGCTGGATCGATTGCGCGAGTTGGAGCAAGACCCGTGTTTGTGGATATTGAGCCGGGGACCTTCAACATCAACCCCGACGGAATCGAAGCGGCAATAACGCCAAAGACGAGAGCTGTACTTCCCGTCCATCTATTCGGGTTGCCCACCGACCTTGACCCCATCCTGAAGATCGCAGAAGCCCGAGAGCTAGTGGTCATCGAAGATGCGGCACAAGCCATCGGAGCACGCTACAAAGGCAGTCTTGTGGGGACCTTAGGCACCTTCGGATGTTTCAGCTTTTTCCCGTCGAAGAACTTAGGCGGTGCGGGCGATGGAGGGCTGGTCACGACCAATGACAGCATACAGGCTGAGCGGCTGCGCCTGCTGCGTGTGCACGGCAGCAAAACGAAATATCATCACGAAATTCTAGGGATGAACAGTCGACTCGACGCACTACAGGCTGCCATCCTTCGAGTCAAGCTCGGTCACCTGGAAAGTTGGACCCGAGGCCGCGAAGCTAACGCCAACCGCTACCGAGCACTCTTCGAAGAGACCAGAGCAACGCGGTTTGTGCAACTCCCCCCGCTTCCAGTAATGGAATCGCGCCATGTGTACAACCAATTCTGCATCCGGTGCCAAGAGCGAGATGAACTAAAGGAGTTTCTGAGGCAAGCGGGAATTCCAACCGAGATTTCTTATCCAGTGCCGCTCCACTTGCAAAAAGCATTCTCCTATCTGGGGTATCAACCGGGAGAATTCCCACAGGCGGAAAAGGCATGTCAGGAAGTGCTTGCTCTTCCTGTTTATCCTGAGTTGAAAGAATCTCAGCAAGAAGCTCTGGTGCGGGCCGTGGCCAACTTTTATTCCAGCATGAACTAATAAACGGAATCCCACCTAATTTTCTCAAGACTAAATGGCAATTGATTCGTTGAGACCAACTGGTCTGGGACGAGGGGAACATATGGGAGAGAGCAAGGTTCCAGGCGTGGCGGTGGTCGGTTGCGGGTATTGGGGCAGGAATTTGGTCCGCAACTTTTGGGAGTTGGGGGGGCTGACGGCTGTTTGTGACGTAGACGCGGCTCCTCTGGTAGAAATGCAGAGGTACTATTCCGCTTTAACCGCCCAGAGCTTCGAAGAAGTCCTGACAATGCCGCAAGTGAGCGCCGTGGCCATAGCCGCGCCTGCAGCGCAACACTATAGCCTGGCAAAGAGGGCGCTGCTTGCTGGAAAAGATGCGTTTGTGGAAAAGCCGCTGGCGCTGCGCGTGGAGGAGGGCGAGGAATTAGTAGAGCTGGCGCGAAAGCAGTTGCGCATTCTGATGGTTGGACACCTGCTTCATTACCATCCGGCGGTGACCGAGCTTCGCCGTCTGGTGCAGGAAGGCGAGCTGGGGAAAGTGGAATATATCAGCTCGTCGCGGCTGAATCTGGGCAAGGTGCGAACCGAAGAGGACATTTTGTGGAGTTTTGCGCCGCACGACATTTCCGCGATCCTCTACCTTCTGAATGAAGCTCCCACGCAGGTCGCAGCGCAGGGGGCAAGCTACTTGAACCATGACGTTTCCGACGTAACGCTGACCATCTTGAGCTTCGCCAGCGGAGTAAAGGCGCACATCTTTGTGAGCTGGTTGCATCCGTTCAAAGAGCAAAAGCTTGTGATTGTCGGTGACCGGAAGATGGCTGTGTTTGACGACACAGAGCAGGAACGCAAGCTCGTGCTGTATCCGCATCGCATCGAGTGGGTCAATCGCATGCCCATTGCCAGGAAGGCCGAAGGCGAATTGGTGAGTTTGGTCAAAAAGGAGCCATTGAAGCAAGAGTGTGCCCACTTTCTAGAATGTGTCCAAGAACGCAGGACACCCCAAACGGATGGAGAGAACGGCTTACGAGTGCTGAAAATCCTGCATGCGGCCGGCGAGTCGATTCGCCGTTACGGCCAGCCTGTCTTAACTGAGAAAAAACGGGAAAAAGGTTTTTACGCACACCCATCAGCCGTGGTGGACGAGCCGTGCGAGATCGGAGGGGACACGAAAATCTGGCATTTCTCGCATGTAATGTCGGACAGCAGGATAGGGAACAAATGCATTCTCGGCCAGAACGTGCACGTCGCCAGCGGGGTGCGCATCGGAAACAACGTCAAGATTCAGAACAATGTGTC
>Ga0126378_10003671_pt1 | contig 11621 bp, 8 predicted proteins | sample PanSoiMetPlot_23_FD_92587 | JGI IMG/M metagenome (GOLD analysis project Ga0126378, IMG submission 92587) | Tropical forest soil microbial communities from Panama - MetaG Plot_23 | ecosystem: Environmental > Terrestrial > Soil > Tropical forest > Bulk soil | place: Panama | collected 2016-02-17
CTGGGAGTTCGGCCGCACCCTGGTCAAGCAGGCGGTGCGGAGCTGAGCCCGGAACTGAGCAGGGCCTCCGCCACCGCCAGGTCCTGCGGGTAGGTGACCTTGATGTTGCGCTCGCTGCCCGGCACGATGTGCACCGGAACCTCTGGCAGGTAGCGCAGCACGATCCCGCAGTCGTCGGTGGCGGGCAGCCGCGGAGAGGCGGGGGCGGCGGCGGCGAGTTCGTGGGCCCGCCGGATCACAGAGAGCCGGAACCCCTGCGGGGTCTGGCAGCGCACCAGGCTGTCCCGCCGGGGCATGCCGGTCATCGCACCGTCGCTGACCACGGCGATCGTGTCGGACGACGGGACGGCGACCCCCACCGCCCGGTGCTCGGCCAGCGCGGCCACGCAGGCCGCGATCGTCCGCTGGTCCACCAGGGGCCGCGCGGCATCGTGGAACAGGACGTCGCACTCGGCGGGCCCGAGTTCGGCGATGGCCACCCGGGTGGAGTCCACCCGGGTGATCCCGCCCTCGATCACCCGGCTCAGCTTGCGGTACCGGCCGCCCGCCAGCAGGTCCCGGACCCGGTCGGCGTGATTCGCCACCATCACGACGAGGATGTCGTCCACGGCGGGAGCCCGGTCGAACGCCGCGACCGAATGCTCGATGAGCGGCCGCCCGCCCAGCGGGACCAACTGCTTCGGCAGGCCGGTGCCGAAGCGCTCCCCCGAGCCCCCTGCGAGCACCACAGCAACCGTCCGCATGACGCGGACTCTACCTCCCGGCGCGGTGACGGGGCCGCGGGCAATGAGGGCTGATCGTGGCTGCGGGGGAATGGCGGAGGGCTAGGCTCGGTGCCCATCGAGTTGGCTCCGCCCTGGCGGGCGCGCCATGATCATTGCAAGACCACGTGTGGTGGGCGGACCGGAAGAGACGGGCGAGGGAGGAGGCCGCGGGTGATCGGAATGGTGCTAGCCGCGGGCGCGGGGCGGCGCCTGAGGCCGGATACCGACGCGCTGCCCAAGGCGCTGCTTCCGGTGGCAGACCAGACGACCATCCTGGACATCGCGCTGCGCAACCTGGCCGCGGTCGGCCTTGCGGACGTCGTCGTGGTGGTCGGGCACGCGGCAGAGGTGATCGCGGACCGTGCCCCGGCGCTGGAACGTGCGCACGACGTGACCCTCACGCTCGTGCACAACGACCGGGCCAGGGAATGGAACAACGCCTACTCGCTGTGGCTCGCCAGGGAGCACTTCGCAAGCGGCGCGCTGATGGTCAACGGCGACACCGTCCACCCGGTGGGCGTCGAGAAGGCTCTGCTTGCCGCGCGCGGCCGGGCCGGGGTGATCGTGGCTATCGACAACGTCAAGCCGCTCGCGGACGAGGAGATGAAGGTCGTTCTCGGCAAGAGTGGGTTCCTGGCGAAGATAACCAAGCAGATGGATCCCGCCCTCGCCGACGGCGAGTACATCGGTGCCACGCTGATCGAGTCCGAGGCCGCGCTGCCGCTCGCCGACTCGCTGGAGGCGACCTGGCGGCGCGACCCTGGCCTGTACTACGAGGATGGCTACCAGGAACTGGCCGACCGCGGCGGGGATATCGCGGTCGCGCCGATCGGTGCGATCGACTGGGTCGAGGTCGACGACCACAAAGACCTGGCGAGGGCCAGGGAAATAGCGCACCACTGCTGGGAACCAATCGTGGCCGGCGCGTGAGCGGTCTGGCACACACGGCTGGCCGGTGCCCGTGCGTGGGGGTGCGTCCGTGCGGCGGCTCGTATGTGCGAACCGGCCACAGTGCGTTAACCTCGCGGGCATGCCGTTGCTCGCCCGGATGCTTCCCGCGCCCCTGATCGTTGAGGTGAGGGCGGGCGCGGTGGCTGGCCTTGGCGCGCTGCTCGCCGACCGGCGGATCGCCACCGAGGGCCGGGTCGCGGTGGCGGTCGGCCCCGGCCAGGGCGACGGCGTGGCGGCCGAGCTTGAGATCAGCGAGGCCGAGCTGTTCCGGGTGACCGACGGCAGCCACGGCACCGCGGTGACGCTCGGGAAGCGGCTGCGGGCAGGCGCGTACGAGGCGGTGGCGGGCATCGGCGGCGGCCGGACCATCGACGTGACCAAGTTCGCCGCGCACATGGCGGGCCTGCCGATGGTGGCGGTCGCCACCAACCTCGCCCATGACGGCATCGCCTCCCCGGTCAGCTCGCTGGAGCACGAGTCGGGGAAGGGCTCTTACGGGGTTCCCATGCCGGTGGCCGTGGTGGTGGACCTGGACCGGGTGCGGGCCGCGCCGGCCCAGCTCGCCACCGCGGGAATCGGGGACGTGGTCAGCAACCTGTCCGCGGTGGCCGACTGGGAGCTGGCGGCCGCGGACACCGGGGAGCCGCTGGACGGCCTCGCGGCCGCGATGGCGCGGTCGGCCGCGCAGGCGGTGCTGCACCAGCCCGGCGACGCGCGGTCGGACGCGTTCTTGACCGTGCTGGCCGAGTCGCTGATCCTGTCCGGGCTGGCGATGGCGGTCGCCGGGTCAAGCCGCCCCTCCAGCGGCGGCGATCACGAGATCATGCACGCGATCGACCAGCTCTACCCGGGCACGGCCAGCCACGGCGAGCTGGCCGGCGTCGGCGCGCTGTTCTGCGCCTGCCTGCGCGAGGACGCCGAGCAGGCGGGTCTGATCTCGGCCTGCCTGAGCAGGCACGGGCTGCCCCGCACGCCCGGCGACATCGGCCTGTCCGGCGCCGAATTCACCAAGGCGGTCCTGCACGCCCCATCCACGCGCCCGGGACGCTATACGATCCTGGAACGGCTCGCGCTGACCGAGGCCGAGGCGGGGTCGCGAGTGGAGGAGTATGTCCGGTCCGTCGCTGGCTGAGGTTAAGGCGAGCGGCCAGCCGCCCGAGGTCATTTCCAGGCTTAACGACGAGCATTGGGCGGGCCGTCTCTACATGCGGCGGGTCTCCCCGCACGCGACCTGGGTTTTCGCGCGCCTTGGCTGGCCGCCGAACGCGGTCACGGCCGGCTTCATCGTCTGCGGCGTGGCCGCCGGGGCGGTCGTCGCGCTGGGCGGCCTCTGGTCGGCCATCGCCGCGGCCGTGCTCATCCAGGCGTACCTGCTGCTCGACTGCTCCGACGGCGAGCTGGCCCGGTGGAGCGGCAAGACCTCCGTGACCGGCGTCTACCTGGACGGGATCGGCCACTACCTGGGGGAGACCGCGCTGCTCGCCGGTCTTGGCATCCGAGCCCAGGGACAGATGCACCTTTCGGGCCCCTACGTGAGCGTGGGGCTGGCGGCGGCGGTGCTGGCGGCGCTGGTCAAGGCGGAGACCGACAACGTGATCGTGGCCAGGGCCAAGACCGGCCTGGCCGGGTCGCACGACGACGCGGCGCTCGCGCCGCGCGGGGCCGGACTCGCGCTGGCGCGCCGGCTGGCCTCCGCGCTCAAGATCCACCGGGCGATCCAGGCGGTGGAACTGTCGCTGCTGATCCTGGCCGCCGCGGTCATCGACGCGGCCAGGGGCGGGCTGACGGCCACCCGGGTCCTGACCGTGGCGTGCCTGGTCATCGCCGCGCTGATGGTGGTCGCGCACCTGGTGGCCATCGTGGCTTCGCGGCGGCTGCGGTGAGTCGGGCCGGCCGCGGCGCCGACGCCGGCGGAACCCGGTGCCGTGCGAGCGCGATGAGGATGCCATGAAGCTCTCTTGCGTGATCTTGACCATGGGGAACCGCCCGGCCGAGCTCGGCCGGGCGGTCGCCAGCGCGCTGGCGCAGCAGGACGCCGGCCTGGAGGTGGTGGTGATCGGCAACGGCGCGGACGTCGGCCAGGTGCCGCCCGGCGTGAAGGTGGTCCGCCTGCCGGAGAACCTGGGCGTGGCCGGCGGCCGCAACGCGGGCGTGCAGGCAGCCGGCGGCGACGTGGTGCTTTTCCTCGACGACGACGGCTGGTACCCGGACCGGACGCTCGGCCAGCACGTCGCCAGCCGTTTTGCCGAAGATCCGGGCCTGGCCGTGATCTCCTTCCAGGTCGCCGACCCGGAAGGCGGGCGGGGGGCGCGCTGGCACGTGCCGAGGCTGCGGGCCGGCGACCCGGAGCGCTCGTCGGTGGTCACCACGTTCGCGGGCGGGGCCTGCGCGATCCGGCGGGCCGCGTACCTGGCGGCGGGCGGGCTGCCGGAGGCGTTCTTCTATGCGCACGAGGAGACCGATCTCGCCTGGCGGCTCCTTGGCCTGGGGTACCGGCTGGAGTATGACGCCGCCGCGCGGATGTGCCACCAGCCGCTGCCGAACGCCCGGCACGCCATCTGGTACCGGTTCGACGGACGGAACCGCGTGCTGCTGGCCCGGCGGAACCTGCCCTGGCTGCTGGCCGCGCTGTACCTGCTGGACTGGTTCGGCCTGACGGTGGTGCGCGAGCGGTCGCTGGCCGCGTTGCGGGCCTGGCTGTCCGGGTTCGCCGAAGGCTGGCGGGTGGAACCCGGCGAGCGCCGCCCGCTGTCGGCCCGCACCGTCTGGCGGATGACCCGGGCCGGCCGCCCGCCGATCGTCTGAGGCCGCGCGTCCGGCCGGTGACGGACAGTAATTAGGCGGCGGGGCGCGCGAGAGCCTGGCATGGTGAGGGCTAGGATCGCGGCAGTGGAGGGGTACATGTCGCTGCTGACGCTGAGGCAGGTGCCGGTGAAATGCCCGGTTCCCCGCTGGCCCGACTGGCAGTCGCCGGCCAAGATCCCGCGTCGCTGGATGGTCGTGACCTTCACCGCATGTGCCGCGTTCGCGCTGGCGATGGCGCTGGTGACCACGAATGAGCTGCACCGGATCTGGGGGATCTTCGCGGCCTGCGCCTACCTGGCCGCCGCGATGGCCGTGCTGGCGTGGAAGGCGCGCGGGGTTGACATGGCGCTGCTGGTCAGCCTCGGTGGCGCGCTCGCCGCGCCGCTGTCCCTCATGGCCGAGGACTACATGCATCAGCCCGAGGTCCAGGTGATCGACCAGTCGGCGGAGATGCTGATCCACCACGGCACGCCGTACGCAACGCCGACGGTGCTTGCGGCCGCGCACAGCCCGAACGTGTTCGACCCCTACCTGCCGTTCATGACCGTGTTCGGCATCCCGCGCGCCCTGCTTGGCTTCGCGCCGATCACCGACCCGCGGATCTGGTTCGGGGTGGGTTTCGTGATCGTTTTCGCGCTGGCGCTCGCCGCCGCCGGGGCGAGGGACGTGATCCGCTGGACGGCGCTTGTGACCGCGTCGCCAGTGATCGCGTTCTCGCTGACGGTTGGCGGCACCGACGTGCCGGTGCTGGCGTGCCAGTGCCTGGGGCTGGCCTTGCTGTGGCGCAGGCCGAGGCACCTGCTGGCCGGCCTGGCCCTGGGAGCCGCGGCCACGATGAAGGCCACCGCCTGGCCCGCCCTGATCGTGGCGGCGATCCTGGTCGCCATCCGTGACGGCAGGCGGGCGGCGGTGATCACGTCCGCCGCCGCGCTGGCGGTGGTGGCGGTCGTGGTCGGGCCCGTGGCGGCCGTGTGGCCGGGCGCGCTCGTGCAGAACACGATCACGTTCCCGCTCGGCCTCGCCAGCGTCAAGTCCGCCGCCGTCAGCCCGCTGCCAGGGCGCCTGCTGGCCGAGACCGGGCATATCGGCCGCCTGTTCGCGGTGGGGCTGCTGGCGCTGGCCGGGCTGAGTGTGATCCTTTCGCTCGTGGTCAGGCCGCCCCGTACCGTCCCGGCCGCCACCTGGCGCCTGATCATCGGGCTGAGCCTGATGTTCGTGCTGGCGCCGGCCACCAGGTTCGGGTACTTCGTGTACCCGGTTGGCCTGCTGGCGTGGCTGGAGATCGCCAGCCTGAGCCGGTCGAAGGCCGGCACGGAGCGGTCCCGGCCGCCGCCCCGCGCGGGCCCGCCGAGAGCGGCCGGCCCGGTCTGGGAACACGCCTACTGACCGGAGTTCCCTCCAAGCCGACGGGCCAACGTGTTTCGCAGCTGGTAGCGCCCTTGATCACGGGAATTACATGTCTGCGTAGTCATGGGCTGAGGTTGTTTCACCTGGTCAACGCCCATGTCGGCTCGCCGGCAATGTGAACTGCGGACCAGCGCACCTGCCTGTGGTTACGTCGGTGTATCACAGGCTCCTCGCCCACACCTCCCCTGGCCGACACCAGCAAGCCGAGCAGCCACCACCGGCAAAATCAGCTCAAGATACTCCGGCGGTACGCCGGCACAATTCCAAGTCACGACCACTGGCGCCCGGCGCTGGTCAGGGAGCGAACATGGACGGATTGTCGGGCCCGGCGAACGCGGCGGAATCCTTGCAGACGTTCGCGTTCCCGCTGATTCCGCCGAAGTTACCCAGGTTCGGTGCCGATGACTTGCTCTTGTGCGCCTTGGGGGCGCCCAGGCCCTTGAACCCGGAACCGAGAATCAGCGTGAGCGAGTTCGACGACAGGCCGGACACCTGCCTGACCTTGACGCCAGCGATCTCGTTCTTGAGCGTGTTCACCGCGGGCAGCTGGGCCGCGGACCCGTACTCGATCAGGCTGGTCGAGTAGCTGGACGGTGCGTTGCCGGTCCCGGTGACCTTGAAACCCTTGCTTGTCAGCCCGGTAGCGGTGGTTGACGCCAGGCCCGCGACGCTCGTCCCGTTGAGCACCTGGAGCTGGACTTGCCCAGGGCTGACCGTGGCGCTCGGCGCCGGGCTAGCCGCTTTGTTCGCCGACTTGCTCGCGATCTTCTCCGCGTTGAGGATCTTGTTGTCGCGGGCGATGGCGCTGAACAGCTTGTTTGCCTCCGGCGCCCACTGAACCTCCGCGCCCGGATCGCCCGGGTAGGGCACCACCGGCACCGAGATGAGGTGGAGAGCGCTCGTGCTCAGCCCCTTCATGGCGTTGGCGATCGCGACCAGCGTGGTCGGGTTTGTGATGTCGGTGGTCAGCGCCTTCGCCAGGTCGTGGGCGAGGCTGTACATCCTGAGCGGGTTGGTGAGCAGGCCGGACTGCTTGATCTTCTGGGCCGCGGCCGCGAGGAAATACTGCTGGCGCTGGATCCGCTGCAGGTCGGAACCCTGGCCGATGTGGCGTTCGCGGACGAACGCAAGCGCCTGGGCACCGTCGACGACATGGATCCCCTTTGACAGGTTCAGCTTCGACGCCGGGTCCTTGATGGCGAAGGGCAGGCAGACGCTGACCCCGCCGATGTCGTTGACGATCTGCTTGAAGCTGTTGAAGTCGACCTCGACGAAGTGGTCGATGCGGATGTGGGTGGTCTGCTCGAGGGTTTTCCACAAGCATGGCGCGCCGCCAGCGGAGAAGGTCCCGTTGAGCCGCTGGACCATCCCGGGCTGTGCGGTCTGACCGCTGTGGCCCTGCCCGTCGCTCGAGCATGCCAGCACCGGCACCATGGAGTCGCGGGGGAAGCTGATCACGGTGACGTACTGGTGGTTGGGGGAGATGTGCAGCAGCATGGACGTGTCCGAGCGCGCTCCCGAGATGTGGCCGTACGTGCCGTGGGTTCCCGCGCGGGAGTCCGAGCCGATCACCAGGATGTTCAGCGACCCGGGGCTCAGGTTGGGCGGGCGCTTGCCGAGCATCTGGTTCGTGACGTCCACGTGGTGGATGCTGTCGTAGACGTTGCGGTACAAGCCGTAGAAGAACAGCGTGGCGCCGCTGATCACCACCGTGGCGGCGATCGCGATGATGCTGAGCACCGGATGACGGCCGAACGGGCCGGTCTTGCCTACGCGCTTATCCGAGCGCGGGGGGCCGCCCTGACCGGCCGTGCCGCGGCGGCCCCGGCGGCCCCTACCGTGGCTGCTCGGCGAGCCAGCGTCATCGCTTGACGGGCGCCGGGTCAGCGTACTCATGCGCCCAGCCCCCGCGGCCGAGTACTCATCTGCCCCCTCGGGATCCGCGTACCGGCTTGCCCCTGTAGCCAGGTACTCAGCTGCACCTTCTGGCTCCTCGTAGCGACTCATCGCTCCTCGGCATGAACGGTAGATCACGCGGGGCTGGGCCCTATTGTCTCCGGTGAGGCTAGGGCGTGTGGTGGTATTAGGGTGAATCGGTCACAGAAACCCGCGCTGGTCAGGGGCGGAATCAGGAGTGAGCGTCCCGCCTGGCGGCAGGATAGGTGGCTGCCCGTTCTAAAGTGGGAGCCGTGCGCTTCGGACCCCGCCTTAATGGTCGGCCGACGGGCGGCCGTCGCGGCAGTCGGGAATCCACCGGCGACCGGGCGGGCCGGAAACCCGCCGGTCCGTGCGCCGATGCGGAAACCGGCGAAGGCCACGCCGGCCCGGAAACCGCCGGACCGGAAACCGCCGGGGACCGGGCCGGGCGGGAAACCGCCAGGGACCACGCTGGCACGGAAACCGCCGCCGCAGAGGCCGTCAACGGTCAGGCCGACAGCGTGAGCGGCCGGGGTGACAGCGTGAGCGGCCGGGGTGACAGCGTGAGCGGCCGGGGTGACAGCGTGAGCGGCCGGGGTGACAGCGTGAGCGGCCGGGGTGACACCGAAGCGATCGGCACCATACCCGGTGACGACACCGCGTCGCGCGCCACCGGGGACGGCGCGGGCCCGGTCACCCTCGACCTGACCAGCACGCTGGCGGCGGACCGGGAAGCCGCAGCCGCAAGCGCCCCGAAGCAAGGCGCCCCGAGTCGCGGAACGGGCCGCCGGGTGACGCTGGGCCGGGCCGTGACCGGCCCGATCCGCGCGGTCAAATGGGACAGGCTGGCGACCAGCATCGGCCCGGCGTGGGAGTGGGTCCGCGCCCGCCCGCCCGCCGACTCTGGCCGCCTGGCGTTCGCCATCGTCACAGTGCTGCCCGCGCTCGTGCTGATGGCATGGCTGGTTCCGGGCGCTGTGCTGTTGCTTGCCGGCCGCTTCCTCCCGGTGCCCATGGTCCTGATCAGCGTTCCGCTGGCCGCTGCCCTGGCCATGTTGTGCCTGCGTGACCTGCCGGACCGGTGGGCGGTGCTGGGCCGGGGGAGGCAAACGGGCCGGGGGACCGAGCGGAGCGCGCCGGGGGGCGCGGCGATCGCCGGTACGGATGAGGCGGCTGCCGGTATGGGCACGGCCGAGACGGCTGAGGGTACGGGCGGGTTGGCCACGGGTACGGGCGGGTCGGCCACGGGTACGGGCGGGTCGGCCACGGGTACGGGCGGGTCGGCTGCCGGTATTGGCGAGTCGGCCGAGGGTACGAGCGAGACGGCCAGGAGCGCGGCCGCGGGCGGCGCCAAGCGGGCCGCGGCCGGTGAGCCGGGCGAGGGGGCAGGTGAGCAGGCCGCGGGGGCGGGTGAGCAGGCCGCGGGGGGCGGAGAGACCGCGGGCGGTGGCGCAACTCCCGGCGCCGGCACGGCTGGGGACGCTGGCGAGGGCGCCGGGACCAGCGCAGTGGCTGGCACCATCGCGGCAGGCCCAAGCGAGCCTGCCGCAGGCGGCAGCGCGCCTGCGGCGGAGGCCGGTGCGCACGCCGCACGGGTCGGCGCGCAGGCCGCACCGGCGGGTGGGCGAAGGGGCGCGGGCCGGAGGTCGTGGGCTGCCTGGTGGGGCCTCGGTGGCACCGTTGCGGTTGCCGCCGTGTTCGCCGCCTGGCAGATCCTGGTCAGCTCGTCGCAGATCATCGTGAGCAGAGACCCGGGAGCGTACCTTCAGTTCGGCTACTGGATAGCCCAGCACGGCTCGCTGCCCGTGCCGGGATCTCTGGCGGCATTCGGCGGTGCCCATCCCGGCCTCACCTTCTCCAGCTTCGGCTTCGCCAGCCACGGTGGGGCCCTGGTACCCCAGTTCATGGCCGGGCTGCCGATCACCCTCTCAGCAGGGCTGTGGGCGCACGGCGTGCCTGGCGCCGCGTTGGTGAGCCCAATCCTCGGCGCGCTCGCGATCCTCGCCGTCGGCGGGCTCACCGGCCGGCTGGCGGGCCCGCAGTGGGCTCCCGCGGGCGCCCTCCTGCTGGCTCTCACTGTGCCGGAGATCTATACCAGCCGGTCGGCATTCAGCCAGCCTTTGGTCCAGGCACTACTATTCGCCGGTCTGTGCTTGGTGATCGATTCGCTCTGTTCGCGGCATTCCCGCGTGCTGGCCGCGCTGGGCGGACTGGCGCTTGGCCTTACCGCGCTTGCCGACGTCGGCTCGCTTGTGGTGCTGCTCCCTGCCATCGTCTTCGCGGGTGCCCTGCTGGCGGCGCGGAGGCCGCAGGCGGTTCCGTTCGCCGCTGGCCTGCTGGCCGGGGCGGGTTTTGGGGTGGCCAGCGGCTTCGTCCTTGCCGGGTCCATGATGGGTCACACGACGCCAGCGTTCAGCACAATCGGGATCTTGGCGGCCGTGTTCGCCGGCGTCACCATCGCCGGGGCGGCCGTGAGCCTGACCGGCCGTGTGAGGCAGAGGGTCAGGCGGGCGCTGGCCGCGCGCCCGCTGCGCTGGCTGCCGGACGCCGGTGCGGTGGCGGTGGCGGGCCTGGCGATCGCCTTCGCGATCCGCCCGTACGTGCAGACGGTCCGCGGCCGCGCCAGCCCGTACATCGCCGCTCTGCAACGGATCGAGCACCTGCCGGTGGACCCCGGGCGGCTGTACGCCGAGAACAGCCTGCAATGGGTCATTTGGTATCTCGGGCTACCCGCGCTGCTGCTCGGCGTGGTGGGGCTCGCGGTGATCACGCGGCGGTGCCTGCGTGCGCTGTTCACGGGGCAGGACCGGGACGGCTCGGCGCGCCTGTGGGCGTTGCCGGCCGGCATCATCGGGTGGGGATTCATCTACGTCCTGTGGCAGCCAGGCACCTCGCCCGATCAGCCGTGGGCGAGCCGCCGGCTGGTGCCCGTGCTGCTGCCCGGCCTGGTGGTGCTGGCAATCTGGATTTCGGCCTGGCTGACCTCCCGGGCCCGCGAGCAGGGCGCTGGCTCGTTCGCGGTCCCGGCGGCCACGGCCTGCTTCGTTGTCGCGCTCGCGGTTCCGCCCGCGTCGATCACCTTCGACATCGGCCCGCTGCGCCCGACCGAGCCTTCGGTCCGGCTGGCCCTCACCGGGATCGCGTTCCGGCATACCGGCAGCGGGGAGTTTGGCGCGGTCCGGTTGCTGTGTGGCGCGCTACCCGCCAGATCGTCGGTGCTGATCCTTGACCGAGCCGCCGCAGGCGAATTCGCGCAGGTGGTCAGGGGTTTGTGTGGCGTGCCGGCCGGTGTCGTGGCGGGTGCCAGCCAAGCCGACGTGACCGGCGTGATCAACGGTATCGGGCGTGCGGGCCGCCGGGCGGTGCTGCTCGCAAGCCAGCCCGCCGAACTCGCCCCCTACCAGGCTCCGCCCCGCCGGGTGGTCGCGCTGAGCACCCAGCAGGACGCGCATCTGCTGGCGCAGCCGCCAACCTCTACCTGGCCGGTCCACTACGAGCTATGGATGTCGACCGTTGGGGGGACGTTCGGCGGGTCCTGATCACCGGCCGTGACCGCCGTCGGCGGATGTCCCGGGAGGCGGCAGATGTTCCGGGAGCGGCGCCTGTGCCAGCCCCCTGGCGCGATTTGCCTCCGGTTGTGGGACCCCTTAAAGTTAAGGGACAGCGACGCGGGGTGGAGCAGTTCGGTAGCTCGCTGGGCTCATAACCCAGAGGTCGCGGGTTCAAATCCCGCCCCCGCTACTAGAAAGTCCAGGTCAGAGGCCTGATCACCGGAGA
>Ga0126378_10003672_pt1 | contig 11620 bp, 7 predicted proteins | sample PanSoiMetPlot_23_FD_92587 | JGI IMG/M metagenome (GOLD analysis project Ga0126378, IMG submission 92587) | Tropical forest soil microbial communities from Panama - MetaG Plot_23 | ecosystem: Environmental > Terrestrial > Soil > Tropical forest > Bulk soil | place: Panama | collected 2016-02-17
ACGGCTGACGCCGAAGCGTTGCGCGAGCTCACGCTCGGCGGGCAATTGATCGTCGGGCTTCAGATCACCTTTAACAATGGACTCTTCGATTTGCTGAACGATTTGCTCGTAAAGCCGAGAGGTGCGAACAAGTTTGTACACGAGCCTGTCCCCCGCAGCAGCAACGGCGAAAGCGGCGGAGACGCCGCTGGTCTGGCTACTATACCGCATATCGGCGCGATGGGCATGAAGTTCTGCACGCATGGTATTAGGTATGATGGTATGACCACAACAACACTAACACATTCCAGCGAACTTTCAAAGTAATGGCCTGCGCCAAATAAATTACGCGGGGAGACTTGATGAAGTCGCATCGAGGTGAGTAGGCTTCTCACGCACTCCCAAACAAGCGCTTTTTTGAATTTGCTTGACACCGTTTCGCCGATAGTGGTATGGCTGTCGGACCAGAAAGCGAGGGGTTCTATGCTATCGCGCACGATCCCGTCCCGTGATGGGCGGATCACCTCAGCTACTCGACTGCTGTTTGTGTCTCTGACCGTCTTGGTTTTGTCCCTTGCTGTCGTCGCCCAGTCGACGTCAGGACGGATCTTAGGAACTCTCACCGATCAAACCGGAGCCGCCGTCGGCGGAGCCACCGTGACCGTCGCAGACACGCAGCGTGGGACGAGCCGTACCGTCGCGAGCGACGATACGGGAGGCTATGCAGTTTCCGACCTGCCGCCGGGTACTTACAAGATTCGCATTGAACTCAAAGGCTTTAAGACGGTAGAGCGGCCGAGTGTACAGATCGAGGTCGCCAGTGATGTGCGCGCCGACTTCTCGCTGCAACCCGGGCAAGTCAACGAAACGCTCACCATCACCGAAGAAGTCCCTTTGGTAAACACCACCTCGGCGACGCTAGGCGGCACGTTGAGCAATGAGGAAATCAACGATCTTCCGCTTAACGGGCGGAATTACGAGAACCTCCTGCAATTGCGTCCGGGCGTGATGCGCTATCCCGGTGGCGGATTCTCGACGACGAGTTCCAATGGACTGCGCGCGGAAGACAATTCCTACTTCATCGAAGGCTTGTTCAACAGCGAGCCATACTCCGGCCAGGCCATCGTAAACGGGGCCGGTATTGCGGGAGACTCGGCCACCATTCTCCCCATCGACTCCATCCAGGAATTCAATCTGCAGCAGAATCCACCTGCAGAATATGGCTGGAAGCCGGGTTCGGTGGTGAACGTAGGTCTGAGGTCGGGGACGAACACTATTCACGGAACGGCATTCGGTTTCGGACGCGACGGGGCCATGGATGCGCGCAACTTTTTCAATACAGCGCCGAATCCGAAGTTGACGCGAACGCTGGAACAGTTTGGGGGCAGCCTGGGCGGAGCAATTATCAAGGACAAGGCTTTCTTCTTTGGCGCGTATGAAGGACAACGTTACAACGTCGGCAATTCGTTTGGGGGAGTGACAAGTCCATCGATGGTCCCGATGCCGGGGAACGGCACGTGCATTTTGACTGGTGGAGACTGTGCTGACAGCATCCCCGACGCCGTTGCCGATCTTCAGGCCAACAATGTCGCGGTCGATGCAGCCAGTCTGAAAATTGCCGGCTGTTCGATGTCCGGAAACTCGGTCGCCTGCGACGGTTCGGGATTTCCTCTGAACAACACCCAAAGCATCAACATCACCAATGGCTTTAACAACAACGTGCATGTCGACAACCTGGTCGCCAAAGTGGACGTCACCCTCAACGCGAAGCACAGCATCGGTGGAACGTACTTCTTCGGGAACAACTCCGGAACCGTCGAGGACTTTCCTGAACTCCAGCAGAAATGGCTATCCAAGATTCATACCCGAGCGCAAGTGGTGGGCGGCAACTGGATCTACACTCCAGGCACGCGTTGGGTCAATGAAGCGCGGGTAGGATACAACCGCCTCTATCAGCCAACACTGCCAGGTGACCTCAATACGCCCGCATCTGGTTATGGTTTGAACACCGGCGTAAGCGGCCCGTTCACGGGAGGACTGCCGCGCATCGGCTTCGGAGGATATTTCTTCCCTGGTCTGGGCGGATTCAAGTGGCCGAAATTCCAAGGGCCGGATTCGATCACACAATTCGTCGATCACGTGTCCTACACCGCGGGCAAGCATTCGCTGAAGTTCGGCGGAGAAATGCACTATAACCACGTGACCAACGCGGCTTATGGCAATGCCCGGGGCAGCATCACGTTCCTGGGCGGTGTCGCCATTGGAACGGGGGCCGGTTCGACTCCGCTGGAGGATTTCCTCGCGGGTCTCCCCTTCAAATCGTCGGTGGAAGTAGGAAATCCAACGCTGCAATTGCACAACTGGGCGTACGCCGGATTTTTTCAGGATGACTGGCGCGTCACGAAAAATCTGACGTTGAATGGTGGCGTTCGCTACGAATTCAGCAGCGTTCCACAGGAAGCTCACAATCTGCTGGGAAATTTCGACCCGAATGTTGGGCTGGTTCAGGTCGGACATCAGATCAGCAGTCTCTACAATCCTGACCACAAAAACTTCGGGCCACGCGCAGGATTCGCGTGGGACATTCTGGGCAACGGGCGTACGGTTGTGCGGGGCGGCGGTGGACTCATGTTCGAGACGGTGAACTGGCAGTCGTTCGTCGCGTTCAACAACGCCTTTGGTCCCGGTAGCGTTCCAACGGGAGCGCCGATCGATGCTGCCGGGACCACTTCCGGCGGCACGATCACCACGGGTAATGTCACAATCAAGAACTTCCTGAACCCGGTTCCATGGGATTCGGCGAGCGCATCCCTCTACGGCGGCGGCACCATTGACTGCAATGCGAGTCCCTGCCCAATCATGACGGTCGACCGGAACCTCACCACGCCATACGTTGGGGACTGGACCTTAAGCCTGCAGCATGCATTCACGCAGAATCTTTCGTTGGAGGCGGCGTACGTAGGCAACCACGGAGCAAATCTGACGGGCATACGGGACATCAACCAAGCGCCGGTAGGGTCAGGATGGCCGGCGGCAGCGATCACAGCTTGCATCAACTCCGGGTATAGCGATCCCAACAACTGTGCTCCCGACAGTACCGGAGGCGAAGAAGCGAATCGCCCGTTCGCGAATAAGTTCCCCTACCTCGCCAACATCTTCCAGATGGGCAACGTCTACCGTTCCAACTACAACGGACTGCAAGTCACGGTGAACGCGCGGAACTTTCACGGCCTCAGCATGGTCGCAGGCTACACCTACGCGCACGCGTCCGATGACGTGGGCGCAAACTGGGACTTCGGCTATGGCTCGGGATTGCCCCAGAACTCCTCCAACTTGGGCGCGGAGTATGCCAACAGCGATTTTGACATTCGCCACCGCCTGACGCTCTCGCTCACTTACCAGATCCCGGGCCGCTCCGGATACGGCCAAATGCTGGAGGGCTGGGAAATTAATTCAATCACCACACTGGAGAGTCCGCAGTTCTGGGGACCGATCGACCTGGGAACAGACGCTGCCGGGACGGGATCGCTGCCTGTCAGTCCGCCTGCGACTGAGCCCATTCGTTGGAGCTTTTACCGTGCCGGCACTGCCAGTCTCGGGAACCCTTCGGACTTTAAATCTGGAAAAGGGGTCGGCATTCCGTTCTACGCGGCGGGAGATCCCACTATGCCGGCCGGCTGTGCTGCCTCTGCGCTGGCGAAGGATGGGGGCGCGCCGGGCCCGCAAACGGCAGCTCTGAATTTGTTCGGCTGCTACGTCGCGGGTAATTCCGTGATGATGGCGCCGCCTCTTGGCCAATTCGGAAATATGGGACGAAACATGTTCCAGGATTCCGGCTTCAAGAACTTTGATTTCTCCATTGGCAAGAATTTCCGCTTCGGCGAGCAGTATCGCCTGCAGTTCCGGGCGGAGTTCTTCAACATTCTCAATCATCCGAACTTTGCCAATCCTTACGGGGGCCAGAACGGATTTGGTTTGAATGATCCGTCCGTGCGTCCGTTCGGATGCGGTTGTGCAACGCCCGATATCGCGGCCGCGAATCCCGCTGTGGGATCTGGCGGTCCACGATCCGTGCAGTTGGGCGCAAAGTTCGTTTTCTAGCGAAGTTCGCAACTGCGAACTGCACGGGCCGGACTTACTCCGTCCGGCCTTTTTCATCAGATCGGTAAAGCCAGCCAGACGGTGGAATTACGAGTCATGACACAAAGAGATCAGTTTTGCTTTTTCATATGGGTGTTGGTGTTGGTGTTGGTGTTGGTGTTTGGGTCCGCAATGGCAAACGGTCAGGAACGCCGTGAACGCACGATCGACGAAATTAAAGTAGAAGCAGTTCATCGCGCGGAGGTCGGACAGTATCCGCTGATCGGGCTCGATCCCAATAACGTGAAGGAAGCGTTCGAGACCATTCATACGGCCGATAAAGATGAGTGGGCGGCAGGCTTCATGCGGGTCGCCGATCGATATTTCAACGAAGCGAAGTCGCTGGAGAAATCGGATCCGACCAAGGCGAATGCGGATTACGTTCGCGCCTGGCGGTTGTATTCGTTCGGGCGCTGGCCGATCCCCGCGTCTGCGGGAAAGCAGCGCTCGTACGCGAGGGCGATCGAGTCGTTTCTCGATCACGCCAAATTTTTCGATCCCCCGCTCGAAGTGGTCCATATTCCCTTTGAAGGAAAAGAAATCATCGGGTACATGCGGCTGCCAAAGAATGCCAGCGGCCCCGTGCCGCTGGTGATTGCGGTAAACGGCCTGGACAGCCGCAAGGAAGATCTGACCGAGAGCTTCGGGGCGATCCTTCCCTTTGGCATCGGTTTTCTGGCCGTCGATGGCCCGGGTACCGGCCAAGCCCCGATCCGGGTCAGCGAGACTTCTGAGCGCATGCTGTCGAGGGTGATCGATTACGCTCAGTCTCGCCCGGAGGTCGACAAGAATCGCATCGCGCTGCATGGAGTCAGTTGGGGCGCGTATTGGGCAACGAAGATGGCGATCGTGGAACGCAGCCGTCTGCGCGGGGCGAGCGCGCAATCGCCGCCGGTTGACGCCTTTTTTCAAAAAGACTTCCTGCTGAATCATTTGCTCGGCAATCGAGAATATCTCTTCGACCAGGTTCCCGCGCTGATGAACATTCTTGAAGGGGTCCACACCCTCGACGAAATGGCGGAGTATTTGCCGAAGATGTCGCTTGTGCATCAGGGACTGTTGGGCAAGCCGATGGCACCAATGCTGGTGATTGCCGGAGTGCTCGACACGCAGGTTCCAATCGAAGACGAATATCTGCTCCTCAGCAAGGGAGATGTGCCCAAGGAAGCCTGGATCAATCCGAAAGGCGGACATCTTGGTCGCCAGGTGGGAGTGTGGCCCGATCCGCTGATCTTCAAGCAAGTAATCATCCCGTGGTTAGTGAAAACGCTGCAGGCGCCCTTGCCCGACGCCAAAACCAAATGAGCTCGACAGCCACAATTCCGAACGCGGAAACACCCACCACACGCCGACGCCGATGGTATTCGTCGCTGTGGGCGCAAGTGACTCTGGGCATCGCGCTCGCTACGGCCTTCGGCTATGTAAACCCGGCGCGCGCGGTCGCGATGAAGCCCTTGGGAGATGCCTTCATCCGGCTGATCACCATGATCATTACGCTGATGATTTTCTGCACGGTCGTCACCGGAATTGCAGGGATGCGCGACCTGCGCAAGGTGGGACGGGTCGGGGGCAAAGCGCTTCTCTACTTCGAAATCGTTTCTACGCTGGGGCTGGTGGTCGGACTACTCGTCGGAAATATTGTGAAACCGGGGAATGGCTTCAACGCCAATGTGGCGACGCTTGATGCCAAGGCGGTTTCAGACTATGCGGGGCAAGCCAGAGCGCAGACCGTTACCGATTTCCTGATGCACATCATTCCCACGACGCTGGTCGACGCCTTCGCCAAGGGCGACATTCTTGAAGTGGTTCTGGTTTCGATTCTGTTTGGCTTTGCCCTATCGGCGGTCGGAGCCTGCGCCCAGCCGCTGGTGGAAATGCTGGAGTCGTTGAGCAAAGTGGTGTTCCGCATGGTCGATATCGTCATGCGCTTCGCTCCAATCGGAGCGTTTGGAGCTATGGCGTTTACGATCGGAAAGTATGGGCTCTCGTCCCTTGGCCCGTTGTTGAAACTCATTGCCTCGTTCTGGACGACTTCCCTTCTGTTCGTAATCGTTGTGTTCGGCGCGGTCGCGTGGCTGGCCGGATTCAGCCTGTTCAAGTTCCTCGCCCACATCAAAGAAGAGATACTGCTGGTGTTGGCGACGAGCTCGTCGGAGACGGCCATTCCCACACTGATGGAGAAGTTGGAAGGTCTGGGATGCTCGCGTTCGCTCGTCGGACTCATCGTGCCGACGGGTTACACCTTCAACACCGACGGCAGCGCGCTTTACATGACTCTGGCAGCGCTGTTTGTAGCTCAGGCCACCAACACACACCTGACGTTCTTGCAGCAGATGACGATCTTCTCCGTCGCCGTTCTGACATCGAAGGGTGCCAGCGGAGTGCAGGGGGCGTCGTTTATCGCTCTGGTCGGGACGCTGAGCGTGATTCCGACAATTCCGGTAGCGGGCATGGCGCTCATTCTGGGGATCGATCGCTTCATGAGCATGTGCCGCGGGCTGGTCAATATGATCGGCAACGGAGTCGCCACGTTGGTCGTCGCTCGTTGGGAAAACGAACTCGACCGCCCCACCTTGCAGCGCAATCTGGCCTAAGGGATTTTGCGATCCCGGCGCGGTTTGGGTAGGCTGGTCACATGGCAGGCAAGGTTGCACTCGTTACCGGAGCCAATGGTGGGCTGGGAACTCACGTCACAAAAGCCCTGCTCGATGCCGGATTCCTGGTGGCGGGACTCGCTCCCCAGATACAGCCCCACGATTTCGATCACCCGCACTTCACTGCGCTTGCCACCACACTGAACAGCCGGGACGAGGCTAGCAAGGCGGCTGAGACGGTGATAGCGCATTTCGGCAAGATCGATCTGCTCGCCCACACGGTTGGCGGATTCGCCGGAGGCCAGTCGGTTGCGGACACCGACGATGCCACGTTCTCGCGCATGTTCGACATGAATGTGAACAGCGCATTTCATATTCTGCGAGCGGTCATTCCCCACATGCGAACGGCCGGGTCGGGGCGTATCGTCGCCATGGGCAGCCGCGCGGCCGAGGATCCGGGAGCGATGGTTGGCGCTTACAGCGCCTCCAAGGCGGCGCTGGTGTCGCTGATCCGCACGGTGGCGACGGAAAACAAAGAGGCAGGCATTACGGCGAACGTCATTCTGCCCGGAACGATCGACACGGCAGCGAACCGCGCAGCCATGCCCAACGCCGATGTTTCGAAATGGGTAAAACCGGAATCGATCGCCAGCTTGATCGTCTGGCTCGCGACAGAAGCGGCGGGCGACGTGACGGGTGCTGTGATCCCGGTTTATGGGCGTGGGCTCTGAAAACGTCCAATTCATCTCGATGACATCCGGATGAGCTTGAGTCATACACGCGGGATCTCTCGCCGCGTCGCTGTAGCGGCTTTGCCATAAGGGCAGGAACGTCCCGCCGGAGTAACCCTTTCGTAACCCTCCCGAGTGCACAATTTTTGTTGCATGTTAACACAGATGAAATATCTTCCCTGTAACCTGTTCTTAGGGAGAACTCCATGGGATCAGCCCGGATCGCGAAGTCCTTACCGCTGCAGGTATCGGCCGTCTGCTATCGGCGTCGAGGTTCGGGTATCGAGTTCCTGCTGGTCAATACCAACGGCGGCAGCAAATGGACTTTCCCCAAGGGGTCGACGGATCCCCGGCTATCTCACAGCCAGGCGGCGGAGCGCGAAGCCGCAGAAGAAGCGGGCGCGATCGGCACCATCGAACCCCGTCACTTCCACCTCTACATTCACTCGAAAGGCGTGTTCTGGCAGCCCGGCGGAGTGCAGGAATTCGTGGTGAAGGCATTTCTGATGGAAGTGCATCAGATGCGGAAACCGGATGAAGGGAATCGCAAGCCGACCTGGTTCACTCCCGAAGAGGCGAAACGACGTCTGGCCAAGGGCCGCGAAGTAAAGTATTTCCACGAATTGGAGGCTGTGATTGACCGCGCTCTACAGCGCATTCAGTTTCACAGCGAACTCTGGGGAACATATCCCGGGGAACGGCGACCTGTAGCCTCCCGCGAACCGCTCGCCGAAGCGGTCTGGCCGTAGTTCTGCGATCCGTCATCCCTTGGAAGGCAAAACCGCTCCCCAGGACCATCCCGCTTGATATCCCGGCAATACGGCGAACCCGATCACCGCGGCGGACGTGGCTACCGGGTCGATTTACGGACTCGCTCGCGGAACCGTGCGACTCCGGGCCACCGCGAACCAGATCGATCCATTCCTCGGGCTGCCTGATGGCGGTGGTTGGCGCAGCATTCCAGAACTTGCCAAGCCAGCGCCCTCCCGACTCTCAACGTTGCTGACCGTTAATGAAGCACCGGAACGGCACACGGCAGTGATGAGCGTCACCTGGGTGACACCAACGTTCATGGAGTCGATTCCCGATGGTCCCGCCGCTTGAGGTTTTTGGCGACGTCTTTCCCCTTACGGATCTCCGCCAACAGTCGATCGAGTCGGCCCACTGCGTTTCTCAGGGCTTGCTGATCGGCGTCCGCCGCAGCTTTCAACATCTGATCGAGGCGATCCGCTGCAGCCTTCAGTCTCTGCAGTTCTTCCCCTGCGATCGGCTTCTCGGCCCCTCGCCCGATGGACCGAACTAGGCTTGCGATTCGCTTCCCAAGATCACGGTCGGACGCCTGGTGGCTTTCGTCATTCATGGCTCGGGCCGAGAAGCAGCAACCAAAGATTACCATTCGGACTGGTGTCATCCTGAGCGGAGTAATGGTGCGCAACGTGCGCACGACCAGGCAGCCGAAGGATCCCTACTCTCTTTACCGAGGTTCCATGTGCGGCAATGCATTCTTGCGCTACTGTCGGTGATCTCTCGCGAGAACTCCCAGAATCATCAAGGACTCGTGATGGCTATAGGGATACCTCGACTGCGCAGAATGACAAAACGGGGACCACACGCTTCGATTGGGTTCGCGACTCGGTGCTCGGGACCGCTTTATGAGACGATAAAAGCAGCCCATGATTCAGCTTTCTGGCGCCGGAAAACGATTCGGCCACAAACTGCTTTTCGAAAATGTCGATTGGCTGATCACCAACCATGACCACATCGGTCTGGTCGGTGGCAACGGCACGGGTAAGTCCACGCTCATGAAGGTGCTGGCGGGCATGGATACGTTTGATTACGGATCGCTAACTGTTGCCAAAGGGACTTCGGCAGGATATCTCCCACAAGACGGCCTGACACTCTCTGGCCGAACCGTATTCGCCGAATGCATGTCGGTGTTCGACGATCTCCGCGCGATGGAGCAGGAACTCGAGACCCTGACCCACAGCATGGCGGAACTCGATCACACCAGCGCTGAGTACGCCGCCGTGGCCGATCGCTATGAGCGGGTAGAACACGAATTTCGCACGCGTGACGGATATTCGATTGAGGCGGAAGTGGGCCGAGTCCTGATGGGCCTGGGGTTCGGCAAAGAAGACTGGCAACGGCCGACCGACGAGTTCTCCGGCGGATGGCAGATGCGGCTGGCGCTGGCCAAGTTGCTGCTGCAGAAGCCGAATCTGCTGCTGCTCGACGAGCCCACGAACCATCTCGATCTCGAGGCCCGCAACTGGCTGGAAGAATATCTTGAGAGTTATCCCAATGCTTTCGTTCTCATCTCGCACGACCGCTACTTTCTCGATGTGACAGTCGACAAGATCGCCGAGATCTGGAACAAACGCTTCTGGTTCTACACCGGCAATTACGACAAGTTCCTCGCCCAGAAAACACAGCGCAACGAGCAACTGCAAGCCGCGTACAAGAACCAGCGCGAGCGGATCGAGCAGTTGGAGATGTTCATCAACCGCTTTCGCTACCAAGCGACGAAGGCAAAGCAGGTCCAGAGCCGCATCAAGGAACTGGAACGCATGGAGCGTATCGAGGTCCCGCCGGAGGAGAAGACGATCCATTTCTCGTTCCCGCAGCCAAAGGCCAGCGGGCGGATCGTCGCGGAATTCGAAGCAGTGGCGAAGATCTACCACAAGAATGGAACCGCCAAGCAGGTGTTTCAGAACGTCAGCTTCATGATCGAGCGCGGCGACCGCATCGCTCTGGTGGGGGTGAATGGCGCGGGCAAATCCACGCTCATCAAACTGCTGGCCGGAACCGAGGGGCTGAGCCAGGGCGATTTCCGACTGGGTCACAACGTTCAGTCAGACTATTTCGCCCAGGATCAATACAAGGAACTGGATGCCGAGGCGCGAATCATCGACGATCTTGGGGAGCTGTCTCCTCGATCTACAGAAACCGAGCTGCGCAGCTTGTTGGGCTGTTTTCTGTTCTCCGAAGAGGATGTGTTCAAGAAGATCGGCGTGCTGTCAGGGGGCGAGCGCGGACGCTATGCGCTGTTAAGGCTGCTGCTCCACCCCGCGAATTTCCTGCTGCTCGACGAACCGACCAATCACCTCGACCTGCGTGCAAAAGACGTCCTGCTCAACGGGCTCACCGAGTACACCGGCACGGTCGTGTTCGTCTCTCACGACCGCTATTTCATCGACAAACTGGCCACGCGCGTCTTTGAAGTCGGCGAGGGCAAGGTGGAGATCTTCCCCGGGAATTACGAAGACTATCTCTGGCGCAAGCAAGGCGGACAACAGGTGGCGCCTACGTTGAAGGATGTGCCGGGCATGGAGCTGGTAGGCGAAGCCATACCGGTTGCGGCGAAGCCTGCGTCCGCGCCACCGCCGAAAAACGGCGAGGGCAGCAATCATCCGTCCGCGCTGGGCGAAACTCCAAAGAAGCGTCTGAATCCTCTCAAGCGCAAGCAGATGGAAGATCGAGTCACAGAGTTGGAGCAGGAAATCAGCCGGACCGAAGAGGAGATTGCTCGCTTGGAGACGGCGTTGCAGAGCTTCGTCAGCGCGGAGGAGAGCCACCGACAGTCGCTGGAACTCGAGCACCAGAAGGCAAGTCATGCGACCCTGATCCGGGAGTGGGAAGATCTTTCGGCCGCGTTGGAAGTCGCGGAGTAAGAGTGCCTCGGCGCAAAAGCCAACCTTGGGCGCGCAGCGCGGAGCTATTCTAGGGCTTACGGCACGAGTGGTGCCCTTCCCGTTCCCGCGAGGCGCGAGGTTTCACAGACCTTCCACACCTGTACACCTCCTTCCGTAATCTCTCACCCGCTCTTACCGCTGTGCGATAGTCAGGGTGGCGAAGTGGCCACGCACCCGCAGGCCACAAATTTCAAGACCAACCGCTGGAATGGTGTCAGGCGCGAGCAGGGCGCCCGGGCGGGAACCCAAGGAAGGTCGCATGCTTCAGTCGTCGGATAACTCATTCCTGAAGTCCGGATCACCGGCTTCCAACCCCAACACGTTCAACCCCGTCAAGACTGTCACCGCTCCCGTGGATCAGGCGACAATCGGCCGCACGTTGGTCATCAAGGGCGAGATTACCGGATCGGAAGCCCTCTACATCGATGGCCAGATTGAAGGCAAGATCGTCATGCCCGAGAGCCGCGTGACCATCGGCCGCAAC
>Ga0126378_10003673_pt1 | contig 11620 bp, 7 predicted proteins | sample PanSoiMetPlot_23_FD_92587 | JGI IMG/M metagenome (GOLD analysis project Ga0126378, IMG submission 92587) | Tropical forest soil microbial communities from Panama - MetaG Plot_23 | ecosystem: Environmental > Terrestrial > Soil > Tropical forest > Bulk soil | place: Panama | collected 2016-02-17
GCCTCGCCTCGGGCTTGATGGCGCGGATCTTGCGGTCGGTCAGCACGGACCTTGTACCCCCTCGATTGCTGTTATACCCCCTTATATACCCCCGATGCTATGGGCACGCCAGGGGGCTCCTGGGACCTGTGGAGTAAAGAGATGAGGCTAACGGGTTGATATACTAAGCCCATGGGACGTCCAGGATGGTCCTGGGGTCTGCACGTGCAGTTCGGCTACAAGGTCCTAGCCGTCTCCTATGGCGGCACGCTGCAGCTCTTCGGCTATAAGGGCACCCCATTGCCGAAGGCGAAGACATCCACTCGCTCGAACCAGTTCCCCGGCCTCGGCCAAGGCAAGAATCCCTTCTCTCCGCTGCTAGGCCAATCGACGCCGGCGCAGAACCAGGAGGCTGCATCAAGCGAAGCAAGCAGCGCGACCGTGGCGAGCACCAATCCCGCGGGGCCCAATCCGGCGTTAATCGATGCCGATCCGCGCAATACCGCCTACAGCTGGGTGCGGCTGGCGGCGAACCTTTCCTCGGTCGGCGCCGGAAAGAAAGGGGCGCTCAACACCCTGACGCTATCGACATCGCCTGGCGACCGCTGGTGGTCGTCCAATGACAATAAGTTGACCCCCGACCAGGTTGTCGTCACCACGACGGACTACTTGCCCGGCCATTCGGAGAAGCTGACCATCAGCAACCTCTCGGGCACGACGCTCTCCTTCATGGACGCGGTCAATTATCCCCATAACGGCACGAAATTCCCGGTGGCGAGCCGGCTGGGGAACAATACCCAGCGCTTCCTCGATGCCGGAATGGATCCCGACCTGATCAATAACGGGGCAGAGACGAGAGCCGCGGTCGCGCTACTCACCCGCAGCATTCGCATCCTTTCCGCCGGCGACACGCCCGGCCAGACCTTCGAGCAGGCAGGCAATGTCGCTGCCAGCTGCCAAAACGGAGCCGTGGTGCCCTATTGCTACTATTTCGGCGCGCACGCGATCTTCCGGCAGGGATTCAAGCAGCTCCAGATCCAGGGCGCCGAATTCGTCAACATGGGCCAAGGCGGGAAGCTCGGCCACTACCCGATGCATTTCCACATGGCGCGCCAGGTGCCGAGCGACACCTTCATCAAGGACTCCACGGTCAATGAATCGATGACCCGCTGGATCGTGCTCCATGCGACCCAGGGCGTACTGCTCCAGCGCAACGTGGGCTACAAATCCATCGGCCATGGATTCTATCTCGAGAGCGGGAACGAGACCGACAACAAGCTCTACGCCAATCTCGGGATCTTCGCCCGGGCCGCCGTGAACAACCCGCAGAACCCCCGCAAGGTGCCGGGCATCCTTGCCGCGGATGCGAACGACGCGAGCGGCGTCCAGCTGTCGACCGATTCCTTCCCCTATCGCACCGACTACCAGCACCCCAGCGTGTTCTGGATCACCAATGGCTGGAACGACTTCATCGGCAACATGGCCGCCGGCGCCGGGGCCGCCTGCGGCGCCGCCTATTGGCTGGTGCCTGCCTGGAACAGCGACACGGTCGACGTGCCGACCGACCTCAACCAGCAGTTCGGCTACCACATGAAATGGACGGGCTTCGCCCAGCTGCAGTGGCGCTCGGCCAATGCGGCCTCGACGCCGCTGAAGGTGTTCTCCGGCAATTTCGCCAGCTCGACCATGAACTCCTTCCAGACCGTCTCAACGACCGCGGAATGTCACGGTGCGGACTACCCCAGCAGCCCGGATGCGGGCCTGCCCGGCCGCTTCCCGGGGATCAGAAGCTATGCCCCGCCCCCGCAGCCGCCGAATAAGGTCGACGCCGACACCTATTATCCACATGTGGTCGGTGGCGGGCGCGTCGCGACGATGTGCCCGCTCAACAACGGCGTCCGCGATTGCAGCCTGTTCACCACCCAGGCGACCCTGTCAGTCTGCGCCCATGGTCCGCAGCTGCCCTATTGCGCGGTGACGGTGCTCGACCATTACACCTCATCCTTCCATTGGGCCGAGACCAATCTCTCTTCCATCTGGCTCCGGCCCCAATGGGCTCTGGTGGACGACAGCGTGCTCACCGATGTCCAGAACGGCGGCCTCAGCTTCATCACCAGCGGCGGCTATGACCGTTCGAGCGCGGTCGACGGCGACTGGGCGCTGGTGAGAACCTCGCTCTTCGTCGGCAACACGCAGCCGGACAATGGCTACAACTCCAATGCCGGTCCTTTCGAGAACGGCACCGCCAACTCGCTGCCCTGTGACAACCCCGCGCCCCCGCAATCGCCCCCGAACGCGCCGCCGCAGTCCTTCTGCTCGAATGTCGCGGAGGGCGTCAGCTTCCCGCTCAGCAATTTCGGCGTGAACCAGCGGATGTTCAGCATCTATGACGGGCCGGCCTACGAGGAATCGAACATCTTTCTGGACATCACCCGGCGGCTTTGCGACGGCAGCGCCAATCTCTGCGTCTATGCGAACACGCTCGGCGTCCGCAAGCAGACGACCGGCGGCATCATCAGCTGCTATCTGGCGAACGCGGCCATCGGTTGGAAGCAGCCGAACGGGTTCTTCTATCCGCCCTCCTTCCATTCCTCGAACCTGTTCTTCGACAATGTCGACACCAGGCACTACGTCATCGACGCGCTGCTCCAGCCGGGAACGTATCTCGAGGACGAAGCCCAGAAGACGGCGGATTACTGCAAGCCGGTCGGCAATCCCACCTATCCGCTCTACTTCACCAATTTCACGGATATCGACCGGCAGACCGAACTCAACGACGATGACGGCACGCTGACGGGGCTGACCAATGACGCCGGCACGGGGACCATCTCGGTCAATCCGGCGGATTTCTTCAATGCCCCGGTGCAGACGGCGGAATGCGATTCCAATATCGGCATCTCTCCGACGCTGGCCTGCCCCAAGAACAATGCGCCGCAACCCACGCCGACGCCGACCACCGCCACGACCAGCCCCTACGACTATGTCACCGCCGCCCTGTTCCCCCAATGCGGAGTCGGGCCCGGCGATCCGAACGGACGCTGCGGTAGCGTCCCCAGCGGCCCGGACCAAGGCAGCGGCGGAACCTGGTCGCAATCCTGCACGAACCCCGGCTGCTACGGCGCGCCTCTCTATCGCCAGTACCTGACGGGTACGGGGACCAACTCCGCCGACGCGACCCGCGAGGTGAAGCGCTGGTTCGATAACGACTGCAAACAACACCCGGCCACGCCGCAATGCCGCTGGCCCTTCGTGCGGATGGGCGGGCAGGCCGACTACCAGCGCAGCACGCTGCTGGCCAATCACGGGGTCTATTATCTCGACACCAGCGTCAGCCTGAACACGCAGAACACCGAGAATTTCACCACGGCCACGCCCCGGAGCGTCAACGTCTTCCAGGCCGGCCAGACCTATTACATGTATTTCCTCTATGCCAAGCCGGCGAGCCGGCTCACCTTCCAGATCTATGTCGGCAAGGACTTCGACCTCACAAACAGTCTCTCGGCGGTCCGGTCGACCCTCGACACCATGCCGATGAGCGCGATCACCCCGTTCTCGCCCTGGCCCGCCGCCTGGCAGAAGAACTACAACGACGCCGTCGCCTGCGCCGGCTTCGCCGATGATAAATGCGGCATCCTCCAGGTGACCGTGGATTTCTCCGGCCAGAAGGACGAGTTCAGCCTGCCGGCCAACGGCCTCTGCCAGCCTTCGACCTTCTGCCGGACGACCCTTGCCGAGCCCGGCAATCCCGCGACCTGCGGCTGCGCGCTCCAGCCGGACGACCCGCTGATCGTCGCCGATCCCAGCTTCGCCAAGCATTGCCAGCAGGCCTGCAGCGTCTGGTCGGTCAAGGCGCTGGATTTCCCGCCGAACGGCGTCTACGGCTTCTCCTTCACCTTGCCGGCCGACTTCCTTGCCGACGATATGGGCCAGTCGCGCCGCCCGATGCCCGCCATCTTCCCCACAACGCCCAGCAACGACGGCAAGCCGGACTGGCTGACAAAGTTCGTGCGGACCGCCGTCGGACCGGACAATGCCGCGGGCGGCAGCTGCTACTACCCGCAGGTGCCAGGAACAGACTGCCCTGTCTTGCCGTGACCCCGGGTCCAAGGGACGCTAAAGCCCGCCGCCGAGCCTCCGGCGCGGTGCCCAGCGCCCGGGGGCCATTCACGGCCGCGAACAGCAACCCGGCGATAAACGTGAAGTGGTCGATGAAGAAGCCGAACTCTGCCTGGCTGCCCGTCCAGTGCGCGGGACCATGAAAGGCAAAGGCCAGGAACAGCACATAAGCGGCAGCCAGCAACACCGCTTCTGAGAAGAACGCCCCAGTCAGAAGAGCGAGCACCAGCGGGGATTCAAACACAGCAGCCGCCCAGGCCAGCAGAAGCGGGATCGGGAATCCAGCTGACGCGATGTAATCGGCGGTGGCCTGCATACCGGCGAACTTGAAGCCGGCCGCCATCGCGAAGACGCCCGCGAAGATCAGGCGGCCCAGAAGGGTGGCGACCGATCGCCAAAGGGCTTCTGAGGTACTCATTCGAGCGGCATTCTGACATCGAATGGAGGTGGAGCAAGGGGGTTGGACAACCTCCGGTCGCCCTCAAATCCGGCGGTCGATCAGATGAATGAAGGAGCCCGAGATATTGCCGCGGCGGCGGCCGGTGCTGCCCAGAGACTGGCCGAGCGCATCGTGGCAATCGAAAAGCGCCTCGCCCTCGCCTTCCGCAAGGACCGTCACATAGTGGAATTCATGACCGCGGAAGGTGGCGCCGGCGAGACCTAGAGGACCGGTGTCGCGCAGGCTGGCCTCGCGATACCCCAAATGCAACCGCGGTTCGGCGAAGGAAGACTCCAGCGGCAGCAGCCCGGCCATGGCATGGCGCTGGCCATCCTTGTCCACGAGGCCGGTGCCCAGGGTCATATAGCCGCCGCATTCACCGAAGATCACGGTATCCGTGGCGGCGACACGCCGCAATCCGTCGAGAAAAGCACTTCCTGTGGCCAGGCGTCCCGCATGGAGCTCGGGATAGCCACCGGGGAGATAGACCGCATCGCAGGCCGCGGGTGGTGCTTCATCGGCCAGCGGCGAGAAGAAAATGATCTCGGAACCGGCTTGGTGCCAAGCGTCGAGCTGGCCTGCATAAACGAAGCCATAGGCCGCATCGCGGGACACGGCGATGCGCTGGCCCAGAGGCGGAAGGGACTCCATTTTCGAGAGCGCAGGCTGAGGACGGATTGGCCGCGCGAGATCGAGCAGCTTGCCGAGGTCGAGCCGAGGCTCCAGGCAATCGGCCAGCCGATCGAGGAAGCCCTCGAGATCGCCATGCTCCATCGCCTGGACGAGGCCGAGGTGGCGCTCCGGCAGACGTAGATCCTCCACCCGTGGAATGCAGCCCAGCACCGGAATACCAAGCGGCCCGGCGGCCCGGCGCAAGGCGGCCTCGTGGGAAGCGCCGCCGACGCGGTTGAAGATGACCCCGTCGATGGCGGTATCGGCGCGGTGTCGCGCGAAACCGCCGAGAAGTGCACCGGCGGACTGCGCCTGGCCACGGGCATCGATGATGAGAATAACCGGCCAACCGGTCAGCACCGCGAAATCGGCGGCCGAGGCGGTGCCGTCGGCCGCGCCGTCGAAGAGACCCATCGCGCCTTCGACCACCGCCAACGCCCCATCCTGCGACAGGCGATCCAGCATGGCCAATACTGTTTCCGGCCGCATGGCCCAGAGATCGATGTTGAGGCAGGCCCGACCCAGGGCAGCCGAATGAAAGGCGGCATCGATATAGTCGGGTCCGAGTTTCGCAGCCGAAGCTGGAACTCCTCGCCGGGCCAGCAGACGCAAGAGCCCGGCTACCAGAGTCGTCTTTCCGCTGCCGGAAGCCGGAGCGGCGAAGATCAGGCCGGGTCCTTTCAGGCGAGAGGCCTTCACGCGCTTTCGCTGCGGCTCTTCTGGCCCAAGGGATCGGCGATGAGCCTCTTGCCGGCAAGGGCGCCCAGCCAGTCGAGCCCGCCGCGCAGCCGCACAACTTCGCCCACCACCACCATGGCCGGCGGCTCGATGCCCGAGGCCGCGATATCGGCCGCGACCCTGCCGAGAGTGGATTCGAGCACCCGCTGCTCCGCGGTCGTGGCCTTGGCGATGACCGCGACCGGCTCGCTCACAGCCCGGCCCGCGGCCAGCAGTCGCTCGACGATGGGTTCGATGTGCTTGAGGGCCATATAGATCACCAGCACCGGCGCGCCGCGGGAGAGTGACTCCCAATCGACCGTATCGGGGACAAGCCCGCTCGAGTCATGGCCAGTGATGAAGGCGACGGCGGAATTGACCTCGCGATGCGTGACCGGAATCCCGGCATAGGCCAGGCCCCCGATGCCCGCGCTGATGCCCGGCACGATTCGGAAGGGGACACCCGCCGCCACCAGCGCCAGGGCCTCCTCCCCCCCACGGCCGAATACGAAGGGATCGCCGCCCTTCAGGCGCAGCACCCGCCGGCCCTCGCGAGCGAGCTCGATCAGCCGGAGCGAGATGTCGCGCTGCTTCGCCGACGGCTTGCCGCCGCGCTTGCCCGCATATTCCAATTGGACGCCGGACCGTGCGAGATCGAGGATGCGGCTATCGACCAGCGCGTCATAGACGATCACCTCGGCCTGGCGCAGGCCGTGGAGCGCAAGGACCGAGAGCAGGCCGGGATCGCCCGGCCCAGCCCCGGCGAGCCACACACTTCCCGCCTCGAGGGCAGGCAGGTCGCGGAAAATCTCCTCCATGCCGCCCATTCTAGGGGCTGGCGCCCCCTCGACTAGTCAAATCAGGACATGGGATTTATGAATAACGCCATGGGAAACAAGCCGCGCGGGCCCCTGCGCCGGGGCTGGACCACCGGCGCCTGTGCCGCTGCGGCCGCCAAGGCCGCCTATGCGGCCTTGCTGACGGGCGAGTTTCCCGATCCTGTCGAGATCCGCCTCCCCAAGGGCGACCGGCCGAGCTTCGCCCTGGCGCGCCAGTCGCTGTCGCTACAGCTGGCAACCGCCGGCATCGTCAAGGATGCCGGTGATGATCCCGATGTGACGCATGGTGCCCTGATCCTGAGCCATGTGCGCCTGCTGCCGCCCGGCGCCGGCGTGGTCTTCCAAGCTGGCGTGGGCGTCGGAATCGTCACCAAGCCCGGACTTCCCATCCCTGTGGGCGAGCCCGCCATCAATCCGGTGCCGCGGCAGATCATGCGCGAGGCCATCGCCGAGCTTGCCCAAACCCATGGCGGCGCAGGCGACGTCGAGATCACAGTGGAGGTCCCAAATGGCGCGGAGCTCGGGCGCCATACCTGGAACCCGCGGCTGGGGATACTGGGCGGCATCTCGATCCTGGGCACCACCGGTGTGGTGCACCCCTATTCCTGCTCCGCCTGGATCGCCTCCATCCACCGCGGCATCGATGTCTGCCGCGCCAACGGCGTCGATCATGCCGCCGCCTGCACCGGCTCAACCTCCGAGGCCACGGTTCAGCGGCTCTACCACTTGCCGGGGCATGCGCTCATCGACATGGGGGATTTCGCCGGCGGCACGCTGAAATATCTCCGGCGCCATCCGATCCCGCGCCTCACCATCGCCGGCGGCTTCGGCAAGCTCTCCAAGCTCGCCGGAGGTACCATGGATCTCCATTCCGGTCGCAGCGAGGTGGATCGCGAGCAGCTCGCCGAGGTCCTCCTCAGTCTCGGCGCCACGCCGCCTCTGGCCATGGCGGTGCGCAGCGCCAACACTGCCGGCGAGATCCTGGGGCTGGCGCAGTCCGCCGGGCTGGCGCTGGGCGATGCCATCGCCGCCCGCGCACGCGACCAGGCGCTTGCCATGCTCGACGGCGATGTGTCCATCGAGGTCATCGTCGTCGATCGTGCCGGCGAGGTGGTCGGCCGTGCCGGATTCTAGGCGGCTTCTGATCCTCGGCGGCACTGGCGAGGCCCGTCAGCTTGCCGATACGCTCGCCACGCGCCGCCCCGGGCTTTCCGTCATCACCTCGCTGGCCGGGCGCACCGTCGAGCCCCGACGGCCGGCCGGAGAGCTACGGATCGGAGGATTCGGCGGCGCGGCAGGACTTGCCGACTATCTGCGGCGCACGCAGGTCGACCTGGTCATCGATGCGACCCACCCTTATGCCGCCGCCATCAGCCGCCATGCGGTGGAAGCCTGCCGGTCAGCCGCCAGGCCCCTGCTCCGCCTCGAGCGCGGGCCATGGCGGGCAGAAACCGGCGACCGCTGGGCCGAAGTCGATAGCCTGACGGCCGCAGCGCGCGCGGCACCCTCTCTCGGCCGCCGCGCCTTTCTCACCATCGGGGTCAAGGAGCTGAGCGCTTTCGCCGGGATTCCCGATCTCTGGTTCCTGGTGCGGCTCGTGGAGATGCCGGCCGAGCCATTGCCCTTGCTCGACCATGAAATTCTGCTCGGGCGCGGCCCCTTCGCCGCCGGGGCCGAACGCGATCTGCTGCGCGGCCGGGGAATCGAGTTCGTCATCGCCAAGAACAGCGGAGGAGTGGCGACCTACGGCAAGATCGCCGCCGCCCGCGAGCTCGGCCTGTCTGTCATCCTGTTGCGCCGGCCGGAACTTCCGCAGGCCGAGACGGTCGAATCAGTCGAGGCGGCCACCGCCTGGGTCGCGGCGCGTCTCGGGCCTTCGGGCTCCTGACTTAGGCGCTTTCAAGTTTGAATCGCCTGCCTGGCTTTCGACGATCGCCGTAGGTTGGGGTTTCCGCGTCCTGCGCCGCCGGCTTCAATGCCGGCGGCGCAGGCAGGGAAGAGAACTCAGAGAGGCAGCTTTCCGTCTGCCATCATCCTCATGATCACGTCATAGGGAAGAGTCTGGCCCTGCGGCTTCTCGTTATCGAGCTTGGCCCAGGGAGCGCCAGGCTGGTCGTACCAGTATTGCGCATCTCTTTCGGGGTTCAGTTTCGGTCCGCAATCGCCCTGCAATCCCGAACGGCCGATGCGTTCCATCACCTCGTCCTGCGCAGCCGCCAGGTTGTCGAGAGCCGTCTCTGGCGTCACCTCACCGGCGACGGCTTCGCCGATGTTCTGCCACCACAGCTGAGCAAGCTTGGCGTAATCGGGAACATTCAGACCTGTCGGGGTCCAATACTTGATTCCCGGGCCGCGGAAGAACTGAATCATGCCACCATACTTGGAGCCATCCGGATCGTCGAACGACTTGTCCTCGACGGTGCTCTTCCGGATGAATGTCCAGCCGACATGGGACTTCTTCAGATCCACCGTCTTCGAGGTGATGAACTGCGCGTAGAGCCACGCTGCCTTGGTCCGGTCGAGGGGCACGTTGTTCAAGAGGGTCCATGACCCCTCGTCCCGATAACCCGCCTTCATGCCATCCTTCCAATAGGGTCCATGAGGCGTCGGTGCCATACGCCAGAGCGGCTTGTCCGCGTCGTCCACCGTGTTGTTGCCCTTGCTCTTGGGCTCCAGCATGGTCGCCGCGAAGGCCGAGTACCAGAAGATCTGCTGAGCGACATTGCCCTTCGAGAGACTGGGCAGGGACTGATAGAAATCCATCCCGAGCGCGCCCGGCGGGGCATATTCGCGCAGCCAATCCATGTACTTGCGCAAGGCAAACTGGGCGGCTGGGCCGTTGACGTCGCCACCACGCGTAACGCTGGAGCCGACCGGCCGACAGCCATCCATGCGGATACCCCATTCGTCGACGGGATAGCCGTTGGGGATCCCGACATCGCCGGCGCCGGCCATCCCAAGCCAGTCGTCGGTGAAGCGCCAGCCGAGGTCCGGCGCTTTCTTGCCGTAATCCATATGGCCGAACACCGCCTTGCCGTCGATCTCCTTCACATCGTTTTTGAAGAAGCTGGCGATGTCTTCATAGGCCGACCAATTGACCGGCACGCCCAGGTCGTAACCATATTTCTTTTTGAACGCCGCCTGCAGCTCCGGCTTGTCGAACCAATCCTTGCGGAACCAGTACACGTTGATGAAGGACTGGTCGGGCAGCTGCCAGAGCTTTCCGTCGAAGCCGCGCGATTTCAGCCCGGTTGCATCCGCTAAGCCAAGAAAGTCATCGAGCTCGAAATATGGATCGGTAACCTCTTTCCCATCACCGGCCATCCAGTCGGTCAGATTTCGGGCATACGGGTACCGGGCGTGGAATCCGATGAAATCGTCGTCGTTGATGTAGGCATCGTAGATCGGATTCCCGGTCTGCACTTGAGTCTGCAGCTTTTCGACGACATCGCCCTCCTGGATGACGTCGTGCGTGACCTGAATCCCGGTGATTTCCTCGAATGCCTTGGTGAGAACCTGCGATTCATAGGCATGAGTCGGAATGGTTTCGGAAACCACCTTGATATGCATGCCCTTGTAAGGCTGGGCTGCGTTGATGAACCATTCCATCTCCTGCATTTGCTGTTCTTTGGAGAGGGTCGAGGGTTGGAACTCCTGGTCTACCCACTTTTTCGCGGCGTCCATATCCGCCCGCGCCATGCCGGAAGACAGCATGAACGCTACGGAAACGGCGCTGCACAGAAGCATTCGCTTCATCCCAGCGACTTTCATGTTGGATCCTCCTGTTCGCCTTCGATTTCCTTACCCGGTTGACCGGGTGGTCGCCGGTGGTGCGAAGGCGGCTGACACCAGCGGCGCTTGAACTCTTCCCTCTCCTTGCTCAGCCCCACCGCATGACCACCACCATCCAGGCCACGCAGAGGCCGAGTACGATCCACAGGCTGGCCTCGGTCATCCCGATCCAGATCAGGTTCAGGTAGGCGCTCACCAGCAGGCCGACGAAGAGGCGATCTCCCGGCGTCGTGGGGATCGGCAAGAACCCGCGTCGCTGCGGACTCGGAGCGACAACCTGCCATACAGTCATCGCGGCCAAGATGAGGACGATGACAACGAAGAAGACCGCTGTCGGGACCGTCCAAACCATCCATGCGAGAGTCATGCTCTTGTGCCTCCGTTCAGACGCGGCCGAGCGCAAACCCCTTGGCGATGTAGTTGCGGACGAAATAGATCACCAATGCGCCGGGAATGATGGTGAGCATGCCAGCCGCTGCCAGCAGGCCCCAATCGAGCCCGGAAGCGCCGACGGTCCGAGTCATCACGACGGCGATCGGTTTCGCGTTGGTTACGGTGAGCGTTCTCGCGAAAAGCAGTTCGACCCAGGAAAACATGAAGCAAAAGAATGCGGTCACCCCGACGCCGGCACGGATCAACGGGATGAACACAGTGATAAAGAAGCGGGGAAGCGTGTAGCCGTCGATGAACGCCGTTTCGTCGATTTCCCGCGGCACGCCGGACATGAAGCCTTCCAAGATCCATACTGCCAGCGGCACGTTGAAGAGCGTATGGGCGAGAGCCACCGCGATGTAGGTGTCCAGTAGGCCCAGAGCCGAGTAGAGCTGGAAGATCGGCAGCAAGAACACCGCCGCGGGCGCCATGCGGTTGGTGAGCAGCCAGAAGAAGAGATGCTTGTCACCGAGGAATCGATAGCGCGAGAAGGCATAAGCGGCCGGCAGTGCCACCAGCACGCTGATGACCGTGTTCATGCTGACATAGGCGAAGGAATTGATGTAACCCCAATACCAAGCCGGATCCGTCAGGATCTCCACGTAGTTGTGAATGTTGGGCTGGCTCGGATACA
>Ga0126378_10003675_pt1 | contig 11617 bp, 11 predicted proteins | sample PanSoiMetPlot_23_FD_92587 | JGI IMG/M metagenome (GOLD analysis project Ga0126378, IMG submission 92587) | Tropical forest soil microbial communities from Panama - MetaG Plot_23 | ecosystem: Environmental > Terrestrial > Soil > Tropical forest > Bulk soil | place: Panama | collected 2016-02-17
CACGATGCTGACGCAGCGGCCGCCATTGTGTGGATCGGAAATGTCGCTCCTGATCTCCACGATGCTCGCGCCAGCGGATGCGTTAGTAAGTTCGCGCCGAATCGCTGGCAAATCGGCGGCCAGTCGATCGATGAATTCGCGCGTCGCGTCGATCCATTGCCGGGTCAATACCGCGATCAATCGCAGCAGCACCGGCTTTTGTTCGAAGAGCTGACGTGAACCTCCGCTTCTGAGATCGGCAATGAATTTGCGGTATCTGGCCGTATCGGACGCCAGAGCTGTTTTGTCGAGACCGGTTGGCTCGGGTTCGTGTGATTTGGGGTCGCGTGATTTGGCAAATCGCTCGTAAAGGGCGGGCGCGCAAAGCTCGCACAGCGTGGAAAGCAGTATGTGCCGGAGCGACGCTCGCGCCCTTTCATCGAAACGATTGCGAATCCTGGGATCGACACCACCCCAAACCAGCGCTTCGGCGTCTTCGATCAGCCCCCCGAACAAGTCCTCGAACGGACAAGCCGGCGCAAGATCCACTTTGCTCCGGCCGACTTCGTTAAGTGCCCGTTCGATCCACATGGCATCTTCTATCCATTGCGGACATAGCGCCGAGGCGCGGCGCCGGGAACGAGCAAGCCGATTTTCGACTTCAACTTGCGACAGGTGGTCCCGCATTAGTCGTCGCGCGAAAAGAATCTCGTCGCCGGCAGCGGCGGCTCGCCGCCAGGCCGCGATGCGCTGGGCGGCCAAGTCGGCATCCGCGGCCGTCTCCGGCGAGAATTCAAACGCGTCGGAAAGAAGCTCGTCGATGGTTGCGGCGCGTAAACTCAAGCGCTGGTAAAATGCGTCCACCAAGTCCTCTGTCGAGCGCTGTAGCTGCTTGCCGCGGGAGCTTCCTGCAACGGCGGCGCCGACAATTTGCGGGCCTTTTTCGGCCTCGGTAAACGACCAAAATTGCCCGTCGGCAAGGCAGTTTTGTCTTTATTTTACTTATGTATCACAGCCGGCGGACAGACTTTACACTGTCCACCGCCGATGATTTAATGGATTTCTTGGCGGGGGGTTCTCACCAAGTTGCTCGACCTGCCTGGTGATGCCGGCGCCGCTGGCGAACGAGAGGAAGAAGGCCAATGACTGACAAGTACATCCAGAGGGAAGACGAGATTCTCAACTTCGAGGTTTCCGACGAGGCGCTGGAAGCCGCGGCGGGTTCGGTCAAGGAGAAGGCTGGAGCTTTCACGCTCGCTTTCTGCTCGGGCCTCGACACTTGCCCGAGCGCGAGGGCCTAAGGCTCGTTAGTCAAGCGAGTCTCGGCTTCGTCTTTTTCGCCCAGGCTGTCGAACCTATTTGATCGTCGCGACGAGGTGCCGGGTCCTCCGGCGCCTCGTCATGCGTTTTATTGGGTTCCGTTATGCTTCCGCTCTGCAGGCGGTCGCTTGATTTTGGGCGCCCCTTTGGGCGGCTCTAAGGCCCATTTTCTTTACACTTCGAGCAGCGTTGACGGTGTCTTGGCCGTGCGTTCGGCCACTGCGGCCTTCTCCATGTGCGGTAAATTACGACGGTCAGCGACGTTTTCGGCGGAAAAGGTCTCACCCATGTTGAACACGCGCACACCCAGCTCCTTTGGCATCGGCGCCAGCCATGGCGAAGCACGTAAGGCGCTTTGTGCGTCAGCCAGGCCTTGTCGCCATCGTCTTTCCATAGACGGGCGGCTGAACTCGTAGTCCTTCGCCTGACCCTCCGGCTCGCTCGGACGATAGATAAGCTGGACGATGTCCATCTCGGTCACGCAGCCAAGCTCATAGAGCCGTTCGGCTTCCTCAGTGTTCGCGATTTCCGGCGGCAACCGTTTGTGCAGCTCGTTGATCGCGTGCCGGACGTGATGCTTGTCGCGCGCCGCATCGGTGCAGCTCTGCGTCCGGCTCGCATAGCGGATGTCCTTTTCGCGTTCCGATGTTTCATCGAGATTGGTCGGCAACCATCCCGCAGGCTGAAATACGTCGACTTGAAATGTCAGCCGGCTTCGCCGTGGCGAATAATCGAGAACATATTCGAGCGGCGTATTTGAATATAGGCCGCCATCCCAATAATACTCGCCATCGATTTCAATAGGCGGAAACCCTGGCGGCAGCGCGCCGCTGGCCATAATGTGTTCAACGCGGATCGGCATTTTCACGCTGTCGAAATAGCTAAACTGGCCGGTCCGAACATTCACTGCGCCGACACTCAAACGAATGTCTTGCCATTCGGCATTTCCGCCATGGCTGGCTCCATCTATTTAAACGCGGCGAGCGCCGCATTTAGCGGCCAAATGATGTTTGCGAATCGCCGCGCCCCAGCGCGAGCTCACCAACGCCACGCTCGGTTCCGAGGACGGGGACCATTCGCGCCAGTGTATTGTCGCGAATGATGAAGTGATGAACAAGAGCGTTCACGGCGTGGGCGGTGATCAGAAGACCCAAGGCCCATGCACCGACCCGATGCAAGGCGAATAACACCGTTTCAACTGTGGGATAGTGCGATACCAGCGGCGGCACATGTCCCCAGAACAAGGTAAACGAACGTCCGCGCGTCAGCACCGCGCCGAAACCGACTGTCGGTTGAATAACCAGCAAAGCGTACAAACAGTATTCGCTTATTTGCACGAGCGCGCGATGGAGCTGGCTCATGCCGTCCGGAAACGGGGGTAATTTCGCATGCGTGTTGCGCCAGACGAGGCGCAATACCGTTGTCATCCAGACTGTCACGCCCAACGATCTATGGATGCGCAGGAGCATGACTCTGAGCACGTCGTCATGTGACTGCGCGTGCCAGATTGCGGTTGTGAACAACCCGAGCACGAGCATGACGGTTACCCAATGAAATGTGAACGTCACGCCATCGAAGGACGTTCGTTCGTCGGCCGATGGCGAATGTTCCACGCTTGGATCATGAGAGAAATCAGCGGCGGTGATCTGTTGCGTCGTCAGGCTTGCCATTGCTCCGCCTCCTTGATCGCGATGTGATCAGAATCTTTGGGTTGTGAGATCGTCCGGCATCGAAAAGTGGCCCGACAGCGGGCGTGGCGCGTTCACCCATACGAGACCGCCAGCCACGGCGATTATTCCCGGCCGTGAGCCGGGCCGCCGACCTCGTCGTTTACGGAACAAAGCTAGAACGCGCCGCGCAGAAACGGGCGCGCTGACACTCGACGGCGCGATGCAGTTTCAAAAACGGCCCGATCGGAAGCCCGCACGCGGTCGCGCGGGAAACAGCACGGACGCGGTTTAGCAAGCGCGGTTTCGCGCTGACTTATGGTGCACCGAATTTGTTGCGCGCTCGATCGATCAAGATCGATGGGAGAAACCTGGAGCGCCGACGCTCGCTTTCTACTCCGGTATCGACAGTTGCCCGAGTAGCGTACGGGCTTGAGGCCACCAAGCTGTAGAACTGTTCTAAGGCGTTTGACGAGGCGCCGGCCCCCGGCCCCTCGTCGCTCGTTTGGGCTTCGTCTTACTGATCCTTCGCCGATTCAATTCGCACCGCGCGGTCGTCCGATAAATTGTTCAGTTAAATTTCAGGCCGGCCGCTCTCGCAAGCGTGATGTTCGATGCAATCTCGCTCGCGATCATGGCGTCGAATTCGGCCGGGCTGAGAGGCATCGGCTCGACGCCTTGGGTCGCGAGCTTTTCCTGCACAGCCGGGAGCTGCAGCGCTTTCTGTACCTGTTCGTGCAGGCGCGCGATTATCGGCTGTGGCGTCTTTGCCGGCGCAAGCACGCCATTCCAGAAGGTGTAATCGGAATCGGCAAAACCAAGTTCGATCGTAGTGGGGACATTCGGCAATGTCGGCGACCGCTTGCGAAGACTGACGGCCAGCGGGTGTAACCGGCCGTTATTGACGAAGGGGATTGCAGACGAGATGCCGATGAAACAAAAGTCGACGCGCCCCGTCATGACCTCGGTAAGCGCCGCCGGTCCGCCGCTGAAAGGAATGTGAGTCGCTTTGATCCCGGCCGAGAGCAAAAAGCGCTCCGCCGCCCAGTGCGTGGCGCTGCCGACACCGGCCGAGGCGAACGTGAGCGCACCGGCTTTGGCGCGCTCGACGAGGGCCGCGACCGTTGTGATGCCCGTTTCAGGCGCCACCAGCAGCACATTGGGCACGAGCCGAACACCGCCACGCCGGCAAAATCCCTGGCCGGGTCATATGCGAGATTCGGATAGACCGCTGGTGCGGCCGAGTGAGCCGAAGCGTTGATTAGAAGCGTGTAGCCGTCGGGGTCTGATTTTGCCACCGCAGCCGAACCGATGGTGCCGCCGGCGCCGCCGCGGTTCTCCACTACGATGGTTTGGCCGAGCGCGCTCGATAATGGATCGAGTACAATGCGGCCGATGATGTCGATTGTGCTTCCCGCAGCAAACGGCACGACCGCGCGGATGATCTTTTCTTTCGGCCATGCAGCGGCAAAGCTGCTCTCCGGCAGCGTGCTGGCGACGGCAGCCGCAGCGGCGAATCTCAGGACACCGCGGCGATCAGTCATGCCCATGAGGCTGCCTCCTGAATGAAAAGCGTAACGCATCCCGAAGCGCGGCGACTACATGCCGAGATAGGCCACTTGCACTTGTTTGTTGTTGGCAAGCTCCGCGCTCGAACCCTGGATGATCACCTTCCCACTTTCCAGGACATAAGCACGCTGCACCATGCTTAGCGCGCGGCTGACGTTTTGTTCGACGAGCAAAATCGCCGTACCCATCGCGTGTACTTCCGCAATTTTGGCAAATGTGGCATCGGTCACAACCGGCGCGAGCCCGAGCGAGGGCTCATCCAGCATCAGCAATTTGGGTTTGAGCATCAAACCGCGGCCAACCGCGAGCATCTGCTGTTCGCCGCCGCTCATCGTGCCGGACAGCTGATTGCGCCGTTCGGCAAGGGCCGGAAAGATCGCAAATACCAAATCAAGAGTGCGATTGCGATCGGCCTTGGCGCCTGGAATATAAGAGCCGACCTCGAGGTTCTCCTTCACCGTGAGCTCGGGAAAGACTTGCCGTCCCTCGGGTACGTGGGCGATGCCCAAGGCCGCGATCTTGTGCGCGGGCAGCGCCGCAAGATCTTGACCGAAAAAGCTGACCCTTCCCGAGCTCAGGCGTATCAGACCGGAAATCGCGCGTAACGTCGTACTCTTGCCGGCGCCATTTGCGCCCAAGAGGCCGACGGCCTCACCCTCGCCGACAGTTATGTTGATATCGCTGATTGCCGGGACCGAGCCGTAGCGTGCGCTGACTGCGGACAATGTCAGCATGCGGCGCCTCCCGCGGGCACCTCGTGGCGATAACCGGTGCCGAGATAGGCGCGAATAACCTCCTGGTTGGCAATGACCTCCTTGGGACTACCCTCGGCGATCTTCTGGCCATGATCGAGCACGACGATGTGCCGCGCCACGGCCATGATCGCGCGCATCACATGTTCGACGATGACAATCGCCAGACCGCGCTTGGATAGATTTCCGATCAGCGCCACCGCCTGATCGATCTCCGCGTGGTTCAATCCGGCCATCACCTCGTCAAGCAGCAGAAGCCGCGGTTCGGTTGCGAGCGCGCGCGCCATTTCCAGCCGTCGCTGGTCTATCGTCGTGAGTTCGCGCGCCGGGCTATGTTCCTTGGCGGAAAGTCCGACGAACTCGATCGCGGCGCGGGCGCGCGAACGCGCAATATCAAGGCTCTTATTGCGTAGAAAAGCGCCGGTCATCACGTTCGCCAGCACTGTCATTTTTCCGAATGGCCGCGCCACCTGAAAAGTACGCGCCAGGCCATGATCGCAGATTTCGTGCGGCCGCAGTCCCACGAGTTCGCGGCCGAACGCAGAGATCGAGCCGGCATCTGGCCGATAATAGCCGGTGATCAGATTGAAGCTCGTCGTCTTGCCGGCGCCGTTGGGTCCGATCAGCGCGACGGTCTCGCCGTCACGCACGGAAAAGCTGAGATCCTGGACCGCACGTAGCCCGCCGAACCGCTTGCTGATGTTGCGAATAACCAGCGCCTCAGCCATCGAGCGGCACTTCTTTTGCTTGCGTCGCGCCGGCATAGGTGAAGCGCTGGTACAACTCGGTGAAAAGCCCGATCAATCCGCTTGGCCGCCACAGGATCACGGCGATCAAAATCAGGCTGTAAACGGTCAATTGCACGCCGCCGTGCCCGCTGCCGAACCAGCTTTGCAGGAGCGCGGAAGTCGCCTCCAGCAAAACAGTTCCGACGACCGGACCCCACAATGTGCCGATGCCGCCCACGATCGACACCAGCGCGGCCTCGACCGAAACATTGAAGCTGAACGCGGTATTCGGATCGATGAAGTAGATGTATTCGACGTAAAACGTGCCGCCGAGCGCGGTCAGGAATGCGCTGATCATGTAGATTTGACGCTTGATCTTCGTCGTATCGACGCCGATCGCTTCGGCTGCATCCTCGTCTTCGCCGACGGCGACCAGATAAAAGCCCATCCAGGAGCGCTCGATGCGATAGGTAATAACGAGCCCGAGCGCCAATAGAGCGAGGGCGAGATAGTAGTAGCCGGCTCTGGACTCGAACTGCATCATCAACGGCGCATCGCCGAGATTCGGCAAAGTCGTGCCTTCGGCACCCCAGGCAAAATCGCGGAATTTGAGAAACAGCAGCATCAAGACCTGCGCGGTGGCGATGGTGGCGATCGCGAAATAGGGGCCGCGCAGCCGAAAGCAGAGCGCGCCGATCGGCAGGCTCGCCAGCATCGCCACGACGCCGCCGGCGAGGATGCCGATCCAAGGCGAAATGCCAAACCGGATAAGCAGGATCGTCGAGGTGTAGGCGCCCAAGCCGAAAAAGGCCGCATGGCCCAGCGATAGCTGCTTGGCGTAGCCGCCCATCAGGTTCCAGGCGACGCCGATAAAGGCGAACAGCAGCACCCGGATGCAAATGTCGAGCGCGAAGCGATCGGCGATCACAAGCGGCAGCACAAGCGCGGCTGCCGCGAGCGCGGCTGTCGAAAACCAAGGCCGGATAAACAATGCCGATTTCACCGTGCCCAGCCCCCGAACAGCCCGTTTGGCCGCAGCGCCAGCGTCAGCAGCAGCATGACGAAGACCACGATCAGACCAGAATCGGCGCCGACGAATTGCACGCCCAGCGATTCAGCGACGCCCATCATCAGGCTTGCAATCAGCGCGCCGGTGATATTACCAAGCGTGCCCAACACCACGGCGACAAAGGCCATCAGCACGAACACCTGTCCGACCAGCGGATAGGCGGGATAGAACGGCATCAGCAGCGAGCCGGCGGCGCCAGCCAGCGCCAATGCCACCCCGACAGCGACGCAAAACACGCGATCGGGATTGATCCCCATCAGCATCGCCACTTCGCGGTTTTGTGCCGCAGCCCGCATCGCTTTGCCCATGTCGGTGCCGTGCAGAAATAGATAGAGGACGAGACTTAGCAGCATGGCGATGACGAAAGCGATAAGCTTTGCCACCGCGAAATAAAGCGGGCCGATGTGAAAGGACAGCTCGCTATAGGCGGTCTGCACCGTCCTATAATTGGCAGTGAACAGCAACAGCGCGACGTTCATCAACAACAGTGACAGCGCAAAGGTCAAAAAGATTTGCGGCATATCGCCAAGCGCTAGAACGCGGCGGATCAGAAAGTGCTGCACCAGCACGCCGACGGCAAACAAGGTCGGCATTGAAATCAGGAGCGACAGCAGCGGATCGACGCCGAAACTGCTGGCGAGAAAGAAGCTGATATACATGCCGATCATCACGAATTCGCCTTGCGCGAAATTGACGATCTTGACCACGCCGAAAATAAGCGTGACGCCGATGCTCACGAGCGCATAAATGCCGCCAATGAGCAGGCCGTTGATCACTGCCTGTGCGAGTGTTGCCAGCATCGGCGCCGCCGCCGGTATTATGCTTTGATCAGCTGGGCGCGGGCTTCTTCCTTTGGAAAGACGGTCGCCAGATCACCGTGCTGCCACTGCACGCCGACCGGGTGGGCGTAAATGTTCTTGCCGTCGGGACCGAATTTGACTTTGCCGCCGGGGCACATAGCGGCGTAGCCACTCGAGACGTCGAGTGCCGCGAGCGCCTCGCGCACCTTTTGCGGATCGGTCGATGCGGCGCGTTCCAGCGCGTCGGCAATCATAAACGTTTGGGCGACAAGACCGCCGGCATATTCGAACAAGAACTCGCCAAACTGCTTCTGATAGGCGGCATTGACCTTTTGTGCATCGTCGCTGATGTCGTGATTCCAATGCGCGACGCCGAGCAGGCCCTCGGCGGCGTTGCCTACGTTGCGGTAGAAATCCGGAATGACGAAACCGCCGGAACCGCCATTGATGGCGATCTTCAGATCGACCTGTTTGATAGCGCGAATGATCAGAATGAGATCGTTGAGGTAGGAGACGGGGAACAGCATGTTCGCGCCTGACGCCTTGACCTTGTTGATCAGCGGACTGGCATCGCTTAAGCCCGCCGAGTAAGGCTCGAACATCACGATTTCCACGCCTTGGGCCGGCGCCTGCTCGCGCAGGCCGTTCGAAGTGGACGTCCCGAAGGCGGTGTTCTCGAAGATGACGGCGACCTTCGGCTGATCGCTCACGAGCTTGGACATCTGCAGCTGCGCCAAGGCGAACTGGGAAGCGCGCGAGAACGGCGTGAAGGTGAAATGGCGATCCTTGTTGAGCTGATCCGAGCTGGAGCCGGTCAACAGCGGCACCTTGGCGCGCTCAGCAACTTCGCTCGCGATCAGCGTCAGGGCGCTAGCGAAAGCGCCGTGAACCGCAGCCGGCTTGTAGCTCGAGATCAGACGGTCGGTCTCGGTGCGCGTCACCGTCGGATCGCTCTGAACATCCGAAACGATCAGATTGAGTTTGGCGCCGCCCAGGGATTTGATGCCGCCGGCATCATTGACCATCTGCACCGCCAACTTCGCAGCATTGACGCAGCCTTGGCCAATTTGCGCAAAGCTGCCGGTGACCGGGTAAAGTCCGCCGATATTGACCGTGTCTGCTGCCGCTGCCGTGCGGATATTAAATCCGGCGACCGCCCCTGCGGCGAGCGCGCCAGAGGATTTGACGAGGAAATCCCTGCGCCCAAGCCGCGTCGCATCAAGCTCATTTTTGGACCATTTCATGTGAACCTCCCCGAAATCAGCGCCCCTTGAAGCGCCGACGATTGTTGGCGTTCTGGCGTTTTAGCATTCCGTGCGACCCCCGCGAACGACCCGGGTTCGTGACTTGCAAGTATACAATATTGTAAACGATAATTTGAGGGCGCCCGCAAAAGGCGGCGGGATCAATAAGACTGTTAATTCTCCCATGGCTTTGCGCGCGTCAAAACGACGAACTTCGGCGCCGGCGGGACGGCGTCGCCCCGGCCGACCGGCCGCCGCATCGCTTGTCGAATCCCTTCGGCAGAAGCGCGCAACAGCGGATAAAATCGCCACGCGGCTTGAGGAGGACATCGTCCTGGGGCGCCGCCACCCGCGCGAACGCCTGGTCGAGCAGGATTTGTGCGATCGGTTCAACACCCACCGCGCCGATGTCCGTCTTGCGCTTTTTGAGCTCGAAAAGAAGGGCATTGTACAGCGCATTCCCAATCGCGGCGCAATCGTGCGCGATCTCACGCCAAGGGAAGTCATGGACATTTATGCGGTCCGTGAGGAACTAGAAGTCATGGCCGCGCGCATTCTGCCAATTCCGGTTGGCGCAACCGAACTTGCCAAATTGGACCAGCTACAGCGGCAGCACAGTGCGGCAATCGACAACGAGGACATGCTCACAGTGTTTTATACCAATTTGTATTTTCATCAGGCTTTGTTCGGCTTGTGCGGGAATCCTTGCTTGATCGACACGATCAGGCAGCTCGAGCAGAAAGTGTATGGAATCCGCTTCTATGCCAACGCTTTTCCCGAGGCGCTCGACCAGGCACGACGCGATCATCTCGACATGGTCAAGGCTCTGCGTGCCGCACGCCGCGACGATCTGATCGCGCTGACGCGCAGCCACTTGAAACCGTCGCCGCAAGCTTACATCCGCGCCTATGAACGCCGCTTCGGTCCTTCGCCGCAAGCATGATTTCCCGCGAGGGTCGACGAAATAACAGCTAGCTCAATAAAGCTTGGGTTTCTTGCCACAAGCGTTGAACGACTTCGCCGGCGGGCTCTGCTCGCGCCAATCGGGCCGACTGGCCGGCCCAGGCCTGCATCCGGGCGACATCGTTCGCTTTGGTGGCCGCGTCGCGCATGGCCTGAGTGAGCCCGCGTTGCACCGGATAGGGGGCCGGCGGCGGCGCTGTCGGAGCCATCGCGGCGCGCACAAATTCGGTGGCAATGCTGCGGGCCGGGCGTCCTGTCAGGGTGCGGGTGATGACCGTATCTTCCGGCGCGGCTTTGCCGATCGCGTCAGCCCAGGCGTTCGGGATCTTGGCCTCAGGGCAGCGCAGGAACGCGGTGCCGATCTGCACCGCGGAGGCACCCAGCAGCAACGCCGCCGCAATCCCGCGTCCGTCGGCAATTCCTCCTGTCGCCACCACCGGGATGTTCACCGCATCGGCCGCGCCGGAAATGAGACTAAATAGTCCGACCATGCGCGTTTCGGCGTGGGTGACGTCAAATGCGCTGCGATGGCCGCCGGCTTCCATGCCTTGCGCGATAACGGCGTCGGCGCCCGCGCGTTCCGCCTCTTTTGCTTCGCCGACGGTCGTGACAGTTGCGAACCACTTGACGCTTTTGGCCTTCATTTGCTTGACGAAACGGTCGGGATAGAGGCCCATGATGGAGGACACGATCACGGGGCTCGCCTCCAGCAATGCGTCGCATTGCGCTTGGAAGTTGGGCAACACGAGATTGCCGGCTTCGGGCGGGACGGGCGGACCCCAATTAGCGAGGAAATCGCGCACCGCCGCTTCCGCGGCGGCGTCGCGCTTGGGCGGTGGATCGGGAATCCACAGATTGAACTGAAAGCCGCCATTGGTGCCGGCCCGCACGTCCGACGCCCACTTCTTTATCGCGTCCGGCTGCATCATCACTGCGCCGCAGCCGCCGAGGCCTCCGGCATTGGCAATGGCGATGGCGAGCGAAGGCGGGCAGGCGCTTGCCATTGGCGCCATCAGGATCGGCACCCGAAGGTTAAATTGGTCACAAAACGCGGCGGCGCGCGCGAGGGCAGGGTGCTGCGGCATGCGAGCAGTTTACATAGGTCCTTCGCGACTTTCGAGGCGGCGCCGGCCGACAGCAGCTTCAGATAGTTTGTTCAACGCTTGGGCGAATTCTGCTCGCCTCGCCAGCCGGTTCATATTACGCTGCGGACAGTGAGGGTTGTCCGTGATCGCACACGGAGCGCGCTGAGTGAGGGGAGAGCCAAGTGATCAAGCAAAGATCGCTGATCTGCGCACTGTGGTTTGTGGTGGCCGCAGTCTTTCCGGTGAACGCACAGACGATGAGTTACGCCGATGCAATTTCTCAGCTTGCCACGGCCTGCAAGAACGACATCGCCAGGTACTGCAAGGGCGTGCCGCTCGGTCCCCGGCTTAAAACCTGCTTTGACACCAACGACGCGCGAATGTCCCCGCAATGCCAGCAGGCTCGCGCAGCAGTCTACACCTCGATTTCGCGAAGATCGG
>Ga0126378_10003677_pt1 | contig 11612 bp, 9 predicted proteins | sample PanSoiMetPlot_23_FD_92587 | JGI IMG/M metagenome (GOLD analysis project Ga0126378, IMG submission 92587) | Tropical forest soil microbial communities from Panama - MetaG Plot_23 | ecosystem: Environmental > Terrestrial > Soil > Tropical forest > Bulk soil | place: Panama | collected 2016-02-17
CAGGATCGTCATCAAACCCTTCATCCAATCGGTGTACTGCTGCAGATTGTGCACATTGGCGAGTGGCTCTGCTTGAGCAGAGAACGTCGCGTCGGGGGTGCAATGCTTCTTGCAGGCCTCCCAACCCTTGCCAGCTTCACAGGCATCAAAAAACTCTTTCGCAATGGATGTGATGGACATTGGTGACGCCTCCCAGTGAGCACCTGTTATCGCGCTGCCTCTATGGGCAGTTGCGGATGATAACACACATCACAGGTGCTCTGGCTCATCAGGTGATGTCAAAGCCGCCGTCGATGGGCAGCATGTGGCCGGTGATGGCGCTGGCGAGATCGGAAGCCAGAAAGAGGGCGCCGTTGCCGATATCGTCCTCGGTCGCGATCCGGCCGAGCGGCGTCTGCCGGGCGAGCTCGATCTCCGACTGCGCCTCCGATGGCCCGCCGAGGTTCTGGCGGTAGCGGATGCGCTCCCGCAGCGCCTCGGAGAGCACCGGGCCGGGCGCCAGGGCGTTGACGCGGATGTTGTGGCGGCCAAGGTCGAGGGCAGCGCAGCGGGCGATGCCCAGCACCGCATGCTTCGAAGCGGTATAGGCGAGCTGGCGCGCCGCTCCCTTGGCGACGTTGATGGAAGCGGTCAGGATGATAGAGCCGCCCGCCTCTTTCATCACCGGCACCGCATGCTTCAGGGTGAGCGCAATGCCGCGGGCGTTAACCGCGAAGACGTGGTTCCATTCCTCGAGATCGAGCCCGGCGGTCTCGCGCCAGTGCGGGACGATGCCCGCGTTGGCAACGACGATGTCGAGCCGGCCGAAGGCGGTCCCGGCGGCGGCAAAGGCGGCCGCTATATCCCCCTCGCGGGTGACGTCCACGGCTCGGGCCACGAAGCCCGGCGGCAGCGTAGCCTCGGCGAGGACCGCCTCGAGGTCGAGGACGATCCCCCGGGCGCCGTGGGCGGCGAACTGTCCTACGATCGCGCGCCCGATGCCCCGCGCGCCGCCGGTCACGAGGGCGCTTCGTCCGGCCAGCAGATCTCCCATAGCGAGCCTCTCGATCGAATTGACGATGGCGATCGACACCGCGTCTCATGTGCATGGCGCTGCCGCGTTTCGATGCGCCGGGTCATAATGCGAGGGCGAGGTTGAATTGCCAACTGTCGGACAATCGACTAGGGTAGTGTTCGGGGAAGGCCGGCGTGGAACCGATCCGCTTCACCTTTGACGGCAAGGTGTGCGTGGGGCGCCGGGGCGAGAGCCTTGCCGGCGCGCTCTTTGCCGCCGGCATCGTCGGCTTTCGCGAGACGGCCAAGGGCGGGGTGCGGAGCCTCTTCTGCGGCATGGGTGTCTGCCAGGATTGCCTCGTCGAGGTCGACGGAAGTCCCAACCAGCGCGCCTGCATGACGAAGCTCAACCGGCCCATGACGGTGCGTCGGGAATTCTTTGGCCGCGCGCCGCCGCCGGCCGTCGCTGGCGCGCCGCCGAAGCTCATCGATGCGGTGCCCGAGGAACGGCCGCAGATCCTCGTCATCGGTGCCGGCCCGGCCGGCCTCGCCGCTGCCATCGCCGCGCGCCGCGCTGGCGCCGGCGTCACCGTGGTGGACGAGCGCCCAGCGCCGGGCGGGCAGTATTTCAAGCAGGTGATGGTGCAGGGCGACGATATCGCCGCGCCCGACCGCCAGCATGCCGAGGGCGCCCGGCTGATCGCCGAGGCAGAGGCCGTAGGGGTCGAGATCCGCGCCGGCGTCGAGATCTGGGGCGCCTTCGGGCCGCGGGAACTGATCGGCACGGAGGGTCGCCCCGGGGGCGGTCCAGGGACCGGTCTCGTCAGGCGCTTCAGACCTGAGCGCCTGATTGTTGCGACCGGCGCCTATGAGCGTGGCGTCCCGCTGCCAGGGTGGACGCTGCCGGGGGTGATGACCACCGGCGCGGCGCAGACCCTGTGGCGGAGCTATCGCCGCCTTGTCGGCAAACGGGTGCTCATTGCCGGCAACGGCCCGCTCAACCTGCAGGTCGCGAGCGAGCTTCGCGCCGGCGGTGCCGAGATCGCCGCGGTGGTGGAGATCGCACCCCTCTCGCCGCTGAAGGTCCTGCCGGATTTCTTCGGCATGCTCGCGGCCTCGCCAAGTCTCGTCCTCGAGGGGCTCGGATACCGCCGGCGCCTTGCCGGCGTGCCGATGGTCCACGGCGCGGTGGTGCGCCGGATCGAGAGAGGCGCGGGCGGGCTCATCGCCCATGTTGGGCGCTATCCGGGGCGGACAGGTGGCGAGCAAGGCTTCACGGTCGATTCGGTCTGCCTCGGCTATGGCTTCCAGCCCTCGGCCGAGATCCTGCGGGCGCTGGGCTGCCGTCATGTCTTCGATGCCGCGCGCGGCCAGTTCACCCCGGTGCTGGACGGCGAAGGCCGGACCAGCGTCGCCGGTGTTTTCAGCGCGGGCGATTGCACCGGCCTCGGCGGCGCCCGCACCGCCCTCGCGGAAGGCATCATCGTCGGCAATGCGGCCGCAGTGGATCTCAAGCACAAGGCCGCCACAGCGCAGGTCGCCGCGGCGCGCCGCGACCTTGCCCGCCATCGGCGCTTCCAGAAGGCGCTTTGGCACTTCTACGCGGCGCCGCGGCCGAACCTGGAGCTCGCCACGCCGGATACGATCGTCTGCCGTTGCGAGGAGATTACCCTGGAGCAGATCGAGGCGGTGCTGTCGGAGGGATGCCCTTCCATCGGCGATCTGAAGCGTGAGACCCGCGCCGGCATGGGCCCCTGCCAGGGGCGCTATTGCGGCGTGATCCTGTCGCAACTCCTAGCGACGGCACTGGGACGCACCCTCGAGGAGGATCTCCGCTTCGCTCCCCGAATGCCGATCAAGCCAGTGGCGATCGCCGATATCGCGCGTTGGGAGAAGCCCGCGGGAAAGACGCCAGGGACTCAGCCTCTATGAGCCATCCGGTCCTCGACGAGACTGCCATCCTCGTCATCGGCGGCGGGGTCGTCGGTCTCGCCACCGCGGGTTTTCTCGCTCGGGAGGGCGCGGAGGTTGCGGTGATCGACGCCGGCTATGTCGGCGGCACGACGGCCAACGCCGGCAGCCTTCATGTGCAGATGCAGAGCATCTTCCTGGAGCGCTTTCCCCAGCTCGTACCGGGGCTCGAAAGCCAGCTCCCACTCTACAAGCTCGCCGCCACTTATTGGACGAGCTTTCAAGCGGAGCTCGGCGCCGACTGCGAGGTGAAGATCACCGGCGGGCTCATGGTCGCCGAGGACCGCCGCCAGCTCGATTTCCTCGCCCGAAAGGCCAGGCGCGAGAAGGCCCTCGGCCTCGAAGTCGCGATCCTCGAGCGCAGCGAGCTCGACCGGATCGCCCCTTATCTCGGCCCCGCCGTCATCGGCGCGGAGCTGTGCGCCCAGGAGGGCAAGGTCAATCCGCTGCTGGCCAATGCCGCCATGCGGCGCTGGACGGTCAGGCTCGGGGTCGCCCAGTTATGGCAGGAGCCAGTACTCCGCCTTGAGAGGGAGGGTACCGGTTTTCGCGCGGTGACCGCGCGCGGCACGATCAAGGCGGGCAAGATAGTGCTGGCCGCGGGTTACGGCGCAAAGCCACTGGCTGCGGGGGTCGGCTTCGATCTGCCCGCCGTGGGCGATGCGCTCCATGTCAACATCACCGAGAGCACGGCGGGGTTTATCCATCATCTCGTCCAGCATGCCGAGCGGCCGATCACCCTGAAGCAGCTTGGCAGCGGTCAAGCGGTCATCGGAGGTGGCTGGCCGGCGGAGCCCGGCCCGCCGGGCGAGATCCCGCGCAACAAGCTCTCCAGCATGATCGGCAATCTGAGCCTCGCCCAGCACATCGTCCCGCGGCTGGGTCCCTTGCGCGTCATTCGCACCTGGACCGGCGTCAACACCCTTGTCGACGGCTGCGGAGTGATTGGGCCCGTGGCGTCGATCCCAGGCCTCTTCTTCGCTATCCCTGGCGATGCCGGCTACACCCTGGGGCCGATCACCGGACGGCTCGCCGCCGAATGCGTTCTCGGGCGCGAGTCCAGCGCGGACATCGTCGCCTGCCGGCCAGAGCGCTTCGCGGGGAAGATGTGACAAAGAAAAAAGGTGCGATTCATGAACCGCGGAAAGCCGTGTGGCCATGAAGGTGCGCTGCGCCGCCAGCCGACCGCGGCGCAAGGACCATCCCCGATCCTGCCGCGCCTATTCGACAACAGGTCGATGCCGGCGGCCTCTCCGTCGCCGGCCTCCGGAATGGCCCTGGACAAGCGCGCGCATCCCAGAGGCAAATCCGCCTCAGGATGCGGAGACGTAATTCCAGGTCCTCCCGCTTCTCCAGCGGCTGATTAACCCTGGCAGCGCCTCGAGGTTGGTCGGGAGATCGTCGGCGTCGCGGCACCGTCCAGTGCTGTGATCGAACGCCCGCTGTAAATCGATCCCGCGACTGGCACTGTGAGGGAGAAAGATCAGTAGAGCGGCGGTGCGTGAAGATCGAAATACATCCAATAGGGCCAGAAAGGCGGTAGGGAGTATAGCGGGACGAGGTACCGCGTATGCCGCTCAGGCAAGGTATTGAGGATGCGGAAGCGTAAGCTTTTTCCCTCCTTGACGAGCCGGGCTACCAAGGCAGTTTGCGGCGCAAGCGAAAAAGGCCGCCGGCAACAGGCTTCATCCTGTGCCAGCACGACCGGCCCATACATAATCGCGACCCGGTGAGGATGCTGGCGGTCAATGGCCATCGCGCGCAGCTCCATCGGGATCCGGATGATCACGCGGTCACCGGAGACCCAGGTTCTGTCGATCGCCGCCCATTGACCCGGCTCCGCCGAGATCGATAATGGCGCGCCATTCAATGTGAACGATGCGCCTTTCGACCAACGGGGCACCCGGAACCGAAGAATAAATGAGATAGGACGTTCAACTGCGATCGTAACGGTACTATCCTCCGTCTCCGGATAGTCTGTTTCCTGCCGAACGAGGACGGTCTGACCGTCTCGCACCCATCGTACTTCCGCCGGCACGAACGAATTGATGAAGATGCCTTTCGCATCTTTGAAAAAAATGAGGTTGTGGTACTCCGCCATATTCTGGATATAGGTTCCGGAGCAACAAGGCCACTCGTGCCAGTAGAAGGACTTGCGCCCGGCCGACATGCCGTAGTCGCCGTAGTAGAAGGTTCTGCCGTCGGGCTCGGTCGGCAAGCTTGCACCCATGGCATTTAGGAGTGTGGTTTCGATCCAATCCCCATATCGCGCATCCCCCGTAAAGCGGATTAGGTAAAGCGATAGTTTGAAGGCCGCCCAAGAGCCGCATGGGATTTCGGCATGGAAGCCATTGACGTCGAGCGAGCGGCCAAGGCTGCCGTCCGGCGGCATCAGGCGTTCGTCCGGCCCGTACCCTCCAGTCGCGTAGCACTGCGTGCTCTGTAGAAAATCGTAGGCGTTAATGCATACGTCCAGATAGCGCTTGTTACCTGTGACCGCGTAAGCCATGGCCGCGCTTGAAAACGAATTGACGTGGCTGTAGGCGTGGACCGGTAGAACTTCCTCCGGCTCAGCGGTCGCAGTGAAGTGCCGCCAGTACTCTTCGTAGAGCCAAGTTTCGGCAAAATCCTTGAAGAGTTCCTCGCCGCTTAGCTCGTAGGCACGGTAGAGGTTTTCCGGCAGCGTATACCATTCAGATGTGTCACCCGGACCGGCGCCCCAAAAATCGTGGCCGTCCGCTGCGTGGCGCGACCGATCGAAGGTGCGAGCAGCCCATTGCGTGGTTCTACGCAGCTCGGGCAGCGTGTCGACGCCTGCATATTTGTGCAGGTCGATGAGTCCGCAAATGAGCTTGTCCCAGTCATAGAGGCGCATCTGCGCACTGCCGTCTTGCGGCAGCGTCTCGCGCCAGCCTTCGAACAGCGCGATGGCTTTGTTGGTCAGTACGGAGCAACCGGTCGCCTTGCCGAGCCGTGCCAAGCCACTCAGGAGCTGACCGAAGATAACGGCACTTGTTGAGGCGCACCAGCCTCGCATACCGGTGCCTGGAGCCGGCAGGCCAGCCGAAAGGCGAAAGCCTTTGAGGATGTTCTCATCGGGGATCGAGCCATAGACATTCCGCGCTCGGTCGACCTGTGTCAGGAACCGGCTCGGTAGCAGCCGCACGCCCTCATAGTTGAAGGTGTCGGCGATTTGGCCGACCTTCGTGTGCGATTGGTCGCGGCGGTCGGTGGCTACTTCCTCGTCGATGTATTTTCCCTCTCGTGCGTCTGTCGGAGTCATCTCCGCCTACCTTCATTTTGTCCCACTCTGTCCCGAGCCGCACGCCCTGCTCCGAGGTAGAGCCGAACAACCTCGGGATCCTCTAGCAGTGTTTGTGCCGGGCCTGCGAGGCGATTACACCCCTGTTCCAGCACATACCCAAAATCTGCAATCGTCAGGCACTGCCTTGCCCGCTGCTCGACCATCATGACTGACACACCAAGCCGGTTGACGGCCTTCACCTTGGCGAAGACCTCCTCTTGGACGATTGGCGCCAATCCCGCAGACGGCTCATCAAGAATTAGCAAGCTCGGATCGGACATCAACGCGCGCGCGATCGCCAACATTTGACGCTGGCCGCCGGATAGAGTGGCAGCGCGCTTTCCGAGTTTTGGAGCCAGCTGGGGGAGCGCCGCCAAAACCTTATCGCGCTGCTCGGCAAAGCGATGTCGGATCGGTAGCCCTCCGATTTCCAGATTTTCTAAAACCGACATCTCCGGAAAGACATTAGCGAGCTGCGGAACCATGTTGAGCCCAAGCGCAGTGATGCTTTCGGGTTTCATCCCCGTCAACCGATGCGCCCGATTCTCCTCATCGAACAGGGTGACTTCTCCACTCCGTGTAGGCAGCAACCCGTAGATCGTCTTCAGCAGCGTCGATTTTCCTGATCCATTCGGACCGATGATGGCGACAATTGAATTTCGCTCGACCACGACATCGATTCCCTTGAGCACGTCTTCGTCGCTGTAGGCCGCATACAGACCGTGGACGGAGAGGACTACGTCGCTCATGCACTGGCCCCAGCCAAGGCGAGCCTGCCAAGATAGGCTTCGATTACGCGTTCACTACGCTGGATCTCTTCCGGTCGCCCCTCGGCGATCACACACCCTTCGTCCATGACGATGATTTGATCGCTGATCGACATGACGACATCCATGTCGTGCTCGATAACGAGGACTGTGATACCGCGCTTGGCGCGCAGTTCCTGGATATGTTCGAGGAGCTGCTCAGCGAGAATCGGCGCGACGCCTGCCATCGGTTCGTCGAGCAAGATCATGCGCGGCTCGACCATCAGCGCGCGACCGAGCTCAAGGAGCTTTCGCTGGCCGCCAGATAGGGTACCCGCCAGGGCGCCTACAAGAGAGGAAAGACGGATGACTTCGATCAGCTCTAAGGCTCGCTTGCGGATTGCGGCCTCACGCCGGGCAACGCGTCGCGGCGTGAACCAAGCCGCGCCAAGACGCTCGCCGGGCTGATTCTTGCCAGCAAGCATCATGTTTTCGATGACTGTCATCCGGGCAAGGACACGAGGTGCCTGGAAGGCGCGTACGAGGCCGGCGCGCGCAATAGCATCGCCGCGCCATCGCTCGATGCGTTCGCCGGCAAAAGTCACCGCACCACGGTCGGCTCTGAGGAAGCCCGAAGCCAAATTGAATACGGTCGTCTTGCCCGCGCCGTTCGGCCCGATGAGCGCCGTAATCGAACCTTCTGCGACGCTAAACGTCGCTCCCGCAACTGCTGTGACGCCGCCAAACGATTTTTGGAGATCGTGTACTTCCAACAACATAGTTCATTTTTCCAACAGGAGTTGGTGCCGATTGCCGAGCAGGCCCTCTGGCCGAAAGGCCATGAACGCAACGAGAAGCAGCCCCACGAGGAAGAGCCGTAGAAAGGCTCGTGAGCCAGAATCGAACAGCGATAATGGATAGAAGTTCAGGAAGCGGGTGCCGGTATAGAGAAGACTAAAGAGGACCGATCCCAGCGGAATCGCCCAAATGCGGTTCATGCCGCCGAGGATCAAGATCAGATAGGCATAGAAAGTTAGGGTCGGTTGATAGTCATCCGGATTGAAGACGCCTATTTCCCACGCGAGAAGAAGCCCGGCAAGGCCGCCCAGGATGGCGCCGAGGACGAGGGCCTGCATCTTGAATGCGACGATGTTCTTGCCGACCGCCATTGCCGCCGTCTCGTCCTCGCGGATCGCCTTGAGGACCCGTCCCCAAGGCGAGCGCTCGAGAACCCAGCCGATAAATATGAGAGCGAACGCAGCCGCCCAGACAACAACTGCCATTGCGAGGTCACGCGAGGCGATCCGCCCGAAAAGGGGTTCGATAACGCCCTTAGCTTTGTCCAAAAAGGCTTGCCAATCGTGATTGTAGGTAGCTATGTCGCCTGGCCCCAAGAGTCCAATCGAGCCGATCGGCCCGCCGGTGAAATCCGGCAAATTGAGGGCGAGGTAACGAATGATCTCGCTGCCGGCGACTGTCGCGATCGCCAAATAGTCCGACCGCAGCCGAAGCGCCGGAAGGCCCATAATGAACGCAAGGCACACCGACGCGGCGATGCCGGCGGTTGCCGCGAGCAGCAGGGGAGTGGCATACCGGACGACTAAAATGGCCATTGTGTAGGCAGCAACCGCCATGAATGCTACGTGACCAAAGTTCGGGAGACCAGCCAGCGAGAACTGGACGTAAAGGCCCAGTGCCATGATGGCGTAGATGCCGGCTATCGCGGCCACGAATGTCCAAAATGCCGGGTTGAAAAGGCCCATCAGAGGACCCGCGCCTTTCCGAAGAGACCCTGCGGCCGACAAAGAAGAAGGCCGATCAATGCCAGAAAGGCGAGCACCGGCTTGAAGCGTGGGTCGAGGCCGCCGGCAAATCCACCCCAGGTCGAGACCTCCATGGCGAGACCCAAGATAAAGCCTGCAGCGAGGGCACCGTAGGCGCTGCCGATGCCGCCGAGTACAACGGTGGTGAAAATAAGAAGGAGCACCTGGAAGCCCAAATTTGGGTCGAATGTACCTTGCACCACCGCGAACATGACACCGCCGACACCGGCAAGACCGCCGGCAAGCAACCAGACATAGGTGCCGATCCGATCGACGTTCACGCCAGAGATGGCTGCAAGGTCGCGATTGTCAGCCACCGCACGCATGGACTTGCCGATCGGAGTCCGAGCCAAAAAGTAAGCCACAGCCGGGACAATAACGATGGTCATGGCGACTGCCGCCAACTGGCCTGGGGAAATACGCACCAGCTTGAGATCGAAGACGACCATTTGGTTGATGTTCAGCTGTCGGATATTCGGTCCAGCGACCATAAAGACGACGTCACGCAGCATGAGGCCTATTCCGACCGTGACGAGGGAAGTTGCCACCAGCCCGAGCCTGCGAAGCGGCCGCAACACGGCATAGTGAAGTCCGAGTGCCAATAACGCCGTGGCAGCAATCGCGCCGGCCGTGGCAACTGCAAGGTCTTGTCTCGCGTCGACATTCAGGAAGAGGCCAACATATGCGCCGAAGGTAAGATATTCGCCATGCGCAAAGTTGGCGATTCGCTGAATTCCGAAGACGAGGGTCGCACCGACCCCGGTGAGTGCCAAGATCGTGCCAGTGATGAGGCCGTTAACTACAAGCTGTGCAAGCTGCTGCAGCATCGAGACTCGCGTGCGGGGTTGAGGGCGGGAGGAAGGTTGGTGCTCGTTTGTTGTACCAAAGCCGCCGAGACCACGAGGGCCCAGCAGCTCTCTCAGATCCCGATCAGTACCGCTTTACACCGCTGCCTTCTCCCTTGCGGCTAAAGCGATCACGCCGCCCCGCTCCCTTTGCTACGGTTGAAAAGTGATTGTCTTGACGACTTTAGCCGTACCGTCGGGCTGATGTTGCCAAACATCGTAGGCAAGAGCGCTGACGCGGCCGTTTTCGGAGAAGTTGAGCGGACCTGTCGCGCCGATGAAATGGATCTTTTCGCCACTGAGCACGGCCTTAATCGCGGCGTCGAGCTGTTCGAATGTGAACTGTTTGCCGAGATCGTTCGTTACCGAGACGATATGCTTGGCAATCGCCGCCGGATCGGACGACTTCGCCTCGAGCGCCGCGAGGAATACAACGAAAACGCTGTCGAAAGCCTCAGCCGTAAAGGGCTGGAAATTCACCCCCTTCTGGGCGTTCTGCTCGAAGAGGGCTTTGAAGGCCGGGAAAGAGGCTCCGGAGGAGGCATTGGCTTGGGTTGCGCGCATGCCGGGATAGTTGTGGCCTCCATGGGCGACGCAGTCGTTGAGCGTGTCGGATCCGAAGCTCTTTGCCGGGTTCCACTTGCCCGTCCGACTCAAAGGCAGCGCGAGCTTCTCGAAGGTCTGGCAGAAATCGATGAACAGCCATCCGTCCGGATTGCCGTCAACAACCTGCTGTGCTTCGGTATCGAGGGTCGGCTGAGCCGCATTGTAGATGACCATCTGCGGGATCGTTCCTCCGTCAGCCGTCCAGGCGGCCTTGAACACCGCCGATAGGGCAGTCCCATAAGCATCGTTGCGCGCAGCGACATTGACTTTTGCGGTCTTGCCGAGCGCGTCGGCAATAATGCGTGCCAGCACCTTTCCCTGCACATCATCCGCAGCGACCGGTTGCCATAGGAATGCAGGCGAACCGGTGTTGAGTTTGCTGAGCGCAGGGCTAGTACCACCGGTGAAGACGAGGACATGGTTGGGGATCGCGACCGACGATGCGACAGCGCTCGTCACCGAACTGTAGAAGTCACCGATTATTGCGTTCACACCATCGATCTGCACGAGCTTTTGCGCGCCTTCGACACCGGCCTGAGCGCTGCCCTGGCTGTCCTGGGAATCGGTCAGTTCCACTTTGATACCGGAGAGATTGAGCTTCTGGAGCGTGGCGGCGATCGCCTCAATGCCGACTTTAGCTGCCTGGTTCCAGGCCTGCCCGTCAGCAGCAGGATCACCGGTGAGGCCCGCCAGAACGCCGTACTTCAGGGTAAATGAGACGTCGTTTTGCGAAAGGGCTGGATGTGCGGCCGAGACTAGGGCAACCAGTGGTGCAAGACCCAGCAACCATCGACGGATATCCATGTGGTGTCCTCCCTATCATTTCTGCCGGCGCATGATGGCGCCCCGACGCCTGTTTCCAATATCTAACCAGAGTTTTGGCCGTTCGGCACGGGTGGCAATCGACCGAATTGTCAGGGGAGCCAGGCGGCACAGGGGCTAGGCACTGCGAAGGCCATATAGAGGCGAAACGGTTCGCGGTATCTTGAGAGGCTCCCTAGCCCGATTGCCCCTGGGCGGCCCGCAGCAGCCCTGGCGCTGGGCCTACCGTGTTTCCAATGGGTCTCCCATCGGGAGTCCGAAGGAGGGAACATCCCTAACCTACTCTAACTCTTGGCGTCCCTAGGGGGATTCGAACCCGGTCATGAAAGGACGATTAGCGATCGACGCCTCTATTCGACCCTACGACCGCGCTAGCACTGTGGCTTGCAATCGGTTGGTGAGGCCGAACTGCCAAGCTGAGACTCGAACCCTCCAAGCGGGCCGTTATCCTCGCAAACACCAACCGCAAAGAGACACTGGTCCGAGCGCGACCGCGGGGGGG
>Ga0126378_10003679_pt1 | contig 11608 bp, 10 predicted proteins | sample PanSoiMetPlot_23_FD_92587 | JGI IMG/M metagenome (GOLD analysis project Ga0126378, IMG submission 92587) | Tropical forest soil microbial communities from Panama - MetaG Plot_23 | ecosystem: Environmental > Terrestrial > Soil > Tropical forest > Bulk soil | place: Panama | collected 2016-02-17
CGCCGAACTTAGCCAATCGGCTCGAACTTGTAGCCAAGCCCGCGGACGGTCACGATGTGCCGCGGATTCGTCGGCTCGGTCTCAATCTTCGCGCGGAGCCGCTTCACGTGAACGTCCAGCGTCTTGGTGTCGCCAACGTAGTCAGCACCCCAGACCCGATCGATGAGCTGCATCCTGGTGAGCACGCGGCCGGCGTTGCGGAGCAAGACCTCGAGCAGCTCGAACTCCTTGAGCGGCAGCTGAACCTGCTGGCTTCTAACCGTGACCACGTGCCGGTCCACGTCCATCCGGACTGGGCCCGATTCCATGATCGAGCTGACCGGCTCCTCGGCGTCGCCGCGGCGCCGCAGCACAGCCCGCATCCGGGCGACGAGCTCCCGTGACGAGAACGGCTTGGTCACGTAATCGTCGGCGCCCAGCTCGAGGCCGACGACCTTATCGATCTCGCTGTCCTTGGCCGTGAGCATGATCACCGGCACATTTGACCGCTCGCGCAGGGTGCGGCACACCTCGCTGCCCGGTAGGCCAGGCAGCATCAGGTCGAGCAGCACGAGGTCGGCGCCCGTCCGGTCGAAGGTCTCGATGGCGTCCGGGCCCGTCGGGCACACTGCGACCTCGAACCCTTCCTTGCGCAGCATGTACGACAGCGCGTCGCTGAAGGATTCCTCATCCTCGACAACGAGCACCCGAGTCACTTCACTGCCTCCCTGACAGATCGCGCCGCGTCGCGTGGGTCAGTCCGCGCTGTTGGCTGATTCTTACCACCGGCCGGCAGGCCGCGCCGCGAGCGAAGCGGGAGCCGGAGCGTGAATGTGGAGCCCTTACCTTCACGGCTCCAGACGGCGACGCTTCCACCGTGCGCCGCTGTGACGTGCTTGACGATCGCCAGACCAAGCCCAGTACCGCCAGTTGCCCGCGACCGGGCCGGGTCGACGCGGTAGAACCGCTCAAATATCCGCTCGCGGTCCCGCTCGGGAATGCCGATGCCCTGGTCCGTAACGCTGATCTCGGCCATCCAGGTGGAGGCCATCCGCATGGTAATCAGCACCCTGGTCTTGTCGGGGCTGTAGGCGACCGCGTTCTCCAGCAGATTGCGCGTGGCGGTCACCAGGAGGTCCTCGTCGCCCATGACCGTGATACCGCGCTCTCCGCTGACTTCCAGCGAGATGCCGCGTGCGCTGGCTCGCATCCGGACCCGGTCGACCGCCTCAGCGACAACGTCGTCCATGACGACGGGCCTGGGATCGGGCACCGGCTCGGCGGCCTGGATCCGCGACAGCATGATCAGGTCTTGCACCAGATCCGTGAGCCTGGATGCCTCCTGGCGCATCCGGCCCGCGAAGCGGAGCACCGCATCCGGGTCGTCCGCCGCCTCCTCTACGGTCTCTGCCAGCAGGGCGAGCGCGCCGACGGGAGTCTTCAGCTCGTGGCTGATGTTGGCGACGAAGTCGCGGCGAACCTCGTCAACTCGCCGGCTCTCGGTCTGGTCCTCGGCAAGCAGAAGGAGGAACCCGCCGTCGCCGACCGCCGGCCCAAGCGGCGCGACCCGGACCGCGAAGCTCGTCGCCCTTCCGTTGAACCGGTTCGTCATGATGTCGATCTCGCCTTCGCGAGGCCTGCCATCGCGACGGACCTGGCGAGCCAGGGCCAGCAGTTCACCTACCACGAGCCGGTCGTCGTCCACGAGGCCAAACTCGCGCGCGGCGTGGCTGGAACTGAGCACCCGGTCGTGGCTGTCGAGCACGACAGCGGAGGAAAGCAGAACGGCAAGGACCGCGCTGATGCCGGGGGGCAGCGTGCCGTCTAGAGATAGGTCAGCCTCTTGCATGTCCGCGGACATGACTGCCTGCACCCCCATCTCCACGGTTCGATGTTATGCGGGCACCCGCATACCGCCCACTGTTGTGCACCACTAGCTGACCCTATTTGCGGAATGTTCACTACAGCGACAGGTCGCGTCAATGTCAATTGTGCCTGCCAGGCACCCGTGCTGGGAACGGCTCGGCGGCCCTAAGACCGGCCGCTGCCTTGCGCCTTGACCGCCTCGGCGGCCTGCGCGGCAGCTTCGGGATCGAGGTACCGCCCGCCCGGCTGCACCGGCCGGAACCTGTCGTCTAGCTCGTAGATCAGTGGCATCCCGGTGGGAATGTTCAGCTGGGCGATGTCGGCATCGGTGATCCCGTCGAGATGCTTGACCAATGCCCGGAGCGAGTTGCCGTGCGCGACGACGAGGGTCGGGTGGCCGGCGGCGAGGTCCGCGACGATCGCGTCATACCAGTACGGCAGCATCCGCTGCACCACGTCTTGCAAGCACTCGGTGCGCGGCAGCAACTCGTCTGGCAGCAGCGCGTAGCGCGGATCGCCAACCTGAGATAGCGGGTCGTCGTCAGCGAGCGGTGGCGGCGGCACGTCATAGGACCTGCGCCACAGCATGAACTGCTCGTCGCCGTATTCAGCCCTCGTCGCCGCCTTGTCCTTGCCCTGCAGCGCGCCATAGTGCCGCTCGTTCAGCCGCCAGGACCGGCGGACCGGCAACCAGCTGAGGCCGGCGACATCCAGGGCGATGTTGGCCGTCTGGATCGCCCGGATGAGGACCGAGGTGTGCACGACTGCCGGTCGCAGGTCGGCCTCGGACAGCTGCTCGCCGGCGCGGGCCGCCTCCGCCTCACCGCGGCGTGACAGCCGGGCGTCAACCCAGCCAGTGAACAGTCCCTTGTCGTTCCACTCGCTCTCGCCGTGCCTGATCATGATCAGCGTGCTCATGGCCGTGATCCTAGTCTGGCCGTGACACGAGGCCTGATAGCCACCGAAAAACCCTATAAATCAAGCCGGGAACGTGGCCATTTTCGCTGGTCTCGGCCGCAAAGCCGGTCCAGCCAGGCGGGAACAACGGGACCCGGCCCAGGGGTTGGTCTCACCGGAGGTGAGTGCCCGTGCCGCGACGCTTTCCACGGCGCATCGCGACTGTCAGCGTGCACACATCGCCGCTCGAGCAGCCCGGGACCGGCGACGCCGGAGGACTGAACGTCTACGTGGTCGAGGTCGCCAGGCGGCTCGCTGAGCGCGGCGTGGAGGTCGACATATTCACCCGGGCAGTCTCGCGAGACCAGCCCCAGGTAGCTGAGCTGGCACCTGGCGTGCTCGTGCGCCACCTGGCGGCCGGACCATTTGAGGATCTTGATAAATCAGAACTTCCTGGCCAGCTCTGTCAGTTCACGTTCGAACTATTGCGAACCGAGGCAGCGCATGCGCCGGGGCGGTACGACCTCGTGCACGGCCACTACTGGCTGTCCGGCCAGGTGGGTGCCGTCGCCAAGGAGCGGTGGGGCGTCCCGCTGGTCCAGTCCATGCACACGCTGGCGAAGGTCAAGAACGCGGCGCTTGCCGCCGGTGACGCCGCCGAGCCCGAGGTCCGGCTACGCGGCGAAGCCGAGGTAGTTGCGTCTGCGGACCGGCTCGTCGCGAACACCGACGACGAGGCCGACCAGCTCATAGGGCGCTACGCCGCCGATCCGGCCCGAGTTGCCACCATCAACCCCGGCGTCGACCTGTCGGTGTTCCGACCCGGCTCGCAAGCAGCAGCCCGGCAGCAGCTCGGCCTGCGCCCGGATGGCGTGGTCCTGGTCTTCGCCGGCCGAGTTCAGCCGCTGAAGGCACCCGATATCGTGCTGCACGCCGCGGCGCGGATGGTCGCCGACGATCCTGGGCTCGCTGAGCGGCTCACTGTCGCTTTTGTGGGCGGCCCGAGCGGCACCGGCAGGCACGATCCCGATGGCCTGACTGAACTCGCGGCCCGGCTGGGCCTTGCCGACGTGGTTCGGCTTGAACCGCCGTGTCCGCAACCCGAGCTGGCCCAGTGGTACCGAGCCGCGACTTTGGTGATGGTGCCTTCGTACTCAGAGTCTTTCGGCCTAGTCGCGATGGAGGCCCAGGCCTGCGGTACTCCCGTCGTCGCTGCCGCGGTCGGCGGCCTGCGCACTGCCGTCCGGCACGGCTACTCGGGCATCCTGGTCAATTCACATGACCCCAGCCTGTACGCGAAGGTCGTCCGGGAGTTGATCGACGCGCCCGCCGGGCTCGCCAGGCTCGCGCACGGCGCCAGGGAGCACGCATCCCGGTTCGGCTGGTCGGCAACCGTAGAAGCGCTGCTCCAGCTGTACGCGACAGTGATATCCGAGGCTGCCGCCACGACGGCTAGCACCGCCCCGACCGCGGTCGACGCATGACCTCCGACCAGGCTGCCGCGCAGGCGCTTGACGCGGCGCTGGCAGACATGGGCGTGGCGTACGAGTGCCTGGCCGCTGGTAGCTACCTGGTCACGCTGCCGGGCCAGCACAAGCTCAAGACCATGGCCTGGCTCATCGCTGGCCCGCACAGCCTGCAGATTGAGGCCTTTTACTGCCGGCAGCCAGATGAGAACCACGCGGAGTTCTACCGGTACCTGCTTGAGCACAACTCCGGCATGTACGGCGTCCACTTCGCGCTCGACCCGGTCGGCGACGTCTATCTCGTCGGACGCATGCCGCTGTCCGCGATTAGCCCTGATGAGGTCGACCGGCTGCTTGGCTGCGTTCTCAGCTATGCCGACGACACTTTCGACCAGGCCCTGATGATCGGCTTCGAGTCGGCCATTAAGAAGGAATACGCATGGCGCCGCAAGCGCGGCGAGAGCCTCGCAAACCTGCAAGCCTTCGGCCGCCTGACCGGTGCCGAGAGCGATGAGGCGGCGCCCCCGCGGTTCGGGGAGCGCCCGTCGGCGAGCTAGCAGAATAGGACCGAAGGGCCGCAAGGAATCCGAGGTAAAAGAGGCAGGCATGAGCTCCAGCGCTGTCGGCCGGGACACCTTCGAGGTGTTCGGCACGACGGCCGTGCTGCTTCTCACTGACCCCGGAGCCATCCGCCAGGCCAGGGTCATCGCCGACCGCATACTCGCCGAGGTGGATCTGGCCTGCAACAGGTTCCGGCCCGACTCCGAGCTGGTCCGGCTCAACGCGGCGGGCGGCGAGCCGCGCCCTATCAGCGCGACGTTCGCCGAGCTTCTGGCCGCGGCCCTTCGTGCGGCCAAGCTCACCGGCGGAGACGTAAACCCAACGTGCGCGCGCGCCCTGACCGGGCTCGGCTACAACCGAGATTTCGCCGAGGTCAAAGCCGCCGGCGACACCGGGCCACGGCTCACCGGCGCGGTTGGCCCGCTGCCGAGCTGGCGCAGCGTGCACCTGGATCGATCGGGCGGACGTGCCAGGCTTGACCGCGGAATCCAGATCGACCTTGGCGCCACGGCGAAGGCCTGGGCTGCCGACCGGTGCGCAGCTCAGCTAGCCGACACCCTCCGCTGCGGTGTCCTCGTCAGCCTCGGCGGCGACGTGGCAGTCGCCGGACCGGCGCCGCCAGAGCACTGGCGCATCAGGGTCACCGATGATCACGCTGCGCCTGACTCCGCGCCAGGTCAGACGGTAACGATCAGCTCGGGCGGTCTCGCCACGTCGAGCACGACAGTTCGCACCTGGATGGCTGGCGGCCGGCGCGTGCACCACATCATCGACCCGTCCACTGGCGAGCCGGCCAGGTCCTGCTGGCGCACTGTCAGCGTGGCGGCAGGTACGTGTACGGACGCGAATATCGCCAGCACCGCAGCCATCATCCGTGGCGTAGCGGCGGTCGGCTGGCTACACGATTTGGGCCTGCCAGCCCGGCTGGTCCGCGATGATGGCACCGTGCAGACGACAGCTGGCTGGCCGACCGACGTGCCCGGCGACGCAGCGTGACCGGGGGGCCGCACCTAGGCGCGCTCGTGGTGAACTCGTCAACCCCGCTGTGGTACACCACCAGGGCAACCGGGCTCGTAGCGCTAGTCCTGCTCACCGGCAGCATGGCGCTCGGCCTGCTGTCGTGGATCGGGGTCGACCGCAGGACCTGGCCGAGGTTCGTGACGCTGGCGATGCACCGGAACGTCGCCCTGCTGGCCATCACCTTCACCATCATGCATGTCTTGACGACCGTCCTGGACAGCTTCGTCTCGATTCCACTGCCGGACGCCTTCATTCCGTTCATCTCGTCCTACCGGCCGTTCTGGATCGGACTCGGCGCTATCTCGTTTGACCTGATGATCGCTCTGATCGTCACGAGCCTGATCCGGGCACGGCTTGGCCAGCGGAGCTGGCGCCTCGTGCACTGGACTTCCTACGCATGCTGGCCGGTGGCGGTCGTGCACGGGCTAGGGAGCGGGACGGACACCCGGGTGCGCTGGGTCCTGCTGCTCACGGCTTGCTGCGTCCTGGTGGTCGTCGGGCTGACGTTGTGGCGCCTGGCGCTGAGCTGGCCATACCGCCCGCTCGCGAGCGTCACCGGGGTCGTCGTCCTAGTACTCACGATCGTCGTGGTCGGAGCCTGGCTCAAGGTCGGTCCGCTGTCACCTGGCTGGAGCCACCGATCGGGGACGCACACAACGAAGCCCGCTGGGCCAGCGGCAGCGCGCGGCGCGCTTCGCTGACCCAACGGGATCCTTGCGGTGTTAGGCCCAATTGGCCTGCGCGGTCTCGATCGCTTGCAGCCACGTCTCGTCGATCGCGACGACCGAGAAGACCTGCGTCGACTCAAAGAACGGTGCAAAGGAATAGGTGGGCCCCAGGTCAGGCGGGGCATCACTCTCGACAATCGTGATGACGGTCTTGCCGTCCGTGGCGGCGTACATCTCCATGGACCCTCCCGGCGGGGGCTCCGGCGGCGCCTTCATAAAAACTTCGATGGCCTTGCGCGCGTTCTCCACGCCGGGAGCTAGCCGACTGACAACCACGTACTTCATGACGCTCCCCTTTCCCGACGGCTGCCTCGTCCAGTTGGACTGCCGTGCTGCGCCGTCTAGCGTGATCATGGCACGGCTAGAACGACGCCAGCCAGGTGCGACGCCCATATTGAGGCACAAGGCTGCCTATTATTGGCGCCCTTCGGCTGCGCATGTCTCGCTCGCGTGGTCCCTGGACCGCCAGCCAGTACGATCCCTTCAGGTCTGGTCGGTCGATGTGCGGAGGCAGGATGGGTCCCCTGAGCGGCATACGGGTCATCGAGATCGCCAGCTTGGCTCCTGCGCCATTCGGCTGCATGATCCTTGCTGATCTCGGCGCCGAGGTGCTGCGGGTCGACCGGGCCGAGCAGTGCGGGCCAGAGAAGCGAGCGCCGCTCGACCCGCTGGTCCGCGGCCGCCGGTCGATCGGCCTGAACCTCAAGGACCCAGCCGCCATAGACCTCTTGCTTCGGTTGACCGAAGACGCTGATGTGCTGGTCGAGGGTTTCCGGCCGGGCGTCGCCGAACGTCTCGGCTTCGGGCCGGAAACGTGCGCCGAGCGCAACCCGCGCCTCATTTTCGGGCGAATGACCGGCTGGGGTCAGGGCGGGCCGCTCGCACTTACCGCAGGTCACGACATCGACTACATCGCCATTTCCGGCGCGCTCGGCATGGTCGGCCGCGCCGGCGAATCTCCAGTGCCGCCGGTCAACCTGCTCGGCGATTTCGGCGGCGGCGGCATGCTGCTGGCGCTGGGCATCCTGGCAGCGCTCGTGGAACGGTCGAGCAGCGGCCGCGGTCAGGTGGTGGACGCCGCCATGGTCGACGGGTCCGCGCTGTTGACGTCCTTCGTGTGGGGACTGCACGCCGCCGGAAGCTGGCAGGCCAAGCGGGGCGTCAACCTGCTGGACACCGGCGCGCCGTTCTACGACACGTACCGCACTGCTGACGATGAATACATGGCGGTGGGCGCGCTCGAGCCGCAGTTCTACGCTGCGCTGCTCGCGGGCCTCGGGCTCTCAGATGCCGGGCTTCCCGGGCAGCACGACAGGAGCGGCTGGCCGGTGCTGCGGGAGCGATTCGCAGCGACGTTCGCCGGCCGGACCAGGGCCGAGTGGGAGCAGATCTTCACGGGCACCGATGCGTGCGTATCGCCGGTGCTCAGCATCGCGGAGGCGCCTGCACATCCGCACGCGCGCGCTCGGGACGCGTTCATAGAGGTCGGCGGTGTGACGCAGCCGGCGCCGGCACCACGGTTCGGCCGCAGTACGTCCGGCCGCCCGGCCGCGCCGCCGCGGCCCGGTGCGGATACCGACGACGTGCTCGCCGGCCTCGGCCTCGGCGCGGCTGACGTAGCCGACCTACGGGCGCGAGGTGTGGTTGGCTAAGGCCCACCCGTACGACGCTGAGATCCTGCGGCTAGCGCTGCCAGCCTTCGGGGCGCTCGTCGCTGAACCACTGTTCCTGCTCGCCGACTCGGCGATCGTCGGCCGGCTCGGCACCGTGCCACTCGGCGGGCTAGGCGTCGCCAGCCAGGCGCTGGCGACCCTGGTCGGAGTCTCTATATTCCTCGCCTACGGCACGACGGCCGCCGTCGCCCGCCAGCTCGGCGCGGGTCACCGCGACGCGGCGATCCGGCACGGCATCGACGGTTTGTGGCTTGGCGCCTTGATCGGGCTCGCGGTGCTCGCGATCGGATGGCCGCTCGCGCCGCGTATCGCGGCGGCGTTCGGCGCCACGCCGGAGGTCAGTGAGCAGGCAGTCACCTACCTGCGCGTCAGCTTGCTCGGCGCGCCGTCTATGCTCGCCGTCCTCGCCGGCACCGGCGTGCTACGCGGGCTGCAGGACACCAGGACGCCGTTGTTCGTTGCCGTCATTGCGAACGTTGTGAACATCGGGCTCAATGCCACGTTCGTGCTCGGCCTGCACTGGGGGATCGCCGGGTCGGCGGCTGGCACTGTGCTGGCGCAGACCGGCTCGGCTGCTGCCTACCTGGTGGTCGTGGCCCGCGGCGCTCGCGCCGCCGGGATCGGGCTCCGCCCCGACCGCCAGGGCATCACGTCGGCCGCATCTGCCGGTGCGTCGCTCGTCCTGCGCACCCTGGCGCTGCAGGCCGTCCTCGTTCTCATGACCGCGATAGCGGCCCGGCAGTCCGACGCCGCCATCGCCGCCCACCAAGTGGCCATGCGGATCTGGAATGTATTCGTCATGGCGCTCGACGCAATCGCGATCGCCGCGCAGGCCATCACCGGGCGGCAGCTCGGCAGCGGCGATGCCGATGCAGCCCGGGCGGCGACTAGGCGCATGATCGGCTGGGGCGCCGGGTACGGCGCGCTGTTCTCGCTCCTACTGATAGCGATCCGCCCGGCGCTACCGGGCCTGTTCGGCGTCTCACCGGAAGTGCGCGGTCTGCTGCTCAACGTGCTGCTCGTGGTCATCATCCAGCAACCAGCCGCAGGCGTCGTGTTCGTGCTCGACGGCGTGCTCATCGGCGCGGGCGATCAGGACTACCTGGCCGTGGCCGGACTGGTCACGCTGGCGGTTTTCGCCGCGGCAGCAACGATCGTCGCCAGGTCGGACGGCGGACTCGTGGCGCTCTGGATCGCCTACACGGCCTGGATGGTGGCGCGGCTGGTAACCCTGACCCTGCGCGCCCGCGGGTCACGCTGGCTCGTCACCGGGGCCGTCCGTCGCTAGCGTCACACCTCCACCCAGACCTCCATAATTCAGGCGCGAGATTATGCTCGATGCCTGCGCCGTAACCTGCGCGGAGTAGCAATGGTAAGAAGGCCACGAGAACGTGCTGCCTGATCGGGAGGGACGCCCAGCGTGGCCATGCGACGTGCGGCCGGCTCGCTAGTGCGGCGAGACGACCTAGCCGAGGGCCTTGGCTATGCCCTGAAGCACAGGTTCCTCGGCAAACCGCTCATCAACGAGCAACTAGGCGAGCAGCGCCTATCCAAGCCTGTCGCGCTCGGTGTGCTATCTCCGGACGGCATCTCATCGTCCGCATACGGCACCGAGGAAATCCTCATCGAGTTGCTGCTCGGTGGTCTCGCCGTCTCAGCGTTCACCGTGCTCCTGCCGATCACAGGCGTCGTCCTGTTCGTCATGGTCCTGGTCGTGCTGTCGTACCGCGAAGTCGTGATGGTCTATACCAGGGCCGGCGGGTCCTACGCGGTGGCGAGGGACAACTTCGGCCCCAGGGTCGCCCAGATCGCCGCGGTTGCGTTGCTGATCGACTACGTAGTCACGGTCGCCGTGCAGGTTGCCGCTGGTACAGCGGCTGTTGCCTCCGCGTTTCCGGCCCTGCACAGTGAAACAACGCTGACGGCGATTTCGATCGGCGTCGTGGTCCTGATGCTCTACGGCAATCTGCGCGGGATCAAGGAAGCCGGCAAGACCTTCGCGATTCCGACCTACCTGTTCGCCACGGTGATCATCATCATGATCATCGTGGGTTTGATCCGGGAGATCTTCTTCACGCTGCCGCAGTGGCACATCGTCTGCCCTAACGGCGGCCACAACTGTGCGTACGGGCAGGCCGTCGCACCAAACCATTCCAGTCTCATTACCTTCGGGCTCATCTTCGTGATGCTGCGCGCGTTCGCCAACGGCGGCTCCTCGCTGACCGGCATCGAGGCGGTGTCCAACGCGGTCAGCGCGTTCCGGCCGCCCGAGGGACGCAACGCCCGGCGCGTGCTCGTGATCGAGGGCGCAATACTCGGCACGCTCGTGGCTGGCATCTCCTGGCTCGCCCACGTGACGCATGCCACGCCGTACATCCTCGGTGTGCCGACCGTAATTTCCCAGGAGGCCAAGCTTGTCTTCGGCTCATCTGCGTTCGGGACGGCCATGTACGCGATCGTCCAGGCGGCGACCGCGCTGATCCTCTACACCGGCGGCAATACCAGCTTCAACGGATTTCCGTTCCTGGCCAGCTTTGTGGCCGAAGACGCGTTCCTGCCCCGCTGGCTCACCAAGCGTGGTCACCGGCTCGTCTTCTCCAGTGGCATCATCGTGCTGGCGACCGTCTCTATCGCGCTGCTCGCGGCCGTAGGCTCCAATGTCAACCGTCTTGTCCCCTTCTACGCGATCGGCGTATTCACCGCGTTCACGATGGCCGGCTTTGGGATGGCCAAGTATCACCTTCGCGTCAGAGAACGCGCTTGGCGCCGACGGTTCGTGATCAACTTCTCAGCCGGCGTCACCTCGCTCGTTGTAGTCCTGATCTTCGCGATCGTGAAGTTCACCGAGGGTGCCTGGCTGGTCGTCATCCTGTTCGCCGCGGGCGTGCCGGCACTCATCCGGCTAAACCGCCAGTACCGGATGGAGGCGACGGTGCTGGAGGGCATCGGGGGCACTGGGCCCAAGCCGCCGGAGCCACCGACGTACTCACGTCGCAGCGTCTACGTCTTCGTCGACGACTTCGACCTCGCCACCGTGGCGGGCCTTCGGTACGCCCGCAGCCTGCGGCCGACATCGCTGCGGGCGGTGCACTTCGTTATCGACAACGTCCAGGCGGACAGGTTGCGCGAGGACTGGGTGCGGGCCAATCCCGGTATCCCGCTTGACTTCGTCGACTGCCCCGACCGCCGCCTCGCGAGCGCAGCCGCGAACATGGTCAGCGCCGAAGCCGTGCTGCCCGGCGTCGGCGTGACAGCAGTGCTGCCCAGGCGCAGCTATGCGCCTATCGTCGGCAGGCTTCTGCACGATCGGACAGCTGACAAGATGGCGTCGCTGATCAGCCGGATCCCGCACGCGGCGGCCACGATCGTGCCGTTCGATGTGCGCAGTCGCGTCGAGAGCCTGGCCAAGCGCGAGCCG
>Ga0126378_10003680_pt1 | contig 11607 bp, 7 predicted proteins | sample PanSoiMetPlot_23_FD_92587 | JGI IMG/M metagenome (GOLD analysis project Ga0126378, IMG submission 92587) | Tropical forest soil microbial communities from Panama - MetaG Plot_23 | ecosystem: Environmental > Terrestrial > Soil > Tropical forest > Bulk soil | place: Panama | collected 2016-02-17
CGGTCGAGGAGGCCTACGCGAGCCCGTGGGGTTGGCTCGTGCGACTGAAAAACGGCCAAGTGTGGATTTGGGACGATGGAAAGAAGAGTTGGCAAGAGTGGAAGTTGCGCCTCGGGACCTCAAGCATGGGTGAGCAGCGAAACCTGGCGCCGGGCAAGAAGTCGGTTGCGTGGACTCAGCTCGAAATGACGGGGAGTGCGCTCGCGTTCACTCAACCGGAGTTGTACCTGAACTCGCGAGTAGGCGTGGTGCGCTGTAAGCCGAATGGGGCCTGCATCCCGGTGAAGGCGTTCTCGCGCAGCCTGACACTGCAAGCGCTCTGGGTGAATGAGAGCGGCCGAGAGGTAGCGGTGGTTGCGGACGGAAAGTTTGGAGTCTCGACGGACGCGGGAACGACCGCGGTATGGCGCGATTTGCCCGTGCCAGGAAATGAAGTGCGCTGGCTCGCATCCCGTGTCGGCCGCGAAGAGCCCGCTTTCTTGTTGGGCACCGACAAAGGGCTCTACCAATCGCGCGCCGAGGGTGTCCAATGGCGCCTGATTGAAGGCGGATTGCCTCGAGGGCGAATGGAGTGGTGGCTCGACGGGAACGGACTGGAAGTGGCCGCGCTCGGCGGGGGAGGAGTGTACCTTTCGCGCGATCGGGGCACGAATTGGACGCGAGTCGACAGCGATGCGGAGCGAAGCCGTTTTTCCGGGCTGGCAGAGCTGGGTCCAGAGACCATTTTGGCTGGTTCCGAAAGCGAAGGGCTGCTGCGGCTAAACGCCGCGAACGAACCGTAGACCGAGCTGAGGCAACCGCGCCGGCGGCTTTCGCCAGGAGAACGTCGTCTGAGGCGGCCGGGGTCGGCGAAGAAGAAGGCCAGCACGCGCCGCTTGAATTCGTTGGGTCGATACCCCAGCGCGGCGGTGTGGTAAGCCTCGGGAACGCCCGCGCTCGGCGGGCAGGATCAACGAAATTAGGGCCACGAACCAGCCAAGAACCATGGCGATTAGGGGCGCAACCAGGAGCCAGCTGGAGAGAATCCGGGAACGAATCGCATCTATCGAGTAAACGCAGCAATTGGCGCAATTGTTCAATGACAGGCAACGTTACGTGTACGGCCGAGGCCGGGTCCGGGAGTCGTCGAAGATTCAGGAGCGAAAGAGCACGTCTTCACGCTGAAACATTTTCACGGCAAGAAAAATTGCCGCAAGTGCATAGACACAGGTGGAAGAAAAGATCAGGATGATGGAGTTCCAGTGGTATGTTCCGGTAATGATTTCCTTGCAGACGAGGCTGGTGTTGAGAACCGGGATGAGCGCGAGCTTCGGAGTGAGTTCGACGCCCGGCATTACCGAGGCGACCGCGGGAATCACCACAAGAAACGTAAGCGGGGTGAGGTAACTCTGCGCTTCTTTATACGTTTTCGCAAACAAAGCGATGGTCATCAAGACAGCTGAAAATAGAACCGCCAAAGGAAGAGCCATAAAGAAGACCGCGACCACAGAAGCAAAACCCAGGTTCAGATTCAGGCTTTGTTCCCCTGAGGATTGCATCACGTGAGAATGACCTAGGGCGGCAAAAGACAAGCCCATGGAAGTAACGGAAAGGATGGCGGAAGCAAGGGAGGCCGAAAAGACCAGCAAAAACTTGCCGATGACAAGGTCGAGCCGGGAAATCGGGCTAGACAGAATGGTTTCGATTGTGCCGCGTTCTTTCTCACCGGCGGTGAGGTCGATGGCTGGGTACATTGCTCCCGTGAGGCAGAGCAGGATTACGGCATAGCCGATAAAGCCTCCAACACTCGCGCCGCCAACCTTTTCCGGTGGCGCCACGTTTTCCTGCTTGATTACAAATGGCGTAAGGACACTGGCAGGGAGATTCTTGGCGGCTAGACGATCCCTTACGACCGAGTCGCGATATTCCTCGATAGCCTTTTGGAGATGGTCGGCGCCAAAGGAAGACTTGAGTTCCCCCTGATAGAAATAGATATCCACCGTCTGTGCCGTTCCTGCGGTAAGAGCAGCTTGGAACCCCTTGGGAATTTCGACTGCGGCGCGAATGTCCTTGTTGGAAATCTGGTCTCTCCAATTGACGGAGTAAGGAACGACTTCCAACTTGTCGAGTTTATGCAGGCGTTCGAGAAGCTGAGGCGAGTCCTCGCCGCCGAGAATCATGATTTTGGGGATTTCCTTTTCCGCGTTGCCGATCATGACGGTCGCGAGGGCCGTTATGCCCACCATCAGAATGGGAAAGGCGAGCAGCGGCACCAGGACGGTGGAAATCAGAGTGCGGCGGTCGCGCAGCCATTCGGTCAGCTCCTTGCGGTACACGACGGAGATGGCGGGAAGATTCACGGGTCAGGCCTCCGGGTTAGTCTGATAGGGGCCTACGACGGTGACAAAGATCTCCTCGAGGTCGTGCTGGCGGTAATGATCGCGTAATTCGGCCAGCGAGCCTTCGGCAAGAAGCTTGCCCGACTGGATGATACCAACGACATCACACAGTTTTTCGACTTCGCTCATGACGTGAGTCGAAAAGATGACCGTTTTGCGGCGCTGCCGACACTCGCGGATGAAGTCGATGATGGTACGTGCGGTCATGATGTCCAGGCCGATCGTGGGCTCGTCGAAGATCATGACTTGCGGATCATGGATGAGAGTCCGCGCAATCGACGTTTTTTGCTTCATGCCGGTGGAAAGCTTGTCGCAGCGGCGGTCGCGGAACGAATTCATGTCCAGGCGCGAGAAGATTTCATCGGCGCGTTTTTTGAGCGTGGGTTCATCGAGGCCATTCAGGCGGCCGAAGTATTCGACCATTTCCCGGGAGGTCAGCCGGGGATAGAGCGCGGTGGCGGCAGAGAGGAACCCGACGTTGGCGCGCACCTTGTCGGGCTCGTCGACGACGTCGTGTCCGCAGACGACCGCGGTTCCGTCGGTGGGCTCGAGAATTGTGGCGAGCATCCGCAGCGTCGTCGTCTTGCCGGCCCCGTTTGCGCCAAGAAGCCCGTAAATCTGGCCCGGCTTACAGACAAAGCTTACGTTGTCGACCGCGCGGATAGCGCCGCGTTTCTTGTCGTGGAAGACCTTCGACAGACCTCGAGTTTCGATCATGGGGGCCGTCCTCAACCTGCGCAAAAGAAGTTTGGGCAATCGGATGCTAACAGGGATACGCCGCTGCGTTGGGGAAAATATCATCAATCGAGAAAGCCACTTGGAGAGAACCCAAGCCCTTGCGCTGCGCGCTCACCCCTTGTGACAGTTGGGGCACTGCTTGGCATCGAACTTATCCGCTGGCACACGAAAGACGTTGTTGCACTGGATACAAACGCGGTGAATAACCGGCACCGATGAGGTCGCGGGGGGAACGGGTTTGGGGGTTGTTGTCGAGCCGGATTGAGGATTGTCGGACATCTAGGGCAGTGTAACACGTGCGACCGGAGGAAGGGACGGCATCCCCCGCCGCGAGTGGCAGCATCTCAAAACACAGACGGTGAACGATGTAGAGAAATAGCTTAACCTCCTGATAGACTTTAGGTTAGGACGCCACCGCCTGCGGCAATTCGGCCAGCAAGCCAAACAGATTCGAGCAGCGTGTCCGGCGCGCTGGAGCGACCCGGGTGTGGAATTGGTCTTGCGCTGCTAATGGATTGCGAAAGAAAAATTTCGGGAAGCTATGGATAGGAAGCTGAGAAACCGTACGCTGTTATTTCTGGCGCTCGCCGCCGTTGTTGCGTTCGCCCTGGTGCGCCTGAGCGGCAGGCAGCCGGTCGCGAAGATCTCGGCCACGACACCGGTGCGGCAGAACATCGTCTCGTCGGTCAGCAGCAACGGTAAAGTCGAGCCGATTTCGCCTTATACGATTCGCGCAGAGCTGGACACGTTTGTCGAGAAAGTGCTGGCCTCGGAAGGCCAGAACGTCAAGAAGGGCCAGTTGCTGCTCCGGCTCGACGTGAAAGATGCAACTTCACAGCTCGCCGCAGCAAAAGCGAGGCTCCTCCGCGCCCAGGATGAGCTGCGTTCGGCGCAGGCGGGCGGGCGGGCCGATGAAGCGGCACGGATCAACGGGGACCTCGCGAAAGCTCAGGCGGAACTGGATCGGCGACAACGCAATCATGATTCGCTCGAACGCCTGCTAGCGCAGGGAGCCGCAACCAAGGATGAACTGGCAGCCAACGATCTGGCTCTGGCACAGGCGCAAGCCGACGTCAACAAGTTGAGCGCCGCCAAGAAGGAATTCAGCCGGGCCGCGGTGCTCGACACCTCACGCGCGGAGCTGGCGGTCGAGCAGGCGCAAAGCGACGTCGCGGCGCTCGAGGCGAAAGTGCGGCAAGGAAGCATCACAGCGCCAGTCGACGGCACGCTCTATTCGTTACCGGCAAAGACGGGCGAGTATGTGAAGGTAGGAGATTTGCTTGCGGAAATGGCCGATCTGCACAGGGTCCGCGTGAGGGCCTTCGTCGATGAACCGGAGATGGGCGGTCTCGAGCCGGGGCTGCCTGTGAAGATCACCTGGGATGCCTTGCCTAACCGAACTTGGGAGGGGAAGACCGAAATCATCCCGAGGCAGGTGGTGGCGAGAGGCTCGCGAAGCGTGGGCGAATTGCTGTGCTCGGTCGACAACGAGAAACTGGAGCTGCTGCCGAACACAAATGTGAACGTGCGTATCCATTCGAAAGAGCGCGTGAACGTGGTGGCCGTGTCGCGCGGTGCCGTCGAGAGAGAATCCGGCCAGAGCTACGTCTTCGTGGTGATCAGCAGAGTAGGCAAAACCATGCTGGAGAAGCGCCCGATCCAGGTGGGAATCGCGGACGCCACAAATTTCGAGGTCATGAGCGGACTGCAGGCGGGCGAAGTCGTCGCGCTACCCGGGGATGTGGACTTGAAGGACGGCATGGTCGTAAAAGTTGTGAATATGGACATGTCAAACATCAAGGGTGACAAGAATGCAGGGCTGTTCTAGTGACGTACTCCGTTCCGTCAACGGAACGGCTTCTAAATGCCCGTTTCTCGCGACTGCCACCGAAAAGTGTTGCCCGGCAAGAGGCACTCTGGCAGGACACTTTACGCGAAGGCTCAGTCCGAGCCCTATGCCAGGAAAGAGAATACAACAGCGGCGGGCTTACCTGCCACTTAAAAGAAGCAGCCCGCGCCCGCAATTTTATCGGTTCAGGAAACATCCAAGTTGGTCCTTTCGAGCGGAGTCTAAGAAGTGAGGAACACCTCTGTTTTTGGTGTATCGACTGAAGAGCGATTCCACGGTTCGCTCGGGATAATGTGTCGGCGAGCTTTCCCGCAAGCTGGTAAGGCAATGCTCTCCGGGTTTTTGTGGCTGGCGGTGCTTCCACTTGCGGCGACGCCGCAAGACACCCCTCTCGACGCAGCCAAGCAAGCTTACGAAAAAGGCGACTACACAAAGGCCATCGAACTTCTGAAGCCGGCGGCCGAGAAAGAGCAGGGCAACGGCGAAATCCATCTGCTGCTGACGAAATGCTATCTCGAAACAAAGCAATGGGACGCGGCCGTGAGCAGCGGTGAAAAGGCTGTCGCGAGTAATCCGAAAAGCTCCATTTATCACCAGTGGTTGGGCGATGCCTATGGACAAAAAGCCAACCACGTCTCGATGCTAAGCGCCTATCCACTCGCGCGAAAAACGCAAAAGGAGTTCGAGACCGCTGTACGGTTGGACGAAACAAATTTTGACGCCATGCTCGACTTGATTGAATACGACTGCACCGCACCGTCGATGGTTGGCGGCGGGGAGGACAAGGCACAAGCGCTGATCCAGAAGTTAATGGCTCTCGATCCCGCCGAGGGCCATTACGGCGCCGGAATCTGCAAAGCGCAAAAAAAGGACTACGCGGCGACCGACGCCGAATTTGCGAAGGCCCTCGAAAACAAGCCCAAATTGGTTGACCGCCTCTACGATATCGGCGATTACTTTCAGCAACGCGGGCAGGCCGACAAACTGATCGCGGTTGCGGACGCCGGAGCAGCCGTGGCGCCGGATGATCCGAGAGGGAAGTTCTATCGCGCTGTGGGCTGGATTCTGCAGGGCGAAAAACTGCCGGAAGCGAACAAATTGTTGAATGAATATTCAAACGAAGCGCCGGTGCGCTCAACATACCCGAAGCCATGGGAAGTGCACTATTGGATGGGGAAACTCTACGAGGCTCAAAAGAACCCGACCGGCGCGAAGGCAGAGTACCGCGCCGCGCTGAAGCTTGAACCAAAGTATAAGCAAGCACAGGACGCGCTGAAGCGGCTAGGTGGTTGAAACGAGACCGGCAACGAGCGGAGGTTGTGGATGCAGTTAAAGGAAACACTGACGGTGGCGGTGGACGCGCTGCGAGCGAATAAGATGCGCGCGGTGTTGACGTCGATTGGCGTAATCATTGGAAGCGCCTCGATCGTGCTGGTCGTTACCGTCGCTCTAACCAGCCGCAAATATGTGATCTCGCAGATCGAGGCGGTAGGTTCGAACCTGGTATGGGCCGAAATGATTAAGACGCCTGACAAGGAACAGCCCTTAAGTCACCGGCTGACCCTGGCGGACATGACCGCGCTGAAGGAGACCATTCCCGGAGTCGTCGCGGCAGCCGGCATCGCCGATATGCCCATGACCGTCGTGGTGGAAGGGCGCGCGCGGCCGGTGTCGCTGATTGGAGTGACGGATGGTTATCAACAGATCCGCCGGCTCGTGATCTTGCGAGGACGCTATTTCGATGAAGGCGACATGGAGACGCACGGCAAAGTGTGTCTGATCACGCAGGACCTTGCGCTGCGCGTCTTCGGTGCCGACAACCCGATCGGCCGCAGCATTCGAATGGGGGAATTGACGTTCACCGTCATTGGGGTGTTCCGCGAGCGGGTAGCGACGTTTGGTCTGACGGAATTGCAAAAGGAATCGGTGCTTATCCCGCACCCGCTAATGAAGTACTACACCGGCCAAGACGTTTTGAACGTATTGTACGCGCAGGCTTCGAGTCCGGAGGACGTCGGCACGCTCGCGCGCCAAATGACGCGATTGCTCAAGAGCCGGCATCCCCCCGAAGCCGAGTACGATGTGCAAACGTTGACCGCGATCGTAGGAGCGGCTCGCGCCATCTCCGAGGCGCTGACCATCGTGCTGCTCGTGATTGCTTGTATTGCGCTGCTGATCAGCGGGATTGGCATCATGAACATCATGCTGGTGACGGTCCGGGAACGCACGCGCGAGATCGGGATCCGCAAGGCGATCGGAGCGCCGCGAACCGATATTATGGGCCAGTTTTTGATCGAGGCATTTCTGATCAGCGGCGGCGGTGCGGTAATTGGAGTTCTGATAGGAATTGCCATCCCGGTAGGCGTGCAGCAGGTCTTGCCGGGAAACCTGCGCGTGCCGATTTCGCCCGCCAGTGTGATTGTGGCGTTCATGGTTTCCTGTGTGACGGGGTTATTTTTCGGGTGGCTACCGGCGAATCAAGCGGCAAAGCTGGACCCGGTGGAGTCGTTGCGGTACGAGTAGGGGTGGTCGCCAGGCGCGAAGGCAATGTGCGGGGAAAGGCGGAGAAAATGGACTGGTCGCGAAGCGTCGTTTTCGCAGTTTTGTGCCTCGCGGGAGGTGCGGCAAGCGTGCTCGCGCAGGACGCGAGCCAAACCCAGACTGCGCCTGCCCCTGTGGTGCTGACCCTGAAATGGAGCATCGATCTGGCGCTCCAGAACAGTAAAGAGATCCAGTTAGCGAAAATTCAGGCTCGTGTCGCAGATCAGTCCGCGAGCCTGACGAAAGCCGAATTCCTGCCCAATCTCTATGCGGGTTCAGGCGCAGGCTACACCTACGGCCTTCCCGAAACTCCTGGGGGACGCCCACCTTCGATTTTCAGCCTGACCTATACCGAACAAGTGTTTAACGGCCCCCTCCGTGGGTTGGCGAAAGAACAGCAAGAGCAGGCAAGGGCGCAGCATATCGCCCTCGAAGACACCCGCAATATCGTGATGCAGCGCGTGGCCACAGCTTATCTGGAACTCGTCAAAGTGCGTCACTCCCTGGAGCTACTACGCAAAGAAAAAGACAGCGCCCAAAAAATCGTCGATGTGACCCAAGAGCGCCAGGGAGAAGGATTCGAGCTGCCGACCGAAGTGACCAGAGCACAACTGACCAAGGCGCAGGTCGTGCAGCGAATTCTCCAACTCGAGGGACGTCAGGATGAACTGGAGGTATTCCTGCGGAATGAGCTGGGCCTGGCGCTCGAGCAGCCCATCGAGGTGACACCCGAAGACCTGCCGGGCTCGGCCGAGCAGGCTGGGGCGAACCTTGTGGCCATGGCGGCGCAGGGGAACACCAGTCTAGCCTTCGCCGAATCGGACGTTAAAGCAAAAGAATTCCGGCTGGCCGGAGAGAAAAAAGGGTATTGGCCGACGCTCGAGCTGGTTTCAATTTACAGCGTGCTGGCGAAATATAATTTCAGCAACTACTCGAACATCTATACCAACTTCAAGTACAACAACCTCAACGCCGGCATCAACGTCAATGTGCCCATCTTCAGTTCAAAGACGCGCGCCAACGTGGCTCTGGCGCAAGCTAATCTGGACGCGGCAAAGGTGAACCTCGCGGGGAAGCGCAACCAGGTGAGCGCGGAAGTTCGCCAACGTTCGCGAAAAGTGCAGGAGACCGAAGCCGCAAAGGAAGTGGCGCGGCTTGAGCTCCAACTGGCGCAGCAGAACCTGGCTGTGATTCAGTCGCAGTTCGGCGAAGGCAAAATGAGTTTGCGCGACGTCGAAAAAGCCCGGCTGGACGAGAACGAGAAATGGATGGCCTATCTGGAGGCCAATTTCCGGCGACAGCAGGCTCAATTGGAGCTTTTGAGGTCGGCAGGCCAGCTCGATAAGGTGCTGGAATAGAAGCGCATGCTGGACAAAGAGAGCGTGCAGCTATTGCGCGATGCGCTGGAGAAGTTGGACGAGGGATTTGCTTCCCTACCAGAACATTCCGAACGGCCGCCGGGAGCGAAACGCATGGCCGAGGTGCTCGGCGCGGCGGCGGAAAAGTTGCAGAATAACTTCCCCTATTTTCACCCTTTGTATGCCGGGCAAATGCTGAAGCCGCCTCATCCGGTGGCTCGCATTGCTTACGCCTTGGCGCAATGGATCAACCCCAATAACCACGCGTTGGATGGCGGGCGAGCCTCTTCGGCAATGGAGAAAGAGGCGGTAGCCGAGTTGGCGCGAATGATCGGCTGGGCCGAACACCTCGGACACCTGACGAGCGGCGGAACGATGGCAAATCTGGAAGCGCTTTGGGTGGCAGGCCAGCTTGCGCCGAAGAAAACGATCGTGGCCAGCGAACAAGCGCACTACACGCACAAGCGAATTAGCGGCGTTTTGCACTTGCCATTCGAGGCGATTCCTTGCGATGCACGCGGCAGAATCAGCGTCGAGGCGCTCGAGAACCGCTTGGTGAAGGGAGGCGTTGGCGCAGTTGTGGCGACAGTAGGAACGACAGCTACGGGCTCGGTCGATCCGCTCGAGGAAATCCTCGATCTCGGCAAAAAATATCATGTCCGCGTGCATGCGGATGCAGCCTACGGAGGCTACTTCGCCTTGGCAGGAAATCTGAGCGGCGAGACCCGCGCCGCTTTCGACCGTTTGGGGCAAGCGCATTCCATCGTGATCGACCCGCACAAACACGGTCTTCAGCCGTACGGGTGCGGCTGCGTGATCTTCCGTGATCTTGCTGTGGGACGGCTATACAAGCATGAATCGCCTTACACCTATTTCACTTCCCAGGAACTGCATCTCGGCGAGATTAGCCTGGAGTGCTCGCGGGCCGGAGCTTCCGCGGTCGCGCTATGGTCCACACAGAAGCTTCTGCCGCTCGTAAGAAACGGCGAGTTTGCCAAAGGCCTCGAGTCTTGTCGCGAAGCCGCGCTCGATTTGTACGAAAGATTGAGGGGAGACAAGCGGTTCATCACCGCATTTCCGCCGGAGCTGGATATCGTGGTGTTCGCGCCCCGTGCAGCGAGCGTGACCGAAGCTTCGCTGCTGGCCCGGAAGGTCTTCGACGCCGCTGCCACGAGAGGCCTACATTTGGCAGTGGCCGAACTGCCCACGGAATTCTTTGCCGCAGACATGAACGGGATGAAAGGAGACCGGCCCACTCTGACCTGCTTGCGATCGGTCCTGATGAAGCCCGCACACCGGGAATGGGTTGGGCGCATCTGGGGCATCCTTGCCGAGGCCACAAGAGAGGCGCGGATCAGCTAACCACCTCTGCTATCGACGTTCCGTCGAGACGAGAGTGAAAAAGATCAGGGCCAATGCAAAGGGCGATTGCGGAGGCAAAAAGAACAGCTGCGGCCAAGTAACCCGCGAACTTGTACCGGGAACTCTCCAGCTGTTTTACATGAAAGGCTACGGCGCGGTGGAGTGGGGCGTTCACCGCTTCCACCCCCGGGGCACGAAGGCAGAGAAACGGTCAGGCAGGGCAAGTTCATCGACCTCTGGCGGTTTAAAGAGGGAACCTGGAAGATTACCCGGGTCCTTGGCTACGGGCCACCGTGCCAAGTAGCCCGGCGAGGTTGGATGGAAGTCGCTTCGCGGCGGCAATTGCCATTGAATGCGTTATTTAACAGTTGGACGCCCAGTTCGCCCCGTTGGGAAAAAGACATGGGCGGATCGAACCAAGTCCGGTAGACTATAATCTGGATCTCGAGGGTTGTAGGCTGGGCCATGGCCGGAGCGGTATTTGTGTGGGCGCTGGCCCGAAAAGGCGAGGGAAACCGATTCTGAAATGGGCTGAGGGTGAAGAATGCCTGATGTTTTGAAGACGATTCTGTTGAATCCGCCGAGTTTCGAAAATTTTGATGGCGGCGCGAGCTCGCGGTGGCCTGCCACGCGGGAAATCGAATCCTATTGGTTCCCCGTGTGGCTGACCTATCCGGCAGGCCTGATTCCGGGCAGCCGGCTGCTTGATGCTTCGCCGCATAAAATCAACTGGCAGCAGACGGTAGAGATCTGTAAGGACTACGAGTTCCTGGTGTTGTTTACCTCGACAGTGGGTTTTGAAAGCGACGTCAAACTGCTGAGGAAAATCAAGGAAGGCAACCCCTCGTTGAAAGTGGCTTTCGTTGGGCCGCACGGTCACATCAAGCCCGACGAAACGCTGAACGCCAGCGAGGACATCGATTTCGTCGTGCGCGGTGAATTTGACCATGCCGTGACGGAATATGCCCACGGCAAGCCGCTCGACCAGATCCTTGGCGCCAGCTACCGCCGAAACGGACAAATCGTACACAACGCGCCCCGGCCGCAAATGCACACCGAAGAACTGGACGCGCTGCCGTTTGCGGCGGATATCTATAAGCGCGATCTGCAAATCGAAAGATACAACGTACCCTTCCTGCTGAATCCCTTCGTATCCTTCTACACCTCGCGTGGCTGCCCCGCGCTCTGTACATTCTGCATGTGGCCGCAGACGCTTTCAGGCCATGCTTGGCGGACGCGCTCGGTCGACAACGTGGTGCAGGAAGTGAAGAACGCACTCGAGTATTTCCCGCAAATGAAGGAGATATTCTTCGACGACGACACGTTTAACATCCGCAAGGACCGCGTCATCGAGCTGAGCCAAAAATTCAAGCCACTGAAG
>Ga0126378_10003681_pt1 | contig 11603 bp, 9 predicted proteins | sample PanSoiMetPlot_23_FD_92587 | JGI IMG/M metagenome (GOLD analysis project Ga0126378, IMG submission 92587) | Tropical forest soil microbial communities from Panama - MetaG Plot_23 | ecosystem: Environmental > Terrestrial > Soil > Tropical forest > Bulk soil | place: Panama | collected 2016-02-17
GCTACCGCCACTGCGAGCCCCGACGACAGCGGCCACACGCGTGTGTAGCGGCCAGGGAAAGCTGCGCACCGTGGCGATCGCGGCGCGTGAATGGCTCGAGCCGTCCGTCGCCAGCAGAACACGGAATTCGCGTGTCTCAGGCATCGCGATCCTCACATAGGTGGCCGGAACCCGCCGGAACAGGATATCGTCCGGACAGCGTCGTCGGCCAGCGGCGAGAGCTACTGGCTCACGTCGGGTGCGCCAACCGCATGACGGTTCACAATGATATACGCCGATCTATGTGAGCGTTTCATTGACCTCAAGATAGGCAGAGGGACGCTCGGCTGAGGGCAATCCGCGGCGCCCGCAAGGCTCGGAGCCCAAGCTTGCGACCCTCCTCCAGCAGTAGGACGGTCGATGCTACGCCCGTGGCGATCAGCCAATCGTCAACGCCGAGGCTGGTCAGCTCGAACGCGGACTGAGCGGGCCCCCAGCTCACCACCAAGACCTGTAGACCGACCATACCGGCCAAACACCAACAGAGCATCAGGTTGCTGAACACCTGCGCGTTCAAGGCAGAGCCGCCTTCTACGCGAGCATTGAACGCATTGAAGAACTGAAAAAGGACGAACGTCGTGAACGCCAGTGTCGTGGCCCGTGCTGGATCGCCGACGCGCAGCCCATAGTGAAGCACCAGCAGTGTGCCGACCATCATCGTCATACCAAACCCGATGATTTTGACGAGACGATAGAGTGGAAGCAGCGGTATGTCGCTCGGCCGCGGCGGCTCATGCATCAGGCCAGGCCGCTCTGCATCCAAGGCCAGAGACACGGCTGGTGGCCCATCCATGATCATTGCGACCCAAAGGATCTGTAGGGGGGTGAATGGCTCGGGCAGGCCCACCAGCGGTGCAAAAAACACCGTCAGCACCGCACCAACGGTCGTCGAGAGCTGGAAGCGTAAGAACTTGATGATGTTGTCATAGAGCGTGCGGCCCTGGCGAATAGCCTTCACAATCGTGGCGAAATTGTCGTCTGTCAACACCATGCTGGCCGCTTCTTTGCTGACGGCTGTACCGCTCATTCCCATCGCGACACCGATGTCAGATGCCTTTAGAGCCGGCGCATCATTGACACCGTCTCCCGTCATGGCGACGACGTGACCCTTGGTCTTCAATGCCCGAACGATCTTGACCTTGTGCTCGGGTGCAACGCGCGCAAATACGCCAATGTGCTCGATGCGCTCTGCAAGGTCGAGGGCGTCGACGGACTCGATCTCAAGACCTGTGATTGCCTCCCCCTCAATTCCAAGCTCCTTGGCGATCGTCCGCGCAGTATCCTTGTGATCCCCCGTGATCATCTTCACGCGGATGCCCGCGACTTTGCACTGAGCAATCGCATCCTTTACCTCTGGCCGGGGTGGATCCATGAGACCGATCAATCCTACAAACGTCAGGCCGGACACGAACTCGTGCAGCTCTGATCTTTCGTCGAACTTCGCGGCCGGAATTGAGGTCGATGCGATCAGCAGGCCCCGCAATCCTTGCGCGGCCAGCGCCTTGTATGCGTGGTCAATCTCGGCTCTTTCGAGTGCACCGAATGGTCGTTCACCATCCATCGACAGTTCACGTTCGCATCGTGAGAGCAGAACGTCCGGTGCCCCCTTGACGTAGACGTGCACGACACTCTGATCGCGATGGAACGTCGCCATGAACTTGTGCGCAGCATCGAACGGTATCTCGGCGATGCGCGGTTGCACACCGAGCAAGGCCTCCCGCTCGACGCCACCCTTCAGCCCCAAGACAAGCAGAGCCCCTTCCATTGGATCACCGATGACCGAGCCATTCTTCACTTCACTGTCGTTGCAGAGTACCAGCGGCACCAGCAGCGGACGTAAGCTGACCTCCGGCAGGTCTTTGACCTCGGGTGTGATCTTACCTCCTGTGTCATAGCCTTCTCCCGAGACCGCAAATCGCAGCCCTCGGAAGTGGAACGCCCGGACGGTCATTCGATTGAGCGTCAGGGTTCCCGTCTTGTCGGAGCAGATCACGGTCGTGGAGCCGAGCGTTTCGACGCTGGCGAGCCGCTTCACGATGGCGCGCTGCTGAGCCATGCGCCGCATGCCAAGTGCCAAGGTGACGGTCACGACTGCCGGAAGACCTTCGGGGACCGCGGCGACCGACAAGGCAATGGCGTCGAGAAGAGCGTGCGCCATATCTAGGGTGCGGAGATATTCGAGAAAGCCGAGCAGCGCCACGAGTGTGAGGGCGATACCACCCAGCCGCTTACCGAGAATATGGAGCTGGACTTGAAGCGGGCTTGGGCCTTCCTGGGTCGCGGAGAGCTCTCTCGATATCTTGCCCACCACCGTCTCAGACCCGGTCTGTGTCACGATCATCTCGCAGCGGCCACGAGAGATCAGTGTATTCATGAAAAGTGTGTTCAGTCGCTCGGCAATCGGGGCTTCCGGCGGCGGCAAGGTCTCTGGATCTGTCTGAATCGGCATCGACTCGCCCGTCAACGATGACTCGTCAACCGCGGCATTCGCCGCTCGAATAAGCCGCCCGTCCGCTGGAACACGATCCCCGGCTTCCAACAGCACAATGTCGCCAGGAACCAACCTTTCCGCGGGTACTTCAGTGACGGCGCTACTGCGGCGCACCTTAGCTCTCGTCGGCAACATGCTCCGCAGTGCTGCCAGGCTCTGCTCGGCGCGATATTCCTGATAGAAGCCAAGCAATGCATTGAGCACGACGACGGCGAGGATCACGGTTGCATCCTTGATATTGCCGACGAAAGCTGCGAGAGCGGCGGCGACGATCAAGATGACAATAAGCAGGCTTGTGAACTGGTCGAGCAGCCTCAACCAAGCGGAGCGAGGCGGTGCTTCTGGCAATACATTCGACCCAAAACGGGACAGACGCTCATCGACCTCCGTTTGGGACAAGCCATGAGCGCCTTCTGTAGTGAGCCTCGTAAGGAGCTCCGTCGTCGGTATGGAGTGGACAGCAAGCGGTTTCAATGACGCCCCTGCTCTGGCCAACGCGGGCATCAGCATCGCCAAGGGGCGACGCGGAGCCGACGTGGCGCGCGAGGCCGCGCGCGGCCCGTCGATCCTCGACGGACCGAGGGCCGGCGACGGTAGATCCTGCGTCTCCGGAGCGGGTGACATCATCGCTCACCCTCGGTGAGAAGCGCCGAAACGTCACCGGCAGACCAAGACCGGGATCTTGCTGTGCGTCAGCACCTTGGTCGTCTCGCTCCCCAGCACGAGGGCGCTCACGCCTTTGCGCCCGTGCGAGGCCATTACGATGAGGTCGCACTGGTTCTTCTTCGCCGCCTCGATGATGGCTTCATAGGGGAAATCGTGGATGACATGCACTCCCGTATAGGGCACGCCGGCGGCCGTCGCGGCTGTTAGCACGCTCCCGAGATATCTCGTAGCGAGCGCCTTGCAGTCCTTCTCGTACCGTTCTTCCGTGTCGGTGATCATCATGGGCGCGAACGCAAGCGTGTGAAACGTCGGCGTGACCGTGATCGCCGTCGTGCTGGCACCCAGCGACTTTGCCAGCGCGACGCCCTGCCGCACGGCGACCTCCGAAAGGGCCGACCCATCAGTCGGAATCAAGATGTGCTTGTACATTGTCTGCCTCCTCCCGTCCGCTCTGCCATGTACGCCACTCAGTTTGCCCCGCCTCCCATTTTTCGGAGCGGCAAGCTGCCACATTCAAGGGGGTGCAACCCGAGTGCCACACGGCAATGTCACTGATTCTGACTCTTTGACTGAAGCAGGGTGCGCCGTCGAGGCGACGACTCCCCAGCCATGGGACAGGGACGCCTCGGTCGGCACGAGCAAATCCGTCATCACTCGAGTGCGCCCCGAGCATCGAGCACCACGACGCCCGATGGACTCGCCACGAGCGGGTTGAGCTCGATCTCCCGCAATTCGGCCACGTCAACGGCGAGCTGAGCGAACCGGCAGATCGTGTCGGCGAGCGCAGAGTGGTTGACAGGTGGCTCTCCCCTCACCCCGTGCAGCAGCGGCGCCATCCGCAGGCCGTCGAGCATCTCGAGCGCTTCATCAGGCAAGAGGGGGGCGAGGCGGGTGACGGTATCCTTCAGCACCTCGACATAGATGCCGCCGAATCCCACCGTCACCGAGGGCCCGAACTGCGAATCACGTATCATGCCGAGCAGCAACTCGCGACCGAGGGGACCATCGGCTGGACCAGCAGACCCGCGATGTTCGCCGTGGGACACGCCGAGCGGGCGCGGCCGAGCACCGTGTCAGCACCCCGCGATACCTCCTCGGCGGAGTTGAGCCCGATCATGACACCGCCTACCTCCGTCTTGTGGATGATGTCCGGAGACAAGATCTTCAAGGCCACAGGGAACCCGAGCCGCTCCGCGATGACGGTAGCCTCACGCGGAGTGCTGGCCGCCTGGCCGACGGCGCATGCGATGCCGTAGGCGCCGAGGAGCGGGGCCAGCGCGAGCAGCCCGAGGCGAGGGCCTTGCGTGGCCTTCAGCGGGCGAAGCATCGAGCGGACCTTCGCGGAGTCGACGGCGTACCGCGCCGGCTCCGGCAGGCTGTGCCGACGGCCCGCGAGCAGGGCCATGCTCGCCAAGGCCTCGACGGCGGGCTCAGGAAAGGCATATGCCGGGATGCCTGCCTCTTCGAGTGCTCGCGCTCCTGGCATCGCTCGCGCACCGCCGACGAAGGCCGCGACGACGGGTATCGCTCAGCTGCGCGTCGCACCGATGACGGCGCGGGCGACCCCGACTGAGTCCGTGGCCGCCTGCGCCGTGAGCGCGACCAGCAAGGCGTCCCCGCTCTCCTGCCCTAGGGCGTGGAGTGCATGGCTGTATCGTGCCGCGTCGGCGTCTCCGACGAGATCTACCGGATTGGCAAGGCTCGCCGTGGAAGGCAGGACGGCGGCCAGCCTGGCCTGCACCGTGTCCGGCAGCGGCTCAACCTGCATGCCCGCGGAGCGCGCAGCGTCGGCGGACACGATGCCCAGCCCTCCCCCGTTCGTGACCACGAGAAGGCGGCGGCCACGCGGAAGCGGCTGACTCGCGAGTGCGCGGCCGACGTCGAAGAGCTCCTCGACCCGCGAGACCCGTACGGCTCCTGCCTGTCTAACCGCCGCAGCGAAGGTCGCATCCGAGCCGGCCAGCGCGCCGGTGTGAGAGGAGACCGCGCGCGCTCCCTCCGCCGATTGGCCCGCCTTGAGCACCACGACGGGCTTCCGCCCGGCGACCGTCTGGAGCGTCTCGAAGAAGCGCCGTCCGTGCGCGACGCCTTCGAGGTACGTGAGGATCACGCGTGTCTCGGGATCGTCGGCGGCCGCCTCCAGCAGATCGCTCTCGTTCAGGTCGGCCTGGTTCCCGAGGCTGGCAAAGAACGAGAAGCCCATTCGTCGGTCGCGGGCCCAGTCCAGAATCGCCACGGCCAGAGCGCCCGCGTGAGAAATGAAAGCGATGCCGCCAGGCTCGGGCATACCAGGGGCAAAGGTCAGGTTGAGATGGCGCGAGGGACGGATCCATCCGAGACAGTTCGGTCCGATGAGCCGAATCCGCTGTGTGGGCAACCACTGCCGAAGCTCGGCTTCGCGCTGCCGGCCGGCTTCAGTGGATTCGCGGAATCCCGCCGAGAGCACGACCGCGCCCGCCACGCCCTTGCGCGCGCAGTCCGTGAGGGCAGCCATCACGTCAGGCGCCGGCACGGTGATCACCGCGACGTCGATCGGGGCATCCGTCGCCAGGACGGCCGAGCGGAGGTTGGCGAGCACGCTACCGCCGACCTTGGAAGGATTACGGGAGGCGCCGACGACGGCGACACACTGAGGATCGAAGAAGGGCGCGAGCGAGCGCAGAGTCGACATGGTCAGAAGGAGGTTGAGGTTCCCTAAGCGGCGCGGCTACGCCAGCGCGGGCCAGCGCGTCGCGCGCACCCGCTAGGCAGGCGCCCCGCGCCGACCGGCGCGTTCCGTCTCGAGCTTTCGCTCGAGAGCCTCGCCGCGGATTCGATCACGACATGCTGCGCAGATCAGGTCGTCCGTGTTGCCGGCGCATACGATACAGCGCTCCACCGCGGGCAGAGGGAGATCGGAGGTCGTCGTCGAGCCTTCCGGGGCATAGCCGAACGGGACGGTCAACACGAGGCAGGGGGAGAGCCGCACCACGGCTTCAGCGACGCTGCCTAGAATCCGTCGGCTCAGGCCCGTCCGTCCATGCGTGCCGATCACGATCATGTCGACCCGTTTGTCACGAGCATAGCTGACTATCTCGTGGGCCGCTCTTCCTGCGAGAAGCGCGGTCTCGAAGACGAGGCCTCTGCCAAGCCTCCTTGCTATCTCCGTGAGAGCGACGGCGGCTCCTGCCGGATCGCTGCCCGCCGGCACGACATGGACGATGTGCAGCCGCGCGCCCATTTCCAGAGCTCCCTCGCGGGCCACCTGCCCCGCGGTCTCCGAGGCGCGGGAGAAATCTGTCGCGAACACGAGATTACGGATCTTCATGCTCGAGCAAGAGGAATGCCACGTCCCGGCGAGCTCACGGTGGTACTCAACTCGCCGATTTGCCTACGCCCTTGTCAGGGGTAGCCGCCGAGCGCGTCGTGTCGCGCTGAGGCACCCGGTGCCCATCCGGGGCTCCGGTGCCCCACGCTACTTTCCCTCACGCATGAGGCGAGCGCCGGCCGCGGCGGTTACCCTTGCCCGCGCGCCTCAGAGTCTCCTCTCGCTTGACCGCGATGGCGCCGACCACCCGCTTGTTCTTCTTGTTCTTGACGCGGCTCCTTCTGATACCCACGCTGTCCTCCTTCACCGGGAGTCATGAGCAGCCGGAGCTCAGGCGTCAGTGACCCGCGGCCGTTCGATCATCGATCCTTCGGAGAGATTACATCGGTGAAAGTCGATAGAACCAGCGCTTCGCGCCTTCGACGAGACTCAGGTAGGTCAAGATCATCAGCACGAGAATAGCGAAGAAGAGTGGCGGCAAAGGCACGAAACCCAGCCATGGCGCCGCCGGCGTGAAGGGCAAGAGGGTGCCAACCGCCACGCAGCCGCACACGCCGCCGGCGAGAGCCGCGCTTGGGCGACTCTCCCAGGGTCGCCCGGCCGTACGAATGACGAAAATGACCAGGGTCTGCGTCGCGAGCGACTCGACGAACCAGCCCGTCCGGAAGAGTCGCTCGTCTGCATGGAAGATGCCCAACATGACGCAGAAGGTCAGGAGGTCATAGACGGAGCTGAGCGGTCCGATGAGCAGCATGAACCGCCGGATGAAGCTGACGTTCCAGCGCATCGGCTTCAACGTGTAGGTGCCATCCACGCGATCCGAAGGAATGGGCACCTGACACAGATCGTACAGGAAGTTATTGAGGAGAATCTGCAGCGGCAACATGGGGAGGAAAGACAGGAACAGCGAGGCGCCCGCCATGGAGAGCATGTTGCCGAAGTTCGAGCTCGTACCCATGAGCACGTATTTCATGATGTTGCCGAAGCTCCGCCAGCCCTCGAGCACACCGTCGTGGAGCACGTCGAGCCGCTTCTCGAGCAGGATGATGTCGGCAGCATCGCGCGCCACGTCCACGGCGTTGTCGACAGAAATGCCGACGTCGGCCGACCGCAGCGCTGGCGCGTCGTTGATGCCGTCGCCTAGGCAGCCGAGCACGTGGCCGCGCGAGCGGAGGGCCAGGATGATCCGATTCTTTTGCATGGGCGATACGCGGGCGAAGACCTGTGTTCCCTCCGCTACCTTGGCGAGGGCAGGATCGGCCATCCTCTCCACATCCTCGCCCAGGAGGATCCGGTCGGCAGCCAGCCCGACCTTGCGGCAGATGTTCTGAGTCACCAGCTCGTTGTCGCCGGTGATGATCTTCACCTCGACTCCGTCGGTTTTGAGAGCGGCCAGGATGTCGACCACGCCGTCCCGGGGAGGATCGAGAAAGGCCGCGAACCCGAGGAGTCTGAGATCCCTCTCGTCTGCCACTCCATAGTTTGCCTTCGGGTTCCCGGGCCGGGATGCGACCGCCAGGACTCGATAGCCGCTGCATGAGAAACGCCGGAAGAGCTCCTCCGTCGCCGCGAGCGCATCTCCGGTCAGCGGGCATGTCTTTCCGCTGATCTCCATCGCTGTGCACACGCTGAGGACGCTCTCTGGCGCCCCTTTGGTGATGAGGAGCCGCTCGGCGCCGTCCTCGACCACGACGGAGACGCGGCGACGCTGGAAATCGAAAGGAATCTCATCCTTGAGCCGGTAACGCGTGAGGGCCGCGGGCTGATGGCGCAGGATCGCCTCGTCCATGGGACTCCGGAGTCCCGTTTGAAGCGTGCTGTTGAGCGCGCTCATCCGGATCACGCCCTCGTCCTCCTCGCCTCGAGGGTCGACGTGCAGGGCGAGCTTGATCTCCCCCACCGTCAACGTACCCGTCTTGTCGCTGCAGAGAATGTCCATGCTGCCGAATTCTCAATGGCTGCCAGCCGCTTGACGATCACCTTCTTGCGCGCCATGCGGACGGCGCTGGACGCCAGCGTCACCGAGACGATCATCGGGAGAAGTTCTGGCGTCAAGCCCACCGCGAGGGCGACCGCGAAGAGGAAAGACTCGAGCGGGTCACGACGGATGAGGGCGTTAACCAAGAATACGAAGCAGACGAGCAGGAGGATGACCTTGAGGATCAGCATCCCGAACTGTCGCGTGCCCCGCTCGAATTCGGTCTCGGGCTGCTGGCCCACGAGCCTCGAGGCGATCTGGCCCAGCTCGGTCTGGCGACCCGTCCGTACGATCAACGCCTCTCCAAGCCCGCTCACGGCCGACGTCCCCTGGAGCACCACGTCCGGCGCCTCCGCCATCGTTGACTCCGGCACGCCCGCGCGATGGGCGTGGCGCTCGCGAGGGAGAGATTCACCCGTGAGCGCAGCCTCGTTCAGGAAGAGATCCCGGCTCGAGAGCAGCCGCCCGTCACCCGGGACCAGGTCACCGGCAGCGAGTCGCACCACGTCCCCGGGCACCACCTCCCGGGCGGGCAGCTCGCATGGGCGTCCGTCGCGTACGACCGTGGCACGCTGGCCGACCCGCTCGCGCAGACGTCGTGCCGCGCGTTGCGACTGATACGTCTGGCTGAAGTTGAGCGCGATCGATAGGAGGAGCATGGCCGCCACGATGGCCGAGCTCACCAGCTGGCCGAACATCGCTGACACGACGCTTGCGCAGAGGAGGACCAGCACGAGAGGGTTGACGAGGTAACCAGCGATCTCGCGTATGGGCTCGAAGCGTCGCGGCGCCGCGGGTTCATTCGGGCCGAATCGTGTGAGACGGGCGAGCGCCTCCGCGCCGCTGAGGCCATCTGGCGTGCTGTCGAGATCGGCGAGCAGCGCGTCGAGCGCGGCCCGCTCCAGAACGCATGATGCGCCCTTCCGGTCGCATCTTTTGGACGCACCTCCGGCGATCCGCTCACTTGGCGGGGAGTGAGCGCCGGTAGCCCCTGTGCCGTCGTTCCCTCTTGCACAGATGGCTCACGGATAGGACACGACGATCTCTGCGATGTCGCGAGGACAGGTGTGATCCATCCGGCAGATCTGGCGCAATACGTCCGTATCGGTCACGATCCCGATCACCCGCCCGGCATCGACCACGGGCAGCGACCCTACTTTGTCCTCGCGCATGACGCGCGCCGCCTCGATGACATCCTCATCGGCCTCCGCGCTAAGCACCGGCGAGGACATGATCTCGCTCACGGGGACTGCCTTGAGGATCGCGTCGACGGAGATCGTGCCGACCTGTTCGAGCACATGCCGCGCGAAGAGATGGTGACGCAAATCACGGTCGGTCACGATGCCGATCAAATCGCCCATCGGATCCACGACGGGCAGGTGCCTCACTCCCGATTGGTGCATCCCCGCGACAGCCTCGAGGCATGACTCCGAGAGGCCGACCGTCATCACATTGCGGTTCATCAGCTCACGCACCTTCATGGCCACCTCCCCACTTCGAGCCGCTCCCGAAGCGCAACGCACGACCTGCTGACATTCGGCACGCTTGGCCGCTACGCAGGCATGTGGGACCGGAGCGGACCAGGATCTGGTTCACGGCGACTCAGATCCGGCCGGGAGGCTCGGGCGTCCGCGCGAACGCCCGCAACACATCCGTCTCCGTGATGATGCCGATCAGGTGCTCGGCGTCGAGGACGGGCAGAGCGCCGATCTTGTGCTCGAGCATGAGCCGGGCGGCGTCCCGCGCGTCCAGATCGGGACCGATAATGATCACGGCCGTGGTCATCACCTTGTCCACGGTGAGCTGCGCCAGGAGGTAGTTCATCTCCCAGACGGATAGGCTGGTCGCTTGCGAAGGCAGATTGAGACGGATGTCGCGGTCCGTGACGATCCCCACGAGTCGATGGCGCTCGGTCACGAGCAGGTGACGGATTCGCTCCCGTATCATGGTTTGCCGCGCGTCGAACACCGGCGTCTCGGGGCTCACGGTGATGGGGGCGCCCGTCATGAGCTCTCGCACTTTCATGGTTCAGTCCTTTCCACTTCGGTGCGCTGAAGGCGGGCGGCCCGCTCGAGCCGTGTGGCCAGCCGCAGCACTTCTTCCACCGTCGTCAGGAGATCGGGAGCATGCGTATGGAGACGGAGCTCGGGATGCCACGATTCCTCGTAATCGACCACGATATCTGGCTCCGCCGCGATCCCTCCCACGTCAATGGATCCCGCTCCGCTCAGACCCCAGCGGGCCGCCCGCTCACGCTCCTCGCAAGTCTCGCTCGGGCAGACCAGCTGAACTTCTGCGAAATGCGCGATCCACTTGCGCGCCCGCTCGCGCCAGGCACGCCGGGGGGCGGTCGCATCGAGAACGACCGCTCCTCCGGACTCCGTCACCATCTTCGCGGCGAGAGTCAGGGCTCGATTGACGAACGCCTCCTGCTCCTCGGTCGCCAACTCGCGCCCGACGATCGCTCTTCGGGCCGACGCAAGATCGAGGACCTGGACGGCTACTCCTCGTGTGCTCAGGCTCTCGGTTACCCGTCGAGCCAACGTCGTCTTTCCGCTACCCGGACGACCCGTGATCCAGATAGCCCACCCCAGGCGACGCTCCTGGGTCGCCGGCACACCTATCGCGAGGCTTTTCGCCAACGAGGCCACTTCCTCGCCTGCCGTGGCAATGCTCGTGTGCATCATGTCGATCAAGAGTTCCGGCGGCCGACCAGACTCACCAGTGATGTCCTCGCCGGGCCCCGGCGTCTCCTGCTGTCGCCCAGACACCCGGACGTCAGAGCCAGCGGGATGGACGGCGACGATGTGCTCGCGCGGGCGGCACGCAACAGAGGGACACTGGAGCCGCACTTCGGCAAAACGCGGGATCCCGCCATGCAGGAGCTCGAGCAACCGAGGGCGGGCCGCCTTCGCTTCGATGATGACGGGGACCCTGGCGTCTACAAGCCGCACTGCCACGTAGCCGAGTGCGCCGAGAATCAGCTCGCGGTCATCCTCGGAGAGTTCTGGCGCCGACGAGAGACATCCCTGAACCGTATCGACGTCGAGGAGGCACACCAATTCGCCGCGAGAGCGAAGGATCGCCGCCGCCGCTCGCGCCACGGCCGCCCCGCCACCTCC
>Ga0126378_10003683_pt1 | contig 11602 bp, 10 predicted proteins | sample PanSoiMetPlot_23_FD_92587 | JGI IMG/M metagenome (GOLD analysis project Ga0126378, IMG submission 92587) | Tropical forest soil microbial communities from Panama - MetaG Plot_23 | ecosystem: Environmental > Terrestrial > Soil > Tropical forest > Bulk soil | place: Panama | collected 2016-02-17
AGGGGTGTGCGGGCGGCCAGCCAACGCTCGTAGCGAGCTGTTGCTTTGACGACGTTCATGCGAACAACTATGCACGATAGAAGTAGGCCACGGCGCTGTCAATCAAGGCAATCCGGTCTCCTGCGTGGATTCTGGATTTCCAGATCGCTTAGAAAGAGATCGGGCGGGGGGGTGCGCGGAAGGCGCGTCGTTCGCCGGGAATCGTCTCAATATCCAGACGATATCCTTCACTTGGTATAGAAAGCGGCGTTATTTTCCGCGAAGTGTTTCAGGTCCTCGGGGAGTTCATCAACCGGGTGGATCGCATCCGAGGTGCAAGCCGGGACACAGGCGCCGCAGCCGATGCAGCCGTTGGGATCGACGAAGAGCTGTGTGGCCGCTTCGAAGGCCGCCTCGTCTTTTTTGGGATGGATGCAATCGGTGGGGCAGGCGTCGACACAGAGTACGTCCTTGATGCAGGCATCGGTAATCACGTAAGCCATTTGCGTCTTCGATTAAACATGGCAGGGTGCCTAGCTTGACGGTAGCCGGAGGGGCCGCAGATTGCCGTGATGGGTGGCGGTTGTGGTGTGACGATGGCTCACACACAAGTGTGACGGCGGTCACAGCAGGCTGAACCGCAGAACGAGTACAAGTGGTGCAAACAGAGACGCATGTACTGACCCCTAGAAAATTGCCCGGCTCCCCTCCAATGACCCCAAAGCCGCTACCTCAGCGGCGAGCCGGGCACTTTTCAAACCTCCAAAAGCTAGCCTGCTGAGACCTGATCGCTGCCTTTTTAGTTGAGTCAGTCGTCTGCCAGGTCCGGCATGATGGTTTTCTCCCTCGAAATGGCATCGTGTCAGGCGGAACACAGTGTGATCGCCTGCCCACAATCAGCCCCTCGATGTAGGCATCCAACATGCCTATTTTCACTTAGATACCTTTCGGGCCTCAAGTTGCCAATCAGCATGGCATGAGACACGAGGCCACCGCCAAATCAGAGGTTGCAAGGCAGATCGCCAGGTTGATTGTGAACCGGCTGGTTTTAGCGGTCGTTGCGGGTCTGGCGACGGGGGCAGCGGCTCAAACGGCGGGTTCTGCCAAGACGCCCAGGGCACGACGGCAAGTACTGGTAAGCATTCCCGACCGGAAACTGGCGGTGCTCGAAAACGGCGCGGTATTGCGGACGTTCGCGGTCTCGGTAGGGGCGGCGTCGAGTCCGAGCCCGACGGGGAGATTCCAGATCGTCAATCGCCTCGCGAACCCGACCTATTACCACGCCGGAGTGGTAATCCCGGCAGGCAAACAGAATCCGCTGGGCCCGCGCTGGGTCGGCCTGAGCAAGCAGGGCTACGGCATCCACGGAACAAGTGCTCCAGGGTCGATCGGAAAAGCGGCCTCGCATGGCTGCATTCGTCTGCGAAACCGGGACGTGGTGGAGTTCGCCACGCTGGTGAACACCGGCGACACGGTGGAGATCCGGGGAGAGCGCGACGAGGAGATCACGAAAGTTTTCGGTAGTGACGCGAACGTTGTTGTGGCGGCGCCGCAAGTGACCGCAGCAGCAGCCGTAAGCGGGCAATAGGCAACTTTGAAGTGGGAAGGTTTCGTGAACTTGAGGAGGCAGCTATGCAATTCGTAATGACAGCTATCGCGGTCATCGCAGGAATGGTTTTCTCACTGGCGATTGCGCTTCTGGTCGAGGAGTTCATCTTTGGAGAAGTGTTCCGGATGATGTATCTGCGCCAGGCGCGAGTAAGACTCGAACAGAAACAGTAATCGGGAAGGAGCGCTGCAATGGGGCAATTGAAGGCTCTGATCATCGCGGGCGGAATCGGAATGGTACTCATCGCTGTGGGAATTTTGACCTACGACCTGGGGGTCGAAATGCGCTACCGGTCGGCGTTCGCCACTGACGAGGGGCGGGTACCGCCGATTCCGAAACCGCGCTGGCGGACGGCAGCAGCCTTTGTATTGCTTGCATGGGCGCCACTTGTGATCGCGGTCGGCGTAGCAGCGATCGGTATTTTCTAAGCCGTACGACTCTGATGAGTACTGTGGTCATGTCCGACGCAGGTGAACGTGCAGTTTATAATCGGCCCATCGCGGAAATGCAGATCCGTTCCTCAGGCCACGGCGGTCGCGCTGGTTCCCTGCTCATATTGATTCTCTTTTGTTGGTCTTCCACGAGTTCTGGCGCCGGGTGGACTCCCCCCGCCCAGGAACTTGCACGAAAAATTTCGGCCGTGACGGGGCCGGTGAGGGTCGGGATTCACGTCACGAACAGGTCCTCTCTGTCGGCGAAAGACTCGGCAGACGTTGAGCGAGAGTTGCAGGCGCAGCTGCTGGCGGTTGGCGTTCAGCCGGCGAAGGGGGAGCAGACAACGACGGTTGAGGTCACTCTTTCCGAAAACGCGTTAAGTTACGTGTGGGTCGCCGAGATCCGGCGAACGGGAGGAGGGCGGTCGGTGGCGATGGTGTCTGTACCTAGAAGGACGACGCCGCTCCCTGTTCAGGATTTGCCGCCGATGAGTTTGCGCAAGACTCCGTTGTGGAGACAACAGACGCAGATTCTGGATGTGCTGGTGCTTGAAGAGGGGACCAGCCCGACGCGGTTGGCTGTGCTGGAGCCGGATGCGCTCACGTTTTATCGATCCAACAAAGGCCAGTGGCAGGAAGAACAGCGTTCCCCAATCACCTACTCGCGAACGTGGCCGAGAGATCTGCGCGGAAAGCTTTGGCTGCGAGCGGATCATGGATTGGATGCGTACTTGCCGGGCGTGATTTGTCGAACCGGCGCGGGAACGATGAATGGACTCACATGCGGGGAGAGCGGCGATCCATGGCCATTGTCGGCGCAGGCTTCACTTGGGGCCTTCTTTGCCCCGACCAGGAATTTCTTTACCGGGGCGCTGGCTCCGGGAATCGGACAGCGAACGTCGATTGCCAAGTTCTACTCGGCGGCTCTGGTGGTACGCCCGAACACAACGCAGTGGGTGGTGGCTGCGACCGATGGATCGGTGCACTTGATCGACGGCGCGTCGGACCAGACGTTGCGCGTCGCGTGGGGTAGTGACATTGCGGGGGTCCGGTCAGCGTGTGGATCAGGATCACAGATTCTGGTGACGCAAGCAGGCGGTGGATCAGGAGATTCCATCCGTGCGTATGAAGTGAGCGAGCGCGATGCCGCTCCGGTCAGCTCAGCGCTTGATGTCGACGGACCGATCACCGCGCTATGGACGGAACCCCGGAACACGAGCGCCATCGCGGTTTACAAAGATGCGACGACCGAGGGATATGAAGCGTTTCGGGTGGCATTGGGTTGTGGTCAGTAGTCTGCTGCTGGCGACGGCGTCGGCAGAGACTCGTCCACAATACGGCGGAACTCTGCATGTGGCGATGCAGAGTGCGCCGATAACGCTCGATCCTGCCGACGCTTCGCAGAAAAATGGTGTGGCGTATCGAAACGTGCTGCGACTCATATATGACGGTCTCGTGTCGATCGACGACCAGGGGCGATTGCAACCGGGGCTAGCGGTTTCGTGGCGCACAGAATCGGGCGATCGCAGATGGCAATTCCAATTGCGGCCGGGAGTGAGATTTCATGACGGATCGCCGCTGACGGCAGAGGCTGTGGCTGCGTCGTTGCGTTCCGCGAATCAGAGCTGGACGGTACTGGCGACGACTGATTCGGTCACTATCCAGCGAGACGTCGCGGACCCGGACTTGCCAGCGGAATTGGCACTAGCCCGGAACAGCATCGCGAAACGCGCTCCGGGCGGCGTCTTTGTGGGTACAGGCCCGTTCCGCATTACGACTTGGCACCCGAGCCAGGGCGTCGCACTGGCCGCAAACGACGAGTATTGGGGCGGCCGAACATTTCTGGATAGCGTTGAGATCGAGTTTGGAAGAAGCGCAAGAGATCAGTTGATCGATCTGGATCTGGGCAAGATCCAGATTGCCGAAGTTGCGCCGGAACAGTCCCACAAACTCGCGGACGAAAAGCGGCGGATCTCGAATTCCGCTCCTATCGAATTACTGGCTCTCGTGTTCACGAGGGACGGACAATCAGACGAAGAGCAGAAAATTCGCGATGTTCTCGCGCTCTGCATCGATCGGGCGTCGATTCGTAACGGGGTGCTGGGCGATGTCGGCGATCCGAGCACAGCGATTCTTCCCGACTGGATCTCTGGTTATGCATTCGTATTTCCGGCGGAGCGGAGTCTGACCCGAGCACAAGAGGAGCGCGGCGAAATCGCGCGGGCCCCGGCGATGACGCTCGGCTACGCTGCGGATGACGCAGTGGCACGCGTGATCGCCGAACGAATCGCACTGAATGCGCGCGAGGCAGGGTTGACGCTACAGACCGTGTCGGGCACCAAGGCGGACATCGGTCTGAGGAGAATTGAGGCGGTATCGTCGAATCCACGCCTCGCGTTATGGGCGTCGGCAGTGAGTGTTGGACTTCCTGCGCCGAACTATGCCGGGACGTCGATTGACGACGTTTTCGTGGCCGAGAGCGCGCTGCTGCGCGGGAAGAAAATCATTCCCCTTTTTCAGCTTTCGGTTTCGTACGCGATCAGTCAATCGGTGCAGGGTTGGAAGATGGGACGGGATGGAAGCTGGCATCTGGCGGACGTTTGGTTGGGAGGCACTCCTTGAGCTTCCGCCGAAAGTTGCTGCTCATGTTCGCACTGACTGTGATTGTGTCGGTGACGGCGGTGGCGTGGCTCGTCTCGATGATCACTCGTCAGGCATTTGAAAAGGCGAATGAGGAACGCGCATCGGCGCTAGCGGCACAGTTTCAGCGTGAGTTTAACCGGAGAGGCGATGACATTCTGCGGCGTGTCGAAGCAATCGCTGCGAGCGATGCCGTCACGCGGATCGCGATGGCTCAAGGCACGGCGAATCATGGAACGTTTGCCAACGAAGCGGGACCGATCGCGCAAAGTCACCAACTGGAATTCCTGGAGTTCGTGGATGGTGACGGCGTGATTGTCTCGTCGGCGCAATTGCCTGCCAAGTTCGGGTACGCGGACAGTTCATTGGGGGACCTAGCTAAACTCGCGACGAAACCGGCCTTTCCAAAACTTGAAGAGCTCAACGACGGTTCGACGCTCGGGTTATTCGGCGTGCGTCCAGTGAACATTGGAGAGAAGCCGCTCTACGTTGTGGGCGGTCAGCGTGTCGACAGGAAATTCCTGGCGGGACTTGAGTTGCAGCCCGGCACGAGGGCGATGCTCTACTCGAACCTGAGCAGTGCATTTTCGGCGCAAATGATCATCGATCCTTCGGGAACTCTTAAAGACGGTGACAAACTGGCCCCGGTGATTGGGGATACCTTGCGGCACGCGTCCGAGGAACGCGCACTGGTGCATTGGTCGGACGATCCGGCGGATGACGAAAGCATCGATGCGATCCCCCTGAACGGCGCGGATGGTAAACCACTAGGAGTGCTTCTGGTGGGGACGGCGCGGCGGCCCTACGTCGATGTAAAGCGGCACATCCAGTCGGCGGCCATGCTGGTCGGTGGATCCAGCATTGTGCTGGCGATTTTGCTGAGCAGTTGGGTCGCGGCCCGAGTCACGAAACCGGTAGAGCAACTGGCGGTTGCGGCGCGCGAGGTGGCGAGTGGGAACCTCGGGACCTCGGTGGATGTAACGTCGAATGATGAAGTCGGGGACCTCGCGGAAGCATTTAACCGCATGACGCGCGAACTGCTCGAGCAGAAAGATCGACTGGTGCAGACGGAACGAGTGGCGGCGTGGCGGGAGCTGGCCCGCCGGCTTGCGCACGAGCTGAAGAATCCGTTATTTCCCCTTCAGTTGACCGTGGAAAATCTGGTAAAAGCGCGAGCACAAAGTCCGGCGTTGTTCGAAGAGATTTTCCAGGAGAGCGCCGACACCCTGCTGACGGAGATCAACAACCTGAAGCAGGTGATCTTGCGATTCAGCGAATTTTCGAAGATGCCGCAACCCCACTGGCAGAAAGTCGAGATCAACGATGTGGTCAAGAACGTTGCGAGATTGTTCCAGCCGCAGCTGGAAGCGCGCGCGAGCGGATCCATCGAATGCCGAGTCGATCTTGGCGCGAATCTACCCGCGATTGCGGCGGATGCAGAGTTGCTGCACCGCGTGATCTCAAACCTTGTCTTGAACGCCATGGATGCGATGCCAAAGGGCGGCACGTTAACGTTGCGAACGCGGCAGATTGGGGATCGCATTGTCTGCGATGTGAGTGACACCGGCGTTGGATTGACGCCCGAGGAATGCGCACGGCTGTTCACCCCGTATTACACAAGCAAGCAGCATGGGACCGGACTGGGGCTGGCGATCGTACAATCGGTGATCAGCGATCACGGCGGGAGAGTCAGCGTTGATAGTCAACCCGGCCGGGGCACGACATTCCGAATTGAACTTCCGCGCAATCTGAATAAACTGCAGACCACCGTCGCACAAGTTTCGCCAGTTCTGACTCGAGGTCAATAGAGGAGTGGCTTTGCCGCAAAGAGCGCGACTTCTGATCGTGGACGACGAGGCCAACACGCTGGCATCGCTCTCGCGTGCCTTCCGGCTTGGCGGCCACGAGGCAGTTGTGTGCGACAACGCGACGAAAGCGCTCGAGATGGCGAAATCACAGCCGTTCGATCTGATCATGTCGGATGTAGTGATGCCGGGCAAAGACGGCCTGTCGCTGCTGGAAGACTTGAAGGCGCAAGGAGTGAGCGCGCCGGTCGTGATGATGTCGGGGCAGGCGCACATCGAGATGGCCGTGCGTGCCACGAAGCTGGGCGCCCTGGATTTCCTGGAGAAACCAATCTCCACGGAAAAATTGCTGCTGACCGTCGAGAACGCACTTCGCTTGCGACGGCTGGAGTCTGAGAACCAGCAGTTGCGGCAGCGGCTTGGCAAGCATGAGATTGTCTGGAAAGGCGAGGCGATGCGCCGCGTCATGGCGCAGGTGGAGCGCGTAGCGGCGACCGAAACACGGGTCTGCATTCTCGGCGAGACTGGAACCGGTAAAGAGTTGGTCGCGCGGACGCTGCACGACCGCAGCGCCAGGGCCTCTGGACCGTTTGTCACGCTGAATTGCGCGGCGGTGCCGGCGGAGTTGATCGAGTCCGAACTTTTTGGACACGAGAAAGGCTCGTTCACAGGCGCAGCGGGACGCCACGTTGGCAAATTTGAGCAGGCGGAGCGCGGGACGATCTTTCTGGATGAGATCGGCGACATGCCCCTGCAGATGCAGGCGAAGTTACTGCGTGTGCTGGAAGAAAATGAAATCGAACGAGTGGGTGGAGAAAAGCCGATCCGCGTGGATGTACGCGTGCTAGTCGCGACCCATCGCGACCTTGAGGCGCAGGTGAAAGACGGAAAGTTCCGCCCGGACCTGTTTCACCGCATTTATGTTTTTCCCTTAGTGCTGCCGCCGCTGCGTGAAAGGCGCGAAGACATTGCGTCGCTGATCGAACACTTCGCGGCGCAAGTCTGTGCGCAAAACGGATGGAAGCCAGTTCCCTTCTCCGCTGCGGCGATCGAAGAATTGCAAAGCCTGTCGTGGCCTGGAAATGTGCGTGAGTTGCGAAACATGGTGGAACGGTTGATGCTGCTTGCACCCAATGGCGAGGTCGATCTCGACACGGTGAAGCTGGCATTGCCTCGCAGTGCAGTGGCGTCGGGAGATGCGTCTGGTGGTTCTGGGACGCTGGCTGACCGCGTACAGGGTTTCGAGCGCGAGGTTATCCTGGCGGAACTGAAAAAGCATCATAACAACGTGACCAGCGCGGCGAAGGCTTTGCATCTGGAGCGGAGCCATCTGTACAAGAAAGCCGAGCAACTGGGTATCGATCTGCGTGCGGTACGCAGAGAACAAGATCTGTCGAGCAGCTGAAAGGTTTTCCCTGACAATTTGACGGGCCGAGGAGGCAGGGTTGCTTCGAAGCGCGCATCTCCTCATACAGATGATCTTGCTCGCGAGTGCCGCGGTCGCGGCTGAGCCGCCGTCTCCGCCAACCTACGGCGTGCGGATGGAGAATGTCTGGATTCCGATGAAGGATGGAGTCCGGCTGGCGGCCACGCTCTACATGCCCGATGGCGCCAAACCGGGTGAGAAGTTTCCGGCCGTACTCAACTATCTGCCTTACCGCAAGGATGACAGCACGGCTGCGGGCGACTATCCGACAAACGCGTATTTTGCGCGACGGGGCTACGTTGGGGCGCGGGTGGATATTCGTGGATTCGGGTCGAGCGAAGGGCGTCCGACGGACCGCGAATATTCAGAACAGGAGCAGATCGACGGAGAGCAAGTGATTCACTGGCTCGCGACGCAGCCGTGGTCGAACGGAAAAGTGGGGATGTATGGAATCTCGTGGGGAGGATTCAACGCGCTGCAGATGGCGATGCGCAATCCTCCCGAGTTGAAGGCAATCATCGCGACGGACGCTACGGAGGAATTGTTCCACGACGACATTCACTACATCGACGGACTCATGCACGTGGACGAGTTCGAACTGAACATGGATATGGCGCCAGGAATGACCGGAGCGCCCGACTACACGCTCGACGAAAAGGTGCTGGGACCGCGCTTCGAGGCGGCGCCGTGGTCCCTGGATTATTTCGAGCATCAACGGGATGGGGAATTCTGGCGCAGTCCGGTACGCCCGTTGAGCGAGATCAAGGTTCCTTGCTTCCTGATTGGCGGGCTCGCGGATGGGTATCGCGACAGCATTCCTCGCATGCTGGAGCAGGTGAAGGCTCCGGTGAAGGCGCTGGTGGGACCCTGGAACCACTCGAATCCGAACGACGCGGATTTCGGACCGCGGATCGAGTGGCGCGAAGATGCAGTGCGCTGGTGGGATTATTGGCTGCAGGGACGCGATACCGGAGTGCTCCAGGATCCGAAGCTAGTGATCTTCATGCGGCACTGGTTTCCGCCGGATCCAAATCTGGAAACGGTACCGGGCGAGTGGCGCGCGGAGACCGGTTGGCCGCCACATGATGCAAGGGCGTCTGTTTTTTTTCTGCAAGCAAATCACACTTTGGCGCGAACCCCTGCGGAGAGCGACGTTCATCGGCTGAAGTACATCCCTTCGATCGGTGTGGAAGCGGGGTTCTGGTGGGGAGAGTTGTTGTCCGATCAGCGGCCAGTGGATGCGTTCAGCCTGGTTTATGACTCGGCGCCGCTTACTGAAGAATTGGCGGTCATGGGACGTCCGCATGCTTTGTTGCGGGCATCGGCCGACGCTCCGCTCGCGAACTGGTTTGCGCGCTTGTCGGACGTCGCGCCCGACGGTACGGTCACGCAGATTACCGGAGCTGGTCTCAGCGGGGCGCAGCGCGAGTCGATCAGCGATCCCAAGCCGCTGGAACCCGGAAAAACGTATGCCCTCGATGTTGAAATGCATCTGACGACGTGGGTGTTTCCTAAGGGACACCGGATTCGGCTTTCCGTTTCGAATGCGCTTTGGCCAATGGTGCTTTCGACCCCGTACAACATGACGACGGCGTTGCAACTTGGAGGGGCGAGCGGTTCGCGATTATCGCTGCCCGTGGTGCCGCGTACAGGAAACGCGGCGAAGGTTTCTCCGCCGCAACCGACGGAAGAGCGCACCGACCTGAAGTCATTCGGCTTCCCGTGGCCGGGGGAGTGGCTGGTCACGCGTGATGAGGGGCGGCAGAAGACGACTGTGCTGTGGAAGGGCAAGATGGGCGGGCAGTATCCGTGGGGAAAAGAGACCGATCTCGAGAAGCTCACCGACGAGATCGACGATGCGCATCCTGAAGTCAACGTGATTCAGGGTGAGGCGGAAACAACGTTTGAGTTGAAAGATCGTGTGCTGGTCTGGAGCGGCCACCTGAGGTTTACCAGCGACGTGACCAACTTTTTCTATAAGTACACGCGAGAGTTGCGGAAAGATGGCAGCCTGATCAAGACGAAGACTTGGGAGAAGACGATTCCTAGGGATTTGCAGTGAGAGTCGCGGGGGCGCCAGTAATCTTTCCATGACGGGCCGCGATCAAAGATTGTACGGGGATTAATCCGCCGCGGCCGCCGCTTGCCCCAATCCACTCTTGAGGTCCGACGCCAGCAGCCGATGGAACAACTGCTCTCCTGCTTCACGCCGAACGGAAAGGCGTCCGGCACCATAGGCCCGCGATTTCAGCCCGCGCTGCACGTCCTCGCAGATTCCGAGATCCTCGTCCTGCACGCGGTCGCCGACGGCGATGCTCTGCGTGTTGTATTCGCGACGGGATTCGCTGATATCGTCGAAGTAGAAATCGAAGACGACGCGGCAATGATCGACGTCGAGCGGGATGACCAGATTGGTGTCCATGTACCCCGCGTAGCAGTTGATCATGAAGTTCGGATATTGCCAGAAGTACCAGGCGCGATCGCCCTTGCGCGTTGCGCCGGTGGCAGCGTCTTCGTCGGACGCCACCATCGGGCTTGATTGCAGGCAGTAACGATCTTCGTTCTCGATCGTGTATTGCTTGTAGTCGAGTACGCTGCTGAGTCCTTTGTGCAGGTGAGGAACGTGGTATCCGCCGTCGAGGTAGTTATCGACGTAGACCTTCCAATTGCAGGCGATGTCGTAGGTCTTGCGCTCGAAAAAATGTAAATTGCTTGGACCGAGTGGAGCGCAACGCTTCACGAGACCACCAAGAAACTCGGCAACCGGCGTGGCCTCGGGATCGAGATTGACGAAGACGAAGGCTTCCCAGGTTTCGACCTTGACGGGAACGAGGCCGTTGTCTTTTCGCTCGAAATTCTTCACACCCTCGAATTCCGGCATGCCTTTCAGCGAGCCGTCCAGTCCGTAGTTCCAGCCGTGGTAAGGACAGTGCAAGATCGACGCGATGCCGCAGGGTTCGGTAACGACCTTGGCGGCATGATGACGGCAGACGTTGTAGAAGGCGCGCAGCTCGCCGTCGCTTCCCCGAACCGCGACGACCGGTTCCCGGGCTACGGTCGCAGTCACGAACTGGCCGGGCTTTTCCACCTGATCGACGCGTCCGACAACCTGCCACGTCTTGCTAAAAACGGTAAGATTTTCCAGCTCCGCGATGCGTGGATCAACGTACCATGGCGCCGGAATCGTAGACGCTTCCGATAAAGGCGCCCGATCGTTGTAGCTGGCGAGAATTTCCTCGAGTGAGGCCTGCCCGAGCATTTGATGGGTCTCCGTGGCGAGGGTGGACACGATCAGCTCACCGGCGTCTCTGCGCCGATCGCGCGACGCAAGACCTCGAGGAACTGGGTGATCCGGCTCTCTTTCTTTTCGCCAATCTCACCCTGCTTGCGGAACAAGCCAGGGTCGAGCTCCTCAGTGAGGAGAGCATCCTGGAACCGTTCCATCGTCCAATCGAGAATGGAAACGACCATCTCGATATCCAAATCTTTGCGAAGTTCGCCTCTCTGCAAGCCAAACCGAACGAAGGCGACGGTCCCGTACGGATCCTCGGTTGTGAGGAACCGGTTAATTTCGCGCTTAAGAGTGAGATCAGTGCTGTAGTTTCCGAGCAGCGAGACGCGGTACGGGATCCAGTCCTCGTGCAAGAGATGTTCGGTAGAGGCGAGCCAATAGTGCAATACGTCAAAAAATCCTCTGTCGCGGACTTCG
>Ga0126378_10003686_pt1 | contig 11596 bp, 9 predicted proteins | sample PanSoiMetPlot_23_FD_92587 | JGI IMG/M metagenome (GOLD analysis project Ga0126378, IMG submission 92587) | Tropical forest soil microbial communities from Panama - MetaG Plot_23 | ecosystem: Environmental > Terrestrial > Soil > Tropical forest > Bulk soil | place: Panama | collected 2016-02-17
CGCAAGGGCGTGAAGTTCAGCGACGGATCATCGATGAGCGCCGCTGACGTCGCCTTCACGTACAACATGCTGAAGAAGTTCCCCGCGCTCGACCTCAACTCGATCTGGTCGGTGCTGTCCAGCGTGACCCAGCAGGGCGACAACGTAGTCATGAACTTCAAGTCGCCGGCGGTGCCGTACTTCTACTACATCGCCGACCAGGTGGGCATCGTGCCGATGAAGATCTGGTCGAAGCTCACGAACCCCGTGAACTACGCCGACAAGAACCCGGTCGGCACCGGCGCCTACACGATGAAGTCGTGCACCCCGCAACTGATCACCTACCAGGCCAACAAGAATTACTACCAGCCGGGCGAGCCGCACATCGCGACCGTCCTGTATCCGTCCTATACATCTAACGATCCGGCCAACCTGGACCTGGCGACGGGCAAGGCCCAATGGGGCGGCCAGTTCATTCCGAGTATCAAGAGCTTCTACACATCCAAGAACCCGAGCTATCACTACTGGTTCCCGCCGGTCTCGAACGTGTCCATCTTCATCAACCTGAAGGACCCGATCCTGAGCGATCTCAAGGTCCGCCAGGCCTTGGCCTACGCGATCGACCGCAACAAGGTCTCGACCGTCGGCGAGTACGGGTATGAGCCAGCGAGCAACCAGACCGGCATCGTGACGCCCACCTTCAGCAGCTGGGTGGACAAGTCGGCGTCCGCGAAGTACGGCGACTACGCCTACAACCCCAAGAAGGCCATCTCGATCCTTACCGCGGACGGCTACACGAAGGATTCCAAGGGGCTGATGGCCAAGAACGGCAAGGAACTGTCGTTCGGCATCGTCAACGTCGGCGGATACTCTGACTGGGTCGCCTCGGTACAAGTCATCCAGCAGAATCTTCAGGCCGTCGGCATCAAGATCACGCCGATCAACCTGGCCGGCACCGACTACAACAACCGGGTGTACAAGGGCCAGTTCCAGTTGGCCTATGACAGCAGCGGGTCCAGCGGCCCCAGCCCGTTCTACGAGCTGCGTGGGCTGCTCTACGGCCCGAACACCGCCCCGATCGGCAAGCTGGCCACGACCAACTACGAGCGCTACAGCAACCCGGCGACGGACAGGCTGATCAACTCCTACGGCTCGACGACGGACCCAGCTCAGCAGCTGGCCATCGTTAGCAAGCTGGAGCAGGTCATGCTGAGCCAGGTTCCGCTTATCCCGATCACCGAGTCAGTCGACTGGTTCCAGTACGACACCAGCAAGTTCAGCGGCTGGGTCACCCAGCAGGACCCGTACGCCCAGCCGGCCCCCTATAGCACTCCCGACTGGGGCATCCAGCTCCTCCACCTCAAGCCGGCCGGCGGCTGACCTGAGCTAGCCCCGGAGCCCGCCCGGGCTCCGGGGCACTCCAGGTCTTGACAACACCGCACTTGCGGATTCGCGCTGTTTGGCTGACCTTTGGGATGAGGACGATCACCATGAGGAGGACGCCATGAGGTTCGCCCTTCGTCGGCTCGCCTTCTTCCTCGGCACGCTCTGGGCATGCCTGACGCTGAATTTCCTTCTGCCACGCCTGATGCCCGGCAATCCGGCGCTGGCCCTGATAGCCAAATTCCACGGCCGGATTAGCGCGCAGGCGCTAAAGCCGCTCGAGATCGCCTTCGGCGTGAATACCCACTCGAGCCTCATCCACCAGTACGTCGACTACTTGCGCAACACGGCTACCGGCAATCTCGGCACATCGCTGAGCCAGCTGCCGACGCCCGTGCGTCAGATCATCAGCAACGCGTTGCCCTGGACGCTCGGCTTGGTCGGAATGACCACCGTGCTGGCGTTCCTGGTCGGCACCGGCATCGGCATTGTCGGTGCGTGGCGGCGTGGCGGCTGGCTGGACAATGTCTTGCCGCCGGTGTTCGTGGTCACCTCGGCCATCCCGTTCTTCTGGATCGGGATGCTGCTGATAGTGGCATTCAGCCTGCACGGGCCGCACCTGCCGTCCAACGGCACCTTCGATAACACCATGGTCCCGGCGTTCAACATGCCGTTCATACTGAACCTGCTCCAGCACGCCCTGCTGCCCGCGGCAGCGATCCTGATCACCTCGATCGGCCTGTGGATTCTCACCATGCGCAACAACATGGTCACCGTGCTGTCCGAGGACTACATCAAGATGGCGCGGGCGAAGGGGCTGCCGGGGCGGCGCATCATGTTCGACTACGCTGCCCGCAACGCCATGCTGCCGAGCCTGAGCGGCTTGGCAATGTCACTCGGCTTCGTGCTCGGCGGCTCAGTGCTTGTCGAATACGTCTTCAACTATCCAGGGCTCGGATTCTGGCTAGTCCAGGCCGTCGAGGGTGAGGACTACCCGCTCATGCAGGCGCTGTTCCTGCTGATCACGCTGGCCGTTTTGCTGGCCGTTCTGCTGACCGACGTCCTGAATGCCCTACTCGATCCCCGGACCAGGACGGCGGGATAACAGCCATGGCCAGCACTGAGATCTCCACCGGACTCGGTACCACTGTCACGGGCTTGCCAGCAGCCACACCTGGTCCTGACCGCGGGCGGGAAGCGGCAGCCAGGGCCGGAATGGCGCTGAATCGCCTGTTCAGCGCCGTGCGCTCAAACCGCAAGGCGAGCGCGGGATTCATCCTCCTATTGTTCGTCTGCATTCTCGCGGCCGTCCCCGGCCTGATCGCGCACGATCCGCCGCGGGCGGAGATCTACGGCCGCTCGCTCGGGCCATCTTCGGCGCATTTGTTCGGTACCACCGTCTATGGGCAGGACATCTTCTCGCAGTTCGTCTGGGGCGCTCGCGAAACTCTGATCATCGCAGTGGTAAGCGGCGTGCTGTCCACGACGCTTTCGGTGATCATGGGGGTCTCGGCCGCCTATCTCGGCGGGATGGCCGACAACACGCTGAACCTCATTACCGACACGCTGCTGGTCTTTCCGAGCTTCCCGTTGCTGCTGATCATCGCCGCCTATCTGCCGAACAGCGGCGTGGTCGTGCTGATCGCCATCCTGGTCATCACGGGATACGCCTACGGCGCCAGGCAACTGCGGGCGCAAGCGCTCTCGCTGCGCGCGCGGGACTACCTCGAGGCGGCCAGGGTGCGCGGCGAGCGCAGGGCCTACATCATCGCCGTTGAGATCATCCCGAACATGACGCCGCTGATCGTCGCGGCCTTCCTCGGGACCGCGGTATACAACGTGCTGTTCTCCGCAGGCCTGCAGTTCATCGGGTTCGGCAACCCGAACTCGGTGAGCTGGGGAACGATGCTGTACTGGGCCCAGAACAACGAGGCTCTTGCCATCGGCCAGTACCTGTGGGCTTTGATGCCCGGCCTGGGGATCGCGACCTTGGGCGCCGCGTTCGCCCTGCTCAACTACGCGTTCGACGAGATCGGCAATCCGGCGCTCAGGCCGGTACGGAGGCTCCGTGTCAAGCGCGCTCGCTGACGACATCGGCCGGGCCGCGGTGACCGGCGATCCGATCCTGAAGGTCAGTGACATCAGCGTCGAGTACGCGACCAAGCAGGGCAATGTCAAGGCCGTGGATCACGTGAGCTTTGACCTGGGCAGGGGCGAATTCATCGGCATCGTCGGCGAGTCGGGCTGCGGCAAGTCAACGCTGCTGTTCGCGATCGCACAGCTGCTCCCACCGTCCGCCGGGGTAGTCGGCGGCAGCGTGGTCTTCAAGGGCGTCAGCATGGTCGGAATGACCGACTCTCAGCTCGCCGCGGTGCGCTGGAAGGACATGTCGGTGGTCATGCAGAGCGCGATGAACGCGCTCAACCCTGTGAAGTCGATCCGGGCGCAGTTCACCGACGCGATGCGGGCGCACGGCGTGAAGTCGAAGACCGAGATCGCAGACCGGTCGGAGCACGTGCTTCGCATGGTCGGAATCGACTCTCAGCACCTGCGCAGCTACCCGCACCAGCTCTCCGGCGGGATGCGCCAGCGCGCCATGATCGCCATGGCGCTGCTCTTCACGCCTGACCTCGTGATCATGGACGAGCCGACATCCGCGCTAGACGTCGTCGCGCAGCGGTCGCTGATGGTGCAGATCAAGGAGCTACAGGCCGAGCTTGGCTTCAGCATCATCTTCGTCACCCATGACATGTCGCTGGTCAGGCACTTCTCCGACCGGGTCGTGGTCATGTATGCGGGCCAGGTCGCCGAGCTCGGCGCGACCTCGCGCGTTTTCGGCGGGCCGTTGCACCCGTACACGATCGGGCTGATGGACGCGTTCCCCTCGATTAAGGGGCCCCGGGTCCCGCTGACCGGTATTCCGGGTCAGCCGCCGAACCTGATCGCGCCGCCCGATGGTTGCATGTTCTGGCCGCGGTGCCCGAAAGTGATGGAATCCTGCAAGACCATCAGTCCGCCGCTCTACCTGGTGGAGGGGACCGAAGTCCGCTGCCTCCTCTACGTCGACGGGAGTGCTCCGTGACTGAGCCTTCGACAGTGCAGCCATTCACCGGCCAGCAAGTCAAGCTGAAGAAGCCACGGAAGCGGGCAGCCAGCTCGCCTGACAGCACCGCTACTCTGCTGCGGACCGAGAACCTGACCAGGCATTTCAAGATTGGCGGTGGCCTGCACCGGCGCACGTTGCATGCGGTCGACGACGTAAGCCTCAGCATCGGCACTGGCGAGATCGTCGCGCTGGTCGGCGAGAGTGGCAGCGGCAAATCGACCATTGCGAGGCTGCTGGCAAGGATCTACCAGCCGACGTCTGGCGAGATTTTCCTCCAGGGCAGGCGGCTGTCGACGATCAAGTCCAGAACCGACCTGCTGGCCTACCGCAGCGACGTCCCGATGGTGTTCCAGGACCCGTTCAGCTCGATCAACCCGGTATTCCGCGTCTCGCATGGAATCGAGCGCTGCTTGAAGTTGCACCGGCCGGAGCTCTCCAGGGCCGAGCGAAGGGCTGAGGCAATCCGGATCTTCGAGGTTGTCGGATTGACGCCGGGAGCCGACGTCCTGGAGCGCTTCCCGCACGAGCTGAGCGGCGGCCAGCGTCAGCGCGTCGGGTTTGCCCAGGCCCTTGCCATGCGGCCGAAGCTGATCCTGGCCGACGAGCCGGTTTCCATGCTTGACGTGTCGATCAGGATAGGCCTGCTCAACCTGATGACCAAGCTGCGCGATGACGAGGGGGTGTCGATCCTGTACATCACCCACGACATCGCCAGCGCGCGGTACATCGCTGACCGGCTCATCGTGATGTACGCGGGGCATATCGCCGAGTCGGGGCCAGCTGAGGATGTGCTGGCCAGGCCGCGGCACCCCTACACTCAGCTGCTGGTCTCCGCGGTGCCGGACCCGCGTGCCGACGTCAGGGTCGGGGCGGATACCGACCGGGGTGAGCCGCCGCGGGTGATCGATCCAACACCTGGCTGCAGGTTCCGCTGGCGCTGCCCGCTCGCCATCGAGGTCTGCCATCAAGTCACCCCGCCGCTGCTGGAGCTCCTTCCCGACCACTCCGCCGCCTGCCACGTGGCGACGGCCGACTCAGAACTGAAGGCATTCTGATGAAGATCGCTGTCGTCGGAGGCGGCTCGACCTACACGCCCGAGCTGATCGATGGGTTTGCCAGGCTCGCCGATCAGGTCAATGTCACCGAGATCGTGCTGGTAGATCCGGATCAGAGCCGGCTGTCGGTAGTGGGGCCATTCTCGGCCAGGATCATGCGCGCCTACGGCCACCCAGCTAAAGTCCGGTGGACATCCGATCTGGACGACGGGCTCGACGGCGCGGGCGCGGTCCTGATCCAGCTTCGGGTCGGCGGCCAGGCGGCCAGGCACAGGGACGAGACCTGGCCGGGCAAGTACGGTGCTGTCGGCCAGGAGACCACGGGGGCCGGTGGGTTCGCGAAGGCCCTGCGGACAGTGCCGGTTGTCCTTGATATCGCAGAACGGGCCCGCACCCGCGCATCATCCGACGCCTGGCTGATCGACTTCACCAACCCGGTCGGGATCGTCACGCGAGCTCTGCTTGACGCGGGATACCGCGCGATCGGCCTGTGCAACGTGGCGATCGGGTTCCAGCGGATCTTCGCAGGATGGCTCGGCGTCGAACCGGAGCGGGTAAGCCTGGAGCACGTCGGGCTCAATCACCTGACCTGGGAGCGCGCCGTGCTGGTGGACGGCACCGACGTGCTGCCTGACCTCATCGCGTCCCGCGGCGATGAACTGGCTGAGCACCTTGGCGCCCCCCGCTCTGTTATCGAGCAAACTCGGTCGATTCCTTCGTACTACCTGCGCTATTTCTATGCGCACGACCAGGTGGTGGCCGAGCAGCGGACCGAACCGACCAGGGCAGAGCGGGTCTCGGAAATCGAGCAGCAGCTGCTGGAGATGTACGCCGATCCCGCGCTGGACCACAAGCCTGAGCTGCTCGGGCAGCGGGGCGGAGCGTTCTACTCAGAAGCCGCGGTCGCCTTGCTTGCCTCACTGGTCAATGACACGCGGGACACGCAGGTCGTGAACGTGCGCAACAACGGCACCATGCCGTTCCTCGCCGACGACGCGGTTATCGAGGTCGCCTCGGTGGTCGGGAGCGATGGCGCCACGCCCGTGGGCTTCGCGCCGGTCAGCCCGCTCATGCGAGGCCTGATCGCGCATGTGTCCGCCTACGAGGAACTGGCGCTGCAGGCGGCCAGGCTCGGCGGCCGGGACCGGGTGCTCGAGGCGATGCTCGCGCATCCCTTGATCGGGCAGTACGACCTGGCCGAGCAGCTGACCGACCTGCTGATCGCAGAGAACACCGCGTTCTTGCCCTGGGCGAACGGCCGGTGAGCCAGGGTCTTCCCGCTGCTCTCGCCATCGACGGCGGGAACAGCAAGACCGATGTCGCCCTTGTGGGGCGCGATGGGACGCTGCTCGCACTCGTCAGGGGACCAGGCATGCCCGGCAGGCTCGGCGCCGAGACCGTCCAGGTCATCGACGAGCTGATCCGTTCGGCCGCGAAGCTCGCGGGGCTGGAACCTGGCCCAGATCAAGGCCAGGCGGGCGCCGACAGCCTGGTCGCCTCGCACCTGGTCGCGTGCGTCGCGAACGTCGACCTGCCCGCCGAGGAACGCGAGCTTGAGCGGATGCTTCGCGACCAGGGCTGGACGAGCACGACGCTGGTGGCCAATGACACCTACGCGGTACTGCGGGCGGGCCTGGACGATGAGCCGGCCGCTGGCGCGACGCGGCACTGGGGCGTCGCCGTCACCTGCGGCACGGGCATCAACTGCATCGGCGTGGCGCCGGACGGGCGGACAGCCGGGTTCCTCGCGCTCGGAATGAGCACCGGCGACTGGGGCGGGGGCGGCGGGCTCGGGCTCGAGGCCCAGTGGCATGCCGTCAGGGCTGAGGATGGCAGAGGCCCGCAGACTGCCTTGCGCGAAGCCGTTCCGGCCTACTTCGGCCTGAAAGAGCCGCTGGACGTCGCCGTGGCGCTGCACCTGGGCGAGATTTCCTGGGACCGGCTGGCCAACCTCGTGCCGGTGATCATGCAGGTGTCCGACGCAGGCGACGAGGTGGCCCGCGACCTGCTGCACCGGCTGGCCGAGGAGATCTACCTGCTCGCCAAGAGCGCGATCACCAGGCTTGGCCTGCGAGCCGAGCCTGTTCCTGTGGTGCTGGGCGGCGGGATCCTAGCCTCAGGCAATGCGTTCCTGATCGAGCGGGCGACCAGCCTGATTACCGCCAAGGTCCCCGGTGCCGACGTTCGGGTTCTGCGCCAGGTACCGGTCGCGGGCGCCGCGCTCATGGGCCTGGACCTGGCATCTGCGCCGGTCGACGCGAAACGGCGGCTGCGCGAGACGTTCGCCAGCCACCTGGCGGCCGGCACCTGAGCGTCGCCGAGTTCGGGGTGAACTGGCCCCGATTTCTGTAGAATCGCCTGTCCAGAGGCCGCTTGTTTCCCCCGGCTTCCGAGCGAAGGACACAGTGACAGTTCCGAGGCCCCTGCGCGGCAACATGATCCGGCGACGCAGGCGAAGAGTCAGCACAAAATCTATGGTCATCGTCGCCGTCCTGGCGTGCCTCGGGCTGCTGGTCGGTCGCGGCACCGCGCAGGTCGTGGGGAGGTTCGCGTGCTCGAACAACCAGGTGGTGCTTAACGTCGCCGTCAGCCCCGACATCGCTCCGGCGATCAGCAGGATCGCGGATTACTTCAATCGCGAACAGCTGCAGGCCCGGGGCCGGTGCGTCTCGGTCTACGTCAACAGCGAGGCGCCGGCCCAGGCCGCCGCCGAGATCGACGGGCAGCGACCCCCGTCCAACCCGCCAATCGACGCGTGGATACCTGATTCGAGCCTCTGGGTCGATCAGGTGCGACTTTTCGCAGTTGGGGCCAGGGCCGTCCAGCCAGCCGGATACAGCGTTGCCATGTCCCCGCTGCTGCTGGTCATGCCAAAAGCGGCCGCTGCCCATACCCCCGCGTTCGGTAAGGTCGGCTGGCGGCTGCTGCTTCCGCGCTCGGCCGGCGGGCCCGGGGCGGTCCCGGCCGGAATGCGAGTGGATCTGCCCGACCCGTCGCAGAGCGCCGCAGGCCTGGCGAGCCTGATCGAGGTCGGCCGCCTGCTCGGCGGGGGCGTCTCGGCGCGGGTCCGGTTCACAAGATTCGTCTACTCGACGCAAGTGACGTCGTACTTCGATGACCCGACCTCGTTGCGGTACTTCGCAAGCCTGGCAGCGCCGCCACTTAACAGCAACCCGGTGACGGTCACCACCGAGCAGGCGGTGCTCTCCTATGACCAGAAGTACCCACGTCAGCCGCTTGCCGCTAGCTACCCGACCGGCGGCAATATTCAGTTCGGCAGCCCGGAACTTGATTACCCTTACGTGCCGACCGCGTCCAGCTCACTCCGGATCGACGCTGCTTTGCTGTTCGGCAAGGTTCTGACCAAGCCCTATGCGCAGAGCGTGATCAGGTACGCCGGCTTCCGCTCCGGAAGCAATGTGCCCGATAGGTTCCCGGCCTCCTACGGCCTGACCAGGCAAATGCTGCAGATTGCTACACCGGCATCGCCGAATGAAGCGCCCAACGTCCTGTCGGTGTGGCACAAGCTGGCGCTGAGTTCGCGCAGCCTCTCGCTGGTCGACATCTCCTCGTTCATGGCCAGGCCGGCGGATCCGGCCAACCCGAGCGGGCCGACGCTTGAGCAAGAGCTAAACCAGACGGCGGCCCTCGGCCTGGGTTTCTTCCCGGACTCGGCCAACATCGGCCTGTGGCAATTCGCTGACAATCTGGATCACGGACTGCCCTACAAGCAAGTGGTGCCGGTTGGCCCCCTGTCCCAGAACGTCGGCTTGATCAGCAGGCGCGCCGATTTGCTGCGGCTCAGCGGCTCGACGTTCCCGAACGGCGGCCCCCACGCCGCGCTGTACGGCACAATCCTGGACGCCTACAAGTACATGCAGCGGACCTATAAGCCGGGCTACTTCAACGCGGTGATCGTCCTCGCCTCCGGCCTGGATAATGCGCCAGGTGACATGACGGCCCAGCAACTGCTCAAGAAGCTGACGACGCTGAGCATGTCACCGCGTAAGGTCGCTGTTGTCATCATCGCGTTCAATCCCTCGGCTGACTTCCACATGCTGAAGAAGATCGCGCTCACCACTGGCGGCCAGGCCTACATCATCACCAACCCCGCGCGGGTGGCCCAGGTGTTTTACCAAGCTCTGGCGCACCGTCTGTGCGGCCAGCAATGCGTTGCGCCCTGAGCGGCCGCGCGGCGGCTCGTCCGACGCGCGCGCTCCGGCAAGCACAGAGCTGGCCGCCGGCCCGGGCGGCTACGGTAGGGCATTATGGAGGGACCTAACCTTATCCGCCCCTTTCGCCCGCTCTCGTCTACTGCCCGAACGACGCTCGGCCGCCTGCGCGAGCGCGGCAGTAGCAACCGCACGTCTCTGCACAAGGTTCTCGACGCTGGCCTGATTTGCCATATCGGAGTGGTGATCGACGGAACGCCGGTTGTGCTGCCGACCGGTTACGGGCGGATTGGTGAAACCCTCTACCTGCACGGATCATCGGCCAACAGGTCGCTGCTGGCAGCGGCGGGAACCGAGATCTGCGTCGCCGTGACACTGCTGGACGGGCTCGTTTGCGCCCGGTCCGTCTTCCACAACTCGATGAACTACCGCAGCGCGGTGATCTACGGAACCGCCCGCCTCGTCACCGAGGAAGCCGAACGAGTCGAAGCGCTCCGCGCCATTACTGAGCACCTGATCCCGGGGCGCTGGGACAACTCACGGCGTCCGACCAACAAGGAGCTGGCCGCGACCGCCATCCTGGCCCTGCCGCTGGAAGAGGCCTCCGTCAAGGCCAGGTCCGGCTGGCCGAAAGACGACGACCAAGATTACGGGCTCGGCTACTGGGCCGGCCTGCTGCCGATCAGCATGAGCGTAGGACCTGCCGAGCCTGATCCGCTGCTGCGCGAGGGTATCGGCGTCCCCGCGCACATCACTGAACTGCAGACCCACCCTGGCCGCGCTGGTAACCAGCGGTAACCGACTGCCCTAGGCTGGAGCCGTGACTGACCGACTGGTCTGGATTGACTGCGAGATGACCGGGCTCGATCTGGCCACGGACGCCCTTGTGGAGGTCGCCTGCGTTGTCACCGATGGCGAGCTGAACGAGCTGGATGAAGGTATCGACCTGATCATCAAGCCGCCTGCTGAGGCACTTGACCAGATGCCTGACCTGGTCCGCGAGATGCACACCGCCTCCGGGTTGCTCGACGAGCTGACTGGCGGGATGACACTGGCGGAGGCACAGGACCAGCTACTCGCCTACGTGCGCGGCCACGTAGGCGAGCCCAGGAAGGCGCCGCTATGCGGGAACTCGATCGCCACCGACCGGGCCTTCCTCGCCAGGGATCTGCCTCGGCTTGATGAGTACCTGCACTACCGGATGATCGATGTTTCTAGCGTGAAGGAACTGGCGAGGCGCTGGTACCCACGTGCCTATTTCGCCAGCCCGACCAAGGTTGGCGGCCACCGGGCACTGGCCGACATCAGGGAGAGCATCACCGAGCTCCGCTACTACAGGGAGGCGGTCTTCGTCCCGATGCCAGGGCCCGACACGGCGACCGCCCGCGAGATCGCGGCCAGGTTCGGGCCGGACGGAAGCGTCGTTCCTGGCGATACCGGTGAACCGGATCTGGCTCGAGCCGCCGATGGCGCCGCCTCCGGCGGGCCAGCCGAAGCGGCCCGATCCGATTCTGCGGGGTGACCGGCAAACGGTATGCTTCAGCGAGGCCGCCTGCAGCGGCCCATGGTGGGCGTAGCTCAGTTGGCAGAGCGCCAGGTTGTGGTCCTGGATGTCGTGGGTTCAAGTCCCATCGTCCACCCCAATATCTGTGCAGGTCAAAGACCTGACGGCAACCGCTGGCGACCCGCGCGGCGCGCGGACGTCCGATTCTGGGAGCGATCTGGGAGCCGACCTCGCCTGGCGGCTGCTCGAATCGGGGCCAGCAAGGCGTCAACGATGGCCACCGCAGACCGTGGGGAAAGGCGCGCGCGCTCATGGAGCGCGGACTCCCAGACCATCTGCAATCCACTTCTGATCTCCTCCCGCATCGCCGGGGTGATGTGGCTGTACACGCCACGCA
>Ga0126378_10003687_pt1 | contig 11595 bp, 10 predicted proteins | sample PanSoiMetPlot_23_FD_92587 | JGI IMG/M metagenome (GOLD analysis project Ga0126378, IMG submission 92587) | Tropical forest soil microbial communities from Panama - MetaG Plot_23 | ecosystem: Environmental > Terrestrial > Soil > Tropical forest > Bulk soil | place: Panama | collected 2016-02-17
CTTTGGCCACGCTGTTGAACAAGCCGGCGGCCGCAGTCATGCCGGCGATATCGAGCTCCCCGGACACGAACGAGGGAACAGCAAGCGACCCGTCAATGAATTCGCGATGCTGGATTTCGATGCCGAGCTTCTGGAAATATCCCTTCTCCCGCGCAACATAATAGCCACCGCCGGACACGAAGGGGCCGTCGCTGACACGCACCATGTCCGCCGTCTGGGCATCGCGATTTCCCAAGAAATAGAACGAGGCAAGGGCGAGAGCGAGAATGGGACCGACTTTCATTGCGGCATTCTCCAAGGTCAGCGGTTATCGTGCGCAACCCATGGCGCGATCCTGCGATCGACCCACTGCTGCAGCTTCATGATAGCGGCTCCCATGACTGCAAGCACCACCAGGCTCGCAAAAACCTTTTCCGTCTCCATCACCTGTCCTGACGAGATCAGCAGGTAGCCCATACCGCTCTGGCTCGATCCGCCGATCATCTCAGCCGCAACGATCAGGATAATGGTGACGCCCATGCCCAGTTGCAGGCCGGAAAGTATACTCGGCATGGCGGCAGGGATGACGACCTTGAACTGGATCTGACGCGCGTTGGCGCCCAAGTCCTCGGCCGCCTTGATCAATCCGCGATCAGCCTGCCGAATGCCTGCATAGGTGCTGATCACGATCGGAAAGAACGCGGTGATGGCGCTGATGACAATCCGATAGGATTCCCCGGTGCCGAGCCAGATGATCAACAGCGGGATCAGCGAAATCTTCGGCAAGGGATACAAGGCAGCAATCCAGATATCAGCAATTCGCGAGACGATGCGTGACATACCCATCAGCAGCCCAAGCGCGATGCCGCTTACGGCTGCGACGAAGAACCCCGCGAAGATGCGCAGCAATGTCACTCCCAGGTGGAATTCGAGGCTGCCGCCCGCGATCATTTGCCACATCTGGAGCGCGATGGACGTGGGCGCCGGGAGGTAGATCGGCGCAATCCCGCGCCAGCGTACGACCAACTCCCAGATCAGAAGAAAAATGACAATGCTCAGTGCAGGAAGCAGCGCTTCGGCGAGCTTCGCCGTCCGGCCGTCAGTTCGTTTCATGGCTGGCTCGCCACCAACGCCGCTTGCTGCGCCAGCGCTGCCGTAACCTCCTCCCGGATGAGATGGAATGTGCGGTCGAACAGCGCGCCGAATTCCTTCGTGTTGACCATTTCCAGCGAGCGCGGACGTGGCAGTGCGATGGGAATCACTTCCTTTATTCGACCGGGGCGCGCGGTCATCACGACTACTTCATCACCGAGAAGAATGGCTTCCTCGATGGCGTGGGTAACGAACAGTATTGTCTTGTGCGTGCGATCAAAGATTTTCAATAGCTCTTCCTGCATTACGATCTTGGTCTGGGCATCAAGCGCTGCGAATGGCTCATCCATGAGCAGGACGGGCCGCTCCATGATCAGGGCGCGCGCCAGCGCCACCCTCTGGCGCATGCCGCCGGACAGCTGCCCAGGTAGGTGATGCTCGAATCCCCGCAAGCCAACCGAAGCTACGAACGTGTTCGCGCGTTGATAGCGCTCCGCGCGCGGTACTCTGCGCATTTCAAGCCCAAAGGCAATGTTGTCGATGACATTGCGCCAGGGGAACAGATTCAGGTTCTGCCACACCATGACCGAGTCAGCGCCCAGCGGGCGGGCACGATCCGGATGCTGCGGGTCTTGCACGCGAACGTGACCGGCAGTCGCAGGTTCGAGCCCGCCAACGATTTGGATGAGCGTGCTCTTGCCGCAACCACTCGGTCCGAGCAGGCACGAGAAACGCCCGGAACGAAAATGATGAGAGAAGCGGTCAAGTGCTTTAACCTGGGAAACCCCCTGCCCCCAGATTTGCGTCACCTCCTCGACCACAACATCCATGCCAAACGGTCATATGCTCGATTATACTTACGAACAGGAACAAAACGCCCCCAACGAGCCCCAAGTATAACAATTACCGCTATGACGCGCGGCGGATTAATCAGCCGACCGGCGACAGGCGTCAGATCATCGCCCCGTAAGTGCCATAACCCCTCATTCTGCGAATCAATAATGGGATGATCCGGCCACGCTTTGTCGAGCACCGCCGATGGATCTGCCGACTTTCCCGCACGTCTTTGAAAGAAAACGGCCGGCCGCTATCCGCTTTTGACCGGACGCCGCGACGGCAGTAATAAGAGACTCCAACTGGCGCAGGTTAGGCTTGTCCACCCTAGCCGGCGGACCTAACATCGACCTTGCAGGGCGGGGACGGCGGCGCAGTGATGCGTCGTGAACTAGACAGCCGTGGCCCCTGAAGAGATGGATGGCGTCTCAGATGGGTCGATTCCGTGCTCTGCGCAAGTTCAACAGGCGCAAGAGGTCCCGCCATGCCTCGCAGAATCGTCGATCTGTCGGTGACGCTCACGAACAATATGCCGGCGCACAAATTCTTTCCGCGCCCGGTGATCCTGCCCCAGTTTACGCACGACGAGATGGAGACTTGGGGCAATGGTACGCCGGAGGATCCGCTGGGCGGCTGCACCACATTCATCTCGATGATGGACCACGTCGGCACTCACGTCGACGCGTTCGTTCACGTCAAGCGCGGTGGGGCGAGCATCGACCAGATGCCTCTCGATATGTTCATGGGCAAGTCGGTGTGCCTCGACCTGCGGCACATTCCCGACCTCGGAGACATCGACACCAAGGACCTGGAAGCCGCCGAGAAAAAAGCCGGTGTGAAAATAGACGGCCACATCGTGCTCATCTGCACGGGCCTGCATAAGCGACATTTTCCGACCGACAAGGTGGTGTGGTCCAATCCGGGAATCACTGCCGAGGCGACCCATTGGCTGGCGGACCGCTCGCGCGTGCATGGCGTCGAGGGTCCGTCCACCGACAAGCCAAGCCACAATCTCTTTCCCAACCATCGGGTCTGCCGCGACCGCGGCATCACCCACTACGAATGGCTGTGCAATCTCGAGGAGCTACTCGGCAAGGGAGAGTTCGAGTTCAGCGGACTGCCGCTGCGCATCGGCAACGGCAGTGGCTCGCCCGTTCGTGCAGTCGCATTTCTCGAGTGATCAGGCCCTGCATCGGGTATCGCTTTGCACTGAAACGGAAGCGACAGGAGAGCGGCGCAGTTCCGGCACTAACATGTATGATGACTTCGCCTACATGTCCGCGCTCGACCTGCGCCGTCTGGTCCGGAGCAAGGAAGTGTCTCCCGTCGAGATCGTCGAGAGCACAATCCGCCGCGCCGAAGCGTCGCAGCCGATGTTCAACCCGTTCGTGACCATCACTGCCGATCTCGCCCTCCGCGCCGCCAAGCGCGCCGAGCAGCACGTCATGACCGGCGAAGATGATGGATTGCTCACCGGCGTTCCCCTGTCGATCAAGGACCTCACCGCCGTCAAAGACGTCCGTTTCACCTCCGGCTCGCGCACGTTGGCCGATTTCGTGGCGCCGATTGATGCGCCGGCTTCCGAGCGCGTGAAGGCGCACGGGGCAGCGATTATCGGTAAGACCACCACGACCGAGTTTGGTTGTAAGGCGTCAAGCGACAGCCCGCTCACCGGCCTCACCCGCAACCCATGGAATCTCGAGAAGACGACCGGCGGCTCGTCCGCGGGTGCCGGTGCCAGCGTCGCGGCCGGTATCACGCCATTCGCGCTCGGTACCGACGGGGGTGGATCGATTCGCATTCCGTCCTCGTTTTGTGGACTGTTCGGAATAAAGGCGCAGTTCGGCCGCGTGCCGGTGTACCCGGTCGCCGCCACCCCCACGCTCGCTCATGTGGGACCGATGGCGCGCACCGTGCGCGATGCCGCGCTGCTGCTCGCCGCCGTATCCGGCTACGATACACGCGACCCCGCTAGCGTCGCTGCCGGGGTGCCCGATTATCTCGGTGCCTGCGATCAGCCGACCAAAGGGTTGCGCGTCGCTTGGAGCCCGACCCTCGGCTACGCTCGCCCGATTGCGGAAGTGGCCGAAATCGCCGGGCGGGCCGCAGCTGCCTTCGAACAGCTTGGCTGCACGGTCGAACAAGTCGACAAGGTGTTCGACGATCCGATCGAGCTGTGGATGGCGGAGTTCTATGCCGGTGTGGGTACCCGCCTCAAGAGACCGCTGGCCGAGCATCGTGACCTTCTCGATCCGGCCGTCGCTGAAGTTCTCGAGCGAGCACTCGACCAGTCGCTCGACCATTACTATGCCCGGGTGTTCGAACGCTACGAGTTCCGCGACATCGTGCGGCGCTTCTTCGATCGCTTCGACCTTTTGATGACACCGACTACGCCAACTCCCGCCTTCGACGTCGGGCGCAACCTGCCCATCGAGTTCGACGGCGAAAGCATCGTTGCCTGGGTCGCCTACACCTATCCGGTCAATCTCTGCGGTCTGCCGGCGGCCTCGGTACCGTGCGGGTTCACTGGCGCCGGCCTGCCGGTCGGGTTGCAAATCGTTTCGAAGGCGCTTCACGAGACCGACATCCTACGCGCGGCGGCTGCATTCGAGGCGGCACAGCCGTGGTCCCACAGAAAGCCGCTGGCAGCGCACGAGTCCCGCGCAATGGCCGCAGCCGAGCCTGCACCCATCGGGACATGAACAGCTTCAAATGGAGGTTGGCGATGACAGGGAATGGACACATGCGGGTTGCTGCCGCCGTGATGGCAGCCTCCTTCTGGACATGGGCGCCGGCTCAAGCGCAGGAGCCGATCAAGCTCGGGTTTGCGGGCGCGCTCAGCGGGCCGGCATCGTTCGTCGGCGTCGAGATCAAGCGCGGCGCCGAGATCGCCATCGATGAGATCAATGCCAAGGGCGGCATCGGCGGTCGCAAGCTCGTGCTGGTCTCGCGCGACGACGAGCACAACCCGGTCAAGACTGTCGCGCAATATCGCGAGCTTGTGGAGCGCGAGAAGGCCGTGGCCATCGTCGGCGCGACCAACAGTGCCTCGATGTTGGCGGTGGCGCCGATCGTGAACGATACGCTCAACGTCCCTGTGATCTGCCCGGCGACCGATGCGACGGCGATCACCGAAAACGATGCCCAGAAGCAAGGGCGGGACAACTACCTGTTCCGGGTCGGCATGTACGGGACAGGCCAGGCGAACTTCATGGTCGATACCATGGTCAAGAAGTTCGGCCATACGAAAGTTGGCCTGCTCACCTGGACCGGCGGCTGGGGCGTGACAGGACGCGGCGAACTGCAGCGGCGGCTTAGGGAGAATGGGCTCGCTCCGGTGGCGGACGAGACGTTCGATAACAACGACACCGACATGACGCCGCAAATCATCAAGCTCAAGAACGCGGGCGCACAGAGCATTCTCAATTACGCGCTGGTGCGCGAGAACACCTTCGTCGTGCAGACCAAGGAAAAGCTGAGGGACAATACGCCTTACGTTTCAGCCTGGGGCATCGCCGGTCCCGCCTTCTGGAAGGCCGCGGGCGCCGCTGGCGAGGGCGTCCTCACCAGCACGACGGTGACGATCGACGGGCCGCAGCCGCCGGAGCGCATGACCTTCGTCAACGAGTATCGCCGCCGGCACAACCAGGATATGGATGCCGCCGTCTTCGCGATCGGCGCCTACGATGCGGTGTACCTGTTCAAGGCCGCGATCGAACGCGACGGCGTGGAGCCGCAGAAGATTCGAGCGGCCCTCGAGAACATTCCGGAGTTCAAGGGCTTGGTGAAGCACTTCACGCGACCGGTGTTCACTCGCGATCGCCACAACGCGGTGACCGAGGAGGATATGGTCATGACGCGCTGGACCAACGGCAAGATGCTTGAGGTCAAGTTCGATGCCAAAGGTCCTCATGTCGAGATCGATGCCCAGACCAAGAAGTACCTCGACAGGTCCAACATGACTCTGCTGTGAGCAGGAGGTGCGCCCGGGCGCGCGCTCGCGCGCGGCCGGCACTCTGGCGGCCGCGCGCGCGGCCCTCGCCGGCATTCGCAGCACCCGCATGTACTTCTTCTTCCAGGTTGCGCTTAGTGGCGTCGCCACCGGCGCCATCTACGGACTGATCGCGGTCGGATACAGCCTCACCTTTATGACCACCAAGGCGCTGAACTTCGCCCTCGGCATGTGGGTGATGCTCGGCGGCATGCTCACCTATTCCTTAATCGTCCTGCACGCGTTCCACCCGCTAACGGCGCTTCCGATTGTCGTATCCGCGCTGTTTGCGCTCGGAATTGTCGCCGAACGATTTTCCGTCATGCCGTTTCTACGCGCCGGCAGTGACGTGTGGGTGATGAGCACGCTGGCAGTCGGATTTTTGATGATCGATCTGGCCGAGATCGTCTGGGGGCGCAGCCCGACGCCCGTGCCACCGCTCCTCGGCAAGAATCCCATCTATATCGGGCCGGCGGCGGTCCTGCCGCAACAGCTCCTCATCGTCGGGGCTGCATGCGTGACTTTCATCGCGCTCGACCTGTTCTACCGCAGGACGCTGCTCGGCAAGGCATTCCGGGCGGTCGCCCACAGCGGAGAAACGAGCGGCCTAATGGGCATCAATACCCGGCGCGTCCAGGCGGTTTCGTATGCGGCGGCGACTGCGCTCGCGGGCTTTGCCGGTTTTCTGGTGGTACCACTTACGCTAGCCGAACCGCAGCTTGGCACCGTGCTCGGCCTGAAGGCCTTTGCCATTGCCATCATCGCCGGGCTCGCCGCGCCGCGCGGAATTCTCGTGTGCGGGCTCGCCTACGGCGCGCTCGAAGCGCTCATCTCTGGATATTTCTACACCGGGATTCGCGACATCCTCGGCTTTTCCCTGATGATTGCCGCGCTGTTTCTCAAGCCTGAAGGCTTGTTCGGCAAACCGCTCGAGGAAAGAGCATGACGGAGCGATCGGTCCCCTGGCTCGTTGGGCCCACTTTGGCCGCCCTCATCATTCTGCCGATCTTCGTCCAGGGCACCTACTACCGTTTTCTCGGCATCGTCATCTTCATCTACGGAATCGTTGCCGTTGGTCTCAATATCCTCGCCGGCTATGCTGGGCAGTTCTCGCTTGGACATGCGGCGCTGATGGCGGTGGGGGCCTACACCACGGCGCTGCTGACCAAAGCGCTCGCGCCGCTGCCGTTCTTCGCGGCGACAGGTTTGCACATCTGGTTTGGCCTCGTCGCGGGAACTCTGGTCGCAGCAGCCTTTGGTGCTCTGTTGGCTGTTCCAGCGCTGCGCGTGCGCGGACCCTATCTCGCAATGGTGACGATCGCGTTCGGTTGGGTGATTTTCAAGGTTCTACAGGAATGGGTGTCGGTCACCGGCGGTGACCTGGGCCTATCCTCGATTCCGAAGGCGCAGCTCGGCCGGTATTTGTTTGACACCGGCAGCTTCTACTACGTCGTGCTCGGCTTCTTCGTGGCGACGCTCATGCTCCAGCACCGGCTGGTCAACTCAGACTTCGGCCTTCGCATCATCGCCATCAAGCACAGCGAGATCGCGGTATCGGCAGTCGGCATTAATGTCTACCGATTGAAAGTACTTGTATTCGTGATCAGCGCGGCTTTTGCCGGATTTGGCGGGACGCTTTTTGCGCACCAACAGAACTACGTCAGTCCGGACAATTTCCAATTCTTCAGCTCAGTGTTCTTCCTTCTTGCCGTGCTATTCGGCGGAGCAGGGACGCTGATGGGGCCGGTGGTCGGGGCGGCGGTGCTCACCATCCTGCCCGAGATACTGCAAGAGTTCGACAAGTTCCGCCTGATCATCTACGGCTGCTTCATCCTGCTCACGCTATACTTCCTGCCCAATGGCGTGATGGGCCTGCTTGCCGTCCGCAGTATACGCGCACCCGGCCCCGAAAAAGGCCCCACCCTGGTCGACGCGACGTCGCCTAACAAACCGGCAAAGATCGTTGGCGTGGGGCTGCAGCTAAATAACATTTTCAAGAGCTTTGGGGGATTACAGGCTCTTCGCGACGTCAATCTTCGGGTGGAACCCAGCACGATTCATGCGTTAATCGGACCGAACGGGGCCGGCAAGACGACACTGATTAACGTCGCGACCGGTTTCTATCCACTGGATTCTGGAGAGATGGTAATCAACGGGCATACGACGACGCTCCGTTCGATGCACGATGCCGCCCGCCAAGGTATTGTGCGGACGTTTCAAACGATAAAACTGTTCGGAAACATGACCGTGCTTGAGCACGTGCTCGTGGGCTGCGCGCGGCATTCACGCTCCGGATATTTCGACGCCATTATGGGGCGCAAGAGCGCCCGTGACGAAGCCGCGCGCAACTTGGCCAATGCGCGCGAGCTAATCTCCTTTGTCGGGCTAGCACGCTATGAAAATGTGCCGGCCAACAGTTTGGCTTATGGACACCGCCGGCTGCTCGAAATTGCCCGTGCGCTGGCCGTACGACCACAGCTGCTCTTGCTTGACGAACCGGCCGCTGGTCTGGTCGCCGAAGAGATTCACACGCTGGGACGCATCATCCGCCAGCTCAAAGCCAGCGGAATCACCGTGGTATTGGTCGAGCATCACATGGAGCTCGTCATCAGCATCTCGGACCGGGTAACCGTGCTCGATTATGGCGTTGTCATCGCCGATGGACCGCCGGCCGCTATTCAGCGCGACGAACGCGTGATTGCCGCCTATTTGGGGACGCCCCATGCCGCTGCTTGAGGTCGAGGATCTGCACGTGGCATATGGCGAGCTCGAGGTGGTGAGGGGCCTCTCGTTCACGATCGAGCCGGGCGAGATTATCACCATTCTCGGGAGCAACGGTGCCGGCAAGACCACGACGCTGAGATGCCTGGCCGGTTTGTTGCCGCGCGCGAGGGGCCGAATCGAATTCTCTGGCGGCTCGATCGCCGACATGCCCGCGCACGAAATCGCCGATCGTGGGCTGACCCTGGTCCCCGAAGGGCGCCAGCTTTTTCCCGAGCACACCGTGCGCGAGAACCTAGAGCTCGGCGCGTATCGGTATCTGCGACGGGGTCGGCGAGCGGAGTTCTTAGAGAGTCTCGAGGAGGTCTGCGAGTTGTTTCCCCGCGTGCGGGAGCGGCTCGGCCAGTCGGCTGGTCTGCTCAGCGGCGGAGAACAGCAGATGGTGGCGATCGGACGTGCGCTGATGAGTCGCCCGCGGCTGCTGTTACTCGATGAGCCCTCGCTCGGCCTTGCCCCGATCGTGTTGCACTCCATCTTCGATGCTTTCGCAAAACTTAAGGCGCGCGGGCTAACCCTTCTGCTGGTCGAGCAGATGGCGTGGCTGGCACTTGAGAGTTGCAATCGCGCTTATGTCCTTGAAAGAGGAGCTATTATGCTTTCGGGCTCGTCCCGCGAACTGAAGTCCAATGCGCGCGTGATCGAAGCTTACCTTGGCGCGGCTGTGTAACGTTGGATCACAGCGTCCTGAGCCCGCGCGCCTCATCCTCTTTTCTCTGTTCCATAACTTATCATTGTGCGACAGCTGCCACCCCGTTGCCGCTCTTCGCTACGGGGATAGCATGCTAGCCTTGGGCGCCGCACACATCTGCACGCGTTCAATCCATCGCCAGCACGCCCCTGGATTTGAAGATCTCGCGAATGCGGCCTGCATAATCATTGAACTCGGCGGGCAATTTGTCTAAACGGCGTGGGCGTGGCAGATCAATGTTGATGACTTCGACGATGCGTCCCGGCCGCGGCCCCATTACAATGACGCGGTCCGCCAGCAGAACGGCTTCCGGGATGCTATGCGTGATGTGCAGCGCGGTCTTGCGACTCTCCATCCAGAGCCGCTGGATGTCCATCGCAATCTGCTCACGCGTGAGCGCGTCGAGCGCGCCGAAAGGCTCGTCCATTAACAACAAGCTGGGATCGTGCACGAGCGCACGACAAATGGAGACGCGCTGCCGCATGCCGCCGGACAACTCGTATGGCCGCTTCTTTTCGAATCCTCCCAGACCGGTGGCGTTGAGTAGATTCATCGCAACGGGTTCATATTTCACGCGGTCCATGTGGCGGATATCGATCTGGAGCATTACGTTCGACAGCACGTTGCGCCAATCGAGCATGATTGCGTCCTGAAACACAATTCCGACGTCGGTCTGGGGGCGATCAACCAGCTGGTCGCCGATCGTGATCGTCCCTGAGCTGTATGGGATCAAACCGGCGACCATCTTGAGAATGGTGGTCTTGCCGCAACCGCTGGGACCCACGATTGCGACGAACTCGGATTGCCTAATGTCGATGGTTACGTGCGAGCACGCTTCGATAACGCCACTCTTGGTTTGATAGATCTTACCGACATTCTTCAACCGGATGTGCGCTCGATTCATCTTGGTTGCCGGGGATGCCCTGGGATGGCCTTCCCACGCTCACGCAACGCATGGGAAGGTCCTCCGCCACAAGCATCTACTTTTTCGCAAGATACGGGGGTTCGGACAGGAATTCGTTCGAGAAGTAGACATTGACGTCAGGTTGACTCTTCAACTTGGCGTATTTCTCCAAAAGATCCTGCGACTCCTTCCAGTCCTCGCTCGCGGACCAGCTGATCGGCTTGTTCTTGGTTTTCTCGGTGTGCAGGATCGTCATGGTGCCGTTGATTTCCAGCAGTGAAATCTCCTTATTGAAGGCCGGGGCGCGCTTCATGAAGATCTCGGCAGCCTCGTCGCGATTATCGAAGGAGTATTGCCAACCGCGCTGCGAAGCGCGCAAAAACCGCCTGAGCTGAGCCTGGTTTTTCCCATCCTTGAGCCAGTCGTTGTTGGCAATGATCGCGCTGCTAAGCGTCGAGACGCCCGCCATGTCATAGAGGCGCGTCCAGCCCATCTTCACTCCGGTCTGCAGCTGCATGCGCGGGCCTTGATCCATAAAGTAGCCGAGCAGGGCATCGGCCTGCTTGTTGAGGACCGCCTGCTCCTTGGATTGCGGATTGGCAACAGTGATCAGTTGAACGTCATCCAGCTTCATGCCGAGCTTGCCCATGAAGGCGGTGAAGATCGCCAGGCTCGCGTCGCCCGCGGTGATCGCAATGCGGCTGCCTTTGATTTCTTCGATCTTGGTGGGGCGCGGCGCGTCCGCCCTGTAGATGAAGGCCATTGGGCTTTGCTGGAGTGTTACGCCGACTGCTTTGATCGGCATGCCCGCGCCGACGCCACGCATCATCGTCGCCGCGTCCACATAGGCGACGGGATTGGTCATGTTGGCGACCAATTGGGCAACCGTGGTGGAGCCGCTACCTTCCAAAATCTCGACCTCGAGCCCCTCCTCCTTGTAGAAGCCCTTGTCCAGAGCGACGAAGAAGGGCGCGTGCTCACCGTAGAGCGTCCAATTCAGACGGAACTGGAACTTGTCCAGTGTCTGCGCGCGGGCTGAAGCGTCGAGCGCGGCAATCGCCGCAATGGCGGCAAGCAGCCTGAACATGTTCCTTCTGCTCTCCATGGTCTCCTCCCTTTTCTCGCGTGTCGGTCGTTGGGAAACCTGACGGTTGAGTATCTCAGTGCGTGCGGGGACGGCTCCTTCCTCGCGAACAAGCGGTATTACATTGTGCCGCTTTCTTCGCGGATCCGGTGGCTAACGTGCCACGGAATCAGAAGCGATTCGAGAAATTCAACCGAGTAGAAGAAAACCAGGCCGATGAACGTCAATCCAACAAGGGTGGA